>RRZU011725125.1_pt1 | contig 15614 bp, 13 predicted proteins | sample 2165561 | NCBI WGS metagenome assembly RRZU01 (sample SAMN10456909, study PRJNA506462) | wastewater metagenome | isolation source: wastewater sludge | place: USA: Moscow, Idaho
CGGCCCGCAGCCACGACGACGGCCTCGAGCCCGCGCTCGAAGGTTTCGCGCGAGGAACGCGAACGCCGCCGGTCGTTCCATGCGAACAGAACTTTGCGCTGGCTGTAGATGCACAGCCCGATCAGCATCGCTAGCGCGCTCATGGCCAGCGGCAGATTGAATCCGTGCCAGAGCGCAAGCCGATATTCGGGCAAGGGGCCTTGCAGGACTGCACCCGCGGCCACGGCCAGCAGCGGGCCGACGGTCTGTTCGGGGAAGATGCCGACGAGCAGGCAGATCACGACCAGGATTTCGATCGGCATCCGCATCCAGCGCGGTGGCTCGCGCGGCTCGCGCGGCAGATCGACCGGGGCGCCGTTGAAGAAGATGTCATGCACGAAGCGGCTGGAATAGGCGACCGAGAGTCCGCCGGCCAAGGTGGCGAACAAGGGCAGCGACCAGTCGACGGGTGCGAAGGCGGCGTGCGTGACCGCCTCGGCAAAGAACATCTCCTTGCTCAGAAAACCGTTGAGCAGGGGGACGCCGGCCATCGCCCCTGCAGCGACGATCGCCAGGGTCGCGGTCAGCGGCATGTAACGGGCCATGCCGTTGACCTTGCGCATGTCGCGCGTTCCGCACTCATGGTCGACAATGCCCGCGGCCATGAACAGGGAGGCTTTGAAGACCGCGTGGTTGATGATGTGGAAGACACCGGCGACGACCGAGAGTTGGGTATCGAGGCCGAACAGAAGGGTGATCAGGCCCAGGTGGCTGATCGTCGAATACGCCAGGAGTCCCTTGATGTCATGCCGGAACAGCGCCTCGGCTGCGGCCAGGACCAGCGTGGCCGCGCCGACGCCACCGACGATCCAGAACCAGGCCTCGCTGCCGGTGAAGATGGGATGCAGCCGGGCAAGGAGGAAAACGCCGGCCTTGACCATCGTCGCCGAATGCAGGTAGGCCGATACAGGCGTCGGGGCGGCCATGGCGTTTGGCAGCCAGACGTGGAAAGGGAACTGAGCCGATTTCGTAAACACGCCGAGCAGGATCAGCAGCAAGGCGGGAACGAACAGCGGATGCGTATGCAGCGTTGGTGCGGCGACGAACAGATCGGACAAGGCGTAACTGCCGCCAATGTGGCCGAGCAGCAGCACCCCGGCGAGCAGAGCCAAGCCACCGCCGCCGGTCAGCGCCAGGGCCAGACGGGCGCCGCCACGCCCTTCCGGCGAGGCATGTTTGTAGGCCACAAGGAGGAAGGAAGAGAGGCTGGTCATCTCCCAGAAAAAGACCAGCAGCAGCACGTTCTCGGAGAGGACAACGCCCAGCATGGCGGCCATGAAGGCCAGCAGAATCGCATAGAAGCGGCCGAGACGGTCTTTCTTGGGCAGGTAGAAATAGGCGTAGAGGACGACCAGCAAGCCGATGCCGAGGATCAATAGACAGAAGAGCAGGCTCAAGCCGTCCAGGCGGAAGGCGAGTTGCAGGCCGGCCTGCGGCAACCAGTTGAGCATCTGGATGCTGTGTCCTCCCGCCAGGACAGGACTGGCCTGGGGCGCCAGCAGCGCCAGCAGTCCGAGCATGAGGCCCGCGCAAGACCAAGCTGCGGCCGCGCGACCGTGGCGTTGCGCGAGCAGCGGCAATGGGGCGCCGGCAAAGGCCAGCGCCAGCATCAGAGGAAGAAAGGCGGGAAAGTCCAAAACGATAACTAGCCAGGAATTATGAAAACTTCATGCAATGACCAGCAGGTCCGACCTGACATTATAACGAAGGCCAGGGCTCATGAAGGAGAACGCCACCCGCAGGTGGCGTTCTTGTGCATGCGTTCGGAATGCTCAGGCGCTTACTGCGGCGAGGGCGGCGGGGTGGTCGAAGTCGGAGCCACCGACTCGACGCGCACGCTGGCCGCCGATTTCTTGTGCCCCTGATCGGGGTGCCAGCCGAGAACCGTGTACATGACGGCAAAACCGACGACATAGGCTAACGCCACGTGCCAGCCATGCCGAAGCCAGCGACCGACCGACTTGGCTTCAGGGTACATGTTGGAAAGCGCGACGCCGGCCGAAGACCCAAACCAGATCATCGAGCCGCCGAAACCGACGGCGTACGCCAGGAAGCCCCAATCGTAGCCGCCTTGCTTGAGCGCCAGCGCGGTGAGCGGGATGTTGTCGAAGACCGCCGAAATGAAGCCCAGGCTCAGGGCCGAGAGTGCTGATGCCGGCGGCAGTTTTTCGACCGGCATCATCGAGGCACAGCTCACCAGACTCAGCAGGAACAGCGAGCCCTTGAAGGTTTCTGGCAGGATCTCCCAGTCCGGGCGGCGCAAAGGCACCGAGATCAGAATCGCAACCCAGACCGCGACCCCGATGAAGGGGAAATGATTGGCCAGTTCGTTGAAGCGCAGATTGACGGTGACGTTGGTGGCGATCGCGAAGACGAGGATCAGCGCCACGATGCCCAGACGGGCCTTGTCCACCCGGGTGTGCTCGTGAGCGTTCTTGATGATGGGGCAGTAGGCGTGTTGCTGCTTGGCGCCGACGAAGGCAACGATCAGCAGGGCGCTAAAGGCAGCGACATAGGCGTCAAAGACGACCAAGGGGCTGATGCCGTCGATCCACATCATGGTGGTCGTCGTGTCGCCGACCACCGAACCAGCGCCGCCGGCGTTCGAGGCGGCGACGATGGCGGCGAGGAAACCGATATGCACCTTGCCGCGGAAAAGCTGATGCGCCATGGCCCCGCCGATCAGCGCCGCGGCGATGTTGTCGAGGAAGCTGGAGAGGACGAAGACCATCACCAGCATCACGAAACCGCCTTTCCAGTCGTCCGGCAGGTACTTGGGCAGGATGACCGGTACATGGCTCTTCTCGAAATGGCGCGAGAGCAAGCCAAAGCCCATCAGCAGACAGAGCAGGTTGGCGAGGACGACCCACTCGTGTTGAAAATGCAGTGCCAGCCCGGTCAAACCTTCACCGGTCTTGAAGCCGGTAAACAGCAACTTGTAGAGCGAAATCGTCGCCAGCCCGGTAAGCCCGACGAGCAAGGTGTGGCTGTGAAAGAGCGCGACGCCGAGAAGGGTCAGCGCAAAGAGAATGAAATCGACCGGAATTCCGGCCACGGTTGGCGCTTCGGCCGCCTGTGCTGCACACGGCAGGACGGCCAGCAGGGCTGCGAGAAGGCGTGGAAACGAGGAAATCGGCATAGTCGGCGGTTCCGGATGGGGGCGCCGTATTTTATCAGCATCTTTCGGTCCGTCGATGGCGCCGATGCGGCGCCAGGCTGGGGTATTGGGGGATTACGGACGCAGGGCCGCGAGCAAGGTTGTCGCATTGTGGCGCATCATGGCGACATAATTCGGGGCCGGGCCGTCCTTTCCGGTAAGCGCATCCGAATAAAGCGTCCCGCCAACGCGTGCGCCCGATTCCTGCCGGATGCGTTCGATCAGGCGCGCATCGGTGATGCTTTCCACGAATACCGCAGGGATGTTCTCCCGCTTCACGAGCTGGATGACGCGGGCAACGTCGGCCGCCGAGGGTTCGGTTTCGTTGCTGACGCCGCGCGGGGCGACGAAGCGCAGCCCGTAGGCGCGGGCAAAATAGGCGAAGGCGTCGTGGGGGGTAACCACGCTGCGACGTTCCGCAGGCAGCGCCTGGAACGCAGTCTTAAGTTCAGTGTCGAGCGCGGCCAGTTCCTCGCGGTAGCGACGAGCGTTCTCCATGTAGTGCGCGCGACCTTCGGGGTCGACGGAGGAAAGGGCCTGGGCAATGGTGTCGACATAGCGCAGCGCATTGCTTACATCCTGCCACGCGTGAGGATCGCGAGTTCCGTGATGGTGATGCCGCTCGTGTCCTTTATCCTGCGACGTGGCTTTGGCCGGGCGGCGTTCGAGGAGTTCGCTGCCCTTGCTGGCGACGACGACGGTCCCTTTGTAGCCCGAGGATTTGATCAGACGATTGATCCAACCTTCGAAACCAAGGCCATTGACCACCACCAGGCGCGCCTGGGTCAGGCGCTTGGCGTCGGCCGGAGTGGGCTGGTAGACGTGGGCATCGCCGCCCGGACCAACCAGAGTACTGACTTGGACGCGCTCACCGCCGACCCGAGTGACGAAATCGCCGAGGATGCTGAAACTGGCGACGACGGGCAGGGGTTCGGCGGCGCGGGCGGCGAGCGCAAACAGCAGGCCGCCCAAGACGGCAAGACCAAGGCGAATCAGGCGCTCAAGGCCGAATGAAACTGGAGGCATAAGGGGGTCCTAACGGGCTTAGTGGTCGAAATGCCAGCGTGGCCGCAAGCGGCTGACCAGCGGGCCGTGCGGTGCAAGCAGCATGGAGAGAAGGTAGGCGCCGCCGAGGGTGAGCACGATTGCCGGGCCGGCGGGCAGATTAGCCTGGTAGGACAGCTGCAGTCCGAGCACGGAACCGGCGAAGGCGATGCCGACGGCCACCAGGAGCAGGGCGGCGATGTCCTCGGCCCACAAGCGCGCCGCGGCGGCCGGCAGGATCATGATGCCGACGGCCATCAAGGTGCCGAGGGCGTGGAAACCACCAATTAGATTAAGGACCACGAGAACGAGGAAACCGTAGTGGGTCAGCGGTGCCAGACGGCTGACCCGGGCCAGATAGGCAGGGTCGCAACATTCGAGCACCAGCAAACGCAAGCCGCCGGCCAGGAGCAGGACCGACACCGAAGCGATTGCGGCCAACAGCAACAAGGCCTGATCGTCGAGCGCGAGGACGCTGCCGAAGAGGACGTGCAACAGGTCGACGCTGCTGCCGCGTGCGGAAATGATCAGTACGCCTGCGGCCAAGGACATCAGGTAGAAGGCAGCCAGACTGGCGTCCTCCTTGAGCACCGAACTGCGGGCGACGCCGCCAGCGAGCAGGGCTACGGCGATTCCTGCCAGCAGGCCGCCCACGGTCATCGCCGACAGTGACAGGCCGGCGATCAGATAGCCGATCGCCGCGCCGGGCAGGATGGCGTGCGAAATCGCGTCGCCGGCCAGGCTCATCCGGCGCAGCATGAGGAACACGCCGATCGGCGTCGCGCCCAGCGATAGGGCCAGACAGCCGGCCAGGGCTCGGCGCATGAAGGCGTATTCGATGAAAGGTTCGAACAGCGGAATGGACGTCAGCAGTTCGCTCATCGCTCGCCTCCGCGGCAGATCTCCAGCGCAGTCCGGTCGCCTTGCAAGCCAGCAAGGACGCGCGCTTGCTCGAGATTGGCTTCGCTCAACACCTCGGCGGTGGCGCCACGCGCCACCTGTTCGCGGGCAAGCAACAGGGTCTGCGGATACTCCCGGCGCACGTGCGCCAGATCATGCAGGACGCTGATCACGGTTCGTCCTTCAGCGTTCCAGCGTCGCACCAACGCGGCCAGATCGAGCACCGTGCTTTCGTCGATTGCCGCATAGGGTTCGTCGAGCAAGACCAACCGAGCGTCCTGCAGCATGACGCGGGCAAAGCGGGCGCGCTGCAGTTGCCCGCCGGAGAGTTGGCCGATCGTCCGGCGCTCGAGCCCGGCCAGACCGACGGTTTCGATCGATTCGCCGACCCGCGCCAGCGCCCGACGGTCGAGAGCCCGGAAGGCGCCAAATTCGCTCCACAGGCCCATGGCCACGAAATCGAAAACGCTGATCGGGAAGTTGCCATCCACCGTCGCCTGCTGCGTCAGGTAGGCAATTTGCGCGCGTTCGATGGCCGCAAATTCGATGTCGCCTTGCATCGGGCGGAGTTCCCCGACAATGCCCTTGAGCAGGGTCGATTTGCCGGCGCCGTTCGGTCCGACGACGGCCAGCAGTTCTCCGGCGCCGATTTCTCCCTCCAAGTGATGCACCGCCGGATGACGGTTATACCCCAGGGTCAGATCGCAAAAGCGGAGCAGCACGGAGGCAGTCATGTCATCGCCCAGATGACGGCTAGCCAAAGCAGGGCCAATGCACCTAATGCCCATCCAAGACGTACGGACGCCCCCATGCATAAAGCTCGCCAGAGATGGGTTTGCGGCCGTTGCAAAGCCCTTCTGGAAGGCGGGTGTTGATGAGAATGACTGCCGTTTGATTCACGCATTCCCGGATAATGCAACAAAGTTGCAAATAGGGCAACGTAAGCGATCGAAAACCGGGCGCACGCTCAATGCGAGCTGGAATGAACGGCCTGAAGGGCAAAGGCTGCCTGCAGGGTTTTGAGGTCATCGCGCCCCCCGCAGACGTAGAGCGTATCGTCGGCACCCAGCGTGAAATCGGGCGGGAAATCGATCCAGATCGTCCCCGCGCGCTCGATGGCGATCAGACAGGCACAAAAGCGCATGTCAAGTTGCAGAGCGAGCGGATGTCGCCCCTGCAGATGCCCCGTTGAGTAGCGGACGATGCGCAGATGTGTATCGCCGGGCAAGCCCTGCTCATCGAGCAGGTGATAGGCCAGGATCTGGCCGGCAACCTGGCCGACGGAAATGGCGAAATCGGCGCCGGCCCGATACAAGCGTTCGATGTTCTGGGTTTGGCCGACACGGGCCACGATCGGTACGGCGGGCGCGAATTCGCGTAGGGCAGCGGTGGCAAAAAGCGCTTCGCTGTCGTCGTTAAGCGCCAAAATCACGGCGCCGGCGCTGGCAACTCCGGCGCGCTCGAGCGTCGAGCGTTCGAGGACGTTGCCCACGACCTCGACCTTATCGCCGGGAATGCAGTCGATGACGACACAACGCTCTCCGGCATCGTTCAGCAGCTCCAGCACCTTGCGCCCGACGGTTCCGAAGCCGGCGATGACGATGGGGCCGTCGCGCTTGACCGCGAGATTGTCGCGAGCAAAGGCCTCGACTGCCGCGCGCGGACCGGCGACAAGCAAAATGGCTCCGGCCTCGATGCGTTGCGTTCGCGACGTTCCGGCGATGAAGTGGCCGTTGCGCCAACCGCCGACGATGCTCAGCCCTTGCGCCTCGCGCAGGCCGCAGTGGGCAGGGGTGTTGCCGATCAAGGGACTGCCGGGGCGGATGCGCACTTCGTCGAGCGCCAAATCCTGCCCGAGCAGGTGCATGCCTTCGGCGGGCGGCACCAGACGGGTGCTGGCGCGGGCGGCAAGCGCGCCGCCGAGGACGTGCGCCGGAGTAAATACCTCGCTGGCGCCGATGCTGACGAGCGGCGCGCGATAGAGCGGGTCATCGGCCAGTGCGAAGATCGAGCCGGTGTAGCCGTGTTCACGCACCGCCAAAGTGCATTCGGCATTGCCGTGGTCGCCCGCGTTGCAGACGATGGCGCGCGCCTGCCGCACCCGCTCGAAGCGGGTCGGATCGTCATTGAGGCGACCGAAGACCACCGGCAGGGCACGGTCACGCAACGCGCGCGCCACTTCAAGATCGTCTTCGAAGATCACGAAGGGCGAGCGGGTGCGGCGGAATTCCTCGACGATGTGCTCGATCGCCGGACCATAACGATAGAAGAGCACTTTGCCGCTCATCGCGGGCAACTGGTTGGGCAGGCGGACTTCGAAACGTTCCTCGAAGTAGGGCAGGACGAACACGGGGAAGATCAGGAACACCAGGAACTGCCCCATGAACTGACCGCAGATCACGAACAGGGCGATGAGTGGGTGCTGCCAGTGGCTATCGTGGCCGTAACCGGTGGTGGTCAGGGTTTCCGTAGCCCACTGTAGACTTTCGAGAAAGGTCCGCGGCGAGCCTTCGAGGTGCTGCATACCCAGCATGTAAAGCGTACCCATGATCAGGACGGCAATCGGCAACAGGGCGAGGAGGGCCAGGAGGCGCTTGGTCGATCGGCGCAGGCGAAGGGTCGGAATCATGACGAAAGGATTGAAAGACCTGAAAGGCAGTATGGCGGGGGGCGCGGGCGAGGGTAAACCGCGAAGTGTGGCGGCTGCTCTGAAACGCGCGTCAACGTTGTATTTCGGTCGTCCCGGCCCGGCCTATGCGCAGATGCCATCGCCGACGATGGCGATGTAGATAGAGTTTTCAGTCTTGATTCCCTAGAATTCAGGCGTGGAGCCCTGTCCCGATGGGGGGCGGGACGGCCTCGTTTCCTGGAGTCCTTGTGGAAGAAGACCAGCGCCGCCATCCGCGCTATCAACTCGCCAGTCCCTTGACCGGCGCGGTCGAACAATCCGGCCATCGCCATACCGGAAGCGTGCTCAACGTGTCGGAAGGCGGGTATTACCTGCATTTGCCGCGCATCCCCGAAGGCATGCTCAAGATTCAGGGGGTGGACGACTACGGCGAAATCCACTACGCCGGACGGCAAGCAGCTGGATTCGGGCATCTCGTGCGCATCGAGCGCTTTGCGAACGGAGTTGGCATCGGTTTCGCTTGGGACCTCGAGGGGCTTGATACGCGTAGCCGAAAGGTCATTGACGAGCTTGTGGCGGCCCAGGCCTTGCGCCGGGCGCAGGGTGAAGTGGAGTGCCGGGGGCGCGATATCGTGCTCGGCGGCACGGTCAGCTCGGCTTTGGCGGAAGATGTCCTGTCCATGTTGCGCCGACTGGGCAACGCGTCTCCAGTGCGAATCTCGCTCGATCGCTGCCAGAGCATCGACTCAAGCGGCGTCGAAATGCTGATGGCGTTGCGCGATCGCGGCTTGCCCATCGTCGAGGCGCATGGCAGGATTGCCGCCCACTTGGAACGCCTGCGCCTTCTCTCCGCAGCAACGAAGAAAGAATAAGAACGTGAACGACGAGTTTTTCATGCGCGAAGCGATGTCGCTGGCGCGCGCCGCCGAGTGCCTGGGCGAAGTGCCGGTCGGGGCTGTGGTGGTCCGCGATGGCCAGATCGTCGGGCGCGGCTTCAACGCGCCGATCGGCGAAAGCGACCCGACGGCGCATGCCGAAATCGCCGCACTGCGCGACGCCGCCCGTAATCTCGAGAATTACCGCCTGCCCGGCTGCGAGCTGTTCGTTACCCTGGAGCCATGCGCGATGTGCGCCGGGGCGATTCTCCATGCCCGCATTGCGCGGGTCGTGTATGGCGCTCGCGACCCGAAAACCGGTGTCCATGGAAGCGTGGTCGACTTGTTTGCCGTCGATCGGCTTAACCACCACACCGAGGTCGTCGGCGGCGTTCTGGCCGAGGAGTGCGGTTCGCTGCTGTCTGATTTTTTTGCGGCACGCCGCCAGGCCAGCCGCAATGGAATGTAACGCAATGAACGTCATGCGGATCGAAGTCTCCCTTGCCGCTCAACGTCTGCGGCTGCTGGACGCGGCGGGGAATGAACTGCGCCGCTACAGCGTCTCGACCGGTGCCAAGGGGGCCGGGGAACAGCGCGGCAGCTACCGTACCCCACGCGGACGCCATGTCGTCCGCGCCAAGATCGGCGCGGGTGCGCCGCTCAACACGGTTTTCGTTGCCCGCCGTCCGAACGGTGAAATCTACGGCCCAGCACTCGAGGCCGAACGCCCCGGGCGCGACTGGATCCTGACCCGCATCCTCTGGCTATCCGGCTGCGAACCCGGTTTCAACCGGCTGGGCGAGGTTGACACGATGCGCCGCTACATCTACCTCCACGGCTGTCCGGACAGCGCACCGATGGGCGTGGCGGCGTCGCACGGCTGCATCCGGATGCGCAACGCCGACATCGTCGAACTGTTCGATCTGATCCCGCCAGGAACGCCGGTCGACATCCGCGAGGATTGAAGCCTTGGCCGCTTAGGCCAAGGCTTTGGCTTTCATTAGAACGGCATCGCACCGGTCATCGTGTGCATGAACAGGTAGATGAAAAGGATCGGCCAAGTCAGTTTGAAAAACAGCTTCTGATAGTCGACGAAATTCATCTCGCAGCGCTCGCAAAGCAGATACAGCGCCGGAATCACCGGACTTGCCAGACGCCATGCTTGGCCCACCATTGACGCCACGGCGATTTCCTCGGTGGAAATTCCAAGTTGGTTCCCCACGGGCGCCACGATGGCAGCGATCCCGAAGTAGAAGGCGTCTTGCGGCAGGAAACAAATGGCCGGCGCTGCGAGCAGCGCGTAGATCGGTGCCATATGCACGCCCAACGACTGAGGCAGGATGGAGAGGATGCTGTTGGCCACGGCGGTGGACATGCCGCTGTTGCCGAGAATCCCGGTAAAAGCCGCCGCGGCAAACGTCGCCAGCGAAGGAATCAGCACGTCCGAGGCGCAGTTCCTGATCAGATCCATCTGCGTCGCGAGGTTGTAATTAACCGTCAGCGCGATCGCCGAGCCGACCATGAAGAGCACACCGCCGTGGCCGATATCGGCCACCAGACCGCCGACGAGCAAAACTGTCAGGATCAGGTTGAAATAGAAGTACTGAGGGCGCTTGAAGTCCGGCTCGAAATTTTTCACCGAGGCCACCATCTCCTCGATATGTTCAGGCGTGACATTGAGCGAATGTGCCGGGTCGTACTGGAGACGAGCACGCTCCTTCTTTCCGAGCCAGAAGGCCACGCCGATCACATACATCCAGGCAACCAGCATCCCCGGCAATATCTGGCGGAAGAGGGTTCCCATATCGACCCCCAAAGCCGTGGCATTGGCGACCAAGGGGCCACCCCAGGGCAATTGATTGAAGATGCCGATCGGCAAGGTAATCAACACGGCCAAATAGGAGAGCTTCATCTCCATGCGTTTGAAGAGCGTCAGGAAAGCGGCGGTGCACACGACGATGGTCGTGGTGGTGTCGCCATCCAAGGTCACCATGCTGGCGACCATGATCGTTGCCACGCAGACTTTGAGCGGATCGCCCTTGGCCATCTTAATGAAGAAGATGCACAGCGGGTCGAATAGCCCAGCCTTGAGCATGATGCCGAAATAAAGGATGGCAAAAAGAATCAGGGCCAATCCCGACATGACGCCCATGCGAACCTTGTGAGTCGTCGGGTTCTGGCTGAAAAATAGTCCTTTTTTGATCCAGTCGAAGATCAGGATCGGATCCTTGCCGGTGATCAGACAGGCCACCACGCCGAAAACAATGGGCACCAGAATCAGTGCCGTGAAAACATTGAGCTTTTTCTTGATCAGCAAGACCAGAAAAGCAATGATCATCCCATACGCCAAAAACGTTATCACTTGTATCCTCCCTTAATTTGACGAGCCGACATCGGCCGCACAGAACGCTCGGTGTTGTTTTTATATGCGAGTGAAAATGGATTCCGTTTTGTTTGAAAACGGAATCCGAAACTTGTTATTTGATAAATCCAACTTGTTCGTGGATTTTTTTGACGATTTCGGTTTTCTTGCTGTTGAATTCCGCCTTGTTCTTTTCGATCAGGTTATTGCCCTGCGTATCGATCGAAATGATCAAAGGCCCGAATTCCTTGACGCGATTGACCCACAGCGTTTCCGGCATCCCCAGGTCCAGCCATTCGGCCTGCTCGATTTCCTCGACTTGGGTGGCTGCCACCACCGCGCAGCCCCCCGGGAAAATGGCGTGTACTGCCTTGAATTCCTTGCAGCCCGCTTCGGTCAAAGGGCCCATACCGCCTTTGCCGACGATCAGTTTGACGCCCGTTTGCTCGATGAACTCCTTCTCGAACTTCTCCATGCGCATGCTGGTGGTCGGTCCGATCGAGACCATCTCGTAATTGCCCTCGGCCAGCTTGCGAACGATTGGGCCGGCATGGAAGATGGCGCCGCCCTTGAGATCGACGGGCAGTTCTCGCTTCTGTTCGATCAGGCGACGGTGGGCCACATCGCGACAGGTGACGAGGTGGCCGGTCAGATAAACGACGTCGCCGGCACGCAGTTCGGCGAGGTCTTCGTCCTTGATAGGCGTGGTCAGGATCTTCTTGCTCACAGCGAGGCTCCTTCGTGCGAGAGGATTTGGTAGGAAAGATCGGCATTGATGCGGATGCGTCCGCGCCGGTGCGCCCAGCATCCAGTCGAGACGGCAACGCCGATGGTCGAGGGGTGACGGGCTGAGGACTCGATATTGACGCCCATCACGCTGGCGCTTCCGGTCAGCCCTTGCGGGCCAATGCCCATTTCGTTGAGCCCGTCTTCGAGTAGGGTTTCCATCAACGCGGCGCGCTCGTTAGCGTTGTGCGAACCGACCGGACGCATCAGCGCTTTCTTGGAGAGGCGCGCCGCCGTCTCGACGGCCGTCGACACCCCGACACCGACCAGCAGAGGCGGGCAGGCGTTAACGCCGCGCGAGGAAATGACGTCGAAAACGAAGTCGGTTACGCCTTCGTAACCTTGCCCCGGCATCAGGACAGTCGCCGAGCCGGGCAAGGTGCAGCCACCGCCGGCCATGTAAACGTCGATCATGACGCTGTCTTCGTCGGGAAGGATCTCCCAGTCCAGCCAAGGCGCTTTGGTACCAGTGTTCGTGCCGGTATTTTTTTCGACGAAAGTTTCCACCGCGTTGTGGCGAAGTGGCGATTCCTCGGTCGCTTTACGCGTTGCTTCGGCCAGGATCTCGCCCAGTTCGCCGAGAAGCGGGAATTTGGCGCCGGCGGTCACGAAATACTGAATGACGCCCGTGTCCTGGCAGCTTGGCCGGTTGAGCCTAGCCGCTGCCTCCTGATTTTCGGCCATCGAAAGGTAAATGGCCTTGGCCAGCGGCTTGTTTTCCGTCGCCCGTAATTCGGCGAGTTTTTTTTCGACATCGGTCGGAAGATGCTTGCCGATGTAGGCCGTAAATTTGGCCATTGTCTCAGTCAGCGACTGAACCCCTGTTTGTCCTACAGTTGCTTTTTTCAATTTGCTTCTCCGGTCGATACCCATTGGGTGACCGGGGTAATTTATAGTTTTCCAAATCAGAAAAAAATACTATATTTGGCAACCCATAATTTCCTTGGTGGAAAATATGAAAGTGCGCACCGACCTGGCTTTCTTCTCGACACTCGTCAAGTGCGGCAGCCTTTCGGCGGCCGCACGCGAATTCAACGTCACCCCCTCGGCGGTGAGTAAGTGGTTGGCACAACTGGAGGCGCGACTGGGCGTCCGTCTGATCGCGCGCAACACTCGGCGATTGGCACTGACGCAGGAAGGCGAAATCTATCTTTCGGAGGGGCGACGAATCCTCGGTGAGATCGATGATCTGGAGCGCAGCATCTCCACCAGCCAAGGGGCGCCCATCGGGCTTCTGAAAGTGCAGGCCACATTCGGTTTCGGTCGCAGTTTCATCGTTCCGGTCGTTTCGAAATTTTCGGAGCGCTACCCAGAGCTCGAAATCCAACTGCAGTTGACCGACCATCCGGTCAGCCTCGCCGAAGGAAATGTCGATGTCAGCATCCGTTTCGGCCCGCCGCCTGATGGTCGGGTGATGGCCAGGAAACTGGCCGATCACCGGCGACGGATTTTTGCCTCGCCGCGCTATTTCGAGGGGCGCTCTCGTCCGGTCATTCCCAACGACCTGACACAGCACAATTGCCTGATCGTGCGCCAAGACGAACTGGCCTACGGGCAATGGCACTTCACCAAGGCACGCAGAACGCAGACGATCAAGGTACGCGGAACGTTGAGCAGCAACGACGGTGCTGCCGTCCTGGCTTGGGCGCTGGATGGACGCGGCGTGATGATGCGGTCCGAATGGGATGCGGCGCCTTTTGTACGCGCCGGCCAGCTTGAAGTATTGCTCGAAGACTACGCTTTGCCGCCAGCGGACATCTATGCCGTCTATCCCAACAAGGAAAATCTGGCGGCCAAGGTGCGCGTCTTTGTCGACTTTTTAGCCGCACATTTCGCCCAGAAATCCGGGCAGCAACGGAGCCCTTGGTAGCGTTTCCGCGCGCAGTTCTAGCCCAAGCGTTCGACGCTGAAGGTGGGGCCCGCCGCCGTTTCGAGCGTCAACGCCCCTTCGACGAAATTCTCCTGGATCACCGCCAGCGCGGCGTAACCGCCGTCAGGGGAGGGGGCAGCATTAGCCACCATGCCGACCGCGTGCTCGGGGCTGTCGGGGCTGCAAATCGCCATTCCTGCCGCCATCGGCGCTTGGGCATGCAGTCGGTAGAGGTGGCGCTTGACCTTGCCGAGGTACTGCGTCCGAGCAACGATTTCTTGTCCGGGGTAGCAGCCCTTATGGAAGCTGACGCCGCCAATGCGGTCGAAGTCCGCCATCTGAGGCACGAAAGCCTCCTTCGTCGCTTCGCAGATCAGAGGCAGGCCCTCTTGGATGTCCAGCCATTGCCAGGCGATCCGCCCGGCCGGTCGGGCAAGGGCCGTCAGGGCGGCCCAGGCGGAGGCCACTTCGTTTGCTGGAATGACGGCAATGAAACGCTGGGAGGACAGGGACAGAACCGCGCCTTGCGCATTTTCTGTGCTGGACATGGCGTCCGCAGGCGCTTCCAGGCCTGCTCTCGCCAGCGCACTACGGGCATCTGGGCCGGCAACCCCAATCAGGGCATGCGTCGCGCTCAGGTCGGAAATCGAAACCTTGGCCCGCAGAACGTACATTTGCAAACGCTTTTGCGTGGACGCCAGCAGGTCGGCGGAGAGCAGGGCGCGATAGCCTGCGGCGGGGCGGTAGAACAGGAAGCTGACCAGCATCCGCCCCTTGGCGGTGCACCAGGCCGAATGCTGGACGCCGCGCGGACCAAGGTGATTGATGTCGCTGGTCAGCTGGTTGTGCAGGAAGCTTTTGGCATCCTCGCCGGTACACTCGATCAAGCCCAGGTGCGTCAAGGGGATTGCGACGGTCGACTCACGGGCGGCGGCCAGTTCGGCTTCGGGCGCCCCGAAATGTACGATGTCCTCGCCTTCAATGCGGGCGCCGTGTGCGGAAAGCTGTGCGGTCCAGTGTGCGGTCATGGAAAATCTTTCTCTTGTGTTCCGAGCAGTGTGTGTGGTTCCGGGCGATTCGCCTTCGGGGTCCCGATTCGACTCCGACCCTCTTCGCGGGTTCTGCGAATGGCCTTTCGAGGCCTGTGTTTCGGCTATTATATCGCCTCCCGAAGCCGCTCTAGACGCCGTGCGTGGCCATCACGAGCAAGGTTCCGGACCTTGGACCGATCCGTTTTCCACGCATGCGAACATTCTTTCTCCGCCTTCTCGTCGCCGTCACTGTGCTCGTCGCTGGACTTGCCGGTACGCTTTACTGGCTGGCCCATGCGCCGCTCGTCTTGCGCAGCGAGCCGCTCGAGTTTCATGTCAATGCGGGCAGCGGGATGCGGATCGTGGCGCGTGACATCGTTGCCGCAGGCGTCCCCGTCCAACCCGACCTCTTTGTGGCGCTTGCGCGTTGGCTGCAGGTCGACAAGGCGATCAAGGCCGGCAGCTACGAGATCCGCAGCGGTCTTTCTCCGCTCGAGTTGTTGCGCAAGCTGACGCGCGGCGACGTCACGCAGACCGAAATCGTCTTCATCGAAGGCTGGACGTTCCGCCAACTGCGCGAACGGCTCGATGCGCACCCCGACGTACGCCACGACAGCAAAGGACTTCCCGACGCTGAGGTGCTGCGTCTGATCGGTGCCCGAGAATCCGCCGCTGAAGGGCTGTTCTTCCCCGACACCTACCTGTTCGCCAAGCAGAGCCGCGACCTCGATATTCTGGCTCGCGCCTACCGCACGATGCAGCGCCACCTCAAGCGCGAATGGGACGGGCGTGATCCTGGGCTGCCTTACAGCGATCCTTATCAAGCCTTGATCATGGCCTCGATCGTGGAGAAAGAGACCGGGCGCGAAGCCGACCGGGGCCACGTCGCCGCAGTGTTTGTGAACCGCCTGCGACTGGGGA
>RRZU013562841.1_pt1 | contig 15613 bp, 11 predicted proteins | sample 2165561 | NCBI WGS metagenome assembly RRZU01 (sample SAMN10456909, study PRJNA506462) | wastewater metagenome | isolation source: wastewater sludge | place: USA: Moscow, Idaho
GGTTTATAGTAATATCTTACCCCTCACACCACTCTAAGACGACGGGACAGGCATCCACCGTCCCCAATTTCAGAACCTCTCCGCTGGAAATCAGCTCTTTGTCGCCCCAGCGCCAGCGGCCTTTTGGTATGTGGACGTGCCGCCCCTCTCCAACCCTGTCCAGCAGTGGCGCGACCAGAAGCCTCTCGCCCACCATGAACTGATCGATGACATGCTCGTAGCCGCACCCCGGGTAGTTGTAGGCCATATAGCGTATCATGGGCTCACCCGTCAGCGCGGCGCGGCGTAGCTCCTCCTGCAGCAGGGGGGCCCACCTGCGGCGCAGCGCCAACTGGCCATGGATCAGCCGCTGGTTTTCCTCGCTTAACACCCGCCACGGCGCTGCGGAGAACTGTATGGATGGCATTAGGCAGCTCACGCCACTGTGTCGTACGAAGAGGTCCTCGTCCAGTCGTCCCGCCCCCTCGCGAAAATCCAGGTACTCCCCGCCGCCCACCATGTCCGCACAACAGAAAGGGTGTCCCGTGATTCCTTGTGCCAGGGTATCCGGCACCAGGGCGGCAAGGCCATCCCCGTCCCAGCTGTGGCGCTTGTCACACAGACGCTGAAAGAGCGGACGGCCACCCGCGCACCAGGTGGAGCGGTACTCGTTAAGCGCATAGCGCTCCCCAAACTCCCCCCATGCTCGGCAGTACTCGTTGGGTGAAGGTGCGGTCGAAGCCAGGCTCGCTTCCTCCAAGTACAAGCTGTCCCCGCCGTCAAATTTAAAGCCGTCCACACCCAATGTGCGGAGCGCCTCTAGCTGGTCGTACAGCCAAGAGCGGGCCCCCTCTTGGGCCAAGTCTACCACCGCGGAGCAGCCGTTCCACCAGCGGGCTAGATAGGCCCTGCCGTCCCGTTCCGGTAAAAGATATCCTTTTTCCAGCGCTTCTCGATAGGCCATAGAATCCGGAGTCACATATGGGCAGAGCCACAGCATCACCTGAAACCCCATATCGTGCAGCGCCTCCAGCATGCCCTTCGGGTCAGGAAAACGTCCGGAGTGAAAGCGCCAGTCTCCGTAGCACTCCGACCAACCGTCGTCCACCATCAGCACGCCTGGCTCAAAGCCATGCGACAAAATATCCGATGCGTAACGCAGGATGGCCTCCTGGGTCTGATGAAAGGTCAGCTCAATCCAGGTGTTGAAGATGGGCGGGCCGAAGAGCTTTGCCCCAGGGCTTCGCCCTGTGAACGGGAAATGCGCTTCCATTGCAGCCAGGTAGGCTGAGCGCAAGGTCTCCCCCCGCTGTATGGGCGGTTCCTCCCCCGTGTATTCTAAAGAGCCGTGGTCAAAGCGCACCGGCCCATCACCGTCCAGCCATAGATAGCGCCCTTTACTGGACAGAAAGAGAGGCATGGCCTGATTGGGTGTCAAATTGGGCACAAGAGACAGCTCTGCCACGTCCTCCGGACCAATGGGCATGTTATTTCCCCAGCGGACGGCGCCGCCATACCAAAACTCATCTTCTAAAAACGGTATCCTCATCTGGATTCCTCCCTACTCTCATCGTTTTTGCAGCTCTTGGCGGAACTCGTTTGGGGTTTTTCCGGTGCTCTTCTTAAATAGCTTGGAGAAATAGCTCGGATTGTCATAGCCCACCTGGTACGCAATGGTATAGGTCTTTTCTTCTGTGTTTGATAGCAGCTCAGCCGCCCGCTTGAGCCGCAACTCGGTGAGGTACGCCCAGATATTCGTCTCCGTCTCTTTCTTGAAGATATAGCAAAAATAGCTTTTACTTACACTCAGTTGGGCGCAAATCTCATCTAAGGTCAGATTTCGGTTATAATTTGCCTGGAGGTAGCTTATCCCGGAAGAGACCATATCGCTATATCGTTTTTCTTGTGTGGTTGCGCCGCCTAAGAGGTCCACCGTGCGAAAGGCAAGCTCCTGCAATTCCTCCAGGGTCGCACATTTTTCCACATCTCTAAGGTCTGCCGCCACACCCTTGTCAGCGATCCCCGCGCTGCGCAGCCCCTCACGGACGGCCCGCAAGCCGTTATAGCAGAACTCATAAAGCAGATGAAGCTCGTTGGGGCCAATCTCGCCCGCCAGACGAAATCCCTCCTGGAACGCCTCCCGTACACGGTCTTGATTCCCCTGCTCAGCGGCGGCGGAGAGGGTTTTGCCCAAGTCGAGGAGAGACATGCGGTCAAAGTCCTGCTTTGCACAATTATAGCCATAGCCGAGGATGGGGTCCTCCCCCAGGAAAAAATTGTATCGGTGTAGATTGGTGAGCAGGGCAAACTGGCTGGGCAGGCTTTGAATCTGAGACGCGGTTTCCGTAAAGCAGACATGACCCTCTAACCCCAGTTCACCTAAAACCCCTAGCAGCGCTTCGGCGCACCCGGCGAGCTGTTTTTTCGGGTTGGTCAGTATCACCGTCCAGCCGCCGCCCTCAAAATCAAATAGCTGCGGGGTTCCCCAGCCTTCCAGCGCTTGGGTGAAGCGCCCTTGAATATAGGGCAGCTGCGTGCTGAGCTGCAACTGATTTTCGGTATAGGCGTCCATCGTGCTCTCACTCAGGGCAACACTGAACAGCGCATAGCTGCTAAACTCCAATCTCAGTACCGCGGCGCTCTGTTGTGCCATTTCAGCGCCCTTGCCCCATCTCATATAGTTGTACAGTGCTCGGATTTCCTTTTGCCGCCTGCTGTCCTTGAGTAGCCGCTCGTTGCTCTGGTGGAGATTGATTTTGTCGCAGAGCCTGCGCAGCGTCTGCTCCAGCTCATATTCATCCACCGGCTTGAGCAGATAGTTTGCACCTCCCAGGGAGATGGCCTCTTTTGCATACTCAAAATCGGCGTAGGCGCTGACTAAAATGATTTCAGTCCCCGGTTCCAGCTCCTTGACCCGGCGCAGAAAGGTAAGGCCATCCATGCCTGGCATACGGATATCGGTCAGTATCAGGTTGGGCCTGTGCTTTAGAAAAAGCTGCCAGGCGCTATTCCCATCCTGCGCCATCGCAACCAACTCAATTCCAAACCGGTGCCAGTCAATAATGCTCTCCAGCATTCTAAGCGAAAGGATTTCATCGTCCACAAGCATGGCGCTCAGCATGTCTCACCCTCCTCTTTGATCGGAATAATCAACACAATGCTGGTGTTCATACCAACACGCGAAAAAATACGCAGGTCTGCCGATGGTCCGTAGCAGAGCCTTAGACGGTGGAGTACGTTGGCAAGGCCTATGCTCCGCGCTGCCTGATAGACATCCTTCTGATGTATGGTCTCGTTGAGCTGTGCTACCCGCTCCTCTCCAATTGCCACGCCGCTGTTCGTCACCGTGATATAGAGCTCTCTGTCCTCACAATCTACCACAACAGATATGTTTCCACCCTCGTCCTGGGGGAAGCCGTGCTCAATGGCGTTCTCCACCAGTGGCTGAATCACCATTTTTGGAACAAGAAGCCCATCAAAGGGTGCACTGCAACTAATCTTGCAGATAATTTTCTTGGAAAAACGGACATTTTGCAGCTCAATGTAATTTCCGATATACTCCAGCTCCCGCGCAAGAGGCACTTTTTCATAAGGGGTATAGACCGAGTAAGTCAGGAGCTTTCCCAGCAATGTGGTGCTGCGGGAGACCGCCTCCACATTCCCGCATACCGCAAGCGCCTTGATCGACTGGAGCACGTTATTGAGGAAATGGGGGTTGATTTGATGCTGAAGTGCCTTGAGCTGCTCCTCCGCCAACCGTTGCTCGTCCTCCAGCAGCTTTGTATTTAACTCCGCCGTGCGCGCGAGCATTCGCTCTGCCGTGCTGGCAATCCGGTCCACCTCCACACTGCCGGTGGCCTCAAAGCGCATATTTTCACGGCCGCCGACAATCGCCTCAAAGCTTTTCATCAGCTTATCCATTGGTATCAGGATGGAGCGGGAGAGATGCCAGGATACCGCCAGGGCCAAGAAAAAAGCGCCTACCAAAAGCAGTATCATATAAAGTGTATTCATATGGCGGAGCTCTTCAAGCGGCTTGAGGGATTCTATCCCCACAATCGTCCACCCGGATATCGTGCTCCGTTCCGCCACGATGAGATAGGGGGGTTCTCCTTCGCTACCCGGTAGCAAAAAATTGGTCTCCTCCTGCTGGAGGCCCTGATTCAGCGCCTCACTCTGTTTGGAGGTCAGGCGCAGCGTACCGGGAAGATATACCGGCTCTGTGCCGCTAAAAATAGCCACCTGCGTATCTCCTCCATGGAGTGCCCCGCCCAGGATTGGCTCCAGCGTAAAATCGCACATGAGATAGGCCGGAGGCGAGATGGAGTAGCGGCCGGATATGTTGACCGGCATCAGCAAGGAGACCGTTTGGCCTCTCTTGTTGTCCAGCAGATAGTCTGTGGGATGGTGATTTAAAAAGGTGGCGGCGGCTCCCGGCACCGCGCGGCCCATGTACCACTCCTGCGCGAGAAAATTGTAGTCAATGGCCGGGGCATCCCCATAGTAGTACAGGTAGCTACCCTGAGAACTGATCATCACGGCGTTTGTAATATTGCTTAAAATGTCCAATTGTGTAATTTTCGCCGCAACGCGGCGCTGGTTATAGAGCTCTATTCCATAATCCAGACCCTGGCCTTTCATCATGCGCAGCTCACGATATCTGGCGGCGCTCACGATATCCTCGTCCGTGGCGACAATATTGGAAATATTCATAATCTGTTGAAAGTAGGTGTCCGCCAACGAAATATTGGCCTTCACGATTTTGCTACAGTAATTATAGCCCTGCTGCTGATACCGCTGCCCGTTTAGGTGGAGGCTTATGGTTCCAAATATGGAAATAATAAGGCAAAAGACCGATGTAAAACTGAGCGCTATTTTTTTTTGCAGCTTCATCTGCAACCCCCTCCTCCCAAGCTTGTCTCTATTATAGCGGTATCCTCAAGAGCGGACAATACAAGAATATGTTATCACTATATTCCTGGAGAAAAGACAAAGGGGCGGTTTTTCGATCTTGCTTTGCAAGATCGAAAAACCGCCCCTTTGTCTTTGATTAGCTTCTCATTGCGCCATCCACAGAAAGAACTTCTCCTGTAACATAGCTTGCCAAGTCACTGGCCAAATACAAAAACGCATTTGCAATGTCCTGGGGCTGACCAATACGCTTGAGGGGAATATGAGCCAGAAGGCCTTGCACCATAGCGTCCGGCAGCGCGGCCACCATATCTGTGTTAATCACACCCGGTGCAACGGCATTTACGCGGATATTGTCAGGGCCAAGCTCTCTTGCCAGGGAGATGGTCAGCCCGTTGACCGCAAATTTGCTGGTGGGGTATGCCACACCGCCGGGAGAGCCAGAAATGCTGACCATGGAGCTGGTGTTAATGATACAGCCCCCACCCTGCTTCTTCATATGCTTTGCGGTAGGCTGAATGGTATGGAAGATGGCGCTGACGTTTATATTCATTGCCTCTTCAAATTCACCGGGCTGATAGGCGTACAAGGAGGTACTCTGGGAGATGCCTGCATTGTTCACCAGGATGTCAATCTTTCCGTACTGTTCTACAATGGAGTCAATCGTCCGCTCCATTTCATCCGCCTTGAGTAAATTCGGATAACGTCCCTCGACCTGCCAATCCGGGTTTTCTTCCTTCAAACAAGAGACTGCTCGATCACAGCTCTCCGCCTTGGAGCCAAACAAAACTACCTTTGCACCGTTTTGCAAAAAAGTCCTCACAATTGCATAGCCAATTCCTCTGGTGCCTCCGGTGACAACGGCAACCTTTCCCTGTAACATAACCGACTTCCTTCCTGAAACAATCTGTGTAGCACGGCGGACATCACATGCGCCTACACATTCTGTTACTATATTATCAAACAGCTGTTATTCCGTCAACCGCAATTCTGCTACAAATTGACCGGCGAAACGGCTATCGCCGCTTTCTGCCAATGAAGGTTCGGGCAGACGACAGCGCCAGCGCGCAGGCAATCAAGACGGCAAAGGAGAGTACATTGGTCAGCATCTTCCCCTGTGTCAGACGAAAGAGGGCGCTCACCAGCGCCCCTCCCACCAGCATCTGAATGCAGTACATCTCCAGCGTGGCCCCGCCGATTGCGTCAATGGCCTTGAAGCTTTGGCCCTGGAACGTGGCGTCAAGCAAAAGCAGCAGCCCCAATACACATGGCAATGCCGCAATATAAAACATGCCCTCGAACGGAGCGGTGAGCTTAGAAAGATACCCGAACCGATAGATCAGTGCAAGGCCGGGCAGAAACAGTGCAGCACCTGCAATCAGACGCCCTTTGATCGACCATGTACCCTCATATTCTGCAAGGAATATCCCCAGCAGTATGGCCGGAACACGGCACAGGAAAATGCTCACATCGACCACTCCGCCCAAACCGTATTCCACCGCAAAGGTCAACCCCGCCCACAAACCCAAGGATATGGCCAGCCGCACCGCAGGGCAGAATTTTGACAGGGCAGCCCTGCCGTATGGGAACACCAGGTACACCAGCACCAGGGCAGGCACGAACCAGAGGAACGAGCCACCCCCGTTTTGAAGGAACTCCCAAAAGGTGACGGTGGCAAAAAACTGCGGGAGATTCAGCTCCCCCATGACAAGGGCGGCTGCGCAAAACAGGAGGAACATGGGATACACCTTTCCGACCCGCCTAAAAATGAAGCTCTGCCGGGACGTGAGGTCGGAAAAGGTCAGCGTATAGGCTGACAGGAAGAAGAATAAATCCACGCCGATGTAGCCAATCGCGACGAGAAAGCGCTCGACCTGTCCCGGCAGCCCCGCCGCGGGAAGCACCGGTATCCACAGGTGATACACCGCAATCAAAATCGCGGCGACCGCCATGATGCTCCTCTTTGTTTTCAGGATGTGCATGGTCAGCCCAAGTCCGCCTCTGCGTTGTCGGACGCAACGGCACTGAGTATCGTCGCCCCGCCATCGTTCATGGCGGCTTCAAAGTTTGCAAGGATGCCCTCGGCTGTCTCGGTGGAGGACATGACGAGCACTGCATAGTGCTCCGTATAGGCAGCCTGCTTTACGTCAGCGGAGACGCAAATCCACTTGCGGGCATCCGCATGCTCCAGCATCTCCTGTGCAATTTCGGCCGTATCGCCGTTTTCGCTGCGCACAAGCACGAGGGAATGGGGGATTGAGTTGATGAGTGCATCCGCCTGGTACCCGGTCAGACCGTCCGCCTTGGGGATGAACGCAAAATACTCAAAATCCGCTTCGGTCAGCTCGGTCGCCTCATAGGCGGGGACGTCGACGCCTTCGCAGAGTTGGTCGATGATCTCGGGCATGGTGGCGCCCGATGCTCCTCCATCGGTGGCACCCGTTCCGGCGCAGCCAGTGAGCAGAGCAAGGGCAAGAATTAAGGGGATGAGCTTTTTCATGATAGTTTGATTTCCTTCCTTTACTTGTTATGCTCACTTAGACGACGCCAGTTTCAAATTAGTTCCCTGCTGTGCGCCGGTGCACAGCAAGCTGTGTGAATTTTCCCCCGGGGCGCCCCAATTCAGGAGGGCCTCCACGCTGGCGTTCAGGGCCTGCGCATCGGGAAGGGGGAGTGCCTGGTTTGAGAGGCCGTACTCCTCCTTCACCTGCAGGATTCGCTTGACGCTCTCTTCCAGCCGGGCGGCGGAGATGCGTCCGCTCTTCACTGCCTCCAGTAGGGCGGTGCGGGCGGCGGACAGGTTTTCGGCCCCATGGCACACCAGCAGGAGGTCGCACCCGGCCTCCACCGCCAGGACCGCCGCCTCGCCCATGGGGTACGAATTCGCCACCGCGCCCATGGTCAGGTCGTCGGTCACCACCATGCCGTCAAAGCCCAGCGTACTCCGCAGCAGCCCGTCCACCACCCGGGGGGAGAGGCTGGCAGGGTACTGCGCATCCAGCGCCTCTACCAGGATATGCCCCACCATGACGGCGGGCACCCCCCCTTCGATGGCGGCCCGGAAGGGGAGCAGCTCCTCCTCCATGAGCTGGGAGAGGCCTTTTTTCACCAGGGGGAGGGTTATGTGAGAGTCCTCCAGGGTGTCCCCGTGGCCGGGGAAATGCTTGATCACCGGGACTAAACCCCCGTCGGCCAGCCCCTGGGCACAGGCGGGCCCTGCGTCCCTGACCCCCGCCCAGGTGGTGGAAAACGCCCGTTTCCCGATGACGGTATTCTCCGGATTGGACCAGGTGTCCAGCACGGGGGCGTAGTCCAGGTTAAACCCGAAGGCGGCGCAGCGCAGGGCCAGGGCCTCCCCCAGGCGGTAGGGGTCGCCCCCCGACACCATGTAGTCATAGGGGTTGGGGAGGGACATCACCTCCCCCGGCATACGGGAAACCTGCCCCCCCTCCTCATCCACACTGAGGAAGAGGGGGACACCTTCCCCATTAAGAGCCTTCAAATCGTTGAGAAGGGTGGTGAGTTGGGCGGCACTCTCCACATTGCGCCCAAAGAGGATGATTCCACCCAGATGGAAGTCCTCCACTGCCGCCCTGGCGTCCTCCCCCAGCGTGAAGCCCTCTACTCCCGCCACCAGAAGCTGCCCCACCCTCTCCTCGGTGCTCATGGCGGACAGCAACTCCTCCACCGGATCGGAGGGTGGCAGCTTCATGGTGGGCACGGACACAGCGGCAGAGGGTGGCTGCGGGGTGGCCGTGACCTGGGGCACCTCCGCCCCGGGAGTGGCGCAGCCCGCCAGAAGGGACAATAGGAGCCCCGCGGCCACACAGCGGTACCACCTCACCTGCGCCTTCTCCCCTTCCGCCCTGCGGGGGCGGGTGGACGCTTGTCCCCCTTTTCCCGGGGGGGAGCGGTTCGGCGCTCCAGTGTGAGGACCTTGGGTGGCTTTGCCACCTGGCCCTCCAGAGCAAAGGCAATCTGTCCGCTGCCCGGGTCGGCGGACAGGCAGACCACCCTCAGGCCCATACCGAAGGAAAACAGCTCCTCGGCCCTGTCCCCCCGAAGGGTCATGCGGCTCTCGTCGTAGTGGTAGCGGTCGTCAGGGAGGTCGTTTACCGAGAGGAAGCCCTCCACCCCGTTCTCCAGTGCCACGAAGAGGCCGTGCTTGGTGACGCCGGACACGGCTGCGGTAAATGTCTCGCCGATATGGCTGCTCATATACTCGGCCATATAGAGCTTTTCAATCTCCCGCTCGGCGCTCTGGGCGGCGATCTCCCGCTCGGAGGACTGAACTGCCGCCTTCTGCGCCAGAACCCCCATCCGCTTCTCCCAGGGGGCCTTCCCCTCCCTGCCCCCGTCGGCCAGCAGCAGTGTGAGAACCCGGTGGACCATCAGATCGGGGTAGCGGCGGATGGGACTGGTGAAATGGCAGTAGTATTTGGCGGCCAGCCCGAAATGGCCCAGGTTCTTTACATCGTACCGGGCCTTCATCAGACTGCGTAGCACCATGGTGGAGATAATAGGGGCCTCTGGCTTGTCCTTGGCCTCCTCCAAAATCTTTTGGAGGGTGAACTGGTCGGCCTCCAGAATGGTGTATCCGAAGGGCGCCAGCATGGTCTTGAGGCCCTCGGTCTTTTCTGTGGATGGCTTTTCATGGACCCGGTACACCGCGGGCTTACTCAGGTCGAAGAGGTGCTTGGCCACGGTTTCGTTGGCGCAGAGCATGAAGGACTCAATGAGGGCCTCGCTCACGCCCTGCCGCCGCCGGCGAATCTCCACGGGGTGCCCGCCCTCATCGCAGAGGATGGCGTTCTCCCCCACGTCCAGATCCAGACTGCCCCGGAGCGTTCTCATCTTCTCCAGCACCTTGGCCAGGGCCGCCATATCCCGGAGCATGGGCAGAATATGGCGGTAGCGCTCCTGCAGGGCGCGGCGGCCCGTCACGCCGTCCCCTCCGTCCTCCTCCGCCCCCAACAGTACATTGCAGTCCTCATAGGTCATTCGCTCAGTGGAGCGGAGAATGCTCTTATGGAGGCTGTGGCCCTTGACCGCCCCGTCGGTGCCCAGTGTCATCAGGCAGGAGATAGCCAGCCGGTCCACCCCCGGGTTGAGGGAGCATATGCCGTTGGAGAGGGCCTCAGGCAGCATGGGTACCACCCTGTCGGCAAAATAGACCGAGGTCCCCCGCTCCCACGCCTCCCGGTCCAGGGCCGATTTCTCAACCACATAGTGACTCACATCGGCGATGTGGACCCCCAGAAGCCAGTCCCCCGAGGGATCCCGCTCCAGGGAGACCGCGTCGTCAAAGTCCTTAGAGGTTGCCCCGTCGATGGTGATGACCGTCCTGCCCCGCAGGTCCAGCCGCCCGGCGGACATCTCCTCGCTCACGGTCTGGGGGGCCCGCCCGGCCTCCTCCAGCACGTCGGGGGGAAAGTCGGGGTCGATTTCGTACTGGTAGAGGGTGGCGGCCACCCCGGCCTCCCGGCTTCCGGCCCGGCCAAAGACCTCCTTCAGCGCACCCATGGGGGGCTGCCCGCCGGTGCCGTAGCTCAGAACCTGGGCCGCGGCCCGCTCCCCGGCTACACCGCTCTGGCGGCTGGTAAGCTTAATGGGTACGGTCAGCTTGCCACCATCCGGCTCCAGCCAGAGGGCTCGGTCGTACCGGCGCACCGTACCCGTCACCAGCTTGTTGGCCCGCGCGGTGATTTTGACCACCCGGGCTACCTTCTTCCCCTCACCCGAGGCCTCCTCCACGGGCTCGGCCAGGACACTGTCCCCGTGCCATGCCCCGCCTGTGGAGCCGGGCGGGAGAAACCAGTCGTCCTCCCTGCTCTTGCCCCCCTCGGGGGACAGAAAGCCATAGCCCCTCCCGCTCCCCTGAAAGACCCCGGAAATGGTCTCGGTTCCTTTTTTGTCCTTTCTCATGGCGTCTCCCCCACTTTCTTTTCTATAGAAGGTAGTATATCACATTCTAAGGAAAATAAAAGAAAAAACCCGCCCAGCCCGTCCGTCCCATTTTCGTCATATCTCTAAAATTATCAGTTGTCACATCCTTCAGTTTGCTGTATAATGACCAAGACGGCGTATACCTGGCCGTTGGCCCATCAACGTAAGGAGTGGAAACAAGTTATGAGCTATTCCGCGCAAAATATCCGAAATGTCTGCCTTCTGGGGCATGGCGGCCATGGAAAGACCTCCCTGGTGGAGAGTATGCTGTATTTGACCGGCGCGACCGACCGGCTGGGCCGCGTTGCCGACGGAAACACCGTGTGCGATTATGACGCCGAGGAGATCAAGCGCCAGATTTCCATCTCCGCGACGGTGGCCCCCATCGAGCACAATGGCTGTAAGATCAATGTGCTCGATACTCCGGGGTATTTTGACTTCGCAGGCGAGGTGATGGAGACCCTCCAGGTGGCTGACGCCGCTGTCATCGTCACCGCGTCCAAAGCGGGCAACCTGAGCGTGGGCGCCGCCAAGGCTTGGAAATACTGCGAGAAGCGCAAGCTCCCCCGTATGATCTACATCTCTCGGACCGATGAGGACAACTCCGACTACAATGCCGCCTTTGACTCCCTCCGGGCCGAGTTCGGCAAGAACGTGGCCCCCCTCATCGCCCCCATCTGGGACGAGAGCAAGAAGGTGGTCGGCCTCATCGACGTGCTCCATAAGCGGGCCTACTCCTTTGACAAGGGCTCCCGCCTGGAGATGGACGTGCCCGAGGACAAGCTCCCCGTGCTGGACGAGCTGTACGACGCCCTCAAGGAGTCGGTGGCCGAAACCAGCGAGGAGTTCATGGAAAAATACTTCAACGGCGAGGACTTCACCTACGCCGAGATGATTCAGGGCCTGCGCTCCGGCGTGCGGGAGGGCTCCCTCTTCCCCGTGGTCAGCGGTAGCGCGGTCCAGGGTCTGGGCACCCGCACCCTGCTGGACACCATTGTCGAACTGCTACCCAACCCCCTGGAGGGCCAGGTCCTTATGGCGGAGAATTCAGACGGCGAGCGGAGCGAGTTTGTCTCCTCCCCCGGCGCCCTGCCCACCGCCTATGTCTTCAAGACCGTGTCCGACCAGTACGGCAAGTACTCCTACCTCAAGGTGCTCTCGGGCTCCATTAAGCCCGACCTGCCCATGGTCAATGCCCGCACCGGTGAGACCGAGAAGCTGGGCCGACTCTATGTGATCAAGGGTAAAAAGGCCGAGGAGGTCAAGGAGCTCCAGTGCGGCGACATCGGCGCCGTGGCCAAGATGGATAAGCTGAAGACGGGCGACACCCTCTGCGAGCCCCGCAAGGTGGTCAAAATCGACCCCATTCCCTTTGCCGAGCCCTGCTACTCGGTGGCCATCGCCCCCAAGACCAAGGGACAGGAGGAGAAAATTGCCACCGGCCTTAACCGCCTCAGCGAAGAGGACCCCAGCTTTACCTGGGTCAATAACGCCGAAACCCGCCAGATGGTGGTGTCAGGCGCGGGCGATATGCAGATGGACGTGCTGGTCTCCCGGCTGAAGAGCCGCTTTGGCGTGGACGCCGAGCTGAGCGAGCCCCGGGTGCCCTACCGCGAAAAAATCCGCAAGAAGGTGGAGATCCAGGGCCGCCACAAGAAGCAGACCGGCGGACACGGCCAGTTTGGCGATGTGTGGATGCGCTTTGAGCCCGGCGACACCGAGGAGCTCCAGTTCTGCGAGGCGGTGGTAGGCGGTAGCGTACCCAAGAACTTCTTTCCCGCAGTGGAGAAGGGCCTCCGGGAGGCTGTGGTCCATGGCGTGCTGGCGGGCTACCCCGTGGTCAACCTGAAGGCCACCCTCTTCGACGGGTCCTACCATCCGGTGGACTCCTCCGAAATGGCCTTTAAGATGGCCGTACAGGTCGCCTACAAGACCGGCATGCCCCAGGCAAACCCCGTCCTGCTGGAGCCCATCGGGGCCCTGAGTGTCACCATCCCCGACAGCTATATGGGCGACGTGATCGGCGACCTCAACAAGCGCCGGGGCCGGGTCATGGGCATGAACCCGGACGGCGAGGGCAACCAGATTGTGGAGGCCGAGGTCCCCATGGCCGAGATGACCACCTACGCCATCGACCTGCGCAGTCTGACCCAGTCCCGTGGCTCCTTCACCTTCCACTTTACCCGCTACGAGGACGCGTCTCCCGCAGCGCAGGAGAAGGCCATTGCCGAGTCCAAGCTGATGCAGGACGGCGAATAAATGTCTTAGACCGAGGCCCCGCCCCGAGGGGCGGGGCCTCACAGACTGTCCCCTTACCACCATCCCGAAAGGAGACCTCCTCCATGCGAAAGCTCGGCCCGCTCCTCTGTCTCCCGGTCCTCCTGGCCCTCTTCCTCCTTCCCGCCGCCGCCTACTCCGACCTCCCCCAGGACCACTGGGCCTACTCGGATCTGAAGCGGGCGTCCGAGCTGGGTATTTTGCTGGGATATGAGGATGGCACCATACAGCCCGAGCGTCACCTCACCTGGGCCCAGGTCCTCACCATGCTGGGGAGGACCTTTTACACCCCGAACACCGCCCCGTGGGGCGGGGGTAGGCATTGGGCCTCAGGGGCCTATTCGGCGGCCCTTTCCCTGGGCGTGCTGGAGCAGGGGGATTTTCTCCCGCTCACGGCCCATAACCTGGACTCCCCCGTCACCCGTAAGGACATGGCCGTTCTGCTGGACCGCACCCTCACCCGGGTGTCGGGCGCTCCGGCGGTCAGCCCGGACGGTGCCCTCCCCGCCGACCTCTCCTCCCTGCCCGAGCCCTACCGGGCTCCTGTGCTCCAGTGTGAGGCCAGGGGTCTCATCAAGGGCTATGAGGACGGCCGCTTTGGCGGGGAGGACCTGCTCACCCGTGCAGCTGGGGCCACCCTCCGGGTGCGGGCGGTGGCTCTGCCTGCTGGAAAGACCCCCGCCTCTCCCCTGGCACAGCCCACCCCGGTGGACCCCCTCCCGGCCCCCACACCCGCCCAGCCCGCAGTACCTGCGCCATCCCCCATCCGGCAGGAAGCGTTCACCGCCCTAGGCACCAGCGCGGAGAAGCGCACCCTCATCTATGGGAATACGATGCAAACCGCCTTTTCCACCCGTGAGGAGGCTCAGGCCCTCATGACCACCGTGACAGTGCCCGTCTGGAAGCTCAACAAGCCCACCGGGGAAAAAACCCCCTCCCAGCTCAGTTTCACGGTCCACACCGCCCTGGCCGCCGATCTGGTCTCCATTTTCACCGATATCTTCCATGACCCGGAGCAGTTCCCCATCTACTCCATCGGTGGCTATCAATGGCGGGGGGACAGCTCCAAGAGCGAGCATAACTCAGGCACCGCTGTGGACATCAACTACATTGAGAACTGCCAAATCTCCCCCGAGGGGGTGGTCTACGCCGGGGAGTGCTGGCTCCCGGGGGAGAACCCCTGGTCCATCCCGGAGGGCGGCAGCGTGGTGCGTATCTTCCGCGCCCATGGATATACCTGGGGTGGAAACGGCTGGCCCGATTCCAGCCCCAAGGACTATATGCACTTCTCCTACTTAGGCAGATAAAAATATGATGGGGGCCTCCTTGGCAGGAGGCCCCCATCATATTTTACAGTTTAGCTGCGGCCCCTCCATGGTGATGACGCGGTCACACCGGGACAGCACCTCCGCCTCGTGACTCACCAGGACCACCGGTTTCCCAATCGCCCTCACCCGCTCCAGGATGCGGCACGCCCGGGGGGCATCCACCCCGGTAAAGGGCTCGTCCAGCAGGTAGAGGTCGCTCTCCAGCGCCAGGGTGCGGGCCAGGGCCAGGCGGCGGCTCATCCCGCCCGAGAGGGCAGCGGGGTAGGTCCGCCCCTCCCCCTCCAGCTCAACCAGGGCAAGCCACCGCTCCCCCTCCCCCCGCCGCTCCCGGGGGAGCACGTCGGTGATCTGCTGGACTGCAGTGCGCCAGGGGAGAAGCCTGTCCTCCTGGAAGAGAAAGGAGACCCGCCCTACCCCCTCCACGCTGCCGCTGCCCGGTGCCTGGAGCCCTCCAAGCACCCGCAGTAACGTGGTCTTCCCGCAGCCCGATGGGCCGGACAGTGCGGTGATCCCCTCCCCCGGCAGCTCCAGGGTAAAGCTGTCCAGCACGGTCTTTTCTCCAAAGCGGACGGTCAAGTCACGGACTCTCATGGCCGCTTCCCCCTCTCCACCCGCCGGAGAAGATTGACCAAAAGCTGCTCCAGCAGAAAGCTCAAGAGAATGACCACCCCGGTCCAGGCAAAGAGCGCTGGGGTCTCCAGATAAATCTTGCTCTTGTTCATCTCCAGGCCCATCGCCCATTTGGGCTGGCTGATGACCTCGGCTGCCACCCCTGATTTCCAGGCAAGGCCCAGCCCGGTGGCGCACCCGGCGGCAAAATAGGGTAGGACACTGGGAAAGTAGATGAGCTTTACCGTCTTGATGGGGGAGAAGCGGTAGGCCACGGCAGCCTCCAGCAGGAGGGGGTCGGTCTCCCGGATGCCCTCCTGCACATTACCCCACACCACGGGCAGGACCATCAGTGCCGCACAGGCACCGGGCACCCAGTCCGCTCCCATCCAGAGCAAAAGCAGTAAAATGAAGGAGGTCACCGGGACGGCCCGCATGATCCCCACCGCCGGTGAGAGGAGCCGGTCGAGCCAGGGGCGGGCGGCAGCCAGGGCGGCCAGGGCGGCTCCCAGTACTGCGCCGATTCCGAAGCCTGCCAGCACCCGTAGAAGTGTGCGTAGGAC
>RRZU012388851.1_pt1 | contig 15603 bp, 14 predicted proteins | sample 2165561 | NCBI WGS metagenome assembly RRZU01 (sample SAMN10456909, study PRJNA506462) | wastewater metagenome | isolation source: wastewater sludge | place: USA: Moscow, Idaho
GCGATCGCTCTACGAAGGTGCACGCACCCGCGCACTGCTCATCGCCATCACGTTGTGGATTCTGGCTGCCGTTCCTACACTTGCATCCGGCCTCTTGAGCGATTCGGTAGGACGCTGGGGTGAGCAGCTACCCGGCATCGGGGTACCCGCCACATTGATCATCGTCGCTCTCGGACTCTTCATCTTCCTGCCCGCCAACTGGGCAGCCTCTGTTGCCGATACTCTCAGCAATCCCGAGCCCAGCGAAGAGGAAGTAGAGAAGTCATTCCCCCGCCCCATTCGTGTGGCCAACGCCGTCCTATGGCCGCTTCCCCTCCTCGTGTTCTTCATCTGGAGTTTCGGCTGGCACGCCTGGCACATCTCGTGGATCGTCTGGCCCATCGCCGCGGCTCTCGCCGGAGTTATCACCGCCATCGGTCACGCCTGGGGTAACGGGCGCAACTAGCAATGAGCAATGAGTAACTCGGCAAAGCTACTTCCTAAGTGGCCTCTCAGCGGCAAGCCGTGCCGAATACGGCGAGGGATGTCGCTGCGGAGGCCACTTGGGAAACAAAGTCGGACCCTCCCGGAATAATCAATCACCACCCTCGCCAAACCCAGCCATCGGTGGCAGGATCTGAGAAAGACCATTGTTTCCGGAGGCATCATGAACGTGACGATCAAGCGCGTGTATGAGGAAGCCACGCCCGAGGACGGCTACCGCATTCTCGTCGACAGGCTATGGCCGCGTGGAGTAGCCAAGTCTGACCTCATCATGGATGAATGGGGAAAAGATGTTGCCCCCTCCGCCGAGTTGCGGAAGGCCTGGCATCACGGCGATATTGACGACGAAGAATTCCGCTCGCGTTACGCGGCAGAACTGGATGGAAATCCTGCCGTCGCCGCCCTTGCTGAGAAGGCTCGCAAAGGCACGGTCACGCTACTCATCGCCGCGAAGGATATAGAACGGTCCCACGCTCATGTGTTGGCGCGGGACATCACTCGCACTTCGTAGATCACCAAAATCTCGACAGGTATTGCAGTGCGGTGAACACGCGTTTACTCTGTAAACATGCGTTCACCAGAGGAACCACCGGATACTCGAGAAAGAATCCTCACTGCCGCAATCGCACGATTCGGCACACACGGATTCCGTTCCTCATTGCGATCAATTGCCTCTGACGCCGACGTCAGTGCAGCCCTCATCATCAAGCATTTCTCGTCCAAAGAAGGCCTCCGCGAAGCCTGTGATGCACGTGTCCTCGAAATCGTCGGAGTATCGAAGAGTACGGTGATGCAATCCAAGGACTTTCACGGCACAATCCTCTCCCAGATGGCTTCCTTCAACGAGCTGCAACCAATTCTCCATTACTTTGTGCGCACCCTGCTCGAGGGAGGCGCAATGACCCGCCACATGCTAGCGGAGATGCATGAACACGCACTCGACTGGATGAAAGAGGGCATCGACGCGGGGCACATCAAGCCGTCTCAGAATGAAGATCTCCGCGTCAAACTACTGATCGGTATGTCCATCGGATGGATTTTTCAGTCCTTGGTTCTTAGTGACAAGGACTTGACGGACATCGATACCAGGTTCTGGGTCGATATGGAAGAAGACCTCATGCAGGCATCACTGGAGCTTTACACCGAAGGCCTTCTCACTCAGCGCACGATGCTTGGGGAGTACATGCTTTATCGCGGCGATCCGCCCACGGAGGGATAGTATCCGTCCGGCACAGAAAACTACCGCTTCTGGTGCCCGCGATTCAGGCGCGCAGGATTTAGACGCCGCCCACGGTTTCACTTCATCACACCCCACGCCCTCGATCAGAACGACGGCACCCATTTTTCACCAAGTTTTTCCATGAAAGGGGCATCTCATGCCCAAGCATGCAGCAATTCCAGATTCCGATCTCATCATTGATCTTCAGAATGTCACCAAGAATTTCGGCAAGGTTGAGGCACTTCGAGGCCTCAGTCTTCGCATCGAACCAGGAGAAGTTCACGGCTTCCTCGGTCCCAACGGCGCTGGAAAGTCCACCACCATCCGCATCTTATTAGGCATTCTTCGTCACGATGGCGGCACTGTCCGCCTGTTCGGGTCGGACCCGTGGCACGACGCCGTCGCCCTGCATCGGTGCCTCGCTTACGTCCCAGGCGACGTGGAACTGTGGCCCAACCTCACCGGGGGCGAAGCCATCGACCTGTTCGCGCGGCTGCGTGGCGGAGTCAACACGAAGAAGCGCGACGAACTCATCGAACGCTTCGACCTTGACCCCCGTAAGAAGGGCCGCACGTATTCAAAGGGAAACCGCCAGAAGGTGGCTCTCATTTCGGCTCTTGCGTCCGACGTCGATCTGCTTCTTCTCGACGAACCTACAGCCGGGCTCGATCCGCTGATGGAGGCGGTTTTCCAGGAGTGTATTCGCGAGGCAAAGGAAGCCGGACACACCGTCCTGCTCTCCAGTCACATCCTGGCCCAGGTCGAGGTTCTGGCGGACCGTATCTCGATTGTCCGCAAAGGCAAGATCGTCGAGTCTGGTTCGCTGACTGATCTCCGCCATCTGGGCCGCACCACCGTCACTGTCACGACGGCACAGCCCATCACCGATCTCGCGGGCCGCGAAGGCATCCATGACCTCCATACCGAAGGCAAGCAAACCATTCTCAGTGTGGATGCCACGCATCTACCCGAGGTGATGCGCGAGCTGGCGGGCCGCGGCATTCACACCATCAATGCCACACCGCCAACCTTGGAGCAGCTGCTGTTGCGCCACTACGGGGACGAGTTGAACGGCCACCTCTCATGAGTACGACGACGCGCCTCCAAGTAGTGGGATCCACACCGGTGCAATCCAACGCTTTCACGGGAACTCTGGATCTTGTCAGGTTCATCCTGCACCGTGACCGGATTCGTTTCCCCACGTGGGTCTTCGGGATCGCCATCATGATGGTCTACGTTGCCAACGCTCTGGGATTTATTCTCGACGATACGACCCTTCAGAGTTTTGCCATCATGGGCTCGAATCCCATCATGGGCCTCATTGGAGGAGCTGGATTCGGCTTCGACCACATCAGCCTCCCCAAGATCATCGTGGGAATGTATGGGTTGTACTTCATGCTTCGCACTGCCCTCATGAGCATCATGACCATCTCGCGCCATACCCGACTTGAGGAGCAGACTGGGCGGGCCGAGCTTATTCGCGCTAACGTGGTGGGACGGCATGCGCAGCTCACGGCGACCCTCATTGTCGTGGCCGCTATGAACATTCTCAGCGCGGTTACCATAGCTATCGCCTTCTATTTCTCTCAGGCGCAGCCGGGCTCTGCTGGTGCAGTTGCGCTGTTTAGTGCAAGCATCGCAGCAGCGGGCCTGGTGTTTGCCGGAATCGCCGCTGTCACAGCACAGCTCTCCCCTTATTCACGGAGCGGATCCGGTATCGCAGGAATCGTCCTTGCGGTTGCCTTCCTCATCCGTGGTCTCGGAGATATGTCTGCTATCCAGAACGGTGGGCTCACATGGCTATCCTGGCTGTCGCCCCTCGGGTGGTCTCAGCAGACGGGTGCCCTCGTGCTGGACCGTTGGTGGCCACTATCGCTGTCCTTGGTTTTGACGGTTCTTCTCGTTGCTGTTGCATACAACCTGCTCGACCGCCGTGACCTCGGTTCAGGTATCTTCTCGGAACGCCTCGGAGCATCGCGTGCGCCACGCTGGTTAGGGAGCGCCCTGTCACTGGCCTATCGGCTTCAACGTCCCGCACTCATCGGTTGGTCAGTCTCGCTCTTTCTCGGAGGTATTGTTCTCGGAGCTTTCGCCCAGCCTATGTTTGAGGCCATGGATGATCTTCCACCAGAGATCGCCTACCTTATGGGTGGCTCGGGAGGCTTAGTGGCCGGATACCTAGGATTCATCGGGCTGTACTTCGGAATTATGGTGGCTGTCTACGCCATCCTTTCTGTTCAGTACCTGCGCACAGAGGAACTGAGTACACGTGCGGAGACGATCCTTGCGGCCGCCGTCAGTAGAACTCAATGGCTTACTGCCTGGACTGTCGTCAGCGCACTCGGTTCGCTATTCCTCATGGTGCTGGCAGGAGTTGGTAGCGCCGCCGGAGCGGCAATCACCGGTGTTGGCGACTGGGAACTTTACGGAGAGACAGTGCTGGGGCACATCATTCAGGTAGCACCGGTATGGCTGCTGCTTAGTTTTGCCACCGCCCTGTACGGTCTCCTTCCTCGGGCGATGGGAGCCGCGTGGGCGTTATTCGGCTACGGCACATTCATGAGCCTCTTTGGCCAGATCATGCAGCTTGGTTCTCCATGGCAGGATCTTTCGCCCTTTTCGCACGTCGGACAGTACCCCGGAGCTGAGATCTCGTGGGCATCGTTTGCTACCCTCACCGGGCTGTCAGTTGTATTTATTGTGGTAGGTACCGTTGGATTTCGACGGCGCGATCTCATTACGGCGTAGTTACAGCGTAGGACGGCGGCGGCGCGGGAAGTGCCCCAGCTCGCGCGGGCCGGTTCGTACCAGCGACGTATTCCCGAGTGGCCTCTGAGCGGCAAGCCGCGCCGAATACGGCGAGGGATGTCACTGTGGAGGCCACTGAGGAGACGCGGCACCAATCACTCGTGTCGGACGGAGTCCGGTTCGTGATCGCGGATGCTGGGAGGCTCGATCTGAAAAGTCGAGTGGTGAATTGGCACGTCGAAATGCTCTGCCACGCACTCCTTGACGCGAGCGAGCACTTCGGCCGCGTGACCGTCACTGAAACACTTCTCATCGATAACAATGTGGGCGGTGAGCGTGGGCAGACCGGTGGCCACAGTGGAGGCGTGCAGATCGTGGACCTCGCGCACGTGATCCACATTCAAGATGTGCTCACGAACCTCGTCAAGATCGAGCCCCTCCGGTGTGAACTCCATAAGGACGCGCGCGGTCTCGCGCATGAGCTTGAAAGCCCGCGGAACAATAAGGGCGGCAATGAAGAGGCCCGCGATGGAATCCGCCCGCTGGAATCCCGTGGTAGCGATAACGATCGCGGCGATAATCACACCGAGGGATCCGAGCGCATCATTGAGAACTTCTAGGAACGCAGCCCGCATATTGAAGTTGGAATTGCGCCCCGACGAAAGAATGATGATCGCGGTGACGTTGGCGGCGAGGCCGATCACTCCGAAGATCAGCAGTTCCATGGCAGGAACCTCGGGCGGTTCGAAGAGTCGGCGCACCCCCTCGATCGCGGCATAGGTTCCCACTACCAGCAGCAGAACCGACTGGAACATGGCGGCAATGACTTCAATACGCCGGAAACCCCAGGTGCGCTTCGAGGTAGCCGGGCGCATCATGAGGTTTGCGGCGATCAGGGCAACAAGCAGACCCGAGGCATCCGTGATGGCATGAGCGGTATCTGTCAGGAGCGCCAGGCTTCCGGTAACCATCGCACCGACAAGCTGGGCAATGACGATAACGCTGGTGATACCAAAGGCCAACCACAGCCTCGCGCGGTTGTCCTCAGGCACACCCTCTGCTCCATGAGCATGTGAGTGGCTATGTCCGTGATTGTGCCCAGCCCCCATGGCGACTCCTTGTGTGGGTGTCGGTAGCAACTGCTCCAACACCTTTCGATTCATCGTTACTTAGCGATGATATCGACTTATGGAAGAAATAGCCATGCGACGTGAATCATTTATTGCGGAGGTCTGCGAGCATGAATCACTCCCGCACAAACAAGCCGATCACCAGCCGCAATGCAAGCACCAAACCAACGAACCCGAGTAGCGCGGCGACCAGGTCCCATGCGGTGAGCATCGGCGTCAGTTGTGGGCCGCCGGGCACCAACATAAAGACCGCGGCCAAGGCTATCGCGACCACCGCAAAAAGCGCGGACACCACGTTGTCGAGTAAGCGGCGGAGCCACACCCTGTCGGCCGGGTGAGACAACGATCTGGCGCGGACCGTTAGTTCTCCGCGGGCAAGCTGGTCCGAAATATGTTCGATTCGTGCCGGAACACGGCGGGCGACGACGGCCTGCGTAAGGGCCGAAGCCTCGGTCAGCTTGAGCAGTCGCTCGGGATTCGCCATAGCCTTGACCACGTCTGGAAGCACTTCTTTGGCCCCCTGGAATAGTCCGTAGTCCGGGTCGAAAGCGCGAAGCGTGCCGTCCAAGGAAGTCAGAGTGCGGAACGCACCGGCGACATCGCCGGGAACGACGATTCCGTAATCACGTAGGACAGCGAAGAATCCCCCAAACACCGCCGTTGTGGCCTCTTGAGTTTGCACGAGAAGGGTCATGGCGCGGCCGAGGTCACGCTGCAACTGGGCGCGATCCACGTCGTCGTCGACAGAAAAAGCCATCGTCAATGCGGTGGTGGCAGAGACGTTGTCATCGTTGACAAGGGCCAGTAGTAACGTGGCGAGCAGCTGTCGGGTTTCCGCGTCGATCACGCCGATGGCGCCGAAATCGAGGAGGCCGAGGCGATCGTCGTCCAGCAGCATGATGTTGCCGGGATGCAGGTCAGCGTGGAAGACGCCGTGAACAACGATGGCTTCAATTGTTGAGGAGAGGAGTTCATGGGCGATGGTCTTGCGGGTCTCGGGATCAAGGCGGCCAGCTGCGGTGGTTGCCGATGTGCCCTTCATCCGGCTCATAACCAGGACTCGTTCACTCGATAAATCTCGGACGATCTCCGGCACGGCCAACACAGGATGGGTCGCGAGCGCGGTACCCACAGCCAACGTGTTCTGGGCCTCACGCCGGTAATCCAACTCCTCGGTAAGCGACTTCGTCAAACCGCTGCTCAACGCAACAATTCCCATGGAACGCGCCCAGGCGAACCGGCGCTCAGCGGTTCGGGCGAAACGCAGCAAGATATCGCAGTCGACGTAGACCTGTTCGCGCGCTCCCGGCCGCTGCACTTTGACGACGACGTCCTTTCCATCGTGCAGCCGGGCCCGATGGACCTGGGCCACAGACGCGGCCGCGAAAGGTTCGATCTCAAATTCAGCGAATGCCTCTTCTGGGTCTTTACCCCACTCCTCGTGCAAAAGCTTCTGAATCTCTTCCGGATTGGCGGGAGCGGCAGTTGCCTGGAGTTCCGCAAGAGACTCGACGAGGGGCGCGGGAAGGATATCTGCGCGGGTGGAGAGAATCTGGCCGAGCTTCACGAAGGTCACTCCGGAGCGGTTGAGCATCTGGACCAGGGCCTCGCCGAACTCGCGTGATTCGGGGCCCCGGCGCAGAGCCCTGCCCAAACCGGAGCTGGAGACAATCCACGCCAAATAAACGTAACGTCGATTTCTGCGCGCCCACAGCCGGATACCCTGAACAGCTTCAACCGGTCCGGGGATTGCGCCCGAAGGGACAATCAGCTCCATCACCACGAGCGCGGCGAGCGATAGGACAAAGACCCACAAGAACACCAACACAACAAAGATCAATGCCACGCCCCCATCCACAACCAACTGGCCGTTGGCATCGAGGATTTGCAAAGCACCGGCGGCCCAGTTGGTGGCGGGGATACTGACGCTGAATACCACCAACGAGACCACGAAGGAACGCACCCACCCCACACCAAGCAGCAGGCGCCGAATGATCGCTGTTGTGATAGCGGAGGCAAGCAGTAAGACGATCAGTCCGAGGAGTGCATCAAGCATGCAACGATTCTCCCCTCACAGGCAGTGGAACACAACGCGACAAAACGGTGCAGGGCTCCATAAGGACGAGTAACAGACCAGTTTCTTGGAGGCCAGCGCCGAATACTGCCAGAATGGAGCGATGGCCGTGCAATCAGTTTCCGAGTACCTTTCCCAGTTCGACGGCGAGGCGCTAGCTCGTATCAATCGGGTGAGGGACGCCGTCGTCGACATCGCACCTGAAGCGGAAGAAGCGCTGGCCTACGGGATGGTCGGGTGGAAACTTCGTGGCAAGCCTTTGTTGTACGTGGGTGGGTTCGCCAAGCACACCGGCCTGTACGCGACACCAACTGGGCATGAGACGTTCGCCGAGGAGTTTTCCGTTGACAAACAGGGCAAGGGGTCAGTGCAATTTCCCTTGGACCAGCCGTTTCCAATCGATCTTGTGAAGCGGGTGATCGAGTACCGCGCACGTGAATTGCGAAACGAACTACCATTCATTGGTCGGCCCGCTGCTTCGGCATTTGCGGAGGTTGGGATCACCAAGGCGAGCCATCTGGAGGGCTGGAGCGAGAAGGAGTTGCTGGCGCTACACGGCGTCGGTCCGAAGGCGATTCGACTGCTTAAAGAGGAGGGAATCGAGCTGGGTTGACGAGGGCGCGGCGCAGAGCTTCGTTCCGCCCAAAGGAGTGGCGTTTTTCGCAAGAAGTGGCAGGTTTTCCCTGGAAAAATATGTCACGTGTATCTGAAAACGTCACTCCTTTGGTGGGCAGTGGGGTCGGACTGGGTGGAGACCCTCACTCGTCGAATTCGCTCGCGAGCTTGAGATAGCGGAAGTCTCCGTTGCGATGATTCGGAAGGGATGAGTAGCACTGCCAGCGCGACGTGTAGGTTCTGGTCAGATGAAATCCCGACGGCGGGTGGGATGCCCCAGGCTTTGCTGGTTTACGCCAGTCGAGCGCACCGGAGATGACACGCCCCTCGTGGACTTGGAATGCTTCGTCGTTGGACACCCGGGCACCCGAATACAGAGTGACCGGTTCCTTCCACTCAAGCCGGGTTGCTTCCTGGCGCAAACCTACGGTCACTGGACGCCATTCATCTGGCAGCAGGTGTGGCAAGCGCTCGCGATTTACTCTCACGTAAACAGCAAAGTGTTTTCATGGTTGCACGTAGGTTGCACGAACATCACCAAACAAGCATTCGCTGCCTTCACAATCGCTGATATAGCAACGATAAATCACAGTGCCCCCAGTGGGACTCGCGTGTCCGCTTCGCGTCCACACCGCTCGTTCCGCCATCTTGGCTCCACTCGCACTGAGCCAGATCGAAGAGCCCACCGGGCTCTTCTCCAGCTGGTTCAGCCCTCACGGGTTCGAGTACACCTTGAAGCAACTGTAGATCGGCCCCGTCCCCTTTGGGGACCAGTCCGATCTACAAGTGCCCCCAGTGGGACTCGAACCCACACTGTGCCGATTTTAAGTCGGCTGCCTCTGCCGATTGGGCTATGGGGGCAGCGGAAACTCCGCTGGTGTTCGCTCTCGCGGCCACCCGATGTTGACTCTCGCAAACATCAGGTGCCAGCTCGCACAATCACGCTCGCGAACACCGAAGTCAATTCTAGAGCATGCCGCAGGATTCCCAATACACGACCATGTTCTCCTGTTCGTAAACTTCACAGCATAGAATCTAAGAGATGTGGGACGGCGTTATGCCTCCATGCAGTACGATCACCAACCTAGGAATGGCGGCGGTATGAGTGTGATGAGACGGTATGCCAAGGCGCTTCACAATGAGTCGTTTGCGGGAATGCTGTTGGTAGCTGGTGCTCTGATCGCATTAGCGTGGGCTAATTCTCCAGTCCGGGAGTCGTATTTCACGATCGCGAACACAGTAGTCGGGCCCCACGCGTTGCATCTAGATCTCTCGATTGCGCACTGGGCTGCTGATGGCCTGTTAACGATCTTCTTCTTCGTTGTAGGCCTGGAACTCAAGCAAGAGTTCACCACCGGTTCCTTGCACGATCCGAGAAAGGCTGCGGTCCCGATCCTAGCCGCGGTGTGCGGCATGGCTGGCCCGATCGGGGTCTATGTCCTGGTCCAGGTCCTGATGGGGTCGGGGGCTTACGGCGGGTGGGCCGTCCCGGTGGCCACCGACATCGCCTTCGCTTTAGCCATCCTGTCTATTTTTGGTAAAGGACTACCCGCAGCAGCACGCGCTTTCCTCATGACCTTGGCGGTGGCCGATGATCTAGGCGGCATCATTGTCATCGCGATTTTCTTCTCCGACGGCATCGACGTTCTGTGGCTAGCGGCTGCTCTGGGCACCATCGTGTTGTTCGGTTTCTTGTGTAAGAAGCGCATCATCTCCCCATGGTTGTTGTGGCCGGTGGGAATTCTTGCCTGGTATCTCATGCACGGCTCGGGTATTCATGCCACCATCGCAGGCGTAGCACTAGGCATGATGGTCCCAGCCCGGCCAGGACCGGGGGAGAAAGAGTCCATGGCACATCGTTTCGCCGACACGATGGAGTTTTATAGTGCGGGTTTCGTGGTCCCCATCTTCGCGTTCTTCGCGGCCGGAGTGAACATTATTGATGCCGGTGGTTTCTTCTCGATGCTCGCCGATCCAGTAGCGATCGGGATCTATCTCGGCTTGCCGGTGGGTAAGTTGATTGGTATTGCTGGCGGGGTATGGCTGATGATTCGTTTCACCAAACTCACCCTGGAAAAGAGCCTGTCAATCAAGGACATTGTCCCGGTTTCCCTGGTCGCGGGTATCGGGTTCACCGTCTCCTTGTTGATCGCCCAGCTCTCGTTCGCGCCCACTGATCCGCACGAAGCCCATGCCCGAGTCGCGGTTATCCTAGGCTCCCTCCTCGCCGTGGTCTTTGGCGCGATCACACTCCGAGCCCGTCAATCCCAGCGTCTGCGCGAAGGCGAGTAAAACCCACCAAAGTCACATTCTGTTCGACGACGACGAAGAGCCGGCACCTACGCAATCACTTACGTAGGTGCCGGTTTCGACTATTGGGTGAGGGCGCCGTCGTCGTTCCACTCGAAACCATTCACTCACTTACCGGTATCGAAGTGAGAATTACTCGTCTCAGTTCTTCAATCCGGGTATCGAAGATCCTGGCCATATCTTCGTAGTCGTCAATACCGATCTTTTCCGCAACATCCCGCCACCGACTCAGCCCAGACTCCACCTGCGCTAGGCACTCTCTCGCTTGAGAGAGATTCAGCCCGAAGCTCGTACTCATCGCGAGGAGGTTCTCAAAGGTGCGGTCGTTGCCTTCTCGAAGAGGCGTTCCGGGTTCGGTCTGTCGGTACTCGGGGTTGAGATCGAAAGCAGGAGAAAGCCTCCACCGGCCGCTTGTGCGTAAGAAGCCGTGATTTCGAGGGTGGTCATCCACGTTATTGATTCCAATGTTGACTGCGACGCGGTTAAACATCTCCTGGAGATCGGCCTTGTCCACCAAAATTTGTGAACGCATGGCATCGAGGAGTTGCTCGTAGGGCGGCGTCTCTTCGTCGTCGTCCAAGTTGAGGACGGTTCTTCCTGAAATGTAGCCGAGTCGGCCAGACGCAGTCCTATCAAAACGTTCCAGTACTAGCGCATCTTTCCCGATCAGCCGTGATGGCGGCACCCTCACTCCGGACAGGGCAGCAATTTCGAGCGCGAGTTTCTCGTACTGGAGGTGGTCATCATCGTCGTCTCTCCCTCTGAACTTGATGAGGCAAAGCGCCCCCTCGTAGAGTGTGGTGATTTTGGGACGCGCTCCGCCAGCACTCGTGCCCGCAGCGTAGATATCGGCAGCTTGTCTCAGCTGCTCTTGTGTCATGGACTCAGATCGGTCAATCATCGCAGCAAGCTTTGCGTACCTCGGAATCTCGTCCATCCCAATCGACCGGCCATCGTCATTCCGTAGAAAATGTTTGTCGCCCTGTCGTTTGATTCTCAGGTTTCCCATCCGCGTCTCATCAGACACTCGGAGGAGGTACTCCAACTCATTCAATGCCGACCTATGCTGGCGCCTGATCAAGCGCCTTCCCCAGCTATCGGGCGTGGTATCCGCAAGGGCTCCCGGTAGTGGCTTCCTGCCCGTGAAGACGAGAGCAAGCCGAGTCAAAGGCAGATCTGGTGAGATCTCGTATCCATATTCCAGCCACCACGGATGATAGGTAAATCGGCTTGTTAGAAAACTCCCGTAACTTCCGGTGTCAGTAACAAGCCTGCCAACCTGGGTGGTTTCGCCAGTGGTGCCGGTTGCCCAGATCTCGAAGGATTGAGTACTCACCACTCGTCCTTTCTTCTGCGCACTCGCTGCATATCCAAGGCACGGAGAGAATTAAGAGGGGTATCCGGATCAAGAAGTGGGTTAATTGACTGCACCATTTTCTTGTCCAGATTCAACACTCGAAGAACCGCCAAGAGGTTATCAAGGCGCGTCGAGGCAGCGCCCTGTTCCAACCGACGAATCGTATCCTTCGAGACAGACGCCGCGAATGCCAGCTCTTCCTGGGTCAGCCGGCGCCCGACTCTCTGCTGCCGAACGAAGCCTCCAAGCTGTTCTCTCTCCCGTTGCGTCTTATCCATAACTTCATATTAATAGCGCACACTAGCTAGTTAAAGGACTTAATAGTGCTAATTAGCAGCTTTATTATGATAATCGACGACGAAGAACCGGCACCTACGCAATCACTCACGTAGGTGCCGGTTTCGACTATTAGGTGAGGGCGCCGCCGCCATTCTCTCCCTGACTTGGCTCGGTTGAGACTACTCCAGTTCTCACTCAGCCCACGTGGGGCGCTGCGGCTCACGCGCCGCCCAGAGGGCCATGCCGTCGAGGATGTCATGCTCGGAGGTGACCACCGTATCTAGTGACTTCCCTCGCTCGGCCATCCGCTGCGCCACACGCTTGACCACTTCCTCCCACACAAGTGTGCCCGAGGCAATGACGTCCGAGCGGCCCGGGTGCAAGAATCCCAGGGTAGCTCGCTCTTCCTTCGAGGACGCAATAAACCATTCGCAGGCCTCGATTGTCTCGTCAACGGTAAGCGCCGCACCATGGATCTTCGAGGCGTCGTACTTCTCCAGTCCAATCGCCTTCGCCGTCAGCGTGGTGATCGTCCCCGCCAAGCCGACAAGCCCTTCGGTAGCACCAAAATCGATATGCTTCTCGGCCTCATCAAGCGCCGCGTTGACGTCCACTCGCGCAGCCGCAACCTGCTCCGGAGTAGCCGGATCCGAAACCAAGTGGCGCTCATGCATACGCACGCAACCCACATTCATCGAATGCTCCGAGATGACACCGCTGCCAACGGCCCCGAGAACCAGCTCGGTGGAGCCGCCACCAAGATCCACCACGATAATGGGCGAGGGCCCACCCTCCTCCATCGCGGAGGAAGCTCCAGCAAAACTGGTGTTTGCTTCGTCGTCGCCCGAAAGAACCTGAACCGGCACACCGAGACGCTCCAATACCCCCTGGAGAAACTCCTCGCGGTTACTGGCGTCACGCGTGGCCGAGGTGGCCGCAAAACGGATCGACTCGACGCCATGTTCCTTGCACAGGGCGGCGTACTCCTCAGTCATGTCCAGCGTGCGCTTGAGGGCGTCCGGCGCAAACTGGCCGGTGCGATCCACGCCCTGCCCCAAACGGACCACGTTCATCAGCCGGACGACGTCATCTAGCGCGCCATCCTCACCCGGGACATCAGCAATCAGGAGGCGGATCGAATTCGTTCCGCAGTCAATTCCAGCAACTCTCATGGCTCCACCTTGTCATAGAGGTCCGACACTTTTCACCGAAGTCCGGCGTGTTCCACCGCCGCACCTCGATGAACGACGACGAACGCCGTTTCAATCTGCGGCCATCGGCGCGATTCTACAGTCTTACGCTTCCTCACAGTGGCAGACTGCGGGATCCCAGCCAATCATCTCAAGAGCCTTATCCCCGATCGGGCAAACACCCGGACCTGCACTGATGGAATATCCCACCAATGCGTGCAGGCACTTTACTCGCACAGGCATGCCACCAGCACTGATGCCCGAGATCTCGGGTACATCACCTAACACACCACGGCGCTCCAAGTAGCTCTCGTGGGCGCGCGCGTAGGCTGAACGCAGCTCGTCGTCCTCGGCGAGCGTCTCGTTAAAATCGGCCATCACACCATTGGCCTCCAGGTGCGACGCCTCACGCACAAGGTAAGGCAGGCTGAGGTAGAACACCGTCGGGAAGGGAGAGCCTTCGGGTAGACGCGGTAGAGTCACCGTGACGGCGGGCTTTCCACAGGCACAGCGAGCGCCAACACCCACCAGCCCGCGCGGCAGACGATCCAGCTGCTCCGTCAGAATCTCGCGATCCCCATCGCGCAGCGGTGTGGCATTCTGCGCCACCTTGGCCAGAACATCCGCGCCTACCTCGGACTCCGACAGAACCCAACCGGGCCGACTCCCTCGCGGCTCACGCACGCTTCCCTCATTCTCACTCATGACTCTCCTCGTCCCTCCGCGTTCAAGCAGCCCTAGGGGGCGCCATCCTGTGAACTCTCGTCCTGTAACGTATCATCCGCATCCGTCGGTCCCGAATTTGAGGGAGTCACGTTTGTCTCTTCCTGAGTAGGCGTAATGCCCAGGATCGGATCGTCGTCACTCGGAGGCGAGTAGGCACCGCCGTCGTTCGGAGTGATCACCGGAGCATTATTGGGATTATCGAACTCAGTCACACTCTGACCCGAGATCTCAATCGAATCCCACATCGTCATGAACCACGGGGTTGCGGCACGGCGCTCACGATTGACGTTCCGGATACGCTCCTCCAGCTGCTCCTGCGCGCTTCCTTTCGACGGATCGTTCACCACATAGAGGGTCTCACCAGGCATGACGTATCCCAGCCGCTCGCGGGCTTGAGCACGTACAAACTCTTCGTCGTTCCACAACCGAAGTTCATTCTCGAGCTCCGCGTTGCGCTCCTGAAAATCAGCGAGCTCAGCTCGAGCAGTCGCTAACTCACGCTGCTGAACGTAATAGGTCCGCACCGTCGGAAAAACAATAATCATTGCGACAAAAGCAGTTAGGACGACGGCGACAATCCGCAACGAGAACTTTCTTGTGCCGCGTCCCCCGTCGACGACGAGCTGACGCCTCGTAGAAAATCGGTCACGCGACGATTTGCGTTCAGTCCGCTCACCGAGCGGAGGCTTCGGAGGTGTATCCGGCTTCGACCGGGCAGAAGAGCGACGGAGCCCCTCACGCCCGGCAACATCCGGACTCGAATTGCTCGGCGCATTCTCTGGACGGCTCGAACGCCGCTTCCCATCACGGCTCGCGGAACGCCCCGGTGGACGGCGCGGGGAACCTGAGGGAGGGGTGCGGCGGGCATTCATGCGGACAAGTCTACTGCCCTTATCTGAAGGTCTCATGAAAGCCACCGGATCGTGGCGAGTTGCGAAAAGAGGCATTCGCCACGGGTGTTTCGAGGGCAAGAGCGCAGGTGAAAACGACGCCAAGGGCAGATGCCGATGAGCGTGACACCCTCGAATATGCTTCCGTTATGTTCTTCGGTTCGGAGAGCCCACACTTTCGGCGATAAACCACAGTTAACGCATGGGTGTAAGTGTGGTTTATCGCTTGAACCGTGGATTCTCCAAAAGGGGCGAACGAAAGAGTAGCAGGCTGACAACACCGAGGCCGTCCGGGCACACGGAAGGGCTTTCGGGGCACGCGAAAGGCCGGGAGTACCGATCACTCGATACTCCCGGCCATCGCGGGCTCACAGAACCCTATGTTTAGCCCGGATTGCCTGACGGCAACCCGCCTTCGCATTAGTCAGGGATTTCAGCCCTTGAAACGCGGGAAGGCGCCACGGCCAGCGTAGACGGCGTCATCCGACAGCTCGTCCTCGATACGCAGCAGCTGGTTGTACTTGTTGATGCGCTCGCCACGGGCGGGAGCACCGGTCTTGATCTGGCCCGAGTTGGTGGCCA
>RRZU012805950.1_pt1 | contig 15602 bp, 12 predicted proteins | sample 2165561 | NCBI WGS metagenome assembly RRZU01 (sample SAMN10456909, study PRJNA506462) | wastewater metagenome | isolation source: wastewater sludge | place: USA: Moscow, Idaho
AGGGCGGCTTTGACATGGTTATCGTAAGAGAGCTGACAGGAGACGTATATTTTGGCGAAAAAGGAAGAAAAGAGTCCGGCGGAGTAACCACCGGATATGACATAATGAACTACAGCGAAAAGGAAGTCGAAAGGATTGGCAGAAGAGCCTTTGAAATGGCCATGAAGCGCTCAAAAAAGCTCTGCTCCGTAGACAAGGCCAACGTGCTTGAGACCTCCAGGGTATGGAGAGAGACCATGCACCGCCTGAAGGATGAATATCCTGAGGTGGAGTACAGCGACATGTACGTCGACAATGCCGCCATGCAGCTTGTCAGAAATCCAGGGCAGTTTGACGTCATAGTTACAGGAAATCTTTTTGGAGACATCCTCTCTGACGAGGCCAGCATGATAACCGGATCCATAGGCATGCTCCCTTCTGCCAGCCTGAACGAGACCGGATTTGGAATGTATGAGCCAATCCACGGCTCTGCACCCGACATCGCAGGCAAAGGAATCGCAAATCCTATTGCCACCATACTCTCCGCTGCGATGATGATGAGATACTCCCTTAATCTTCCCCAGGAAGCCGATGCGATTGAAAATGCAGTCAAAAAAGTCCTGGACACAGGGTGGCGCACCGCAGACATCGGAAAAGAATATATATCGACTTCAGAGATGACAGACAGAATTCTTTCCTATATTTAGAAGGATTAGCCTGCCTGGGAGTATTTGCCCCTTCCTGGTATGATCGCGCCGCATGGCGCCTTGAATAAGACCGGAGCCATTAGTGGGTGCGTCTTAGGGATTTACGATAACAAGTAAGTTTTGAGCGACAGCCCTCAAGCGGTGGCAAAAAGAAAGACCAGTCATGTACAATGTTTGCATGACTGGTCTTTTGTTATGGCTATATTACGCTGCTGGATAAGTAGAATAGACAAATTCATAGATCTTCCTGCGGTATTCATTTAAAAGGCTATCATCATAACTTTCGGGCAGTTCGCTCCAAAGGGTATCTCGTATGATGACATCCACTGCAGCTTGTGTCTCCTCTTTTTCTGTCCAATGATCCAACTCACTGATTTTTCCTTTTATTCGCTCTAATAAAACTTTTGCAAGTTTTTTAATTTTTTTAATCTCTACAGATGTGAGTGAATCTTTAAGGAGCAAATCATACATTGCCAATTCTTCATCGTTATTAAAGCCTTCCCCTCCATATCTGTTTTCCTCTTCGTCCAAGTCGTTAACGAAGTTGGTTAGATCAATAAATGTTTTCTCAATAGCCGCATTATGTTGTTCCGCATTGTACTCCTGTATGATTGTCTGATAGCGTTCATAATAGTTGATACGCATAGGATTGCGTCTCATCATATTATCCAGTCTGTCATTTATCAGTTCTTCCAAATCCTTCATTAGAAGATTTTTATTCTTTACACGAGCAAATTCCTGCTGCAAACGTTCAAAATCAATGTGACTAATGTCGAAGCGGCGGCTTTCTGTCAAGTAATTCGCACCGTCCTCACTTACACGGTCCGCAGGATTGATAACGGTAATATATTCACTGACAATATCATGCAGTTGAATCATTAAGTCAGTATTATCCGAATGCTTCCGTTTCTCTTGCATTTGATCATAAACAGCACTGATTGCATTTTTATACGCCCGTTCGTGGTCGGATACTTCTTGCTTCTCAACATATTTGAATAGTTTGAATAACTCTCTTGCCATTACTTCAAATCTCTTTTTTACATCTTCTGAAACGCACATAGCATTGGCACCGGATTGTACTAATGCCAGTTTTTCAAAATCGACCGCTTGCACTAATTTTGATAAATTAAAGCCTTGTTGCTCCATGAAGCCTGCAATCTCTGCAAGAAGCTTGTAGATACGACTTAGCAATTCCGTTTTATCCGGTGCCGGATCGGATGGGCCTGTGCCTCCCTTGGTATTTGTATAATCAGCCAATGCTTTTCTCAATGCTTTTACAACACCTACATAATCAACAATTAAACCATTAATTTTCCCCTCATAAACACGATTTGCCCGAGCGATTGTTTGCATAAGTGTATGTGCCTTTAGTGGCTTATCCAAATAAATAGTGGAAAGGCATTTCACGTCAAAACCAGTTAACCACATGGCACATACAAACACAACTCGAAATGGGTTGTCGGGGTCTTTGAATTCTTTATCCATTTCACGCTTTTCCATTTTTGTGCGATGGGGTTTAATATCTAATCCCCATTTTTCAAATGTAGCTAATTCATTTTGCTCCTGACTAATGATAACGGCCATTTCCGTTTTTTTCATCCATTCAAGTTTTCGGCTAACTTCCATATACTCTTGCTGCGTAGCGCCGGAGAGAGAATCTTCTATTTCCTTAATTTTAAGAATCCAATATTCTTGCACTAAGTTATACATTCGAACCGCAGTTACTTTATTGATACAAACAAACATAGATTTACCTGTTGTCCACAATTCAGAACAGTGCTCAACAAAGTCTTTCGCAATCGTATCCAGACGTTTTTTGCTGGTGAGGACATGAATGTCCTTCGCTAATTCTTGCTCCAGTTTGGCTTGTTGATTGACATTAAGATCCGCCTGTTCAATTGCGTCCAGCAGTTTATCGTTGATTTCAGGATTTTCAATACCCAATAAGTCCGCTCTGTTTTCATAATACAAGGGTACTGTCGCACCATCATCAACTGCCCGTTTGAAATCATAAATGGAGACATAACCACCGAATGTTCTCTCTGTTATGTTATCATAAGCAAACAGTGGCGTTCCTGTAAAGCCGATGCGGGACGCTGTCGGCAGAAGGATACACATATTATCTGCAAATATTCCGTTTTGGGTTCGGTGCGCTTCATCCGACAATACAATAATGTCATGATCAGGGATTATTGGCGGTTCATCCGGTTTATTGAATTTATGTATCAACGTAAAGATAAAGCTCGGATTGCCTTTTAACTTTTTAATTAAGTCATCTCCACTAGTAGCAATATATTGTTCCGCCTTTGTGCTTCCAAGACATCCGCAAGCCTCAAAAGTGTCGCTGATTTGCTTATTCAACTCATCCCGATCTGTCAGAATAACAAACGTCGGAGATCCTGTAAATTTACGGCGTATTTTTTGTGCAAGAAATACCATGGAATAGCTTTTTCCGCTTCCCTGTGTATGCCAGAATACACCAAGCTTACCGTTGTTCAGCTTACGGTTTTGATAGGATTCCACAGCCTCATTGACCCCGAGAAACTGATGGTTTCGTGCCATAATTTTAGCTGTTGTTCCACCTGATGTATCATATAGGATGAAGTTTTCAAGTAGATCCATAAAATTTGTCTTATCGCAAATACCTCTAAGCATGGTGTCTAAATCAACTGTGCCGGTTTCATCCTCATTCAGACGCTTCCATTCGTTGAAAAACTCATATTTACTGCCCAAAGTACCCACCTTTGATTCAACACCGTTACTGAACATCACAAAAGCATTGAAATGAAACAGATGGGGAACCGTGTCCAGATAATCAGCATAGTTACAGGTGTATGCATCCTGCACATCCACATTCTGCTTTTTCAACTCCACAAACAACAACGGTATTCCGTTGACAAAGCCAACAATATCTGTCCGGCGCCGATATAGATCACCATGAATTTTCATTTCCTTTACAGCGAGAAAATAGTTTTTTTCCGGCTCTGAGAAATTGAACACCCTAACCTTTCTGTCTTCTTGCTCGCCGCTTGGATTTTTGACCTTAATTGGTATTCCATCTCGAAGCATTGAATACTTATCGCGGTTAATTTGCATAAGGATACTGGAAGAGGAATAATCAAGAAAGGTTTTGATTGCGGAATCACAGTGTTCTTCTGTCAGCCAGTCGTTATTTTCAAAAAGCGCTGCCCGAAGATAGCGGGTTAGTACGATTTCTTTATAACTCTTTCGTCCGAAAGTTCCATTCTCGCCGAGATCTTCCTTATTATAAGCAAATTGAACATCCCACCCCAAAGTATCTTGAAGTAGGTTTCCAGCACTGTTTTGCACTAATATGTTTTCAGAATATTCCCAGCTCATTTGGGATACCTCCTAACTAATCGAATTATATATGTCCAGTTTTAATTCCTCATCGGTTTCATATGTGCCATCCATAATTGAAGCCATTATTCGATGCAATAAGTCCTTATCAATTTTACCTGCAGCAACCTGATAACTGATATTCTCTGTGATCTCAAAAAACCGTTTGGCAACTGCCATATAACCGTTCAGCAATAAAAAGTAAGCCGAAAGGGTAATTGCCAAACGTTTATTTCCATCTTCAAAACAATGAAACTCACAGGTGCAGAAAAACAAATGTGTCAGTTTATCCACAAACGTAGGATAGTAATCATCATTTTGGATATTTTGCAAAACACTGTCCAATCTTCCTAAGTCAAAGTGCCCCAATGCACCGCCTCCACTATATTGAACAGTCTTTTGATGTGTGGATACTGCTTGTTCAAGCGAGAAATAAATTATACTGTCCATTTATTCACGCTCCTTTAAGCGCTTCAAAACGGCCTGATTTTCTTCCATTAGACGTTCAAGCTCATCGCCTGCCGCACCAAGAAACTTTTCATATTCTTCTTTATCTAAGGGTTGAATATATTCTGATAACTGGTAATGAAACGCATCTCTGAGTGCCATATCTCGGCTTGCCATCTTGATCCTTCCACGGTGAATTAAGGGTTTCCATAATGCCATTTTTTCAAATTTCTCAAATAAAGCCTCGACTTCTTTACATGATAGCAAGCGATCTCTTTTTTCATACTCTTCCTTAATAGCATCTGCTAATCCGCATTCATAAGCTGCGATAATATCTAAAATTTCACTATAAAAAGTATCTCGTACTTTGTCGCTGGCTTTTAAATCAAGTATCTTTTTATATTCTTTGGCTTTTTCTTTGAATATACTGACATAAATAAGGTCAGTGAAATGTGCATACTTAAACCGATCGTCAACCACATAATGCTTCAAAGCATCGGTAAATTGCCGCCGATAATTATCTTCCTGTAGAGAAGCAGAAATATAATCTTTATCTCGCTGATTAATGTATTTAGTCGCTCCACCGGTCTTTTTGTTAATCAAATCAATCACAATGTCCAGCATCATTTGACGTAAAATTCTAGCTTTTTCACTTTCAGAGAGAAGCATGGCAAGATTTAGAAAAGCGCGAAAATTAAATACGCCCAGCACTGTAATTTTGGTAGGGACATTAATGTCCTTACCAAAATTCTCTTTCATTGCTTTTAGAAAATCTTTAAGTTGCTTGCCTTTTAATACTCTATAACCATTTTTTGTCAATTCATCATTGTACTGCTCTATATATCTACCAATGGTGCGGATATCAACCTCGAAGAGTTCAGAGGCCATTTCACGAGTAAACGTGATTTCTCCATCCCAGAGAATTCCTTTAAAATTTGATTTATTTTGAATCTCAACTATCGCGAGTTCGTTGTTCAAAATATTTTGTCTGTCTATATGTGAACTTGTTAAATCTTTTGGCATCTAAATATTCCCCCTCTCATAAGGCTACACCTCGATTTCTCCACTCATTAACTTAGGGAGCAGTTTATCACGAGCCTCAATTAATTGTTCATTTTGTTTGCTAATATTTAAGATATAATCAAATATTGGCTCAGCAAACACATTGAACTTTTTGATTACTGTTTCATCTGGAAACAATAGTTTTATATTCTCAAATTTTGTTTTATTCACATTTGTCATTGTGGCACCATTACTGCCGACACCTTCAAGTAATGATTTTATTTCTTTCATTACAAAGAACAAATAATATAAGTTATCTTCGTCATTCAATACAATAGAATTTATCTGTTGGTTAGTTTGACATCTATCAAAAGCTATACATACAAGCCCTACGGTTGCGATACAAGAAACCATAATACTTTTTGGTGGCAAATATTTATTCTTTTGTATATCGGCACCTTTTTTAGACAACTTTATTTCTGTTTTTAAAGAATAAACCACACCATGCATATCTGGTATCTTTACAAATGGGATATCATTACCGTAATTATCAGTTTTAGCGGTAGATGGAGTTTTCCCTGTAATAACCTTACCCATGTCCTTAACAGTAGCAATTTCCCACCCCTGCGGCACCCCGTCTACTATTTTCGTGGTCTCGTGGCCGGGGAAGCGAAGATGAACAAACCACTCTTTATAAAGCCGCATTGCCGCTTCTTCCAACAGCTTGATTTGCTTTTGGTTATTTTCGATCAAATCGTCATAGGCAGAGAGGATGTCAGTTATTTTTTTCATTATAAAGCAATCTTGAACAGGTATTTGTAAATTACGAAGCTGAGTTAAAGAGACAAATTGCTGACTTGAACCTTTTTGATTGCCAAACAACTGTCCTCTACCGTCAGGACTACAAAGATAGTAATATAGCCATTTAGCTTTTTGCTCATCTCCACACTTGAACAAAGCAACATTTTTAATAGCATAATTAGGTTGCTCTTTAACAATGGCCGCTTCACCTATAGTACCAATCATGGACATCAAAATATCCCATTGCTCTACCAAACTTCGCTCGTTAATTTTGTAAAAGTCTCTTTCTGATATAAAATAGCCCTCTTCAGAATTTATTTGACCATTTTTAATATGCTTAGAAGTTACCAATCGGTAACCGGAATTTGTTTGTTTTGGAGTATCATGTGTACCATCACGTACCGAATCACAAAATTCTGAAGCTAATATGTAACTATTTGTTATCATAACCCTAACCCCTCGAAATTCGCCGAAATGGTATCCATTAATTGGTTTGACTCTGCCTGCAAAGCCACCAACTCCTTATGGATTTCTGCCATTCTTTCCTCAAAGTTTTCGTCATCTTCCTTTACAGGGGCAACGCCCACATAGGCACCCGGGGTCAAGCTCCAGTTTTTTTCTTCAATTTCATCAATGGTTGCCAGTTTACAGAGTCCGAGAATATCTTCATATGTACCCTCGCCAAATTTATCCGTGAGCCATTTGGCTTCTTTAATCACTGTGCGGCAAGCTTTGATTTGTGAAACTACTTCCTCTATACGGGCAGAAGCTGCCTTTTTGAAGCGCTCCCAAGTGGTTGCGGTTTCGTCTATGGATTTTGCCAGTTCTTTTGCCTCGTCCTTTTCTAAACTATCACCATACTCAATAAAGGCTTTTAGGGATGAATTAAGTTCTGCGGTATAATGCTTTAGCATCTCGTTTAAAGGTAGCAGCTGATTAATATGCTCCACATGGAGGATGGTATCAGCTACTTGCTGACGCAATGCCATAAGCTTCTCACCATAACCGTTTAATAATACCGATAGTGCCTCGAATTGCGTATCTAATTCATAACAGTCACCTATGATTTGAGCACGATAATCCATCAGCAACTTTTCATACTTATCTACTTCTCCCCGATAGAGCCAGACGATGGCATTTAGATTTTTCATCTGCCATTCGCTCCACTCGTTAAGAGTGCGGTCTACAACAGTGTAATAATTACGTGCATCTATAAAAAGCACTTTATCCTTAAGCTCTCCTATTTTACCTTTGTCGAAAAACCAAAGAGAACAAGGGAGCGAAACCTTATAAAAAAAGTTGTTTGCCACAGATATCATACAATCAACATGGCCGGTTTGAATAAGCTGCTTCCTGATTTCTCGCTCTTTATTTCCGCTGTCCGTTGCAGACGCTGCCATAACAAAGCCGGCACGACCCATATCATTTAGATAGGCATAAAAATATGAAATCCAAAGATAGTTGGCATTGGAGACTTCTTTTTTTGCATTTACACCCGGTAAACCAAAGGGCAAACGCCCGGCATTTTGCGTAGATTCCGACTTCACCTTGTCAACATTAAAGGGTGGATTGGCCATGACATAATCACAGCAGCCTTCCAAATTATGGGCATCGTGATAAAAGCTGTTTGCTTCATCACCGGATTTTATTTTTGCGTTTAACCCGTGTACAGCCATGTTCATGATACAGAGCTTGGCGTTAAACTCTACTTTTTCCTGTCCAAAAAACGTCATAGCCGAATTTGCGTTAACTCCCTCGGCATTGACAAAATCACTGGAAGATACAAACATTCCTCCACTTCCGCAAGCTGGATCGAGCAAAGTTCCGTGTGTAGGCTCAATAATGTTGACAATCATTTTAACCAGAGATTTGGGCGTAAAGAAAACGCCATCATCTGATGCAATAGCAGAGGCAAATTTATTGAGAAAGTACTCATATATCCGCCCAAGGATGTCATCGTTGATTTCGTTAAGAGCACTATTATTAAAGATACGTAGCAATTCTTTCAAAAGATCATTTCTGAAAGAAGTATATGTTTTTGGCAGTATACCTTTTAATTGTGCACTTTCCCCTTCAATAAGTTCCATTGCTTCATTAACAGCTTTGCCGGAATCAGCATCGTCCGGCAGATTCAACAGATAATCATATCTTGCTTTCTCCGGCAGAAAGATGGCACTTTTTTGTTTAAAGTCGCTGGCCTCAACGGGAAGCACACGCCCATTTCGCATAGGGCGGTCTTTTAGTATTTCTGTTTCGACATATTTGAAACGACTGTATGCATAACGCAAAAAGATTAAGCCGAGAACCGGCATACAATATTCTTGAGAACTCAGTTTCGAGCCTTGTCGTAAAAGGTCTGCAGATTCCCAAAGTTCAGACTCAAGTTTTCTGATGTTTATCATATAATTATCACCTTGCATGAAGGATTCATGCTTTTTCCTCTCTTTTCATTTCCAAAATATCGCATATATCGCAATCCAACGCAGCACATATTTTTTGGAGTATTTCCGTATTTACATTTTCATTTCTGCCAAGCTTGGTGATTGTTGCCGAGCTGACACCAGCAAGACTTTGAAGGTCCTTCTTCTTCATATTTTTATCAATCAACATTTTCCATAATTTGTTGTAATAAATCGCCACTTTTGCACCTCCTGCAAAATATCCTCAATTACAAAATATATCCAATATTATATCATCAAATCATGGCAATAACAATAAAAATATTTAATATCGCAGGAATTTTGATTTAATTTCTCGGTTTATCTGCTTTTCTTCGACATCCGTAACTTTACGGGTGTCATTTTTGTTTTCTGAAGGTTCGAGAGAATTCGATTTTTCGCATGTAGGTAAAAGACAAAAAGTTTTTCCAAAATCGTCAGATTTACTCTTTCCCCATGGCTACAAAGTAGGGACAAAAATATTTTTCTAAAAAGTCGTTCAAGTTTGCGATAACTGTCCTGTGAATAGTGAGGGGGTTAAATATTTCGGCTATTAGTAGAGGAAAGAAAATCTCCCTCTGAACATATCATCTGTCCTTTGAATAGCAGAGCGGCAGAAATACCTAAGGAGGAACAACAAAATGAATTTTAACAACATTCCCCAGTATGTCAAAGACAATGCCGAGTTCTGCTGCTGGCGGTACGAGACCGTAAATAACAAACAAACCAAGGTTCCATATAACCCAAGGACAGGGATCAGAGCCAGCGTATCTGAGCCTTCAACCTTTACTGATTTTACTACTGCTGTTGCAGCATCTTCGAACTACAGCGGTATCGGAATCCGTGTATCAAATGGCATTATAGGCATCGACCTTGACCATTGCATCAAAGACGGCACAACACTGCCGTGGGCACTTGCCATTGTTCAGAAGTTCCCACAAACATATATCGAAATTAGCCCAAGCGGTACAGGCTTGCGTATTCTTTGCTTAGCTTCGGATGGATACACATACGATACAGAAATTTACTACATCAAGCGAGGTAATATCGAAGTCTATGTTCCCAATGTCACCACACGCTTTGTGACCGTCACAGGCAATGTGTATCAAAACGGCGATGTCATTGAATGTGCAGAAGCCTTGCAATGGCTGCTCGACACCCACATGAAACGCCCTACTCCAAAAGTGTCTGCGGAAATCATGGAGAGAGAAAGTTACTTATCCGATGAGAGCGTACTGGATAAGGCTTTGACCGCCAAGAACGGCGAGAAGTTCAAAAAACTGTGGGAGGGAGAAATAACAGGATACCCCTCACAGAGCGAAGCAGATCAGGCACTCTGTTCTATTCTCGCTTTCTATTGTAATGGAAATTATGAGCAGATAGACAGACTGTTTCGGCAGTCCAGTTTGATGCGTGACAAGTGGGATAGCCGCCGTGGCGGTGATACCTACGGCAGCATCACCATTCAAAATGCCGTCAGTGGTATGACAAATTTCTATACACCTATCATTCGAAACAGTGCCATCGAGGACTTTGATGAACAGATGCCACGGCTTGAGGAAATGAAACTAGAGAACACAAGCCAGTATCCCTGGACAGATATTGGTGCAGGCAGACTGTTTGCAGACTTCCATAAAGACACCCTCCGCTATGTGCCGGAACGCAGGATGTGGTTCTGCTACGAGGATGGCATTTGGAGATCGGATGTCGGGAATCTGAAAGCGATGAAGCGATGTATGGACTTGGCAGACCTTCTGTATATGTACGCTCTGAATATCAAGGATGAGCATAAGCGGAAAGGTTATATAGACCACATTAAAAAATGGCAGTCCCACGGCTACCGCGTGAATATCCTCAAGGATGCACAGGTACACCATCCCATATCCGTTAAGGAGTTCGATGCTGATTCTTACGCTTTCAACTGCAAAAACGGCACCTTGCATATGGACACAGGCACCTTTTCCGAGCATTGCAGCGAGGACAAGCTGACAAAGATAACACCTGTGAAATTCGAACCGGGTATTCGCTGTAAGCGTTGGGATTCATTCATCTATGAAATCACAAGCGGTGATGCAGAGAGAGCCCGGTTCTTACAGAAAATCCTCGGCTACGGTTTGACGGGAGATACCCGGCATGAATACATGACCATCCTCTACGGTGCCAGCACCCGGAATGGCAAAGGAACGCTGTGCGAAAGCGTGTTGAAGGTGTTCGGTAGCTACGGCTGTTCATCTAAGCCGGAAACCATCGCTATGAAGAACAGCACCAACAGTTCTCAGCCAAGCGAGGACATTGCAAGGCTTGCCGGAGTGCGCTTTGTAAATATCCCGGAGCCGGGTAAAGGCTTGGTACTCAATGCTGCGCAGGTGAAGAGCATGACGGGTAACGACACCATAAACGCAAGGTTTCTGCATGAAAATAGCTTTGATTTCAAACCTCAGTTCAAACTTTACATCAACACAAACTACCTGCCTGTTATCAATGATATGACGATATTCACCAGTGGGCGTATCATCATTGTTCCCTTTGAACGTCATTTTGAGGAAGCCGAGCAAGACCGAACGTTGAAGGACGAATTTGCTAAACCGGAAGTGCAATCCGCAATCCTAAACTGGTTGCTTGATGGCTATCGTATGCTAAACGCAGATGGTCTTGCATTGCCACAATCGGTAAAGAACGCCACTGCCCAGTATCACCATGACAGCGATAAAATCCAGCTTTTTGTTGAGGATTGTATGGAACAGGACGGAACTGCTGAAGAGCGCACTTCTACCGTATACGAAAGATACAGATGTTGGTGCGGCGAAAATGGTCAATATCCTGAAAGCATGAAGAATTTCAAGCAAAGTCTTGCTGCCGTTGCCGATGTCAAACGAAAGCGTCCACGCACCGGCGGTGAGAAAACCACAATGGTTATCGGCTACAAGCTGATATCTGAATTCTTAACATAAACACATGGGGCATTATGTGGCAATTAAATATGGTTATTTCAAAAATCAATATCTCTATAGAGGATTATATATATTTCCTGCCACAGCTTGCCCCACTGTGAACATGAAAGGCGGTGGTGCGTATGTGCTGATAAACCCTAACCCAGCTATCCCTTATTAAAAACCAGAGGAGGAAAAGAAGATGAAGCAATTCAGAATTATCGGCATGATGGATGCCTACAGCGAGATCACAAAACAAAGTAGTCCATCGGATTTTGGCGATGACCTCTATGATGGTGTCTCGCTGTACCGCCGCAAGGATATGAAACCGGTAGTGCTTTTCGTGAGCAAAAACGCTGAACCTGCTCGGTGGAAAGTTTTAGACGGAGCATCCGAGTTTTACTTCTGCTCATATACAGAAGCTACAAACTTCTGCAAGATGCGCGGATACATCTTCATGAAGGGAGGAAAACAGCATGAATCTGATTGATCTACTTTATGGCAGAAATCACAGCAGTTCCAAAGGCAAAATCCATCTTCGCAGCCGAACCAGTGAACCCGTGACTGTAACAAAGGAAATTCGCTATACCGTCACTGACGGGCAGTCTAATGTCCATGTCAACGGCTACGATGACCTATCAGAATACTGCCGTTATGCCGGATACACTTATCATTCCGGCAAAGCAGTATAAACTCACATCAAAATTTAAGGAGGAAAATATTATGAATTATACTGAAAGATTACTTTATACCGGCTCGCCAGAATATGACAAGCATTTCTGGAATGCCATGCGCGGCAGTGAGAGCAGTTATGCCGGACTCTCAAAAGGCAGTACTGAAACCGGCACTTATCAATTGCCGAATAGTGCCAGTAATAAGTACATGGCTGCTCTTGAAAAAGAAAGCCTGTTCCGCAATATCGGCACTTTCATCAAAGCCTATGGCTCTGGCCACCGTATTTTCGCCAAGGACAGCACTGACTTTGCCCAGTGGGTGGCGGAAGGTGAAGCCATCCCTATTTACGATGGGATTGATGATTTCACCATCAACACTGTGGATAGCTGGAAACTGGCTGCTTTCGTAAAAATGGACGAATCTTTTATACATGATGCCAGCTTCGATATTGAAAACTACCTGATTAACCGCTTTGCTAAGAACTTCGGGAGAGCTGAGGACAATGCCTTTATCAATGGCACCGGCATTCAAATGCCCACAGGGATCTTAAGCGATACCAATGGAGCAGATGTGGGCATTACTACCGCTCAAATCACCTACGATAATGTAATAGGTTTGTACTTTTCTGTAAAGCCGAAGTATCGTAAAAACGTCGCATGGCTTATGAACGATGAAACCGCTCTGGCTCTGCGCACATTGAAGGACAGTGCCGGGAACTATCTCTGGAGAGACAGCGATGATACTATCCTCGGTAAAAAGGTTATTATCTCCGAATATATGCCAAATACAGAAGTTGGCAGTAAGCCGATTGCCTTTGGAGATTTTAGCTACTACTGGGTTATTGGCAGAAGTCCGGTCAGTATCAAGACGCTTTCAGAGAAGTTTGCACTGAATGACCAGATTGGCTACCTTGCTTTTGAGTTCCTTGATGGAAAGCTTATCCGCCAGGATGCCATTAAAGTGTTGCAGATAGCTCTGTAAGCGGGCAATTAACAGTGAAAGTGTCTGAAAGTATGCATTAGGGCACTTTCACCACCCCTTTGGGGCTATTCCCCCGTTTGAATCTGCGTTTTTTCACACGAAGCCCCACACCGCTGTCCGATAATTTTTCACCCAGAGATGTGACCGCCCCCACCGGGTAGAAAGGAGATACGTAAATATGGCAGAATGCAAGACCACCCCTGTTCCTCATATCACAAAAACCATGATAGACGGAACGCTGTATATCGTTGAGGCAAAGGTCAGCGAGAACGCAAAGGAAACAGCTTATGATAAGGTGAAACGACTGATTCTAAGCAATTTAAAGTTATCCGAGTGTTCAAAGATTTCCTAAGAATATTACTCGACTTACCCGCAGTAGTACGGTAATATAACATCCGCTTGAGGGTTGTCGGAAAGGAGGAAAAAATGAATAGACAACCCAACACTACTGCGATGAATGAGAGCAAAATAACGGCGCTCTACTGTAGGCTCTCCCGTGACGATGAGTTACAAGGAGACAGCAACAGTATCATCAATCAGAAAGCAATACTCAAGAAATACGCTGATGACAACGGTTTCCCGAATACACAGTTCTTTGTGGATGATGGTTACAGCGGTACGAACTTTGACCGCCCAGATTTTCAACACATGGTCACTGAGGTGGACGCGGGCAATGTCGGAACCATAATCGTAAAGGATATGAGCCGTCTTGGAAGAGATTATCTGAAGGTAGGCTACTACACTGAGATAGCTTTCCCTGAAGCTGATGTTCGCTTCATTGCCATCAATAACGGTGTAGACAGTGCCAGTCAGCAGGATAGCGATTTTACACCATTCCTCAATATCATCAACGAATGGTACGCAAAGGATACGAGCAAGAAAATTCGAGCCGTGTTTAAGGCAAAAGGTCAATCAGGCAAACCACTCTGTACCAATCCTCCCTACGGTTATATAAAAGACCCGGAGGATAAGACACATTGGATTGTGGATGAGGAAGCAGCCGTCGTAGTTAAAGAAATATTCCACCTTTGCATAAGCGGTCTCGGACCCACCAAGATTGCTAACGAGTTGGAAAAACGGAAAATTGAAAATCCTGTTGCTTATGGTAAAAGAAAAGGCATCGCAGTTCCTGCAAAGCAAGCCTACGATGACCCGTATATATGGAGGGATTCCACAATTGCCCGGATGTTGTCAAGGCAAGAATACCTTGGACATACAGTGAATTTCAAAACGCGTCGTAAGTCCTATAAGCAGAAAAAGAAGATAAAGAATGACCCATCCGAATGGCAAGTTTTCGAGAATACGCATGAATCCATAATAGATGAGGAAACATTCAATATCGTGCAGAAAATCCGTGATGGCAGGCGCAGACTTTCCCCGATGGGCGAGATGGGCATTCTCTCCGGCATGATGTTTTGTGCTGATTGCGGAAACAAGTTATACCAAGTGCGAGGGCGTGGTTGGGAGCATGATAAAGAATACTTTGTCTGTGCAACCTACCGCAAGAAAAAAGGCGGCTGCAGTTCTCATCAAATACGGAATATAGTTGTAGAGCAACTTTTATTACATCATTTACAACAGGTTACCACCTTCGCAAGGGAGCATGAGGATGAATTTATCAGGCTTGTGACAGACACCTCGGAGCGAGAACTTGAGCGGGAACTAAAAGATAGCCGCAAGGAATACGAACAGGCAAAGACACGTTTTGATGCTCTCGACAACATCATCCAAAAGCTCTACGAGGATAATGTGATAGGTAAGATTTCCGATGAGCGTTTCATGAAGTTGACAGCTACTTATGAAACCGAACAGGCGCAGCTACAAAACCGTGTTATTGAACTACAGCAATTCCTCGACAGCGCAAAAGAAAAATCCCTCAATGCCGAACACTTCCTCTTACTGGTGCGGAAGTACACAGACATCAAGGAATTGGATGCGGAGATTATACGGCAGTTTATTGAGAAAATCGTCGTCTACAAGGCAGAAAAGGTGGACGGTAGCAGGCAACAGCATATTGAAGTAATTTTCAATTGTATTGGAGCAGTGGAACTTCCAAAACCTCAAGAAAAAACGGCATAGCCGATATATACCGACTATGCCGAATTTTTCAAGGGATTTAATCCCTTAGATGCGCCACCTTTAGCCCGGTCTTTTTTTCGTTCCAAAACCGCCTTCATTTTTTCTTTCTTCTCTTTTCCTGAATATATGAACTTCCCTTTTCCAGCATATCTGACCATATTTAAATATGATGCCTGAGCCTGGCTGCATATCAATAGCTCCGG
>RRZU010488792.1_pt1 | contig 15601 bp, 22 predicted proteins | sample 2165561 | NCBI WGS metagenome assembly RRZU01 (sample SAMN10456909, study PRJNA506462) | wastewater metagenome | isolation source: wastewater sludge | place: USA: Moscow, Idaho
CCTCGTATAGCTCTCGCTGGACATCGTAGGGATTTGGTCTTTTTGCCAAGCGCGAGGCGACGACATCAGCAAACGCGCCTTCGACAACGAATCGCGTAAGCTGCGAGACTGTGAACTCTGCTCGTTGGTCTGATCCGTTCAAACCTTGTACCTACCCTGAAACAGCTTCAAGATCACTTGCCGTTCAATCATGTCGCGCGGCGTATAGCCCTTCCGGGCGGCATAAGCTGCGAGCGCGATGTACACGACCCAAAAAATCACGAATGGCCAGAACAGGGGCAGCTTCGTGAACTGCCAAACCATCCCGGTTGCTATCGCTGACGGAATGAGCAGCATCACCGATCCATGCAGGCCCAAAACACCATTGATGGGCTCTCCGGTCCATCGCCAGCCATCACCGGAAAAACTCACACGCTCTTCGTCAGCCATTGCGATCTCCCATGAACTGCTTGCAGGTATAGGGCCAGCAACGGATTTGACCGACATCCAGATGGGTGAAGCGCGAATAGACGCCCACGCCACCACCCTTGAAGGTCATAGCCGCTATAGCCAATGAACGAGGAGGATAGCCCGGCACTTTCAAATCCCCGGCAAGGCCGTCCATATGCAGTGAATTCCTCGCCGCTGTCTCGATTGCTGCATTGTGCCGTGGAGTTCGATAGCCGCTTGTCAGGATGAAGGGCAGCATCGACCCGTGGATCATTGCCATGGTGGACTGGACCGACGACACGAAATCGAAAAGTGCGGGATCGATCCAGAGTGCTTTGTCGTCGTCCTTCACATCGCGCCAAAACCATGACAGCTCCGCGATTGCGCGCCGGTCGATCTTCCCATCAAATCGATAGCGAGCGGCGATACTCTCCCCTGTGGCCTCACGATAAAGCTGCAATGAACCAAAACCCGAAGTACGGGGGTCTGTCTTCGGTGCCGCTTTCTCGACCTCCTTCGTAAAGGCTCGATCATCGGCATCATCGGCAGAGGGAACAAAGGGAATCCTCCCTTTTTTCCCGGTGACAGCGTTTTCCTCTGCGGCATAGGCCGATGCTCCCACCGCCCAAACGCTGGAAAACGCGCCGATCAAAAAGGAACGCCGGGCAATCATCTCAAATGATCCGTTCTGAGCGGCTGTAGCCATACCGCTTCAGCGCCAGACGCGCTGCATCTTCGCTGATGTTTCCGCTTTTGAATTGCTCAGCCACGGTCGCCTTCATTGGCTTTCCGTGCCCGCCACGGCACATCAGGTCGTAGAGGAAAGCACGCGATCCGAGGAACCCGACTTTCGTAAGCTCCTGCCGCGCATCATCATCGAGAACAACCCATTCGCGCAGGCAAACACGCCCGCCACTCGTGTTCCTCACCAGTACCTGGCTGACAATCATATGCGTTGTCGCCACCGCCATTTCGAAGGCTTGGCTTTGCATTTCGCGCGGAAATTTCCCGACAATACGCTGGATCGCCAGCGAGGAAGTATTCGAGTGAACAGTCGTGTAAACCGCGTGGCCGGTGTTCGCAGCTTCCTGTGCTGCCGCCATCGTCTGATAGTCGCGCTGCTCACCGACGACGATGAGACGCGGCACTCGCCGCATCGCCTCCTCAATGCCCATTTCAAAGCTGCTGAAATGCGTCGGGATTTCCGATTGAGCTATCACGCAGCGATGGGATTTGATCGAGTCGAAAGAGAATTCGATAGGTTGTTCGAGCGTTACGACGTTGCCTTCAATCGCAGTCTCTTCCTCCATGACCCGCCGAAGAAGCGCCGCAAATGTTGTCGTTTTTCCCGATCCTGTCGGACCCGACAAAATTACAGAGCCCATCTCAGGGGTGGATTCCCCGATGATATCTTCCTCAAGACCAATGTCCTTAACAGTCGGAGGGTGTTCGGGAATGTATCGGAGGACCATCTGTCCCCCGAGAGCAGCACCATATGCGCAGGCCGTCACATTGGCCCGGAAGCGATAAACCCTCGGCTCACCATATTCATCACGCTCGGAAAAGTCGCGAGCGTCAATACGCTTGTTGAACGCTCGGCCACCAGCAAGGCGGGTTTCTACATCACCACCGGAGCCGCTGATGTGCTTCGCGGCTCGCATAAAGTCGGTCGTATCGTAGGTCCATTCCGTGAGCGCCACCAGCGAACCAAGCTGGTTCATCAAGATTGGTGCACCAGTCTGGAAAATCACATCCTGACAGCCGCTACGCGCCGCGTAGCACAGCACTTTCATCACATCTTCGCCCGACTCCGTCATGCCGAAGTTCTGCGAGAGATCGCGCCTGCCAGTCCAAAGACCGATACTCGCCTCGCCTACGCGCGTATCCATCATTTATCCTTCGCAACTGGCACCGGAATGTTGCGCGTGGTGACATCAGCCGACCCAACCGGAAAAGCGCCTGCGCCTGCCTTGCCACGGAAAGTCGGAGACACGACGATCTTGATCGTCTTGCTTCCTCGCAGGGCTACGCGACCGTCTCGACTGATCTGGAGCGCTTTGCTTTTCTGAGATGCGATGGGCATGGTTATAGCACCGCGAGATGCCAGATCGTGATACCGAGCCATTCCTTCGAAGTCCCGACGCATTCGGCGTTCGGCCTCTTCAAAATAGGACCGTGCCTCTGCAATCCCGATGCTCTGGCCTTCCTTATATCCTCTTTTCCAAGCCCCATCGTCTGCTTTCGAATGAGGCCGCAGGTCCACACCATTCTCGGGATCGGACTGCATAAAAAGATAAGTACGCCACGAAGGGGCTTGCGCGGTCACGCGAGCAGGCGTGGCGATTTCGAACCGACCAAGCGTCAACTCAAGTATCTGCGGACCATTCTTTTCCACTCGGCTATTCGTCAAGATAACGACCGGAGGAACAATGTGCTCGTTGATCATCAACGAAGGGAATGGATATGTCCGGTCCAGCCAGTTTGCCATCTTGTTCAAAGAGGCATTTATGCGCTGGGCTTCTTGGGCATAGCCATCCCGAATACCGGCAGTCCGCGCGATCTTGCCGACCATCTTATTCCGTGCCTGCCCTTGTCCCCCAAGGCCCGAACCCGGAGTGACTTGAGGACCGTGGCGGTCGGGCGTTTGCCCGCGCAAATACACTGATGGATCGACAACAACATTCGAACCATCACCCGTGGGAGCCTGTAGAATCTGCCCTGTTGCTGGATCGCGAATAACATTCTGTCCAGCCAGCCCCTGCGCATCGAGCGTCGTGCCCTGTTGACCGGGGTAAGCACCCGGATACCCCATGGCCGGATAACCCGGATAGACACCCGGATAAGCGCCCGGATAAGCACCCGGATAAGCGCCGGGATACATTCCGGGGTAAACCATCGTTTGCTGCGGATAATATCCGCCCGGAAACGCTGAAACTTGGTTTTGATAAACCTGATTTCCGTAGACGTTCTGGCGAACAGGCAACGTGTCTTCCTGCGCATGCGCTACGGACACTCCCGCCATCAATATTGCCGCCGCAAAAGCGCCGTTCATGCGAACCATCTGATAGTGCCTCCTAGAAAATCTACCAAGGCAACATTCCCCGGTGGATCGCCCAAGCCTCGCTTGGCAGTTGCAATCTTGTTTTTCTCAAATCCGATTCGAGCGATCCGCGCTATTGCGTCAGGACGCTTCTCAACCGGCAGAGACAGAAGATGAGCAGAAAGCTTCCCTTCCAGTATTCTCAGGGGAACGACGATATTGCCATCACCCGAAGTCTCGTCGTCCATTCCTAGCTTCACCCCTGCACTCCCCATCGCCTCGCGCTTTTGAGAAGGCCCTGTACTATACTGGTTTCACAATGCTTCGCAATCTGGAAATCAATGTCCTTTGTAGACACTGAAGCCTCCCTTAGAAGCGTTGCGTTCCCCCCGGCCGCGTAAATAGTAGAAGCACCATGTCTCTTGAGTTGATCGACCAGAGAAGGCCCGAAGCGCGCCCACGTTTCGCGTCTGGCCTGTGCGATATGCATGTTGACATCGCGCTTGGCGCGCTTCGCTAGATAGACACCCGTCTCGAACATTTCAGCCACGCCGGATACGACGACGTTCAGTCGTGATTCAACGATCTCACAAGCACGTCTTTCAACTTCCATACCTGTGGCAATTTCTGACGTTGCGAACCCAATATCCTCGCGCCGGGCTCCATCAGTCACGAGCGCAACTCGCCATGCAGCACTGCCGAAATCGACTACTGCGAACCGACCTCGCTCTTCCCTGCCTGCTCTCAATGTAACGGATGCGTATTTATCAAGGCAGAAGTCAGCAAACGCCGCTTCAACCGACCCCATGGTGCCCACACGTTCAACGCTCACCGTCGAACCATTTGACAGGACGCAACGTGATAAGGAGGAGCGCAAATAGGCAGCATCATTGCCGTTGATAGGAGTTGACGAGCCCACCATGAGAACGGCCGAGCCAGCGATGCCCAATCTTTCGAAAGCAGCAGCGATCAACACGGCAGTGCAATGCATATCCGAGAGAGCTTTGGGTAGTTCCGCTTCGACAAAGCCCGAACGAGATGACCGGTCGCCGACGCGAACATGGGCGTCACCGAACCTCACAACTTGCGGGGCTTTCTCACGTGAGAGCAAGGCACGCGATCCCATGGCGAGGCGAGTTGGAAATGTTGCTTGCCGAGTCCCACCGGGTACAGTTGCCAGAGCTTTTACCCACATTGCACCGATATCAACGGCACATGTCCGTGCTTTCATCGCCATCGGAAAGGATCAGGAGTTAGGAGCTACAGGAAAGTTGCCGTCAACAGATGTTGAAACGCTTGGGGTCATCGTCGTCGCATTGCCTTCCAGAGTCCGTTTTACAAATGCGTCGGTAGGCTGATTGGAAGCGGTCTGGCATCCCGCAAGCGCAGCAGCAATAACGACAATGGCGATCAATTTCCCATGCATGTTCACAACCTTCTCCGTGTGGAATTCAATGTCCTTTTATGCCAGTTGATAGGAGAAATGAAAAGCGCCAAATCGCCAGAGCGTGGGCGCAATGCGCAGCTATCCGATGATAGCACGTGATATCACTTGATGGCGCAATGGTACTGCAATACATCTGTTGATATCACTGGTCCGTAAACGTAGGGGATATGAACTTGCCGTCGCAGAGAACCGAAAAAGCATATCGGCGCGCAGCCTCTCGTTTCGATGCGGAATTGGATCGGTGTGGGCTGGCACCTACTCCCGAGAACTATGTTGTAGTCGCGACCGCTGACGAGCCTTACCTAACTGACGCAAGTTGGCGTTTTATCCGTGCGTCGATAAAATGGTGGATATCGGTATCGCAGGGGAATGATAAAGCAGAGCATTTTACGCGTATATTCCGCGATAAGAGACCGGGCGTCAAACCGAAAACTAGATTGGCGAAGGGCGTCAGTAAGCAGCTCGAAATTGACCTTATCACCATTCTTAGGAGTGGAAAACATGGCAGGTTTAAATGCCTAGCCGCTGACATGCTCGAAGCCGGGATTGCGACGGGATTACGACCCATCGAATGGAAAGACGCTGAATTAATTGATGATGTGCTTCACGTCACGAATGCGAAGTTCCGTCCCGGCATATCAGGGAACGGCAATAAACGCGAACTAATCCTAGTTGATGACTGCATTACAAGCGAACAACGAGCGGCGATTGATCGTGTTTTATCTGCGTTGAATGGTGTTGAATGGGATGTAATCGGTACGCATGTAAGGCGCGCACTGCGAGGAGCTAGGAACAAGCTGAAGAAGATGAGCCTGATATCCGGTAAAGAGATGAGAACTCGGATTTATGATGCACGCCATCAGTTTGCAGCAGATGCGAAGATATCATTGGACTATGAGGGTGGTGAGGTGGCCGCAGCCATGGGGCATAGGAGCGCAGTTACAGCGCACTCAGCCTATGGAAACAGGAAAAAGGGAAGAGTTGGACTTCCTGTAAAGCCGTCGCGCATTAGCGTGGAAAATGTCGATAAACCATCGTTGGAAAGGTTGTCGAAATCTATTGGAAAAGCCGTTAGCCGTGGCATCGATAGTGCCGTGGATTATTCAGTCGAACCTCTCAATCATATGGCTGATAGAATGCAATCGACAAACGAGCCGATTTCTCCACGCACTTTACGGCAGGAGCCATGAAAAAGATGGTTATGTATTGCATTATATGTCGTGTTTGGTAACTTCGTGCCTCTGTAGTAGTGAGGGTTACATGACGACGAAGCGCGCAAGAACGGACCGAGAAGATAATCCCGGCTATGACGCGAGGAAGGCGAAAGAGATTTTCGCGAAAAAACTCGCGGATGACGCGGGCGGCAGGCGCTCTAATTCACAGATGAAACGTGACGCTGATTTGATATTGACCTTGTTGCGGGACGGAGATGTCCAAGGTGCCAGAATGTCGGTTTTTGCAGCAACGTTTCAAGACCTGTTCAATATCTCCCGTGATAGTGCCGGCGCACGATGCAGAGCAGCGATGAAATTTTTAAGGGATGGGGACCATGTTCATCCCAATGGAGACAAACATCCTGTATATTCTCTCAAGCGAGAAGAATGAGGTATCTAGTGCGCGATCTTGCCGAAGCTCAGAAGATGGATCGTTTCCCGCCCGCTGGTATGGACTGCCGGGGGGTGGCCAATAATAACACTGGTGGCGTCAAGCGTCTGCCTAAGCGCGCAACCTTTCCCGCTGACCGACTAACCGTTCCCGCAAAGGGTGTGTTGATCCGTATACCTGTGGCTATCGAAATGTTCGATGATTGCGCTATACGCGAGAAGCATATTCCGCAACCAGACCTTGAGATTTCGATTGCGGTTGATTCCAAAAACGAGTTGCTGAAGGCGCGTCTTAACGGAGCATCTTTCCGTCGAACAATGCGTCGTGTTCGTGATGACCAATCCTCTCAGAGGCCGCTTGGTAGGCTGTTTATTGTCGGGAGAATTGTGACGCCGGGCGTCATCACTGATCCCGGTATCCAGTACGAGTACATCTGAACTACGCTGTACATTATTTCCGGCGAAGCAGTTGTCATTGATGCGGCGTACCAAGGTGCTTTGCACCTTTGTTACGGGTTGAAGAGCTGTGGGGTTTAAAGCCGCTCTAGCCTAGTGATCCTGTACCAAGCTTAGCGTTTCGTAATCGATCAGAAGCCGCGTGTTGCCGTCCTTGGCGATCTTCGCGTTATCCAACATGAAGATCAGCATTTCGCCGACCGAAAGCCGGTGATTTTTCTTAAAATTCTTCATTCGGTCTGACTGCTCGCGTGGCAATCGCATCGAGGAATTGTCAATTGTGGGCCTCACGTCATCCTCTGCATCGAACCGGGCGTAATCCACAAGAACGCGGTTTGAGCCTTCAGCATCGATGCCTGTGATGTTCATCAGAAACACGTAAAGATCACCAGTTGGAAGACGATGGAGCTTTTTGAAAGTCTCGACACGTGCTGCCTCTTCGCGCGGTAGCCGTAGCGTGTGCATGTCGATGATCGGGCGCTCTGCAATCACCTCACTGGCTGTTGTCTTCGATCCTCGGCGTGGAGGCATATTCTCCCCTTCCCGGCTGGTGCCGCTACCGTTCCCTAGCCCGGCGCACAGATGTTACATCTAATATGGTTCCATGGAAAGTGACATCATTCATTTGCATTGAGCTTCAATCGTAATGCTGTCGTGTACAGCACTATCATATCCAATCTCTCACAATCACATACTATCATGCAAAATACATTCAAATCATGGACCATCATGTCCATTATAGCGATGTAACGCAATATCATGTGATAGCACGCGATATCACATGATGGATATCGCGTTAATATGCTGGCCTTGATATCAGTTCTCGATTCGATTAGTCTGTGCTTGTGTGGATAGGGAGCGTAAACCGATGGCTGAAATTGCAGAACTGGATCATATGCCTTCGCGCCTTCCCGTCGCCGTTTGGCAGGCATTTCCCTTCCCTTATGCGATGAGTATCGCAGGATCGATGGCGCATCCTGCCATCAAGAACCTTTTCGATCTTTGGGGATCGGTGGACGGCGAGATCACTCGCGGAGAGTACGTTTTCACGGTCGATTCCGGCGATCTCTCTGTTTCAACCGACTTCCAGAATGGGGATGGTGACTGGTGTTCTCTGTCCTTAACCGGGGACGGGCTTGTGCTGGCAATCACCAACAACGGCGAGCGGCTAAATCTCGCCGTGCCCGCTGATCGGCTGGATCAGGTCGAGTTGTATGAAGATTGGTTCTCGCACATCCAGCTCCATTGAACGATCTAATGTTGCGAGCTGTATGAGCCATGAAATTCTTTCGCCGAGGCCGCAAAGCGGCACAGACGACCGATGATAACGCTGCGCCTGTAGTGGACAAGCGTGGCTTTCTGCGTTGGCCCGGAAAAGTCATTCCCCGACCTATCAAGGATACGCACCGAAACGCCCTCAAGATGACAGTGGCGGCATTCAGTGCTGATCGACCGGACTGCCCGGACTGTAGGCGTGAAGGCCGTTCCGGTGTCTTGCTGCCGGTGGCTGGACGACCGAACGCGCGGCGATGTTCTGATCCAGATTGCGGCATGGAGATCACGCTTAGGGAATTGGCGGATATCAATGGACCAGCGATCCATTACGCCCCGGAAGCCCGGCGCGCTTATTTTCTGCGATCTGCTAATATAATGTTTGTTGTCGCCTGTGTCGTGCTATCTGGTGCCGTGCTTTACAGTGGCTGGATGGGGTCAGGTCTGATGATGTTCGCTGCTTTTTTGCTCTCGATGCCGCTATTTATGGGCTGCTTCGCTATGCGCTACCGCGCTTGGCAGGTGGCGGAAAATCGCTTCTATGAAGAAAAGGCTCCTCTTGGAGAGTTCATACAAGCGGAGCTTGCGAGCTTTTTTAAGAAACAAACGTGATGCGCGAATTACGGGCGGGGAGGCCCAAATAATATGCTGCGAAAGGATTAGTCTGACTATCTCGTTATGACGCTTTTTATTAAATTGTGGCAGGATGCAAAATCACCAAGAATTGATCGCCACAGCCGACAGGAGTCTATCCCCCTTATGAAAAAGTTAGTTCTGCCGCGTGAGGAGGTTCACCGATGACGCGGAAGACGCAGAAGCGCGGCAGTCACCGTCCAGCGGAGCGGCGATTGCGAACGCGTCTACGCGCAGTCATCGAGAAGCAGCGCGATTACATCGTGGAATTATCGGAGTTGATGCGGCAGGAGCAGTCGTTAATCGCGGAGTTGGATCACACCCCTCCCCGTGCCGAGGAAGTGAGCAAGTTTGATGCTGCGGCCCGCCGTAAAGCCCATGACACCCTTACCCAATATATCGTCAAGCTCACTCAGCTTCGCGACTATACCAAAGATTTCATGACGGTGATTGATGAGCTGGACGAGCTGGATAGCCACCCTCGCCTTTTGCCGGTCAGAGATGTAGACTCGGCCACTACCAGCGAGCATATCACGAGCCTTCTCGACGGCTCTCAGTTTCAGATCCTGACTCGCAGCCTCGTCGGCTACAACATCACTGCCGATGATTATCGGAGGCTGTTCGGGTTGCCAGACGATTATCTCTTATGGACCAAGAAGGTTCAGGATACTCGCCGAGGCGTGGTTTTGAAGCACCGGGTTTGGGACAAGCGCCGAGTTAGCAAAAGCCATGACAATGATGAAGGCTGAGAAATCGCCGTAGAGGGCCGTACAGCGCCTTTGAACTTTCGCAAGTAGCTTTTATCGTCTTACCCCATAGATGCTCTTCAGCGGGCGTTTGTGGGGTTTGTTTTTTCCTGGCTGTTGACGAATTCGCAGTCTTGTATGATCGCTCCCGTCACCTACGGCGCAATGTGGGAGCGCGGTTCCCGCTCGCGATCAGACTGCGTTCAAAAGAACGCATATGCACGCACAAGCGTGACCCAGAAAGCACGCAAAAGAACGCACATGACCGCAAAAGGCAGCGAAAGCACGCAAAAGAACGCGAACGCTGTTTACAGATTGTAAAAGATTGATAATGTATATGAATGCTACAGAACGCATTTGAACGGAAGAGCGTGCTTAGCAACGCGAATGAACGAAGGAGCGCTATATGCCAGTAATTGCAGCATTTAATTCGAAAGGAGGCTCCGCAAAGAGCACCACGCTAATCGTCCTTGCAGACGCCTTGGCTCGACAGAATGCGTCAGTGACCGTGATCGATACCGATCCGCAGCGCAGTATCGCCAATTGGCGCGAGCAGGCAACGACTTCCACCATAGATGTGATCGAGCAGACTTCCAGCACCGGCATCCATAAGGCCATCAAAGACGCCTCAGCGAGGAGTGCTTTCGTGTTTGTCGATATGGCAGGTTTCACTTCGGACATGCGCACGCCCGTAGTCAGCCGCGCCGATCTGATGATCATCCCCATGCAGGCCAGTCCCGAGGATGCGCGACTTGCCGCCAATGCTTTCGCGTTGATCACCAACGACGAGGAAACGCTGAATAGGACAGTCGACAAGCGTATCCTTTGGGCGAGGACTGTCCCGAACATGATCAACCGGGTGGAGAGGAAAATCATGACCGAGATCAATGCCAACGAGGTTCCGGCCTTCTCAGCCCACTTGAACGAGCGTTCAGCTTACAAGGCAATGATGCTGGAAGGCGTTCCGCTCGCGGAGCTGGATCGGGAGCAATACAACGGCGTGGATAAGGCGATTGCGAACGCCGACGTGTTAGCCGCTGAGCTGGTCGAGTACATCCTCAAAAAGCAGGAGAAGGCGGCATGACAGGCAAATCTCTGGGTTTTGGAAACCGCCATATCGAGCCGACTCCCATCGACGTGAAGGACAAGCTCAGCCTCGCGGCGAGCATGAAACCTCAGCCCGTTGGCGATGACCTGCCGAGCACAAGGGAAGTCGAAAAGATCGTGGAGGCGCAGGACGGCACGATCCGCCAGCAGCCGCTCAAGATTGCCAGTAAACGCAAGAGCAAGGGGATCGTCCAGCCTCTGAACATGCGAGTTCGGCTTGCAACGCATAATCGCTTTGTGGAGCTGTCCAAGACGTTGCGCTTGCCATACGACGAGACCTTGGAGTGGGTCTTGGAGCGGGCAGGGGTCGATGAGGACGGTAATCCGCCAGCCGCCTGATGACGGTGGCTCTAAGGTCGGCCGGGAGCTTTAAGCCCCGGCCATCCCGAATGCCTTGCACATGTTTTCCAAGCCGACTTCAAGACCGATGGTGTTGGCAACCATCGCCGTGATGCCGTTCACGAAATAGCACATGATGCCGCCAATCAGATAGTAGACAGGCGTGCTCCATGGGACCATTTCGCCGTTGGATTTTCTGTATGCCGAGCGTGCGGCATTGAAGAGTGCGACGGTCCCGATAATCATCCAGATCAGCGTCACAGAATACTGGAATTGCTGGCAGTATGTGCCGGTTATTGAGCCGGATTGAGCATAGTCGAGGACGTTGCTCGTGGTGGGATCGTCCGCGAGGGAGAAGGTGCCGGCCATGCGGTAGAAAACAACCGCACCCATCGCCGCAGCACTGCCCAAGGCCAGCTTCATGATAGCGCCAGTGAATGTTGCAGCACGGGTAGAGAAGCGGGAATTGCCACTCGTATATTGGTAGCCCTCAAGCAGCCCCATGCCGCCTACGATCACGCCGAACAGCGTGATAGACAGGATCATGATGGAGAGCAGAACTGAATTGGCTTTGAAGAGGCTTATTATGATTTCGGTGAGGTCGGTCATCCTTTACTCCGTCTTTTCCCGTTCCTTCATCAGCGTTTCGTTGTGCGCTTTCAGTCGCCGGTTCTCCATCCGTACTTCCATCAGGGCGTTCTCTAGTTCGCGGACCTGATCACGAAGGATATCAACTTCGCTTCCGAAAAGGTCGGTATCGGCACCCGAGGGCGGGGCCTTGTATTCCAGCGTTGGTTGGCCCTCTGGAGCATACTCGTATCGAGACACGTTACCCTCGCCACCCGGTTTCGTAATGATCGGGTCCGGTGAGCGCATGTCCTGCGCCACCGCCATTTGCGGCGATGCCGCACAAAGAATTGATGCCGATATCGCGACGAAAATCCGTGGGAACATAACTTGATCCGTGACATGCATTGGGTTTCATTCGACAATGTATCCTATCACGGAAACATTGTCATATCGCCTTTCTTCTGGCAAAACTGTTTCCAGTCAAGGGCGTCGGAAGGAGAGGCTAAACCCATGAAGTTGAGGCGAAGGGCGAGATTTCAGGCTATCTCGGTAGCTGCGGCGCTATGGGCGACATCGGCCTCGGCGGCTCCGTTGACCTTCACAGAGCTTTTCAATCCGGTCGAGATCAGTGATCCGAAGAATGTCGTTGCTTCGCTCATGACACGCCTATGGAGGGCCGATATTGAGGAGGTGATGGGGGCGAGCTACGAGTTCATGTATGCAACCTTCGAGGCGAAGGGCAACACCTACCTCGTCTCCATGATGGGATCGCCCCTCTGTGGCGCAAATTCCTGTTCTTGGTACGTCCAACGGGTCTCAGCAGATTTCAAGGTGCAGGCGACGAGCGAGCGAATCAACGCATGTCGAGACCGCAACACGGTCGATGTGACCGATGATAAGCTTTCAATTTGCGGCAAGCCCGTGGAGCTTCCATGATTAGATCCCCGCGAATTCTGATCACGGCCGCGACCATCATGCTCGCGGGCACGATGCTCGCACATGCGGCGAGAAATCCGCAGCCTACCGCAACCGACTGCGTAGCGATGCTTAACAACATCAGGCAGAGCGAAGGGAGCGGGAACTACAATACCAACACCGGCAATGGCTATTACGGTGCATACCAGATGGGCCGGTCTGCATTGATCGATGTCGGCTATATGCGCGGCGATGGCTCATGGACTGGCAAGAATGGCATCAACTCGCTTGAGGACTACCTGAACACGCCATCGGCGCAGGATGCTGCCTTTCTCGAATATGGAAACCGAAATCTGACCTACCTTGGGAACTACCAGCAGTATGTCGGCCAGACGATCAACGGTGTCCCGATCACGATAGGCGGTTTGGTCGCCGGCAGCCATCTTGTAGGGGCAGGGGGGCTAAAGGACTGGCTCACAAGCGGCGGTTCCTGCACGGGTAGAGCCGTGGATGGAAATGGCACCTGCGCGGGGACATACGTCGCTGAAAATCAGGTCAGCGAGGCGTGCAGCGGCGATGAAGTAGCAACCGGCGGGGGCTCTTGCTTGACGGCTCACCCGGTTCAAAGTCCTGTGGTATTCAGTGAATACGGTGCCTGGAATCGTCCCGGTGCAGGCGCAGGCAACGGTTGGCACCGGGGCTCAGATATTTATCCGAAGGGCAAGGAAGGGCAGGCGTCTGATAACCAGCCCTTGTTTGCATCACATGACGGCAAACTCAGCGTCGGTTCGATGGGGGTGAAGGTCACGGGGAGCCAGTTCCGAACGCTCTATCTTCATTCGTATTCCCGGCCCGATCCAAAGGACGTAAGCGCCGGGGAAGAGATCGCGAAGATCGGCGACAATAAATCCGCAGGAAAGCCGCATCTTCATTTTGAGGTTCAGGTTCCCGCGAGCGCTGTAACGGCCAGCAAATGCGTGCCGGGATCGAGCACAGACGACTGCGTGTTCCCGGCCAGCGGCGGCAAGCGCGATCCCAACGGCTATGCAACTGCCGACGCACTGTCGGCTGCATCGCCGAACACGTGGTACTACGTGAACCCGGAGCGATACCTGAAAGAGCGTGTGCCGGTTGTCGGCATGGCCGCTGCTCGGGCAGGGCGCAGCCAGTCGCTGCCTAATACCTGCACGCCGGGGCAGGCCGTCGCTGAAACGCCCACCAGTTCCGGTGATAGCGATAACTCGGCCGCGATGGCAGGCGGGGAGGGCACGTACATGACCAGCGGCGGCAGCGCTGCCGCGAATGCCGACAAGGATTTGCGCTCATTGGCGATCAACATGACGCGGCAGAATGCCCTTGAGCTTCGCGCGGCAGCCTCGCTAGCGCAGAACCTCGAAGGGACTACCGACAGCGCACTTGCGCATATGCTTCTCTTGATGTCGCGCACCGAGTCGGGGCAGCAATGAAGCACCGCGGATTTCTGTTTGCCGTGTTCATTTCGGGGGGTGTGGTCGCCACGCTCCCCGAAGCTGCTTTTGCTGGTCAGTATATGGGGCGCTGGCAGCGGGTGATGACTGCCGAGGGGGAAGAGCCTGACCCGAGGGACAACGCGGGCTGCGCAGCATTCCTGCGCTCAGACGCATTCGATCCGGCGATGCACTCCGACGCGAATCTAACGATCACGCCGAGCCGGATGGAAACCAATGAGGAAGGTTCGGACGTTACGGGTTACGTTGCTTTCAGCCCAACCAGCGCCGGGCGAACCCCATTCTCGATCAGGGCCGAACATGAATACAGTGTGGTTGATCGTGAGGGCTTCATCCAGCAGCACGATAGCGACTACATCTCGATCACCATTCACGATGTCCAGATTGATGATCGAGGCACCATCGGCGACGAGGTAATGCGCTATTGCCGCGAGCGCTAACGACGCTCGTAGATGGGGCGCAGTATCAGGTAGACCGGATGAGCTACGACTGAAATTCTCTCGACAAGCTCATAGTCAGAGGTGGCATCCGCCAGCCTTTCCATTTGCTCTGCCGTCCCGAATAGGCCGGCTAGGGCGAGCATGATGCCCGCCATCAGAAACGTTGCGAGCAGTACGGAAAATTGCCACGGAAGCGTCAGGGCGTCTGTGGAATGTGCGATCAGAAAGACGCTGGAACCGCCCCCCAAGAGGCCACCAAGCGTCACGAGATAGCTTCGGCAGTATGTGCCCCATGAGGCTTGTGATTTGTCCGATCTGGTCATGGTGATCCCTTACCGCTGCGGCGTCAGTTCTGGTGCTGTTGCTCTGTCATCGTTCCATATTTCGGACGACTTGATGATCATCTCATCGACCGCGATTGTTTGGTTCCGCACCTTCGCCACCAGCTCATCGAAATCGCGCATCGTGAGCGCGTCTGGCGATTGCTTGCGAGCTTCTTGGACGATGGCTGTTATCGTGCTTTCCGCAATTTCAGGGCGTGTTCGCCCGGTTTTCAGGATAAGCTCTGTCTGCCAGTGATCATACATGCCGGCTGCTTCAGGGCAGGGGGTTTGCATGCCGATGTAGTTTAGGAAGCGCCACATGCTTCTGTCGGCGAAACGCAGCCAGAGGAATGTGTTTGGTGCCATCACGCCGGCAGAGCGCGCAGCCTTCAGCGTGCCGTCCTTTCCGTCCGTGAGAGAGGATGCCAGCACGCCGAACACATAACCATGGCGCTGTACGATTCTGTCGATCACATCAACCGGCCGCTTGGGATCGATGCCGGTAGAGGGTTTCACGATGATTTTCGCAAGTTCTTCCTTTGCCCGTTTTGTGGTCCTGAAATTCGGGCCGACTTTGGCGAGATGATCGGCGAGGATTATCATGTTTGCAGGCTGGTCGATGCCGAGATCCACATCAGCTCCTTTTGCCTTCCTCCATGCCTTTTTAGGCTTTCCGCCCTTTTTTTCTGTGTCGGGGTAGTCGTAAGGGCCGATCACCAGACTGTCGCCGAGCTTGGCCTTTTCGCGGTTGATGTCCCGCCAGACGTCCCGAAGAAATTCTTCGCTCGCCTCC
>RRZU010603464.1_pt1 | contig 15601 bp, 17 predicted proteins | sample 2165561 | NCBI WGS metagenome assembly RRZU01 (sample SAMN10456909, study PRJNA506462) | wastewater metagenome | isolation source: wastewater sludge | place: USA: Moscow, Idaho
GGAGTCGTACGAGGACCTCGTCGAGAAGTCGGAGGCGGCGGGCCTGGGCGACGACCTGGTGCTGAAGACGGCCTACGGCGACTCGGGCAAGACGACGTTCTTCGTCGCCTCCCGCGAGGACTGGAACAAGTGCTCGGCGGACATCGTGGACGAGAAGGTCAAGGTGATGAAGCGGATCCGCAGCTGGGGCTCTCGTCCCTCGACCCGCCCAAATCGTCAATGCTTTCTTGACGCAACACTCGGCGTCATGGTTTCGTTGACGACATGACTTGCTTCCCACGTATCGAGCACGACACCTGCTCTGCTCCGTCCACCCTCCCGACTCGTCCTCCCGCCGTTCGGCCGGCCGCTCCTCTCGCGGCGCTGGCTCGTCCGACGATGCCCGCCGACCCCGGCGATTGGCGGGCCTGGATCGCCTACGGCCTCTCCTGGGCCGGTCTGGGCTGGGACGCCTCGTCCCCCGATGTCCCCGATGCCACCTGTGGCCCCGTTCCCGCCTATCCCGTCGGCCCCGATCGGCTCGCCGTTCTCGCCGAGGTCGAGCAGGAGCGGGTCGTCGAGATCGCCACGTCGAGTGCTCCCTGGGGACACTGGGCGACCTCGAACTGGGAAACCTCGGACTGGGGAATTTCGGGCTGGGGCGCGCCGACTGCGGCCGCCCGCCGACTGGAGCTGCACGCCTACACCGAGGCGGCACCCGGAGCGCGGTGGCAGGGGCTCTTCGCCGCGACGTGGCCGGCCTATCGGTCGTGGTACCTGTCCGAAGGTGCGGCGGCGCGACCCGATCTCGACGAGGCCGCGGCCGCACTCGCTCGACACATGCCCGAGCTCGTCCCGACCTGGGAGCGGCTCGTGGAACTGACCGACCTCGGTGACGGTGTCGACGAGACCGCCGCGCGTCTCCTCACGATGTGGCGCGTGCCGGTCTTCGCCGCGGGCTGCTCCCAGGTCGTCCTCGACGGCCCGGACCCCGCGCTGATCCGCAACTACGACTACGACCCGCAGCTCTTCGAGGGCGTCATCGCCTCGACGAACTACTCCGGGGCCCGCCGGGTCATCGGCACGAGCGATCTGCTCTGGGGGCTGCTCGACGGCATGAACGACGCCGGGCTGTGCCTCTCGCTCACGTACGGCGGGCGGCCCGGGGGCGCGGACGGCTTCGCGATCCCGCTCGCGCTGCGCTACGTGCTCGAGACGTGCACCGACGTCGACTCGGCGGTGGCGACCCTGCGGCGCCTGCCCGTCGCGCAGGCCTACAACCTCGCGATCCTCGACGCCTCCGGCGCCCACGCCACGGTCTTCGTCGCCCCGGGCGAACCGCTGCGGGTGAGCGACCTGCGTGCCACGACGAACCACCGACTCGAGACCGTCGAGCACCCCGCCACCGCGCGGTCGCTGCGCAGCGTCCCCCGGCAGCAGCACCTCCTGGAGGCGCTGGAGCAGGGCACCCCGCGCGCCGAGATCCTCGACTCCTTCACGCGGAGTCCGCTGCGCTCGGTCGACTACGACGCCGGCTTCGGCACGCTCTACACCGCCCAATACCGTCCGCAGGCCGGTGAGGTGACCTATCGCTGGCCGGATGCGACGTGGACGCGGGCCTTCGACGACGCCGACGAGCGGCGAGTCGTCTCCCTCCCCGCGTGACGCCCTCGGTCCGCCACCTGGGCTATGCCGATGCCGCTGGACTGGACTCCTCGAACAGCCCAGTTCAGCCGGACCGACCTCGGTGAGCGTGGTGGGGTGCACAGGCGTCGACGGAGGTGTCGATAATGGGGCCGCACCGGCGGACGGACCACCGGCACCGGAGCCACACCTTGCGAGCCTTGGAGGACGACGATGTCGCAGCGGGATCACGCGCAGCTCGGGGCGCAGGCGCGGGCGCTCGTCGACGAGCTCGCCGCGTCGGGCGACCCGGCCGCCTTCACCGAGCTCCTTGCCCTGAGCGAGCACGTCGGGGTGGCCCTGGGCACGAGCGCCCGCACGATCGCGGCGAACGGCTCGTGGACGCAGGTCGCCGGCTACGCCGGGACGAGCAAGCAGGCCGCCTGGTCCCGCTGGCACTGAGGAGTGACTGACGGCGGCAACGCGAGCGACCCAGGGGGCAGCGCTGAGGGCATGGCCGACCTGCGGTCACGACAGTGCCACGATGGGGGGATGACCGACCCTGCCCCCACGCCCGCCGCCTCGACTCCCGAGCCGGCGCACTCGGGGGCAACGGACGCAGGGGAACCGGCCGCAGGGGCACCGGCCGCAGGGACATCGCACGCTGGGACATCGCACGCAGGGACATCGCACGCAGGGACATCGCACGCGGGCGCACCCGAGGCCGGGACGGAGCGCGCGGCGGTCGCCGGCGGACGCCAGGCCCAGCTCGATCACACGGGCCTGCGGCCGGGCTGGACGACGGGCGCGTGCGCGACGGCGGCCGCCACCTCGGCCTACACGGCGCTGCTGACCGGCGACTTCCCCGATCCGGTGACGATCACCCTCCCCACGGGCCAGACGCCCGCCTTCGCCCTGACCGCCGAGGCGTTGGGGGCCGACGAGCACGGCCCGTGGGCGATGGCGGCGATCACGAAGGACGCCGGCGACGACCCCGACGTGACGCACGGCGCGGTGATCCGGGTCGTCGTGCACCACGGTGCCCCCGGCAGCGGCGTGACGTTCGAGGCCGGACAGGGCGTCGGCACGGTGACGCTGCCCGGCCTCCCGCTCGCGGTCGGCGAGCCCGCCATCAACCCGGTCCCCCGGTCGATGATCCGCGAGCACGCCGAGCGGGTCGCGGCCGAGCATGGCGCCGAGCCCGACGTCGTCGTGCGGGTCGGCATCGACGACGGCGCGCAGATCGCGACGAAGACGTGGAACCCGCGCCTCGGCATCCTCGGCGGCCTGTCCGTGCTCGGCACGACGGGGATCGTCATCCCCTACTCGTGCTCGTCGTGGATCGACTCGATCCACCGCGGGATCGACGTCGCGCGGGCCCTGGGCCACGAGCACGTCGCGGGCTGCACGGGCTCGACGTCGGAGCGCGTCGTCACCCAGCTCTACGACCTGCCCGAGACGTGCCTGCTCGACATGGGCGACTTCGTCGGCGCGGTCCTGAAGCACCTGCGCCGCCACCCGGTCGCGCGGCTCACGATCTGCGGCGGTTTCGCCAAGCTGTCCAAGCTCGCGGCGGGACACCTCGACCTGCACTCGGGTCGCTCGCAGGTCGACCTCGCGCTGCTGGCCCGGCTCGCCCGCGAGGCCGGCGGCGACGACGCCCTCGCCGACGCGATCCTCGCCTCCACGACGGGCCTCGGGGCGCTGCAGCTCTCGCAGACGGCCGGCGTGACGCTCGGTGACGCCGTCGCGCGGACCGCCCGCGACGAGGCGGTCGCCGTCCTCAAGGGCGTCCCCATCGCCGTCGACGTCGTCGCCATCGACCGCGCCGGCACGATCGTCGGCCGCAGCGACTGACGGCTCGCCTGCATCACCCGCGGACGCTCACGTCGTCAGGGTCCTCCACGAGGAGGACACGACTGCCGCGAGGGCCGGACGCCTCGCGGCTACTGCGGCACCTGCGAGGACGTGCAGTCGTGGCGGTCGCGGGCCGCGGAGTAGAGGTGACTGTCGGGGAAGGCCTGGGCGGCGAGGACCCGGCCGACGAGGATGACGGCGCTGCGCACGAGCCCGGCCTCGTGGACCTGCTCGGCGATGTCGGCGAGCGTGCCGCGCAGGATCACCTCGCGCGGCTGGCTCGCGTAAGCGACGCCCGCGGCCGGGCAGTCCGGGCCGTAGAGCGGGGTGAGGCGGGCGACGACGTCGTCGATCGCTTGGGTCGCGAGGTGGATGACCTGCAGGGCCCCGCTCGCGGCGAAGGCCTCGAGGGTCTCGTTCGCCGGCATCGGCGTCGCGCGCCGGGAGATCCGGGTGAGGACGACGGACTGCCCGACGGTCGGCACGGTGAGCTCGCGCTTGAGCGAGGCGGCCGCCGCCGCGAAGGCCGGGACGCCCGGCACGAGCTCGTAGGCGATCCCGAGTGCGTCGAGCCGGCGCATCTGCTCCGCGCACGCGCTGTAGATCGACAGGTCGCCGGACTGGAGCCGCGCGACGTCACGGCCGGCAGCGTCGGCCCGCGCGATGACGTCGACGATCTGGTCGAGCGTGAGGTCCGCGGTGTCGACGAGCTCCACCTGCGCTGCGTCGACGATGTCGGCGCCCGCCTCGTCGAGGAGCTCGCGCGGCACGAGGGCCCCGGCGTAGAGGACGACCGGGCAGGTGCGGATGAGCCGTCGGCCGCGGACGGTGATGAGGTCGGCGGCGCCGGGGCCGGCGCCGATGAAGTAGACGGTCACGAAGACATCCTCACGTCGTGCGCCGATCGGGTCGGCGGGGCGGGCTTGCGGGTCGACCATTGGGTCACGGGGCGGGCGGGGCGCCACCCGAGGTAGCCGCCGATCGGCTCGGCGCGCGACACCTCGAGACGGGTGAGGCGCCCGCCGAGGCGGGCCCGCAGGTCGACCAGGAGCGCCTCGGACTCGATCGTCACCGTGTTGGCGACGAGGCGTCCGCCGGGTCGCAGCGCGTCCCAGCACGCCTGCACGAGACCCGGGGTCGTGAGGCCGCCTCCGATGAAGACCGCATCAGGCCGCTCCCGGTCGGTCGCCAGATCGGCCAGCGAGTCGGGCGCGGCGCCGACGACGACGCGCAGACCCGGCACGCCGAGACGGCCGGCATTGGCCTCGATGACGGCGGCCCGGTCGGCGCGCGCCTCGACGGTGACGGCCCGACACGAGGGGTGGGCGCGCATCCATTCGATGCCGATGCTCCCGCTGCCGCCGCCGACGTCCCACAGCAGCTCCCCGGGGGCCGGGGCCAGCGCCGCGAGGGTCACGGCGCGCACCTCCCACTTCGTGAGTTGGCCGTCGGTCTCGTAGCGGGTGTCAGGCAGTCCGGGCACGAGGCCCGGCCAGGCGCGGGGGTCGAACGCGTCGCCGTCGCGGCTGTCGAGGCTGCGCCCGTGGCGGTCGTCGACCGAGTCGTCCGGGTCGTTAAGGTCGTCCGAGTCGTCCGGGACGCACTCGAGCGCGACGATATTGAGCCGAGGTGCCGGCGTCGCGGGCCAGTGCGCGGCTCGGGCCTCCACGAGGGACTCCTGCGGCGAGCCGAGATCGCCGAGCACCCGCATCCGCGTCGGCCCGTAGCCGCCGTCGCGCAGGAGCGCCGCGACCTCGCCGGGGGTGTCTCCATCGGCCGAGAGGACGAGGATCCGGCGCCCGGGCGCGAGCCGGGCGTTCAGCGTCCGGAGGTCGCGTCCGACCGCCGAGACGACCTCGACGTCCTCGACCGGCCACCCGAGCCGGGCGCACGCGAGGCTCATCGACGAGGGCGAGGGGTGCACGATCCACTGGGCATCGTCGGCAGTCGCGCGCAGGGTGTCGGTGAGGAGCCGGCCGATCCCGAAGTGCATCGGGTCACCGGAGGCGAGCACCGCCAGGCCGCAGGACGCGTGCTGCACGAGCAGGGGCGCGACGGCCGGGCGTAGCGGACTGGGCCACGCGACCCGCTCCGCCGTGACGTGCGCGGGCAGAAGGTCGAGCTGACGCGGCGATCCGAGGACGACGCGGGCTGCCTCCAGGGCCTCGCGGGCGGCCGCGCCCAGGCCCGACCAGCCGTCGGCGCCGATCCCGACGATCTGCACCGGCGGCCCGACGGGTGCTCCGGCCTGCGGCTCGGCTTCCTCGTTGCGCGTCACGGCGCCCGAGCCTAGTTGGCCGCACCGCACGCCTGTGGTCCGGCCCGCAGGCCCACGGCGGGCCGGCTGCGGCGATCGGTCGCGGGGGCCAGGTAGCGGCGACCGGGCCGCTCCACCGCGCGATAGTCCGCTCAACCGGCGGACGTCCGCCGCTCAGCAGTCGGACGCTTCCGGAGCCGCGGCGGCGAGCTCCTCGGCGAGCTCGAGCCCGCGCGGGGTGAGCCAACCGCGTTCGCTCGCGGCGATATGGGCCGCGAAGAGATCCCGGGCGAAGGGCGCGCCGGGCCAGAAGGCCATCTCCAAGGCCACTCCCCCGTGCGTCCCGGCCCAGGTGCTCAGGGCGACGACCATCGGATCCTCGTCGCGGAAGACGCCGGTGGCGATGAGCGCGCCGATGACCTCCAGGAGCGGTTGGATCGACGCGCGCGGCTCGGCGATGTCGCGCTCGAGCGGCACGGCGGCCCCGAGCAGCTGCTGATCGCCGAACATCGCAGAGAAGAGTGTGGGGTGCGCCAGCGCCCAGTCGCGGTAGTCGTGGCGGAGTCGGCGCAGGTCGGCCAACGTCGTGCCGGCCCCGAGCGCCTGCCGCTGAGCCCGGGTGAAGCTCTCGTCGGCCGCCTCCAGGACCGCTCCGATGAGCTCGGGCTTGCCGCCGAACATCGCGTAGATCGCATTCGTCGACGTGCCGACCTGCGCCGCGAGCGCGCGCAAGGAGAGTCCGGTCGGGCCACCGGCGGCGATCTGGGCAGCGGCTGCGGCGACGAGTGCGGCACGCAGATCCGCGTCGTAAGTCCTCGGCCGAGCCACGTTGTCGACGCTAGCACGCGGGTTAAATATCGCTGTCATGCTAGTCTCTCCTCAGCCTGCACGGCGCTTCGTTCGCCGCGACGGCGGGTCGTCCGCGGTTCATCAGGGGTAGCCACGGCCGATCCGTCGTCCTGAACGAGTAGGCACCCACCCCTCTGCCTCACACCCGGTCGGCGCTCCCGCGATCCGGGCACGCGGCACGATGGGCCCATGGAATCCCTCGTGCTCGACCTCACGACCGGCTCCGCCGAGACCGTCCTCGACCTCACGGATCAGTGCGCCCGCTTCGCCCACGGTCGCGGCGACGGCCTGCTCCACGTCTTCGTGCCACACGCGACGGCGGGCATCGCGATCATCGAGACCGGCGCCGGCAGCGACGACGATCTGCTCAGCGCCCTGCGCGACCTCCTGCCGGCCGACGATCGCTGGCGACACGCGCACGGCAGCCGCGGGCACGGCCGCTCACACGTGATGCCCGCACTCATCCCGCCCTACGCGAGCGTGCCGGTGCTCGACGGGCGGCTCGCGCTCGGCACGTGGCAGAGCATCTGCCTCGTCGACCTCAACCTCGACAACCCCCACCGGCAGGTGCGGCTGTCCTTCCTCGCCGGCTGAGAACGCGTGAGACCGGGTGAGACGGCCGTCACGCCCCCTCGACGCCGGGGTGAGACGGCCGTCACGTCCTGACCGATCGCAGGGCCGGATCTGCGAAAACTTTAAGGAATCAATACCGTTCGCGGACCATTGGCAGGGCGACTGCCCGCTGCGGGGTGGCTACGCTGAAGGCGGCCTTCAGCCTCCCCCCGGCTGATCAAAGGCCAACGCGGCCCCGGTCCCCCCCACCGGGGCCGTGACAATTTTCCGGGCGAGTGCGCGCGACGAGGCCGCACGACGTCCGATCAGCATGTCCGATGTGCACGCGGTCCGATGTCATCGGGCCGACGCGATCAGCGGACCGAGATCCCCGCAGCCCGCATCGCGTCCTTGACCGAAGCGATCGTGAGCTCCCCGTAGTGGAAGACGCTCGCGGCGAGCACGGCGTCGGCACCGGCCTGGACGGCGGCCGGGAAGTGCTCCGGCGCCCCGGCGCCCCCGCTCGCGATGATCGGGATGCCGACGCGGGCGCGGACGAGGCCGATGAGCTCGGTGTCGAAGCCGGCCTTCGTGCCGTCGGCGTCCATCGAGTTGAGCAGGATCTCCCCCGCCCCGCGCCGGGCCGCCTCCTCGCACCAGCCGAGCGCGTCGATGCCGGTGCCGGTGCGCCCGCCGTGGGTCGTCACCTCGAAGCCGCTGTCGGTCTGCGTCCCGTCGGGGCGGCAGCGCCGCACGTCGGCGGACAGGACGAGGACCTGGGCGCCGAAGCGGTCGGCGACCTCGTCGATGAGCTCGGGGCGGGCGATCGCGGCGGTGTTGACGCCCACCTTGTCGGCGCCGGCGCGCAGCAGCTTGTCGACGTCGTCGACCGTGCGCACTCCCCCGCCCACGGTGAGCGGGATGAAGAGCTCCTCGGCCGTCGCGCGGACGATCTCGTACGTCGTCTCCCGGTCGCCGCTGCTCGCCGTGACGTCGAGGAACGTCAGCTCGTCGGCGCCCTGGGCGTCATAGCGGTGCGCGAGCTCGACCGGATCGCCGGCGTCGCGCAGCTTCTCGAAGTTGACGCCCTTGACGACGCGGCCCGCGTCGACGTCGAGGCAGGGGATGACACGGGTTGCGAGGCTCACCGCGCCAGTCTACGAACGCCGGCCGACAGCCCCCTGCACCGTGCCAAGGTAGTCCGATGACCCTGGCCGACGAACCCGCCGACGCCTCCCCCGACACTCCTGATGACGACGCATCCGAGGCGTCGCTCGACCGGGCCGTCGCCCAGGCGATCGAGCTCGCGGCCTCGCGCCACCCGCGCGGCGGACACACCCGGATCGTCGCGGTCGACGGCCCCTCCGGCTCGGGCAAGACGACCCTGGCGCAGCGGGTCGCCGACACGCTGAGCGCGCGCGGGGAGCCGGTGCAGATCGTCCACTTGGACGACCTCTACCCCGGGTGGGGCGGTCTGGCCGAGGCGGTCCCCCGGCTCGCCGAATGGGTCGTCGAGCCGCTGGCCCAGGGCCGTGACGGGGCCTATCGACGCTACGACTGGGGTCGGGAAGAGTACGCGGAGTGGCACCCGGTGCCGGGCGCCGACTGGCTCGTCGTCGAGGGGGTGGGCTGCGGGGCCCGCGCCGTCGCCTCCCACTACGCGCTGCTCTGGTGGGTCGAGGCGGAGCGTGCCGAGCGGATGCGCCGCGGTCTGGAGCGCGACGGCGAGACCTACGCCCCGCACTGGCAGCGGTGGGCCGAGCAGGAGGAGGCGTTCTTCGCCCGCGAAGGCACGCGGGACCGCGCCGACCTCATCACGGACACGACGACGTCGCCCGAGGGCCCCGACGCATCCGACGGCACCGTCTCGTCCGACAGCACAGTCTCGTCCGACAGCACCGACTCCCCCGACAGCACGGATCGGCCGGGCGCCCCCGACCCGGACCGACCCAGCGAGCCGCACGGGGCGCAAAATGGTGGCATGGAACCGGCGGACCTGATGGCCTCACGTCATCGCGACGGCGCATGAGCGACCTCATCGGGCACCCGACCCGGGGGCGCTGGCGGGGGACGGCCGGCGGCTTCGCCCGCCGCGGTGCGCTGTCGGTGCAGGAGCGGCTCGAGCGCCTGCGCTCCCGCTCCTTCTTCATCGTCCAGTGCGGGATCTCGGCGGCGGTCGCGTGGTTCATCGCGGGCAGTCTGCTCGGGCACACGCAGCCGTTCTTCGCCCCCGTGGCGGCGCTCGTCGCCCTGGGGCAGTCCTTCGGCCAGCGCATCGAGCGCGTCGTGCAGATCGTCGTCGGTGTCGCGGTCGGCGTTCTCGTCGGTGACCTCTTCATCCATGTCTTCGGCACCGGCTACCTGCAGCTCGCATTCATCATCATCGTGGCGATGGCGCTGGCGACGCTGCTCGACGCCGGGGTGCTCCTCACGACGCAGGCCGGCGTGCAGTCCGCCTTCGTCGCCATCCTCGTGCCGATGCCCGGCCTCGCTTTCTCGCGGTGGACCGACGCGGTGGTCGGCGGGCTCGTGGCTCTCACGGCCGCGACGATCACCCCGGCCTCCCCGCTGCGCAAACCCCGCAAGCACGCTGCCGCGATCGTCGAGGAGATCTCGCAGGTGCTCACGGCCGCGGCGACGGCCCTGCGCTCACGCAACATCGACGACGCCGACGCCGCGCTCGCCCGGGCCCGCAACTCCGAAGCCGCGCTGCTCACGCTCGAGGACCTCGCCGACGACGGCCTCGCGGTGATCCGCAACTCCCCCTTCCGCCGCCGCCACCTGCCGGCGGTCCAGGCGATCGCCGACCTGCTCATCCCGCTGGACCGCGCGATCCGCAACATCCGCGTCCTCGTCCGGCGCGCCGGCATCGCGATCCGCGACGGCGAGGACGTGCCCAAGGCCTACATCGACCTCGTCGACGACCTCGCCGTCGCGACGCGGGACATGGCCGGCGAGCTCGAGCAGCGGCACCTACCGATCGGCGCGCGGGCCGCGCTGCGCGACCTCGGCGAACGCACGACCGACGTGGACCCCCACCCGTCGCTGTCGAGCGAGGTGATCCGGGCGCAGGTCCGCTCGACGGTCGTCGACCTGCTCATGGTGACCGGCCTGAGCAACGAGGAGGCGCTCTCCTACGTGCCGTCCTCCTACTCCCTCGAGACCGACGACGACCCCAGCGACGAAGCGCGTGAGCTCGAAGACCTGGCGACCCAGGTGCTCACCCGCATCGACGACCCCGACGAGGACCCCCCCCTGCGCTGACCGACGTGCCGCCCACGCGCCCCGACGCGACGACAGCGCACCGAGGACCGCCGGCCGCGCAGGTCAGGGGCGCGGCAGCTCGCCGTGATACTCGATGAGCGCGGCGAGACGAGCGGCCTGCTCCCGCCCGTGGGCGCCGTCGGCCTTCTGGATCGCCATGACCGCGACCGTGTCGGTGTCGCTCAGGTCGAGGGAGACCCACGGCGCCCCGCCGCTGAACTGCATCCGCACGATCGCCTCCCAGGGCAGTCGCCGGGTGAGGAAGAGGTTGCGCACGACGAGCCCGCTCTGGCTCGGGCGTGCCTCGATGAGCGAGTAGCGCAGGAGCAGACCGGCGATGGCGGCGCCCATGCCGAAGAGGAAGATCCGGTCGATCCAGGTCCACTCCGCGCCGGGGATCGTCGCGGCCGCGTAGGTGAAGCCGGCGAAGACGAGGATCGCCATGACCCGCGGCACCCGGAAGCCCCAGCGCGGCCGGAAGGTGGCGTAGGGATCCCCGCCGTCGCGGCGGGCTCCGGGCGTCGTCGTCGACATGCCGCTCAGATCCGGCACGCGGCGATGTCGGTGACGAGGATCCCGCGGGCCCCGAGGCCGTAGAGGGTGTCCATCACCTTGTTCATGCCTTGGCGCTTGACCATGGCGCGGACGGCGACATACCCCTTGTCGTGCAGCGGTGAGACGGTCGGGGATTCGATGCCGGGGGTGATCGCGCACGCCTGCTCGACGAGGTCGACGCGGATGTCGTAGTCGATCATCACGTAGGTCCGGGCCGTCATCACGCCGTGGAGGCGCCGGGCGAGGATCTTCAGCAGCGGCGCGTCGGCCTCCTCGCGGCGGCAGATGAGGACTGCCTCGGAGCGCAGGATCGGGGCGCCGAAGGCCACGAGGCCCTGCGTGCGCAGGGTCGTGCCGGTCTCGACGACGTCGGCGATGATGTCGGCGACCCCGAGCGTGATCGAGGTCTCGACCGCGCCGTCGAGGCGCACGACCTCGGCGTCGATCCCGTGATCGACCAGGTAGGAGCGCACGAGCCCGTCGTAGGAGGTCGCGATCCGCTTGCCGGCGAGGTCCTCGTCGGCGTGCGCGGCCCCGATGGGCGCGGCGAAGCGGAAGGTCGAGCCGGCGAAGCCGAGGCTCATGAGCTCGACCGCGTCGGAGCCGGAGTCCAGGAGCAGGTCGCGCCCGGTGATCCCGCCGTGCAGGGTGCCCGAGCCGACGTAGACGGCGATGTCGCGCGGGCGCAGGTAGAAGAACTCGATGTCGTTGTCGGGGTCGGCGACGACGAGCTCCTTGGTGTCGCGGCGCACGCGGTAGCCGGACTCCTTGAGCATCGTGATGGTCGCCTCGGAGAGGGACCCCTTGTTCGGGATGGCGATTCGCAGCATGGTGGCGTCCTGGTTCAGGTCGGGTGAGCGGGCGGGCGGTGAGCGGGGCTCACAGATGCTCGTAGACCTGCTCGAGGGGGATGTCGCGCTCCACCATGAGGACGGCCAGGTGGTAGAGCAGCTGGCTGATCTCCTCCGCCGTGCGCTGGGTGCCCTCGTGCTCGGCCGCCATCCACACCTCGGCGGCCTCCTCGACGATCTTCTTGCCGATGAAGTGCACCCCGGCATCGAGCTCAGCGACCGTGCCCGAGCCCTCCGGGCGGTCCTGCGCGCGCTGCGCGACGAGGGCGTACATGTCGTCAAACGTCTTCACGAGGCTCAACCTTATCGACGTGGACGCACCGCCCGAGACGCGCGCGGTCCGGCCGGGGCCGGCGCGGACGTCTCGGGCGGTGCGTGAGCCGGGGTTCAGCGCAGGCCGCGGACCGTGACGGCGGTCGTCACGGCACTCATCGCCGCCTCGTAGCCCTTGGACTCCCGCGCCCCCGACAGGCCCGAGCGGTCGCGCGCCTGGGCCTCGTTGTCGCAGGTGAGGATGCCGAAGCCGACGGGGGTGCCGCTGTCGACGGCGATCCGCGCGAGCTGGTGGCTCACGGTGTCGGCGACGAACTGGAAGTGCGGCGTGCCGCCCTTGATGATGACGCCGAGGGCGACGACGGCGTCGTAGGTGGGGGCGAGCGTGGCGACGACGAGCGGCACCTCGAAGCTGCCGGGCACCTGGACGAGCACGGACTCGGCGACGCGCGCCTCGGTGAGGGCGAGCTGGGCGCCCTCGATGAGCCCGGTCATGAAGGCCTCGTGCCACTGCGCGGCGACGATCGCGACGCGCAGCCCCGACCCGTCGACACCGAACTCCGGCGAACCACTGCCAGCCATCTCTCATCCCTCCATCGGGTGCGCGTCGACGATGCGCGGCGCGCAATTCTCTAGTGTCCTATCGGCATCCGCCGGTGATCCCTGCGCGGGCCGCGAGGGCACGAGCACATGGCCGAGCCGCCTCGCCTTGGCCTGCAGGTAGGCCGCCGTGTCGGGGGTCGTGCCCGGGCCGACCGGCCGCGCCGTCACGACGTCGATCCCGCCCTCGCGCAGCGCGGCGACCTTGTCGGGGTTGCCGGTGAGCAGGTCGATCCGCCGCAGCTCGAGGTCGTGCAGGATCGCGACCCCCGCGTCGTAGTCGCGGTCGTCGACCGGCAGCCCGAGGGCGAGCTGGGCGTCGACCGTGTCGAGGCCGCTGTCCTGCAGGGCGTAGGCCGACAGCTTCGCGAGCAGCCCGACCCCACGGCCTTCGTGCCCGCGCAGGTAGACGACGGCGCCGCCGTGGCGCGCGACGAGCGCGAGGCTCGCGTCGAGCTGGGGGCCGCAGTCGCACCGGGCGCTGCCGAGCGCGTCGCCGGTGAGGCACTCGGAGTGCACTCGCACGAGCGGCGTGCCGGCGCTGCGATCGTCGGCCTGATCAGCGGGCGGAATGGCCGGCGCCTCGGTCGAGGCGCCGCCCGGCCGCTGCGAGCCGATCTCGAGGCCGTTCCCCACCGAGCCGGCTCGCCGGCCGGTCGCGACGAGGGCGAGGTGCTCGGCTCCGGTGAGCCGGTCGCGGTAGCCGTGCAGCGTGAAGCGTCCGTGCCGCGTCGGCAGGGTCGTCGTCGCGACGTGCTCGACCCGGTCGTGCCGGCGGCGCCAGCGCACGAGGTCGGCGATGGTCACGACCGGCAACCGGTCGCGTCGCCCGAGGGCGAGCACGTCGGGCGTGCGCATCATCTCCCCGTCGTCGTGGACGAGCTCGCCGATGACGCCGACGGGCGCGAGGCCGGCGAGCCGGCACAGGTCGACGGCGGCCTCGGTGTGCCCGCGGCGGGCGAGGACCCCGCCGTCGCGGGCGCGCAGCGGCACGAGATGCCCGGGTCGCACGAGATCGGACGCCTGCGTCGACGGATCGGCCAGGGTGCGCGCCGTGTGGGCGCGGTCGGCGGCGCTGATCCCGGTCGTCACGCCGGCGGCCGCGTCGACGGTCACCGTGTAGGCGGTGCGCAGCTCGTCCTCGTTGCGCTCCACCATCTGCGGCAGCTCGAGCCGGTCGGCGAGTTCGCCGGTCAGGGGCGCACACAGGTAGCCGGAGCTGTGCCGGATCGCCCAGGCGCACCAGGCGTCGGTGAGCGTCGCCGCGGCGAGCACGACATCCCCTTCGTTCTCGCGGTCGACGTCGTCGAGCACGAGCACGGGCCGGCCCTCGCGCAGCGCGGCGAGCGCCTCGGGCACGCTGTCGGTCGAGACGTCGCCGATCTCGCTGCTCGCGGCCTCCAGGCGAGCGCTGACGCCGGTGCCCGTGTCGGTGCTCACGTCGATGCCCCCTGCTCGACGCGACCCGGCTCGGCCGGGCGATCCCGCTTCTCGGCGCGCGCGACTCGCATCCACACGATGAAGCCGTAGACGACGAGGCCGCCGTAGACGAGGTAGAGGACGGCACTCGGGTAGTACTCGCTGTGCCACAGCAGCGGCACCCCGATGAGATCGACGGCGATCCACGCGAGCCAGAAGTCGACCCAGCCGCGCGCCATCGCATACGTCGCGACGATGGACCCGACGAAGATCCACGCGTCGGTCCAGTAGTACCAGCGCGGCGCCGGCCAGGTCGCGCCGATCATGGCGAAGACCTGCTGGCAGACGACGACGCCGACGACCCAGACGAGCAGGTAGCCGATCCGCTCCCGGGCGGTGGCCCAGCGCGGCACGATCGCCGGCGCGTCGTGCGCCTTGCCCTGGCGGGCGCGGTTCCACAGCCACCAGCCGTAGACGCTCGTGATGATGAAGAAGACCTGGCGGAACGCCTGCCCGTAGAGCGGGTGGCGGCCCTCGGTCGTCATCACGGCGACGCCGAAGAAGACGGTGAAGAGGATGACGTTGCCGATGATCCCGACCGGCCAGGCCCAGACCCGGCGGCGCAGCCCGCCGATCGCAGAGGCGAAGCCGAAGAGGTTGCCGATGATCTCGCGCCACAGCAGCGGGTAGCCGGCGATGTCGATCTTCGCGTCGAAGAGGGTGGAGAAGAGGTCGTTCATGCGAGGGCCTCCGTGGGGGCGACAGGGGTGGAGACGAGGAGGTCGGCGGGAGTGCCCGACCCGGCTGACGAGGGGGTCGCGCTGACGAGCCGCTCGACGTGCTTGGCGAGCACGTCGACCTCGAGGTTGACGACCGCGCCGACGCCGGCGGCACCGAGCGTCGTCGCGGCGAGGGTCGCGGGGATGAGACTGACCTGGAAGCCGCCGGGCACGAGGGCGCTCACCGTGAGGGACACCCCGTCGACGGCGATCGAACCCTTCTCGACGACGTAGCGGCTCAGCGCCTCGGGAAGCGCGATCGTCACGACCTCCCACCGGTCGCCGGGCTCGCGGGCGGTGATCGTGCCGGTGCCGTCGACGTGGCCCTGGACGATGTGTCCGCCGAGGCGCCCGTCGGCGCGGACGGCCCGCTCGAGGTTGACCCGCGAGCCGGTCGTGAGCGCGCCCAGGCTGGAGCGCCCAAGTGTCTCGGCCATGACGTCGACGGCGAAGGTCTCGTCGTCGTGGTCGGTGACCGTGAGGCAGACGCCGTTGACGGCGATCGAGGCGCCGTGGGTCGCGTCGGTGACGACGAGCGGGCCGCGGACGCGCAGGACGGCCGAGTCGGGCCGGGAGTCCAGGGCCACGACGTGGCCCAGCTCCTCGACGATTCCGGTGAACATCAGTGCTCCTGGGGGACGGCTGGGTGGTGGGGCGGGTAGTTGTCGGCGGGGTCAGCCGGGAGGTCCGGCTCGGGCGGGCGCTCAGGTGCGGCATGGGTCGGATCCCGAACGGGCTCGCCC
>RRZU012123472.1_pt1 | contig 15601 bp, 29 predicted proteins | sample 2165561 | NCBI WGS metagenome assembly RRZU01 (sample SAMN10456909, study PRJNA506462) | wastewater metagenome | isolation source: wastewater sludge | place: USA: Moscow, Idaho
AAAAAAACACTTGTAATTCGCAAATTATTCGTATATACTATTAAGGTGCTGAAGAATGCACACTGCGTTGATACAGGAGGTGGCTTGAAATACCAATGGTTAACAGCTGGTATTCAAGGAAATTTCTGTTGAGTATGTTCGGTTTAAAATCGAGCGACTTTAGATTGCTGTTATTTTTTGATCGGAAGTAAGAAACACCCGGTCAAGTGTATCGGTGGTTTATAGTCGCAAGCACGACAAACTTGCGATAGGAGGGAAATAAATGTCAAGCAAACAAAAAATAAGAATTAGGTTAAAGGCTTATGATCATGAGTTATTGGACAAATCAGCTGCTAGAATAGTAGAAGCTACTAAAGCTACTGGTGCAACTGTATCAGGTCCTATACCGCTACCAACTGAGAAGGAAATAATTACAATACTTAGAGCGGTTCATAAGTACAAGGATTCAAGAGAGCAATTTGAGCAAAGAACTCACAAGAGATTAATCGATATCTTGAACCCAACACAAAAAACTGTCGATTCACTAATGAAGTTAAACTTGCCGGCAGGAGTAGACATTGAGATCAAGTTATAATTTAGATAATTATTCTCGTCACAGTCTATATGATTGCAGATGCAATCCGCTATAAAAATGGAGGTGTGTTCATTGAAGAACATTATTGGAAGAAAAGTAGGTATGACACAAATCTTCTTAGAAGATGGTGAAGTAGTACCTGTAACAGTTGTAAAAGTAGATCCTGTTGTAATAGTTCAAAAGAAGACTAGGGAAAACGACGGATACAATGCTATCCAAGTTGGAACAGGTGAAATTAAGAATAAAAATGTAAACAAAGCAGTTAAAGGTCACTTTGACAAAGCTGGCGTTGAATACAAGAGAGTTCTTAGAGAGTTTAAAGTTGACAGCGCTGAAGAGTACAATATCGGCGACGAAATCAAAGTAGACGTTTTTGCTGAAGGAGATTTCGTAGACGTAGTTGGTACTTCTAAAGGTAAGGGAACTGCTGGTGTTATTAAGAGACACGGATTCTCACGTGGTCGTGAATCACACGGTTCTAAATTCCACAGAATGCCAGGTGGTATGAGTGCTGGTACTTATCCAGGTAGAGTTCTTAAGAACCATAGAATGGCTGGAAAAATGGGTAATGAAAGAGTTACAGTTCAAAACCTTCAAGTGGTTAGAGTAGACCTTGAAAATGGATTACTTTTAATCAAAGGTGCATTACCAGGACCAAAGAAAAGCCTTTTAACAGTAAAAAAAGCTATAAAGAAATAAATACATTTTAGGAAAGGAGGAGACACAGAATGCCTAAAGTTAATGTGTTAAATATGCAAGGAGAGAATGTTGGCGAATTAGAACTTAATGCTGACATCTTCGACATAGAGATAAATGAACATGCTGTTTATACAGTAGTTAAAAACATTTTAGCAAACAAGAGACAAGGTACTCAATCAGCGAAAACTCGTGCAGAAGTTCGCGGCGGTGGAAGAAAACCTTGGAGACAAAAGGGAACAGGACGTGCGCGTCAAGGTAGTATAAGATCTCCACAATGGAAAGGTGGCGGGGTTGTATTTGCTCCGAAGCCAAGAGATTACAGCTACACTACACCTAAAAAGGTTAGGAGATTAGCAATGAAGAGCGTTTTAACTTCTAAAGTTAAAGAAAATGAAATTATCGTTGTAGATAGTCTTTCATTTGAAGCTCCAAAGACTAAAGAGATGGTTAAAGTATTAAAAGCTATAAACGCAGACAAAAAAGCACTTATAGTAACGGTAGATGCTGATACAAATGTAATTAAATCAGCAAGCAACATCCCTAATGTTCAAACTGCAATGGCAGCTAACTTGAACGTATACGATATTTTGAAATACAATTCATTCATCGTAACTAAGGATGCATTAGAAAAGATTTCGGAGGTGTTCGCATAATGAATAGAGACTACGATATCATAATCAGACCTATAATCACTGAGAGAAGTATGGATGATATGGAAGAAAGCAAATATACCTTCGTAGTTGCTAAGGACGCTACTAAGCCTGAAATAAAGAGAGCTGTAGAATCTATATTCGGTGTTACTGTTGAAAAAGTTACTACTCAAAACAGATACGGTAAACTTAAGAGACAAGGTGTAACATCAGGAAGAAGATCCAGCTGGAAAAAAGCTATCATTAAATTAGCTGAAGGTTCAAAGGGTATTGAATTCTTTGAAGGTATGGAATAAGACCTATATTGAAGGAGGAAAAAAATGGCAGTTAAAAGTTATAAACCGACTTCCCCTGCTCGTAGACAGATGACTGTTTCTACGTTTGAAGAAATTACCAAAAGTGCTCCTGAAAAATCACTAGTAGTGAACTTGAAGAAACATGCAGGTAGAAATGCACATGGTAGAATTACTTCACGTCATAGAGGCGGCGGAGCGAAGAAAAAATATAGATTAATAGATTTCAAAAGAAATAAAGATGGAATTGAAGGAAAAGTTGCAGCGATTGAATACGATCCAAACAGATCTGCTAATATCGCATTGATCAATTATGTTGACGGTGAAAAGAGATACATCATCGCTCCTAATGGATTAAAAGTTGGAGATTCAATTGAATCAGGTCCACAAGCTGACATTAAAGTTGGTAATGCACTTGCACTTAAAGACATTCCAGTAGGTACAATAATACACAATATCGAAATGAAACCTGGTAAAGGTGCTCAATTGGCTAGATCAGCTGGTGCTGAAGTTCAATTGATGGCTAAGGAAGGCAATTACGCTCAACTTAAATTACCTTCAGGAGAGTTCAGATTAATTCGTTTAGAGTGTAGAGCTACAATCGGTCAAGTTGGAAATCTTTCACATGAACTGATAGTTGTAGGTAAAGCAGGTAAGAGCAGACATATGGGTATTAGACCAGCTGTTAGAGGTTCTGCGATGAACCCAGTAGACCATCCACACGGTGGTGGGGAAGGTAGAGCACCAATAGGTAAGCCTTCACCAGTAACTCCATGGGGTAAACCAGCTCTTGGTCTTAAGACTAGAAAGAAAAACAAAAAATCTAATGAATATATAGTTAGAAAAAGAACGAAATAACTCTGTTGGAAGGAGGAATTAAACTATGGGTAGATCTTTAAAGAAGGGACCTTTCGTAGATGAGCATCTTATAAAGAAAATTGATGCGTTAAACGAAACTAATGATAAACAAGTTATTAAAACATGGTCAAGAAGATCAACAATATTTCCAGAAATGGTAACACACACAATAGCTGTTCATGATGGAAGAAAACATGTACCAGTTTATATAACAGAAGATATGGTTGGACATAAATTAGGTGAGTTTGTCCAAACTAGAACTTATAGAGGCCATGATGGCGACAAATCTTCAGGTGTACGTTAATAGATAGGAGGGAATGAAATGGAAGCAAATGCAATTGCAAAATATGTGAGAATTTCTCCATTAAAAGTGAATTATATCTGTGCAGAAATTCGCGGAATGCAAGTTGATCAAGCCCTTTCTATATTGAGTTTCACACCTAAAAGAGGTGCTAAAGCTCTAGCGAAGGTATTACAATCAGCTGTAGCAAATGCAGAAAATAATCTTAATTTAGATAGAGAAAAACTTTACGTTAAAAAAGCTTATGCTAATGATGGTCCAACTATGAAGAGATTTAGACCTAAGGCAAAAGGTATGGCTTACCCAATTCTAAAGAGAAGCAGTCATATTGGCGTAGTCGTAGCGGAAAGAGAATAGTAAAGGAGGCTTATTAATGGGTCAAAAAGTAAATCCACATGGTCTTAGAGTTGGAATTATCAAAGACTGGGATTCTAAATGGTATGCTGACAAAAAAACTTTTGGAGACTTACTAGTTGAAGACGATTCAATTCGTAAATTTGTAAAGAAAAAATTATACATTGCTGGTATTTCAAGCATAAAAATAGAGAGAGTTGCTAATAAAGTTAAAGTTACAGTTCTTACTTCTAAACCAGGTATGGTTATTGGTAGAGGTGGATCTGGTGTTGAAGAGTTGAGAGTAGATCTTGAGAAACTTACTGGTAAAAGTGTAGTTATCAATGTTGAAGAAATCAAAACTCCTGAACTAGATGCTCAATTAGTAGCTGAAAACATAGCGTCACAATTAGAGAGAAGAGTTTCTTTCAGACGTGCTATGAAACAATCAATTCAAAGAACTATGAGAATGGGAGCAAAGGGTGTTAAAACTGCTGTATCAGGAAGACTTGGTGGAGCGGACATGGCTAGAACAGAAGGCTATGCAGAAGGTACAATCCCTCTTCAAACTCTAAGAGCTGATATTGATTACGGATTTGCAGAAGCAGATACGACATATGGTAAAATGGGTGTTAAAGTTTGGCTTTACAAGGGAGAAGTTCTTCCACAAGTAAGTAGAGACAACAGAAGAGATAACAGAAGAAGAGACAATAAGAGAAGAGATAATAATAGAACGAATAGATAAACTCATGGAGGGAGGAAGAGAATATGTTAATGCCAAAAAGAGTTAAATATCGTAGAGTTCACAGAGGTAGAATGAAAGGTGAAGCGCTACGTGGAAATACAATAACTTATGGTGAATTTGGTTTACAAGCTCTTGAACCTAGCTGGATTACTTCAAATCAAATAGAGGCAGCTAGACGTGCTATGACAAGATATGTACGTAGAGGTGGAAATATTTGGATAAAAGTATTCCCAGATAAACCAGTAACGAAAAAACCAGCAGAAACTCGTATGGGATCAGGTAAGGGTTCTCCAGAGTATTGGGTTTCAGTAGTAAAACCAGGTAGAATTATGTTCGAAATGGGTGGTGTTTCTGAAGAACTAGCTAGAGAAGCAATGAGACTTGCAGCAATGAAATTACCTATCAAAACTAAGTTCGTAACGAAAGAGACACTGGAAAAGGACGGTGAAGCTAGTGAAAGTTAAAGAAATTCGTCAACTTACTAGCACTGAGTTAGTAAACAGAGAATTAGAATTAAAAACTGAATTATTTAATTTGAGATTTCAATTGGCTACTGGTCAACTTGATAATCCTTCAAACATAAACGCTGTTAAAAAAGATATAGCTCGCGTGAAAACTATCATTAGAGAACGTGAACTAGGCTTAGGAAAGGAGGCGTAATCTCAAATGGAAAGAAATAATAGAAAAACCAGAGTAGGTACTGTTGTTAGTGATAAAATGGACAAAACTATTGTAGTTGTTGTTGAAACACTAAAGACACATCCACTTTACAAAAAACAAATGAAATACACTAAGAGATTTAAAGCTCATGACGAGAATAACGAATGCGGAATAGGTGACAAAGTTAAAATTATGGAGACTAGACCGTTAAGTAAAGATAAAAATTGGAGATTAGTTGAAATAATAGAAAAGGCTAGATAGTCCTTAATTTGGAAGGAGGTAACTTTTGTGATACAAGTTGAAAGCCGAATGAGAGTAGCCGACAACTCAGGAGCTAAAGAAGTCCTAGTTATAAAAGTACTTGGTGGAACTAATAGAAAGACAGCTAATATAGGCGATATAGTAGTATGTACTGTCAAACAAGCAACACCCGGTGGAGTTGTCAAGAAGGGCGAAGTAGTTAGAGCGGTAATTGTAAGAACTAAGAAGGGCTTAAGACGTCCTGATGGAACATATATAAAATTCGATGACAACGCGGCAGTAATCGTTAAAGACGATAAAAGTCCAGTGGGAACTCGTATTTTTGGACCTGTAACTAGAGAATTGAGAAGTGGTAATTTCATGAAAATTATTTCACTTGCACCAGAAGTACTATAAGGAGGTGTTAAATATGCGTATAAAAACTGGAGATACTGTAATAATTATTGCAGGTAAAGATAAAGGCAAGACTGGAAAAGTACTTAAAACTTTCCCTAAAGAGAATAGAGTGATCGTCGAAGGTGCGAATATGATCACTAAGCATATGAAAACAACAAGTCCTACTGCACCAGGCGGAATCCAAAAGATGGAAGCTGCAGTTCATGCTTCAAACGTAATGCTTTACGATGAGAAGAACAAAAAAGGTAGCAGAGTAGGTTATAAAATAGAGAATGATAAAAAAGTTAGAGTGTTAAAGACTACTGGCGAAACTATAAAATAATGAGAGGAGGTAGTTATAATTGACTTCCAGATTAAGAGAAAAATATGAAAACGAAATAAAAAGCGCATTAATGGATAAATTTGGATACGAGAACGTAATGCAAGTTCCAAAGCTAGAAAAGATTGTTATCAACATCGGTGTTGGTCAAGCAAAAGACAATCCTAAAGCATTGGAATCAGCAGTTAAAGACTTAGAGATTATCGCTGGTCAAAAACCTGTAATCACAGTTGCGAAAAAATCAATTGCGAACTTTAAGCTACGTGAAGGAATGAAAATCGGTACTAAAGTAACTCTTAGAGGCGAAAAAATGTACGAGTTCCTAGATAAATTTATGAACGTGGCACTACCGAGAGTAAGGGATTTTAGAGGTGTTAGTAATTCTTCATTCGACGGTAGAGGAAACTATGCAATTGGCGTTAAAGAACAACTTATATTCCCTGAGATTGAGTACGACAAAGTAGATGCTATCAGAGGACTTGATATTGCGATAATAACTACTGCTAATACAGATGAAGAAGCGAGAGTATTCCTACAATTAATGGGAATGCCATTTGCTAGAGCTTAAGGAGGAATTTAAGTGGCAAAAAAATCAATGATTGCTAAGCAAAAAAGAAAGCCTAAATACAGTACACGTGCATATTCAAGATGTAAAATTTGTGGAAGACCACATGCTGTCTTAAGAAAATATGGTATTTGCCGTATTTGCTTCAGAGAACTTGCCTACAAAGGACAAATTCCTGGAGTAAGAAAAGCAAGTTGGTAATCACTCTTTGAAAGGAGGCAAAAAATATGATGACAGACCCTATTGCAGATATGCTTACTAGAATCAGAAATGGTAATAATGCAAGACATGAATCTGTTGATGTGCCAGCTTCTAATATTAAAAAGGAGTTAGCAGAAATTTTAGTAAACGAAGGCTTTATAAAGAGCTTTAATGTTATAGATGACGGTAAACAAGGTGTTATCAAATTAGATTTAAAATATGGTAGAAACGAAGAGAAGATAATTAGTGGTATTAGGAGAATATCTAAACCAGGCCTTAGAGTTTATGCTAAATCTGACGAGATACCTAAAGTACTTGGCGGACTTGGAATCGCTGTGATTTCAACTTCAAAAGGTATTCTAACAGACAAACAAGCAAGAGAACAAGGCGTTGGCGGAGAAGTAATCTGCTACGTATGGTAATTCATAAACAGGAGGTGTAGATATGTCTAGAATAGGTTTAATGCCAATCGAACTTCCAAGCGGAGTCGAAGTAAAAATAAGCCCAGATAACAATGTTGAAGTTAAAGGACCTAAGGGAACTCTTACTCAACAAGTATCAAATAAATTAGAAATTAAAATAGAAGATAATGTTCTTAGTGTAGCAAGAACTGCTGAAACTAAAGAGCAAAAATCTCTTCATGGTTTATATAGAACATTGATTTTCAACATGATCGAAGGCGTAACTAATGGTTACTCTAAAGAACTTGAAATCGTGGGAACTGGTTATAGAGCTGCTAAGAACGGTAAGACATTAGCACTGACACTAGGTTTCTCACATCCACTAGATCTTGAAGATCCAGAGGGAATTGAAACTGAAGTACCAGGACCTAATAAAATTATTGTAAGAGGTATTGATAAACAAGCAGTTGGACAATACGCTGCTCAAATCAGAAGCTATAGAAAACCTGAACCTTACAAAGGTAAAGGTGTTAAATATGTTGATGAACATATTATCAGAAAAGTTGGTAAGACTGGTAAGTAGAAAGGAGAGAATAGAACGTGCTTAAAAAAATAAATAGAAATTCTAGCAGAATTAAAAGACACTACAGAGTTAGAAATAAAATTTCCGGTACTACTTCTAGACCAAGATTAAACGTATATAGAAGCAATACTAATATATACGCTCAAATAATAGATGATTCAAACGGAACTACAATAGTAGCAGCTTCTACTCTTGACAAGGATTTGAACCTGGAATCAAAAGGCAACAAAGAGGCAGCAAAAGCTGTTGGCGAAGCAGTTGCTAAAAAAGCATTAGCTGCTGGAGTTGAAGAAGTTGTCTTTGATAGAGGTGGATACATCTATCACGGAAGAGTAAAAGAACTTGCAGATGCTGCAAGAGAAGCTGGTTTAAAATTCTAGAGAAGGAGGGGGAATATGCAACAATTAAGAATCGACGCAGGAGAATTAGATCTACAAGAAAAAGTAGTTAATATAAATAGAGTAGCCAAAGTTGTTAAAGGTGGTAGAAACTTTAGATTTAGCGCACTTGTAGTTGTTGGTGACGGTAATGGACACGTTGGTGTTGGTACTGGTAAAGCTCTAGAAGTACCTGAAGCTATCAGAAAAGCTGTTCAAGATGCTAAGAAGAACATCGTGAGCGTTTCTCGTTTAGATACAACTATTCCACATGAGGTAATAGGAATAGCTGGCGCAGGTAGAGTACTATTAAAACCAGCTCCAGAAGGAACGGGAGTTATAGCTGGTGGAGCAGTCCGTGCAGTTTGTGAATTAGCTGGAATTAACGATATAAGAACTAAAAATCTTGGTTCCTCAAACCCTAGAAGTACTGTTGATGCTACTATAAATGCACTTAAGAACCTTAAGACTGCAGAAGATGTGGCTAAACTTAGAGGTAAAACAGTAGAAGAACTATTAGGCTAAGGAGGGAATTTAATGGAAACATTAAAAATAAAGTTAGTGAGAAGCCTTATCGGTAAGACTGAAAAACAAAAAAACATTGTTAAATCACTAGGACTTACTAAAATAGGAAAAGTAGTAGAACAAAAAGATACTCCTCAATTAAGAGGTTTAATCAGAAATGTAGAACACATGATTGAGATTGTAGACTAAGAGGAGGTGTGACAAGTATGAAGTTACATGATTTGAGACCTGCTGAAGGCGGCGGAGTAAAAGCCAAAAAAAGAGTGGGTAGAGGTATCGGATCTGGACTTGGCAAGACTTCTGGTAGAGGTCACAAAGGTCAAAATTCTAGATCAGGCGGTGGAGTAAGACCAGGTTTTGAAGGTGGTCAAATGCCATTAGCTCGTAGATTACCTAAAAGAGGTTTCAATAATATCAATAAGAAACAATGGGCAGTGGTTAATATAGATACGTTAAATAATTTTGAAGATGGTGCAATAATCAATTCTGAATTATTAATCGAAACTGGAGTTATTAAATCGAGAGATTTAGTAGATGGTTTAAGAGTGCTTGGTAATGGTGATTTAAAAGTTAAATTAACTGTACAAGCTAATCACTTCAGTAAATCAGCTGTTGAAAAAATTGAAGCGGCTGGGGGAAAGGTAGAGGTGATCTAAAATGCTTTCTACAGTAAAAGATGCGTGGAAGATACCAGAAATCAGAAGGAAGATGTTATTCACTCTAATGGTGATCTTCGTATTTAGAATTGGTACATCAGTGCCGATTCCATTTATGGATAAATCTTCGATAGCAGCTATGTTCTCAGGCGGATCTGGAAACATTTTGAACCTGATGAATATGATGGCTGGGGGTTCAATTCAGAGAGCGTCTATATTCGCAGTAGGTGTAGGACCTTACATCACGGCGTCAATAGTAATGCAACTTCTGACATTTGCAATTCCTGCACTTGAAGAACTTCAAAAAGAAGGCGAAGAAGGCAGAAAGAAGATCCAAAAGTACCAAAAGTACTTATCAATATTAATCGCAACAGTAACAGCAGCTGGATATACATTCGTTATATTCAAACAAGCAGTTTATGCTGATACTTTGATAGAAAATTTAGTTATTATGTTCTCGTTAGTAGCGGGTACATCATTCCTAACTTGGTTAGGAGATCAAATTTCTAAAAACGGAGTTGGAAATGGTATTTCTATAATCATATTCCTAGGTATTATTGCAAACTTACCTAGAGACGTAATGAATATAATTAACATTTTCGAATTCAATGTACTAAATGTAGTATTACTAATAGTGTTTGCAGTTGCAGCAGTTGCTATAGTAGCATTTGTAGTTGCTCTTAACGAAGGTGAGAGAAGAATTCCGGTTCAATACTCTAAGAGAGTTGTTGGAAGGAAGATGTATGGTGGACAAAACACTCATATACCTATAAAAGTTTCTATGGCAGGAGTAATGCCAGTAATATTTGCCAGTTCAATACTTGCAATACCTGGAACTATTGCTCAGTTAACTTCAGGAGGATTCTCAAGATTCCTACTGAATTGGTTTACAGTTGAAGGAATACCTGGAACTATTATATACAGTATTTTAAATATACTATTAATCATGTTCTTCACTTATTTCTACACTGCAATGCAATTTAACACAGTTGAATATTCTAAGAATCTTCAACAAAATGGTGGATTTATTCCAGGAATTAGACCTGGTAAACCTACTTCCGATTATTTGGAAAAAGTGGTTAATAGATTAGTATTCGTAGGTGGTATTTCACTTGCAATAATAGCATCACTACCAATAATAATCGGTAAATTCACACCGGCAATTCCAATGGTATTTGCGGGAACATCAATCATAATCGTAGTCGGAGTTGTACTTGAAACATTAAGATCATTAGAACAACAAATGATGGTAAGACACTACAAAGGTTTCTTAAATTAGGAGGATTATAAAATGAGACTCATAATAATTGGACCTCCAGGAGCTGGAAAGGGAACTCAAGCTGCTCGTATTATCGAGAAGTATTCGATTCCTCATATTTCAACTGGAGATATGTTAAGAGAGAACATCAAGGCTAACACAGAACTTGGACGTGAAGCTCAAGGCTATATGGACAAGGGTGTACTAGTGCCAGATGCGGTAGTTGTAAAGATGGTACAAGATAGAATTACGAGGGATGATTGTGCCGAAGGTTTCCTATTAGATGGATTCCCAAGGACAGTTTCTCAAGCAGTATCATTAGATGCTGAATTGGATAAATTAGGAATTAAACTAGACAGAGTTATAAATATAGAAGTGGATAAAGATTTATTAATTGAAAGAGCCATAAACAGAAGAATCTGTAAAGTATGTGGAGCAACTTATAATTTAATATCTAATCCGCCAAAAGTAGAAAACATATGTGATAATGATGGAGAGCCATTATTCCAACGTAGCGATGACGTTGAAGAAACTGTCTCTACTAGAATTCAAGTTTATTTAGATCAGACATCACCTTTAATTGACTACTATAAAGCTCAAGGACTTATGGTAGACATCGATGGTTCAATTGCTATTGACCAAGTTACTTCTCAATTATTCGCTGCATTAGATAGTTAATGGCAGGAGAGTTAATGGAGAATACTATAGATGTTAAGATTGGGCAAGTAGTAAGATCTAAAAGCGGTCGAGACAAAGGTGAAGTGTTCACAGTGCTAGAGATAGTAGATGAAAAATATGTTAGAGTCGTAAATGGAAAGTCTAGAAAATTAGATAATCCTAAATGCAAAAGCGTTAAACACCTATATTTATACAGAGCAGTTCTCAAGGAGATTGAGAGTCGCGAGTCTGGTAAATATCAGTTCGATGATGCATATGTTAGAAGACTGTTGAAACCGTATATTGAAGATGTAGAAAGACAGGAGGTTTAGACCTGATGGCAAAAGAAGATATAATTGAAGTTGAAGGTGTAGTTGTAGATGCACTGCCAAATACGACTTTCAAAGTTAGACTGGAAAATGGTCATGAGATCTTGGCTCATATTTCAGGAAAACTTAGAATGAATTACATCAGAATACTTGCAGGAGATAAAGTTACCGTTGAATTATCACCATATGATTTAACTAAAGGTAGAATTACTTGGAGGAACAAGTAATAGTAAGGGGGATTTCAATGAAAGTAAGACCATCTGTTAAGAAGATGTGCGAAAAATGCAAAATAATTAAAAGACACGGAAGAGTAATGGTTATCTGCGAGAATCCTAAACACAAACAAAGACAAGGTTAATCATGCTTTTAAATGGAGGTGTAAGAGTTAATGGCTAGAATATCAGGAGTTGACTTACCTAGAGAAAAGAGAGTTGAAATAGGTCTTACTTATATTTTTGGTATAGGTAGAAGCAGATCACAAGAAATTTTAACTAACGCTGGTGTAAGCTTTGATACAAGAATTAAGGATTTAACTGAAGCAGAACTTGCTAAGATAAGAGAAGAAATAGACAAATATCACGTTGAAGGGGATTTAAGACGTGACGTTGCTATGGATATAAAGAGATTAAGAGAAATAAACTGCTATAGAGGAAACAGACATAAGAGAAACTTGCCAGTAAGAGGGCAAAGAACTAAGACTAATGCAAGAACTAGAAAAGGGCCTAAGAAGCTAGTTTCTAAGAAGAAATAGTGAGGAGGGATTTAACTAAATGGCGAAACAATCTAAATCTACACGTGTTAGAAGAAGAGAACGTAAGAATATAGAGAAGGGTCAAGCTCACATAGCTTCAACTTTTAATAATACAATGGTTACACTTACAGATATGAACGGAAACGTATTATCATGGGCTAGTGCAGGACAACTTGGTTTTAGAGGTTCAAGAAAATCAACTCCTTACGCAGCTCAACAAGCTGCTGAAGAAGCTGCTAAAAAAGCTATGGAACACGGATTAAAATCAGTTGAAGTATATGTAAAAGGACCTGGTTCTGGAAGAGAAGCAGCGATTAGATCATTACAAGCAACTGGTCTAGAAGTTAACATGATCAAAGATGTTACACCTATCCCACATAATGGATGTAGACCGCCGAAGCGTAGAAGAGTTTAGTTTTGATAGACTTAGCTCCTATTTATGTTATCGTGTGAAGGAGGCTGAATACTAATGATGGAAATGGAAAAGCCCATGATCTCAGTCCAAACGGGAGATGAAGGAAGAAATAGTGGTAGATTCATAGTAGAACCATTGGAAAGTGGTTATGCTATAACTCTAGGTAATTCACTTAGAAGAATCTTACTATCTTCACTTCCTGGAGCTGCGGTTTCAAAGATCAAAATTCGTGGAGTTCTCCACGAGTTTGATACTGTTCCTGGAATGGCAGAAGATGTACCAGAACTGATTTTAAATATTAAAGATCTAGTTTTGAAGATCAATGTCGATGAACCTATTACTGTAGTAATAGACAAAGAAGGTCCAGGCACAATCACTGCAGGGGATATTGTTACGGGAATTGATGTTGAAGTAGTAGATCCGAATCAACATATAGCAACACTAAACGAAGACGGACATCTTTATATGGAGATGGAAGTAGTTCGTGGAAGAGGATATGAATCATCTGAAAATAAAAAAGATGAGAATACTGAAATAGATGCAATTCTAATAGACTCTAATTACACACCAGTAAAGAAAGTCAATTGGAAGAGCGAAAACACAAGAGTTGGTCAGAGAACAGATTATGAAAGACTTATACTAGATGTGGAAACAGATGGCTCTATGGCAGCAGATGAGTCTGTAAGCTTAGCTGCTAAGATACTAACTGAACACTTAAATCTATTTATAGGACTTACTGACCATGTCAATGATGTCGAAATAATGGTTGAGAAAGAAGAAGACGAAAAGGAAAAAGTACTTGAGATGACTGTCGAAGAACTAGACCTTTCAGTTAGAAGCTACAACTGCTTGAAGAGAGCGGGAATCAACACAGTAGACGAGTTGACTCAGAAAACAGAAGAAGAAATGATGAAAGTTCGTAATCTTGGAAAGAAATCCCTTACTGAAGTTAAAAACAAACTCGCTGAGTTGGGACTTTCACTAGAGAAAAGCGAAGAATAAACCAGCATGAAGGAGGGATAATATGGCACAACTAAGAAAACTTGGTCGCCCTACAGCTCATAGAAATGCAATGCTAAGAAACTTAACAACATCACTGTTAAGACATGAGAGAATTGAAACTACAGTAACTAGAGCGAAAGAAACACAAAGAATGGCAGAGAAGATGATTACTCTTGGTAAGAGAGGAGATCTTCACGCTAGAAGACAAGCTCTAGCTTATATATATGATGAGGATGTAGTCACAAAATTATTCGAAGAGATAGCGCCAAAGTATAATGAAAGAAATGGTGGTTATACTAGAGTATTAAAACTTGGTCAAAGAAATGGTGACGGAGCAGAAATCGCTATATTAGAATTAGTTTAAGAGTAGGGGGATTGAGTTTATCAATCCCTTTATACTATTTAATTCTATGTAGTAATCTATGAACGAACTGACAGACTTTATATGTAGAACTTTAAGATGAGCACAGCTTAACCTTAAAATTCTATTGCGAAAGAGAAGCCCTTGAGGCTTCTTTTTTTTATTTCTACGTTTATAATATTTTTAAATGTACGTAATTATAATAATTCCTTTGTTTGGGAGTGTTTATATGCTTAAAGTTTTAGTGATAGATTTTGTTATGAAAAATAGTCTAGAGACGATTGGATTGTACGAGAGAATATTTGAAGTAGAAAAACTTGAAGTAACGGAGTTTCCGATTGGACAAAACGAAGCTGTATTCAATATCTATGGAACTAGATTTCACATCTTAGATGAAAATCCTGAGTATGGACTATTAGCTCCTACAGAGGGTGATGGGAGTAGCTTGTGGTTTAATGTAGCTGTACCGGATTTGGGAAAAGTACACGATGATGCCATTTTAAATGGGTGTGTTGAAGTTCAAGCTCCTACAGAGATGTTGAACTTTGGAGTGATTAATTCCATATTCATCGACCCATTTGGATATATGTGGATGCTACATGAGATAAGGGAAGTAGTTAGTTTTGAAGATAGAGTTGCATACTTTGAAGAACAGAATAAATAAACTTTATTGCCCGAAAATAAGCGGGCAATTTTATTGACAAGTTCTAACGGTACCTGTATAATAAAAGAGTAAATGGTACGGTTAGAAGATTTTAATGGAGGTGTTAGTAAATTGAATTACGAACTTCAAGATAAATTATTCAGACTCAATACACTTATTCATAAGTGGGCTAACAAGTCCCGTGCTTCTAAAGGCGTCATGGGTGATGTCTATAGAGGACAGGGAAGAATACTAGAATTCCTGAGAATAAAAGACGGAATAAGTACTAGAGATCTTTCGTATTTCTTGGGCTTGAGCATCTCTTCGCTAAACGAACTATTAGCAAAGCTTGAAAAATCTGAACTGATAGTCCGAGTGCAGTCGGAGGAAGATAAGAGAGTTATGCTAATATATTTGACTGATGCTGGAAGAACTGCTGAAGGGAAGCAGGAAGAAACGGATATGTTTTCTGACTTTTCAGACGAAGAGCAAGTGATATTAGATGATTACTTAGGAAGAATTATTAACTATTTAGAATTAGACCTTGGACAGTCGGATGAAGATGACGAAGTAAATAGATGGCAGGAAGATATTATAGATAGGATCGGTATAGGAGAATTTAGGAGGATAATGGAAATGAATAGAGGTTGTGGACAAGGAAGACGTAGAGCAGAATCTGAATGTTGTGGCGGTGGACACGGTAAAGATCACGGACATCACGAACATGGCGAAGAGTGTTGTGGCGAAGGACACGGTAAAGCTCACGGACATCACGAACATGGCGAAGA
>RRZU011818542.1_pt1 | contig 15600 bp, 13 predicted proteins | sample 2165561 | NCBI WGS metagenome assembly RRZU01 (sample SAMN10456909, study PRJNA506462) | wastewater metagenome | isolation source: wastewater sludge | place: USA: Moscow, Idaho
GCAGGAAGCTCGGGCGTGGCGGCTCTGGATGAGGCGGCGCTGCAACTGGTGGCCGATGCGGCCAGCGCTGCCGCCCAAAAAGCCCAACCGGGGCAGGCCGTGCAACTGCGTATTCCTATCCAATACGAATTGCGCGATTGAAGAAGGGCAGCGCGCGCGGCGTCTGCCCTACCCTTAGCCGGTCGCTTTGTCTGTACGGGCTGCGCCTTTTGCCAGACGGATGGTGATGGGGCGCATGAAGCGCAGGCGCGCCAGCCGCTGCCACAGAGTGAGCGCACCGCGGGCAAAAGCTCCGTCTTGCACGTTTTCCAACACGATGGTCAGTATCGGCGCGGGGCAGGGTTGGGGCAGCACCGGGTTGGCAGCCAGCCAGTTCGCCACGGCGTTTGCTCCGCCTTGGCCTTCACTTTTTGTTTGCGCGTTTGGCGGCATGAATACGGCGACCAGCTCGCCAGCATCCAGTGCCGCCGATACGGCGTTGCGGCAGGCGGCTGTGGCATCGGCGGGGGCGTCGGCTGCGGGTAGGGGAATGGCTTTGCTGTGCTTGAGCAGATACGACAGCACCGGCATGGAAAAGAAATTTTGACCGACGACAAAATGCACGGGGCGAGACGCTGCGCTGGCAATGATGAGGGTATCCACATGGCTGGCGTGGTGGCTCACGAGCAGTGCAGAACCGGTTGCGGGCAGGGCGTCCCAGCCCTGTTTTTTCAGACGATACACCGAATGCACCAGTAACCAGGCGACAAAGCGCAGCAAAAATTCCGGCAGCAGGCGGTAGATGTACAGGGCAACGGCGGCATTGCACAAAGCGGCCACGCCAAACAGCGTCGGAATCGACAGGCCGCACGCCAGCAACCCCGCAGCAGCGCCTGCGCCTACCACCATGAACAGGGCGTTGAGGATGTTGTTGGCCGCAATGATGCGCGCGCGGTGGCTGGTGCTGGAGCGCAACTGAATCAGGGCGTAGAGCGGCACGATGAAAAAGCCGCCAAACAGCCCGATGGCCAACAAATCGAAAAGCACCCGCCAGGTAGCAGGCAATGCCAGCAAGGCCATCATCGACAAAGGCTCTGGCGGCAAAGCAGTAGGTGAGGCCCATGCCAGATCCAGGGCAAACAGCGAGATGCCGATGGAGCCGAAAGGCACCAGCCCTATTTCCACCTGTTTGGATGACAGCCGCTCGCACAGCAGCGAGCCGCAGCCAATGCCCAGCGTGAAAACGCCCAGCAGCAGGGTCACGCTGGTTTCGGTGCCGCCCAGCACATCTTTGGCGTAAGCAGGGAATTGCGCCAGCATCAGCGCGCCAAACAGCCAGAACCACGAGATGCCCAGAATCGACAGAAAGACGGTGCGGTTTTCGAGTGCGAACTGGATGTTGCGCCAGGTCTCGGTTACTGGATTGGGGTTGATGCGCAGCGACGGTTCGGGCGCAGGCGCATCCGGAATGCCGCGGCTGGCCAGATAGCCCGCAATGGCTGCCAGCATGCAGGCGGCGGTGATCCACAGCGGGCCATTGTCGAGGCTGGCCAGCAGGCCGCCGCACAAAGTGCCCAGCAAAATGGAAACAAAGGTGCCCGCTTCGACCAACGCATTGCCGCCCACCAGCTCATCTTCATGCAAATGTTGTGGCAGCAGCGCGTATTTCACCGGGCCAAACAGTGTGGATTGCAGACCCAGAAAAAACAGGCAGACCATCAACAGGCTCAGGCTTTGCAGCCAGAAACCCAGACCGATCAGGAGCACGATGGCGATCTCGAGCCCTTTTACCAGGCGCGACAGCAGCGCCTTGTCGTACTTGTCGGCCAGTTGCCCGGCGGTGGCCGAAAACAGAAAGAAGGGCAGGATGAAAATGCCTGCAGCCAGATTCACCAGCAAGCCCGGCGACAGGCTGCTCCATTGCGCCGTCTGAAACGTAATCAGCACGATCAGGGCGTTTTTGAATAGGTTGTCGTTGAAGGCGCCCAGAAACTGCGTGGCAAAAAACGGACTGAAGCGGCGCGTTTTGAACAGGGAAAATTGCGAACTCATGATGGCGCCTTGTGTTGTTTATGCGTTATTCATGGGTGGAGGCATGCGGCGCGTGCTCAAGCAGTATCTGCCGCAGCGGCATCTTCCGTAGCATTTGTTGCAGCGTTCGCCTCGGCCATGCGTTTGAGTGTGACGTAATCGGTCTTGCCCGATCCCAGCAACGGAATCGTCTGCACGTGGCGGATGATGCGCGGCACGGAAAGCTCGGGCAAGCCCTGGCTTTGCGCCGCGGCCACCAGTTGTTCGCGTGTGAGGTTGGGCGCGGTGGTAAACAGCACCAAGGCTTCGCCTTTGGCGGCATCGGCACGGGTGGATGCGGCATGGATAAAGGCTGGCGCTGCGGTGGTGGCGTTTTTTTCGACCACTTCGAGTGAAATCATCTCGCCCGCAATCTTGGCGAAGCGTTTGATGCGCCCCAGAATGGTCACAAAGCCGCGCTCATCCAAGTCAACGATGTCGCCGGTGGCATACCAGCCCGCGCCGCGCGCCGCTGGCGGCTGGATCACGCCCGGGTTGTCGTGCAGCAAATAGCCTTTCATCACGTTCGGCCCCTTGACGTACAGCGCACCGCCGCGCTCAATGCCCGGCACGGCCTCCAGCTCGTATGCAATGCCGGGCAGCAGCTGGCCGACAGTACCGATCTGGCAAGCCATGGGCACGTTCACAGCCACCACGGGTGCACATTCGGTCACGCCATAGCCTTCGAGAATGCGGATGCCGAATTTTTCGATCCAGAGCTGGCGCACGTCTTCCGAGAGTTTTTCGGCGCCCGCCACCACATAGCGCAGGCGGCCAAAGTCGTACGGGTGGGCGTGCTTGCCGTAATGCCCCAGAAAGGTCGAGGTGCCAAACAGCACGGTGCAGTCGCGGTCATACACGATTTCGGGGATGACCCGATAGTGCAGCGGGCTGGGGTAGAGAAACACCTTGCAGCCCGCCACCAGTGGCAGCATCACGCCGCAGGTCAGGCCGAAAGAGTGAAACAGCGGCAGCGCCATCATGAATTTGTCGCGCGGAGTGAAGTCGGCCACGGCGCGAATCTGCGCCACGTTCGACAGCACCGAATTGTGCGAATGCACCACGCCCTTGGGCTTGCCTTCGGAGCCGGAGGTGAATAGCACGACGGCCGCATCATCAGGTGTTTGCGCCACGGCGGCGCTGGCCGGAAAAGCCATGTGCCACAGCGTCCACAGCTTGTCGGACAGACCAATCTCGGCTTTGAAATCTTCCAGATAGTGGATGGTGAGGCCGTCGAGCTGCTCCATCACCACGCCCAGCCGTGCTTTTTCCACAAAGGTGCGCGAGGCGATGATGTGGCGGATGTTGGCCGCGGTGCAAGCGGCGCGCAGCCCTTCGGCGCCAGCCGTGTAATTCAGCAAGGCAGGCACGCGGCGGCGCATCGACAAACCCAGAATCAAGCCCAGCGTGGGCGCGGCATTGGGGGTGAGCACGCCCACGATTTCGTCAGCCGCCGTTTTGCGCTCGACCACGCGCGAAAGCGCCAGCGCCATCTTGAGCAAAGAGCCGTAGGAATCTTCCACCAGGCGGATGTCTTCCACCAGCTTGTAGTTGCGGCCAAAGGTTTGCTTGCCATCCAGAAAAGCCTCGAACAGCGTGCGCTGCGGGCGGGTGGCAACCAGCATATCGAGCAGGATGAGGCGCATCAACTCGCCTGAGCGGCGGCGGCGCTCTTTGGCCGATGGCAGCTCAGGCATAGGAATGGCGCGCCGTGGTTGGATGGAAATCGTCACCTTGGGGAACAGCTTGCGCGGATAGATGCCCGCCAGGCGGCCGAAGTAGCTGCGGGCGGCGCCGTCGATGCGGATGGGCACGATGGTGGCAGCGGTTTTAGCGGCCACAAAGGCGGCGCCGTCGTACACCTTCATCAGCGAGCCGGTTTTGGTGATGCGCCCTTCGGGAAAGATCACGACCGGCCGACCGGTTTCCACCAGCTTGATGACCTGCTTCATGGCCAGCGGGCTGGTCGAATCCACCATGAGGTGCGGCACGAAGCGCAGCAGAAAAGAAAACAGGGGCTGGTTGGCAATTTGTGAATGCACGACAAACATCGCGTCCACCGGCACCAGCAGCCCAATGAGCAGACCGTCCAAAAAAGACTCGTGATTGGCTACGATCAGGGTGCGCGGATTGTTGAAAACTTCCGTCTCCCCGATGCGCTTCACCCGGAACAGAACTTTCAACAGAGAACGCAAGATGGCTTTGAACATGGTTTTTGGCTTTCTTGTGATGGTCAGGCTGGTGGAGGAGTGGTATGTATTCAGCGCGAAAGTGGCGCTGAAGCCGGATCAGCCGGCAGGATTGGCGTTATGACGAAAGGAGTGTAAAGGCGTAGGGACATAAGTGAATGGCTTGCAGTTCTGTTGTTGTGCTGTCAGCATGCCAGAAAGCATGGGGTCGGGCATGCGCCGATAGGTGAGGTGCTGGTGTATGCGCTTATGGGTATCGATTGGAGATACTTTTCCGAGGGCTGATGCGCAATACATGGCGCGAAAAGATCGCAAACAAGCGTTGATACGTGCACCAAGGCACATCTTGTTCGGCATGCCAGCTGCAGCACAGCGGCTAAAATCGACCGCATCTGTCGGAGTTGCGTGATCCCGGCTGCATAGGCAGGGCCTGTCGGGGTTCTGGCGCCGTGCGGTGCGGGGCGATTTGTGTGCCTGCCATGTCCCATTCGTCTGCTTCCTCTTCCCTGCTTGCGCGCAGCCTGGCTGCCGTATGGCACCCCTGTACCCAGATGCAGCACCATCTGGAATCGGGCGCCAACGCCTTGCCGCTGGTGCCTGTTGTGCGTGGGCAAGGCGTCTGGTTGTACGACGATGCAGGCAACCGTTTTTTCGATGGCATCAGTTCCTGGTGGACCAATCTGTTCGGGCATGCCAACCCGCGGATCAATGCGGCATTGCGCGAGCAGTTGGAGCAGCTGGAGCATGTCATGCTTGCCGGTTTCACGCACGAGCCGGTGGTGGCGTTGTCCGAGCGCTTGAGCGCGCAAACCGGCGGGGCATTGGGGCATGCGTTTTATGCGTCGGATGGGGCTTCGGCCACCGAAATCGCGTTGAAAATGTCGTTTCACTATTGGCAAAACATGGGCCTGTCTGCCAAGCGCCGCTACGTTTGCGTGGCGGGCAGCTACCATGGCGAAACAGTGGGCGCATTGGCCGTAACCGATGTGGCGCTGTTCAAAAATGCTTATGGGCCGTTGACGCAACCGGCCTTTGTCGTGCCCAGCCCCGACGCTCGCCAGGCGCAGCCGGGCGAAACCGGGGCAGATGTGGCATGGCGCGCGGCGCAGGCACTGGAGAAATTGCTGGCGCGCGAACACTCGCAGATTGCCGCGCTGATCGTGGAGCCGCTGGTGCAGTGCGCCGGTGGCATGGCCATGCACGATCCCGCCTATCTGGTGCAGGCCCGCGCCTTGTGCGACCGGTATCAGGTGCATTTGATTGCCGACGAAATTGCCGTGGGTTTTGGCCGCACCGGCACCTTCTTTGCGCACGAACAGGCCGTGGCAGATGGCGTAGCCATTCGGCCTGATTTTTTATGTCTTTCCAAAGGGATTACGGGGGGGTATCTGCCGCTGTCGGTTGTGCTCAGCAGCGATGCGGTGTATCAGGCGTTTCTGGATGAGCGCCTGGCGCGCGGATTTTTGCATTCGCACTCGTACACCGGCAATCCGTTGGCATGCCGGGCGGCACTGGCTACGCTGGATATTTTTGCCAGCGACAACGTCATCACAGCCAACCGAGCCACTGCTGCCGCGTTGACCGATTTGCTTCGCCCTCTGGCGGAACATCCCCGGGTGCGCCATATGCGCCAGCGCGGCATGATTTGGGCAGCCGATGTCGATACGGCAGATCCCGGTTTTGGACGCCGCTTTTACCGCGAGGCTTTGGTGCGCGGGGTGTTGCTGCGGCCTTTGGGTCATACGCTGTACATCATGCCGCCGTACATTGCCACGCAGGATGAACTGGCTTGGCTGGCTACACGTGCCGCGCAGGCGCTGGATGCGGCTTTGGCAGATGGCGAAACGGTACAGGCAGCACGCCCGGTGGCTTCATCAGGCGAGGCGGCCGCGCCAACGTTTGCAGCGTGAACGGGCCGCACGAAAACATCTGTTGGATGCACACATGATCTGGAATGAGCTGGAGCGGGATTTGGTCAAGCGGGACGCACAAGGCCTGTTGCGCACCCGCCGTACCCTGCAATCGCCTGTGGGGCCGCATGCCGTGGTTGATGGGCAGGAGCTGCTGGCTTTTTGCAGCAACGACTATCTGGGTCTGGCCGCCAACGCCACGGTAGCTGCGGCCGTGGCTCAGGGTGCGCAGCGCTGGGGCGCGGGCAGCGGCGCATCACATCTGGTGTCAGGCCATCTGGAGCCGTTCGAGCAGCTTGAAACACGGCTGGCCGCCTTCACGGGGTTTGCGCGCGCGCTGTTTTTCTCGACCGGCTACATGGCCAATCTGGCCATCGTGCCGGCCTTGGTGGGTCGCGGCGATGCGGTGTTTGCCGATCGGCTCAACCATGCCTCTTTGATCGATGCGGTGCAGCTTGCGCGCGCCGACCACGTACGCTACCCGCACAACGATATGGCTGCGCTTGAGCGCCTGTTGGCAACATCTACTGCGCGCAAAAAACTGATTCTGAGCGATGCTGTTTTCAGCATGGATGGCGACCTGGCGCCGCTGGCCGATTTGCTGGCGTTGGCCGAGCGGTTTGACGCCTGGCTGGTGGTGGACGATGCCCATGGTCTGGGCGTGCTCGGCCCGCAAGGCCGTGGCAGCTTGGCATACTGCGGGCTGCCGGCTTCGCAGCGCTTGGTGTTGATGGGTACCTTGGGCAAGGCCGTGGGCGTAAGCGGTGCATTTGTCGCAGCATCTGCCACGGTGATCGAGTGGTTGTTGCAAACAGCGCGCACCTATATTTTCACCACCGCAACCAGCCCCGCCGTGGCTTGCGGGGTGTTGGCCGCGTTGGATATTTTGTCTAGCCCCGAAGGCGATACCCGCCGTGCGCATTTGCAGGCGCTGGTAGCGCGCTTGCGCCATGGCCTGGCCGATTCGCCCTGGAAGTTGCTGCCTTCGGATACGGCTATTCAACCCGTGTTGGTGGGCAGCAATCATGCCGTGCTGGCTGTGCAACAGCAATTGCTGGAACAGGGGCTGTGGGTGCCCGCGATCCGGCCGCCGACCGTGCTGCCGGGCACGGCGCGGCTGCGCATTTCGCTGTCGGCCGCGCATACGGTGGATGACATCGATCGCCTGATGCAGGCTCTGCGCGGCCTGGAACCCCTGCTGGCCACCATCGATTCGAGCCAGCGATGACAAGACTGCCATGAAAATCACGTTTTTGTATACGCCCCCTGCCCCGTCGAAGCCGCAAGATGCTGTGCCTGCCGCACCTTTGGTCCTGCTGCATGGCTGGGGGCTGGATAGCCGTGTGTGGGATGCGCTGCTGCCTCATCTGATTGAGCAGGCCCCGCAGCTGCCGCTGCTGGCGGTGGATTTGCCAGGCTACCGCGGCACGAGCTATGCGGCGGAAGATGCGCAAGCAGTGGCACGCGCACTGGCCGAACAATTGCCTGCAGGCTGCACGCTCGCTGGCTGGTCGCTGGGCGGCATGCTGGCTCAACTGGCAGCGCTGCAAGCCCAAAGCGCCATGGCGCGGTTGGTGCTGATCGGCACCACGCCCAGCTTCGTTCAGCGCGAGGGCTTTGCGGCGGCCCAGCCGCCTGCGTTGCTGACGGCATTTGCAGCAGGCGTGCGGGCCTTGCCGGCGTCAGTGGTGTCACGGTTTGCGGCCTTGAGCAATCAGGGGGATAGTTGCGCTCGTTCCATCCATCGCCAGTTGCAGGCGCTGACGCAAGAGCCAGTGCCCGAGCAGGCGGCATTGCTGGCCAGCCTGGATTGGCTGCAAACGCTGGACTTGCGCGCGCAGGCATCCGCCATCACGCTGCCTGCCTTGCTCATTCATGGCGGGCAAGACGGGCTGATGCCGCTGGCAGCTGGCCAATGGCTGGCCGAACATCTGCCAAACGCTACCTTGCTGACCTTTCCCGATGCGGCGCATGCGCCATTTCTGCATGATCCTGCACGCTGTGCCGCGGCCATCAGCCGTTTCGCTTGTGCCGAGCTATGAACATGTCTCTGAATGCCTACTCGCGCCAGCACCGCCCGCTGCGTCCTGACACCACACAGGTGCAGGCGGCGTTTGATCGGGCAGCGCTGACATACGATGCCGCCGCCGTGGTGCAAAGGCAGGCGGCTCAAGGGCTGTTGGCACATTTGCTGGCATATGCTGCTGCTTTGAACATACCCCTGCCCTTGTCTGCCCCCGTGCTGGATGCTGGTTGCGGCACGGGCTATGCCTTGCCCTTGCTGGCGCAGCACTGCCCAGGCCAGCCCTTGCTGGCGCTGGATGTTGCGCCAGCCATGTTGCGTAGCAGCCAGCACGTGCTACGTGGTTTGCAGTCAACGGTCCCTTCTCTGTGCGCAACTGTGTGTGCCGATCTGCATGCTCTGCCACTGGATGCAGCCAGTCTGGGACTGTATTGGTCAAGTTTGGCTTTGCAGTGGTGCCATGTGCCCACGGCCTTGACCGAGGCGCGGCGGGTGTTGCGCCCTCAGGCGTTGCTGGCAGCCGCGACCCTGGGGCCAGGTACGCTGGCCGAATTGGCGAAGGCATTTGCCCATGTGGATACCCATCGCCATGTCTTGGCGTTTGATGACGCTGCGTGTATCGGCGCTGCACTGACCGATGCCGGTTTGGTGGATGTGCAGTTGCACCGTGCCAGTTTCACCCTGCACTATCCGCATCTGCGCGACGTGCTGGCAGCCATCAAATCTGTAGGTGCCAACCGCGTGGGGCCGGCCGGGCGCAGTCCGTGGTTGGGGCGCACCGGTCTGCTGCGGCTGGAACAAGCGTACGAGCGCTTGCGCACGCCCGCAGGCTTGCCGCTGAGCTATGAGGTCATTTACATGCTGGCCAGAGCAGGAGCGTAAACGCACAATCGGTCATGATGCCGTCGTGCTGCATATATCCCTCATGCCCCTTTTCCCTGGAAAGAAAATCCATGCCATCGACACACGCCTTTTTTATTGCCGGTACTGATACCGGAGTCGGAAAAACTTTTGTCACCACCTTGTTGTTGCGCGCAGCACGCCTAGGCGGCTACCGCACGTTGGGCATGAAACCCGTGGCTGCTGGCGTGGATGCTCACGGTCGCAACGACGATGTGGAGGCGCTTATGGCCGCCAGCAGTTGCAGCGTTTCCCGAAGCGATGTCAATCCGTTTCTGTACCGTGCTGCGGTATCGCCCCACATCGCCGCGCGGGATGAAGGGCGGCCCATCGATCTGGAGGTGATCGTGGCTTCACAGAAGCGTCTGGCTGCACAGGCTGAAATATTGCTGGTGGAAGGAGTGGGCGGTTTTCGGGCGCCTTTGTCTGAATGCATCGACAGTGCCGACCTGGCCTGCGCCTTGCAGCTGCCGGTGATTCTTGTGGTGGGCTTGCGGCTGGGTTGCCTGAGTCATGCGTTGCTGACGGCAGAAGCTATTGCTGCACGTGGGCTGACATTGGCCGGCTGGGTGGCCAATCACATGGATCCCGGCATGGCATGCCCGGCTGACAATGTGCAGTATTTGCAGACGCACCTGCAGCAGGTGTTTGCCTGTCCTTTTCTGGGGCAGGTGCCTTGCATCGACGCCACAGACGCATCGCATGCGGACAGGCTGGATGCTGTGGCGCAGTCGCTGCATCTGCCTTGGCAGCGTGCCTGACAGGCACACGATGACACCACAAAAAAACCGCAGTGATGGCTGCGGTTTTTTGTTGATGAAAAGAAGCAGATTGCTTACAGCACCGGCTTTTGTGATTGCACCATTTTCATGGCCGAAGTGATCAGTGCAGAAACTTCGGTCATGTTGGAAGGCACCACCAGCGTGGTGGCGGCATCCTGCGCCACTTTGCCATAGGCTTCGACGGCGCGTTCGGCCACCTTGAGCTGCACGGCCTGTTCGCCGCCCGGTTGGCGAATGGCTTGGCCCACGCGCTCCAGCGCTTGGGCGGTAGCCTCGGCCACGGCCAGAATGGCGGCGGCTTCACCCTGGGCGTTGTTGATTTGGGCCTGCTGTTCGCCTTCGGACTTGGCAATGGCGGCCTGCTTCTGACCATCTGCCAGGTTGATCTGCTCTTGGCGCTTACCTTCCGAAGTGGCGATCACGGCGCGTTTTTCACGCTCGGCCGTGATTTGTGCCTGCATGGCGCGCAGAATGTCGGCAGGCGGCGTCAAATCCTTGATTTCGTAACGCAGCACTTTCACGCCCCAGTTCAGCGCGGCTTCGTCGATGGCATTGACAACCTGGGCGTTGATCGAGTCGCGCTCTTCAAAGGTGCGATCCAACTCCAGACGACCGATAACCGAACGCAGTGTAGTTTGCGCCAGCTGCGTAATGGCCATGACGTAGTTGCTGGAGCCGTAGCTGGCGCGCATGGCATCCGTCACCTGGAAATACAGAATGCCATCGACTTGCAATTGCGTGTTGTCGCGCGTGATACAGATTTGGCTGGGTACATCCAGCGGAATTTCTTTCAGGCTGTGGCGGTAGGCCACCTTGTCGATAAAGGGCACCAGAAAATTCAGGCCGGGGTTGAGTGTGGCGTGGTATTTGCCCAGCCGCTCGATGATCCAGGCGCTTTGTTGCGGCACGACCTTGACCGTGCGCATGATGAAGGTGATGGCGACTGCCAGCAGGATGAAGCCGTAAAAAATGGAAGGCATGTTGATTCGTTCCTTTCGAGAAAAATGCTGCAATGAAAAGAGGAGGCGATTGGCATCAGGCGCCGCGCCTGATGCTGCGCAAAGTGCATATCAGGCAGAGGGCTGATCGGTCTGCTCGGGTTGCAACACCAGCTGGTTGTGGCGAATATCCACCACCACATGGCGACCGGGGTGCTGTTGCGCAGCGGGATTGGCGGCCACGGCCGTCCAGATCGCGCCGCGGTAAGACACGCTGGTGCTGCCGTCGTTCATCCAGGTTTGCACCAGCACCACACCGCCGATATCGAGCTTGTTGCGCGTGGCATTAGGGGCAGAAACGACAACCAACTCTGCAGAATTGGTGGATTTTTTGCGACGGCGCCACAGATGCCAGAGGATGACACCTGCCGAGCCTACGGCAGCGGCCACCGCCATCTGGGTGGTGGTATCCAGCCCAAAATGCGCCGCCACTGCGCCCGCAGCAGCGCCAAAGGCAATGACCAGCAGGTAAACCGTGCCGGTGAGCAGTTCGGTGCCCACCAGTATGGCGGTAGCTATCCACCACAGCATTGCAGGATGCATCGGCGCGTTCCTCCCATTATTGGTGAAGTAAGGTTTGGCGAAATGAAAACAGATGGCGCAAGTATGGCACAAGCAGCCAGTGCCTGCTTGTACCTGACAGCGATGGTGTTGCTGCTTATTGCGTCGGTTTTTGCTTGAGCTGTTGCAGCACGGCGAAGGGATGTGGCTGCTCCTCATCGGCGCTGCTGTCTTGCAAATCAGCCGCGGGCTGGCAGGCGGCATGGCGCGGGGCAAAGGGCAAGGCCATGATGAGTTCGTCCTCGACCAATGCCAGCAGATCGAACTGGCGACTGATGACCAGCACGTCTTCTTCCAGCTCCTCGTCGAGTTGGGCGGCGGTGGCTTCGTCATGCACGAAGCGAAAAGCGCGCTGCACGCGCACAGGCTCTTGCATGGCCTGCAGGCAGCGTTGGCATTGCAGCGTCAGGCTGACTTCTGCCTCCAGTTCCAGCCAAATCTCTTTGGGTTGGCCTGTGGCTTGGCGCGTGCTGCCCTGCGCCTGCCAGCGCACCGGGGTTTCTGGTGATGTCAGCGCGCATTCGTCGGCGAGCCGAGGCAGCTCATGCAGGGACGTTGTGCCTTGCAAGGTGGCGCCTGCTTCGGCAAATGCCGTGATATGCAAACGGCGCGGGTCATGCGCATGCGCGGCACCAGCGGAGGAAGATGAAGAGGGCAAAGACTTTTCCATAGTCGGCAGTGTAGGCAAAAACAGGGAGCAATGCGCGTGCGTGCCCGACAAAATCGAATCGGGTTTGGGTTTAATTGGTTCGCAGCCGGTGTTGAGCAGGCGCTGCGCTGTGGGCAGATTACGCGACAATGGCATATCTTTTTTGCCGTACCACTGTGTGCCCATTTGCGTTCATGTCTGACACCTTTGCTGCTGATCGCGCCAGCCTGATCCTGGCCTCTACCTCTCCTTATCGGCGCGAGCTGCTGGCACGCTTGCGCCTGCCGTTTGCCTGCGTGGCGCCTGCGGTGGATGAAGCCCGCTTGGACGGCGAAGCGCCTGCGGCCATGGCACACCGCTTGGCACTGGCCAAGGCACAGGCCGTGGCGCAGCGGTACCCGGCTGCGGTGGTGATTGGCTCCGACCAAGTGGCTGATCTGCACGGCCAGCCGCTGGGCAAGCCCCATAGCCACGAGCGGGCGCGCCTGCAGTTGCAGCAGCAGCGCGGGCAAACCGTGCTGTTTCACACCGCTGTGGCCGTGGTGTGCGCATCCACAGGCTTTGCGCGCGCAGAAACAGCCACCATCTGCACGCGCTTTCGCGACGCGCACGACGGTATGAGCGATGCCGCGATCGATGCCTATCTGCTGGCCGAGCAGCCTTACGACTGCGCGGGCAGCATCAAGAGCGAGGGGCTGGGCATTGCCTTGATGGCCAGCATCGACAACGACGACCCGACCGCCCTGATCGGCCTGCCGTTGATGCGCACCTGCGCATTGTTACGGGCGGCAGGCTTGCAGATATTGGCAGCGCCATCAGCCACCAGCGCGCAGGAGAATCAAAGATGAGCGCAAACACCCCAACAGGCAAAAAAACGGGCACGCTGTATCTGGTGCCGGCCCCGCTGGATTTTGGCTGCGATGCGCCCCTGCCGCCAGTCACCGATGTGTTGCCGCAGGCCACCTTGCAGCATATGGCGCGGCTTGGGCACTGGGTGTGCGAAAACGCTCGCACCCTGCGCGCCTTGCTCAAGCGGGTGCACGAGGTGCAGGCCTTGGCGCAGCCCTTGCAGAACCTGGATATTCAAGAGATTCCCCGTGCCTGGCACAAAAAAGGCGACCATGTGGGCGCGCCCGACATGGCCCTGGCGCGTACCTTGCTGGCCCCTGCCTTGCAAGGGCACGATATGGCGCTGGCCAGCGAAGCGGGCATGCCTGCGGTGGCCGATCCGGGCGCGTCGCTGGTGCGCGCGGCGCATGCGCTGCAAATTGCCGTGGTGTCACTTGTCGGGCCCTCGTCCATTTTGCTGGCGCTGGCAGCCAGTGGCCTGAATGGGCAAAGTTTTGCGTTTCATGGCTATTTGCCGCAGGATGCGGCAGCCCGTGCCAACCGCTTGCGCGAGTTGGAGCGCACGGCCAGTGCCACGGGGCAATCGCAATGGTGGATTGAGACACCCTATCGCAATCAGGCCATGCTGCAGCACGCCGTGCAGGTTTTGCGCCCCAACACCTTGCTGTGCCTGGCCACTGGCTTGACCTTGCCGCAAGGCCGCATTGCCACCCGATCGGTACAGGCATGGCGGCGGCAGGATTTGGCGGCGTGCGTCGATAAATTGCCCGCGATATTCGGCTTGGCCTGAGGCACGGCCAAACCATGAGAGGGTTCAGGGCGCTTCAGCCAGTTTGGGTAACATTCCCTTGTGGATATTCAAAAATCATGCGAGCCATGGCCGCCTGAAAATGGCGGTTGCAGGTATGCCTGATGTGTGCCTATTACATGCGCTGCTTGTTTTTGATGGAATGATTTTTATGCGGACCATTATTCCTCGTCAGTCAGCGAAAGAGACATTGTGATGTAGGCGAAGCATGTGCTTTATTGCTGAAAAATTGAAAACGATGGTTTTAGAGAAATGGTCTTTGAAAAAATCTTGGCGGGATGAAGTAAGGTGGATTTTTTCGCTTTGAATCGCGTGATAAACCAAAAATAATGAGGCTGATACAAGGGTATTCCTTGGCAAGAGGGGTTTCTGGATAAACATGAAAAAAGCCCTATGCGGTGAACCGCAGAGGGCTTTGGTAATTGCTCTCAATGTAGTGGTTGTCTAAATAAGCATGCCAGCTATTTTCAGACAACCGGTTTTGAGATTTATTTGATCAGCAGGGCTTCACGGTCACCGCTTTCTTGCACCCATTTCGGAGGCTTGCCGCGGCCAGTCCACGTTTCTCCGGTTACGGGGTTGCGGTATTTGGGAGCGACCTTCATGCCGGCAGTCGTGGATTTCTTGCGACGACCTTTGCCGCCGAACAGGTCGCTTTCTGTCAGTTCGTGCTCTGCAATCAAACGGCGGCATGTGGCAATCGCCTCGCTGATTTGCTGGCGGCGAGCCTCGCGGATTTTGTTTTCGAGCAATTCGCGCTCTTGCAGCAAACTTTGCAAATCGTTCATGGGTACTCCTGATAAAAAAGAAATATGTCTGATGACGGCGGAATATGTGCGCGATTATAGCGCGAGGAATTATTTATCGGTTTTGTGTAGGGGATTAATGTTGTTCGGGTTCGTCCGTCAGTCGGGATGCCTGCACCCACTCGGCGCGTTTGCCGTCGAGTGTTTGAATAACAAAGCGCCAGCCTGCGCAATGTGTTTCTTGCCCGACAAAAGGCAATTCACCCGACACAAACATCAATAGCCCGGCCAAGGTGTTGTAGTGGTTGTTTTCTTCTTCTGGCAGGGACTCTTCCATATCGAGTTTGTTTTTGAGTTCATTGACGGGAATCATGCCGTCCAGCAGCCAGGAGCCATTTTCCTGCCGCGTGCCCCAGGCTTCTTGCGCGGTGTGCGCGTGCAACTCGCCGGTAATGGCCTCGAGTAAATCGTGCGGGGTCAGAATGCCCTGCACTTCGCCATATTCATCCACCACAAAAACCAGCCGATGTGCATGCCCGCGGAATTGTTCGAGCAATTCCATGCCGCTGATGGTTTCCGGCACAAAACTGGCGGACTGTGCCACGTCTTCCAGCGTTTGCGCGGCGTGTTGCGGCAGCAGCAACTGGCTGATGCCGACGATGCCCACCACTTCGTCCAGCGAGCCTTTGCACACCGGATACCAGGAGTGCGCGCGCATATCGCCCGCCGACAGTTTGTGCAGCGCCTGTGCCACCGTGGTGTGCGCATCCAGCCACACCACCTCGTTGCGAGGCACCATGATGGAAGAAAGCGCGCGCTCATCGAGCTTGAAAACGTTGCGCACCATGCGGTGCTCGTGCTCTTCGATCAGCCCGGCGTCCACGCCTTCGACCAGACTGGCGGCAATTTCTTCCTGGGTCACGCTGCGCGTGGATTGCGTGTCAAACGGCAGCAGGCGCAGTACGGCATGCGTGGTGTTGGACAGCAGCAGCACGAAGGGGCGCGCGGCGCGCGACAGCCAGGTCATGGGGCGCGCCATGAAGGCGGCAATCTGCTCGGGATAGATTTGCCCGATGCGCTTGGGCACCAGTTCGCCAAAAATCAGCGTGACAAAGGTGATGCCTGTCACCACCAGA
>RRZU011431489.1_pt1 | contig 15595 bp, 12 predicted proteins | sample 2165561 | NCBI WGS metagenome assembly RRZU01 (sample SAMN10456909, study PRJNA506462) | wastewater metagenome | isolation source: wastewater sludge | place: USA: Moscow, Idaho
ATGCTTAGCTTCCTTAGCTAGTTTTAAAGAAAACCATATAAAAAAAGGAGAGGCGTTGCATGCAACGCCTCTCCTTTTTTTATATGGTTTTCTTTAAAACTAGCTAAGGAAGCTAAGCATAATACCGGCAGCAACGGCGCTACCGATCACACCGGCCACGTTTGGCCCCATGGCGTGCATTAGCAGATAGTTGGTCTTATCGTACTCCAATCCCACCACATGCGATACGCGGGCGCTATCGGGCACAGCCGAAACCCCTGCATTACCGATAAGCGGGTTGATCTTGTTACCCTCCTTAAGGAATAGGTTAAGGATCTTAACGAACATTACCCCACCAAAGGTTGCGATGATGAACGAGGCAGCACCTAGTCCGAAGATAAGCACCGATTCCGTTTTAAGGAAGGTGGTTGCCTGTGTCGATGCACCAACGGTTAAACCGATAAGGATGGTTACGATATCGATAAGTGGACCCTTAGCGGTATCGGCCAAACGCTTGGTAACGGTACTTTCCTTAAGCAGGTTGCCGAAGAAGAGCATACCAAGGAGTGGAAGACCAGTTGGAACGATGAAGCAGGTAAGCAGCAATCCTACGATAGGGAAGAGGATCTTCTCTAGCTTCGATACCTGGCGAGGAGCTTTCATGCGGATTACGCGCTCCTTCTTGGTGGTAAGCAGCTTCATGATAGGAGGCTGGATAACCGGAACAAGAGCCATGTAAGAGTATGCAGATACTGCGATAGCACCCATTAAGCTAGGAGCAAGTTTTCCCGAAAGGAAGATAGCGGTAGGACCGTCGGCACCGCCAATGATACCAATTGCACCAGCCTCTTCGGGCGAGAAACCAAGCCATAGAGCTGCAGCGTAGGCTCCAAAGATACCGAGCTGGGCAGCCGCACCAATAAGCATTAGCTTAGGGTTAGAGATTAGCGCCGAGAAGTCGGTCATCGCCCCGATACCTAAGAAGATAAGAGGAGGATAAACCCCTTGCGATACGCCAAAGTATAGGTAGTTAAGCACGCTACCGCTCTCGTAGATACCAACCTGGAAACCGGGGGTAAAGGCAATGTTGCCAATAACAATACCGAAACCGATTGGGACAAGGAGTAGGGGTTCGTACTCTTTCTTAATGGCTAGGTAGATAAACGCTAGACCAATGATAATCATTATGGCGTGTCCGAGCGTAATGTTTGCAAAAGCCGTGTAGCTCAGAAACTGGCTTATTTGGTCGGACAGAAACGAAAAGTAACTCTGGGTTTGTTCCATAGTTTAGAGCCTATTCGATTACAACTAGAACATCGCCTTCCATTACGCTGTCGCCTTGGTTAACCTTGATGGCTGCAATGCGACCTTCCTTGTCGGAGTCGATGTTGTTTTCCATTTTCATGGCTTCGAGAACGAGAAGACGTTGGCCAACCTTAACGGTATCCCCTACCTTAACGGCAAGGCTAAGGATAACGCCTGGAAGTGGCGACTTAACGGCACCCGAGGTTGCAACGCCTGGGCTAACGGTTTTGGCAACCGATGGGTGAGAATCGGTTGAAGGAACCGCTTCTGGACGAACCAGCTTAGGAGTTTTGGTTTGCTTAAGCTCGCGGTCAATTTCAACCTTGTAAGGAGTTCCGTTAACCTCAAGGTCGGCGATATTGCCGTCTACGTTAGAGATGTGAACGTTGTAGTCGTTCCCGTTTATCTTGAATTTAAAGTTTTTCATGGATTAGCGTTTTTGGGTTGTCTTTTGTGGAATCTGCCTCATGCTGTAAATCTTCGAGCTCCAGGGCGAGTAGGTACGAGAGGTCTTCTCGATGGTCAGAATGGTCGAATCGAGATCTTCCTTCTCGGTTTCGAAGAGCTGAATGGCCATGGCAATTGCTGCAAGAGTTTCGCCAGAGGTTTCCTCTCCTTCTTCCTTTGCTGTAACTACGATGCCTTGCTTCTTAAGCTCTTTTTCCTTCATTCTACGTGCATGGTTGATGTTGGCTTTGCCAATAAACTTGAACGATAGGTAAAGAAGAATCAAAGCCGAGAAAACAACGCTCATCGAAATGATAGCCATAGTAGCACCCGATGGGTCGAAATGTAAGAATATAGCACCTGCCGAAGGGCGTTCAACGGTATCGTTATTGCCGTTAGGAGTAGGCTTACCCATCGCAATCCATTTGGCATCCGCATCAAAAACGCGTCCCCAGCTGGTGTCTGCCTTTTGTACGGCAGGATTAAACGATACGCTGTCAATAAGAATTTTTCCGCTTTGGTCGTAAAGCGCTAAGTATTTTGAGCTTTTTAGGTCGAAGTTAAGGTGTAGTGTCCCGTGTGTGGTCTTGTTATCGGCCCAAAAAACCAAATAGCTTCTTGGTGCAATCTTAGTAATAGGATCTTTGGGGATTCTATACATTTTTGGATTGTTGGGGTCGTTGGTGAGGTAGCAACCTGCAATGTTCACCGTGTTGTAGGCGGAGTTGAAGATTTCTATCCACGAGCCTTGAACCCCAAAATCGTCTTGGTAGTTGTTGACGTTGTTTACAAGAAATTCGTTTATCCTCAAGTCGCTAGCGCTTTGGGCAACAGCGTTGCCCCCAAAAGCGCATAGCGATATGATGATAACCAAACTTCTTAACGAATTAAAAAGTCTGTTCATAGGGTTTTATATTACAATGGAATATTCGAGTGCTTCTTAGGTGGATTCACATCCTTCTTAGTAGCAAGCGACTGAAGTGCACGAGCAATACGGAAACGGGTGTTCTTAGGCTCGATTACATCGTCGATGTAGCCAAACTTGGCAGCCACGTATGGGTTGGCAAACTTGTCGCGATATTCCTGTTCCTTCTCAAGGAGGAATTGAACTTTAGCCTTCTCGTCTTCAATGCTGCCAATTTCGCGGCTAAGAAGAACTTCGATGGCGCCCTTAGGTCCCATAACTGCGATCTCAGCACCTGGCCAAGCGTAGTTGATGTCGCCACGAAGGTGCTTAGAGCTCATCACGTCGTATGCACCACCGTAAGCCTTGCGGAGGATGATGGTAACCTTTGGGACAGTCGCTTCGCCGTAAGCGAATAGAAGCTTAGCACCGTGAAGGATGATACCACCGTACTCTTGAGCAGTACCAGGAAGGAATCCAGGAACGTCAACAAGGGTTACCAATGGAATGTTGAAGGCGTCGCAGAAGCGAACAAAGCGAGCTGCCTTACGCGAAGCGTTAATGTCAAGCACACCTGCTAGGTACATTGGCTGGTTAGCAACAACTCCTACCGACATGCCGTTGAAACGGGCAAATCCGCAGATGATGTTTGGAGCGTAGTCGCGGTGTACTTCTAGGAATTCCTTATCGTCTACCAGTAGGTGGATGATTTCCTTAACGTCGTAAGGTTTGTTAGGATTGTCAGGAATGATCTCGTTTAGGCGCTCTTCGATACGGTTGATTGGATCGGCAGTAAGTTTAAGAGGTGCCTCTTCGAGGTTGTTCTGAGGAAGGTAGCTAAGCAGCTTACGGATAAGCATGATACCTTCTTCTTCGTTTTCTGCTACAAAGTGAGCAACACCCGATTTCGTAGCGTGGATGCTAGCACCGCCAAGCTGCTCTTGGGTTACATCTTCGCCGGTTACGGTCTTAACAACCTTTGGTCCGGTTACGAACATGTAGCTGGTTCCCTTGGTCATAATGTTGAAGTCGGTAAGCGCTGGAGAGTATACAGCACCACCGGCGCAAGGACCAAATAGGGCGGAGATTTGTGGAATCACACCTGAGGCCATAATGTTACGCTGGAAGATGTCAGCATAGCCACCAAGAGCCTGAACCCCTTCCTGAATACGAGCACCACCCGAGTCGTTGATACCGATAACAGGAGCGCCAGTCTTCATTGCCATATCCATAACCTTGCAGATCTTTGCTGCAAACATTTCGGATAGCGATCCTCCGAATACGGTAAAGTCTTGCGAGAAAACATAAACAAGTCGTCCGTCGATGGTACCATAACCGGTAACAACGCCGTCAGATAGGTAAGTTTCTTTTTCTAGGCCGAAATCAATACATCTGTGGCTAACGAACATGTCGAACTCTTCGAAGCTCTTTTCGTCAAGAAGCATGTCGATACGCTCGCGAGCAGTGTACTTGCCCTTCTTGTGTTGAGAATCAATTCTCTTTTGTCCACCACCAAGCTTAGCCTCTTCGCGAAGCTTGAGTAGCTCTTGGATTTTTTCGTGTTGGGTCATTTGGAGTAATATCAGGTTGTTTTCTACTTATTCTTGTCTTCGCAAAGTTCGGTAAGCACGCCCATGGTTGATTTTGGGTGTAGGAATGCAATGCTTAGGCCTTCAGCACCCTTACGAGGAGCCTTGTCAATTAGCTGTACGCCTTGCTCTGCTGCAAATTCTAGAGCATTTTCGATACCTTCTACCGCAAATGCAATGTGGTGAACGCCTTCGCCTTTCTTCTCAATAAACTTACCAATTGGTCCTTCTGGATCGGTCGACTCAAGAAGCTCGATTTTGGTTTGTCCGATCATGAAAAAGGCAGTCTTAACCTTTTGGTCCTTAACCTCCTCAACATTGTAGCAGGTTAGACCTAAAACCTTTTCGTAGTAAGGTATTGCAGTTGCTAAATCCTTAACAGCAATCCCGATGTGCTCGATATGCGAAAGTTTCATAAACGTTATATTAAAAGATTTCGAGCAAATGTAGTTGAACCCGTTGGGATTACCGAAGAAAAAGACAAAAAAAACGCGCTGCTTTTTATTGTTTAAAAACATACGATGTTTTCTTTAATATGATGTTGATTTGAAGCATATGTGTAGTGTTGTGTTTTTGATTTATTTTTATTATTGATATTTTAGTTTTAAACTGTAGCTTCTTTGCGGGTTTGCTTTTGGAATTATTTGTTCTTGGAGGTACAGGCGGGGAAAATGTAAATGTAAGGCTGTCGAAGACGTAATTCTTCGTCTTAGTTTACCAGTAATGCTAATGCAATAGAGGTTCTGGTGGCTGCATTTTTTAAAAGTAATGTGTCGTTAAACGTGCTTGTATTTAGACTATTGTATTTTGGTCGCGATAAAGTTGCTCGAAAACTTGCGATAGTTTAACGATTAAAGTAGCTTTAGGTAGCTTAAAATGTAGGCAAATCTTCAGGTTACTTTTAAAATAAAAGCTATGATAACTCGCAACTACCCTTACAATGATGCCTTAATGCTTGCAGGCGGAAAGGTTATTGCGGCAAGCTTGCGCTGCTGCATAAAGGAACTTTCCGAAATTCGTTCGTTGTGGACAAGAGGCTATATCACAGATCTTGATAGCCGATTGGATAATGCTTTTTCCGGAATACTTGGAGTTGAGCTCCCGAGCATTTATCGCTTTTTGAAGTTTGATATTTACGAATCGTTGCAGCATGCCGCTTTTGACTTAAGCTGCTTGAAAATACAAATAGAGGTTGACAACCAAGACAATGTGGAGAAGAAAAATGAATTCCTTTCGGCCTTGGGGTTTACTATGTTCCAGCAAAGGCCAAACATGCTATCGGAAGAGGAGCTAATTAGAGTGCTAGAACATTTTGCAGTAAATTTGTCGCCTAGCAGGCGAAGCGAACTGGTGGCTAATGGGGTAAACCCTTTTCTACTCGATAAACTTGCCCAGCAAGCTGCACTCCTTAATGAAATGGGGCAAGTTCAGGCTATGCTTATGCTCCCAAATAAGAAGATGAAAGAGCCGGAGATTGCTGTTCTTTGTTCGCTTTACAACGAGGTTGAGGGTATTTGTACTATTGCATCTACCTTCTTCGAGAAAAAGGCAAAAAAGCGAGAACTCTTCATCTTTTCATCCGTCATTAATAGGCTAAAAGGGTTATCGGTAGGTGAACTAAGAACTGTTTAAACAAGTAACTCCCAAAATCCAACATCGAGCCATTGATCGAATTTCCAGCCCGCTTCGTGGAAGTGGGCTACTTTTTTAAAGCCCATCTTCTCGTGGAGCCTCACGCTCTTTTCATTTGGTAGGGTTATGCAGCCTATCAGTGAATGGAAGCCTTTTCCCTTTAGCCTTTCAATAAGCTCGGAGTAGAGTAAAGAGCCGATTCCTCTTCCGGCTGCTCCATCCTTTAGGTAAACGGTGGTCTCGGTGCTGAATCTGTAAGCCCTACGTGTTCTCCAACTAGAACCGTAAGCATATCCAATCACCTCTCCATCCTCTTCGTACACGATGTAGGCGTACTTCTCGCTGTATGCTCGTATTCGTTCGGCCATCTCGTCTTCGGTAAGGGGATTTTCCTCGAAGGTAATTACCGTATTTTCTATGTAATGGTTGTAAATGCTGCAGATGGCGGAGGCATCTGCGGATGTTGCTGGTCGTATCATTGCTGCTCTGTATTCTTTTGGGCAAGATAAATATTAATTATCACCAAGCGCGGGGTTACGGCTGCGCGTATGCAAATAATGCAAAAAAGAGCACGTTGCTCAATCTTGCATTATCGTATGAATCAATCAAAAGGTGTTGCTTATTTAAGCTCTGCTTTATACCCAATTTTGGACAGCGCTTCGATGATTTGCTCGGGCGTTGCACTGTCGGTTTCCACGGTTAGTACCTTTTCGGGTGTCGATGTGTCGACTTTCCAGCTTTTTATGCTGCTGTTGGCGTCGAGTACTGGCTTTACCTTTGCCAGGCATCCGCCGCAGTTAATTGTTGTCTTAAACTCAAACTTGGTCATGGTATTCTATTTTACGGTTTCCCTAGTAACATTCTACGCTAGATTTTGTGCGAACGAATTCGAAGGCTATTCGATACTACCGATACGGAACTGAGCGCCATGGCTGCGCTTGCCACCATTGGGTTGAGCATGAATCCCGTTAGCGGGAATAGCGCTCCTGCAGCTATCGGAATGCCTACAACGTTGTAGATAAACGCCCAGAATAGGTTCTGTCTGATGGCGCGGGTGGTGATGGAGGAGAGGGTTATGGCCTCTGCTACCTTTGTCAGGTCGGAGGAGATGATGGTGATCTTGGCCACCGACATGGCAACGTCGGTCCCCTTGCCCATGGCGATGCTGACGTTGGCTTGGGCTAGCGCTTCGGCATCGTTTATGCCATCGCCAACCATTGCCACCACTTTCCCTTCGGCCTGTAGCTGCTTTACGAAATCCGACTTGTCGGATGGGAGCAGCTGGCTTCTGTAGCTGCTAACACCAGCCTGCTTGGCAACTGCCTGTGCAACCCTATCGGCATCGCCGGTGAGCATTACCACTTCGATTCCTCTCTCTCGGAGCCTTCGTATGGCGTCTGCTGAGGTGGGCTTTAGCTGATCGGATAGCGCTATGGCTGCCACAACGCCATCCTGATGGGCGAAAAGGACTACTGTGCGCCCCTTGTCCGAATGGTACTCGAAGGCCTCTGTCATCCTATCCGAAATAGGAATACGCTGTTCTTCGATTAGCTGTAGATTGCCTATGTAGTAGTTCTTGGCGGCAATAGTAGCCTTTACCCCACGTCCTGTGATGCTTTCGAATTCCGAAATGTCAGTAGCCTCGCTCTGACCTTCGAGATAGGCCGCTACGGCGTTTGCCAGCGGATGGTTAGAGCGTTTCTCTATGCTGTAGAGTGCCGACGAGAGTTGGCTAATATTGGCCTCGCTGGCCCACTCAATGCTGTCGACTTTTACATCTCCTAGGGTAATTGTGCCTGTCTTGTCGAGGAGAACAACGCTTACTTTTTTTGCCATCTCAAGGCTTTCGGCATCCTTGATCAAGATCCCGCGCTGGGCTCCCTTGCCCATGGCAACCATGATGGCCGTTGGTGTTGCCAGCCCTAGCGCACAGGGGCAGGCAATAACCAGCACGGTTACAAACGATAGGATGGCCATCGACACGGCATTGTCGGAGCCAAGCACCATCCAGAAGCCAAAGCTAGCGAGGGCAATCGCCATCACCACGGGAACAAAGATGCCTGCAATCTTATCCACCAGCTGCTGCACGGGAGCCTTGCTTCCCTGCGCCTCCTGCACCTTTTTTACGATTTGAGATAGAACGGTCTCTCCTCCAATTTTTTCGGCTATATAGGTAAGGTAGCTGTTCTGGTTAATGGTGCCCGCGTAAACGGGTTCGCCTTCGTACTTTTCAGAGGCGATGGGCTCGCCGGTAATCATGCTCTCGTCCACGAACGAGCTGCCGGAGGCAACCCTTCCGTCAACGGCAATCTTTTCTCCCGGCTTGGAAATCAGCGTATCACCTTTAAGCACTTTGGATATGGGAATTTTCTCTTCTTCTCCATTCTCGTTGATGCGGACAACTGTGTTGGGCTGTAGCCCTATCAGCTTCTTGATGGCTGACGAGGTGCTGCTCTTGGCGCGCTCCTCGAGAAGTCGGCCTAGCAGGATGAACGAGATGATTACGGCCGATGCCTCGAAGTAGACGTGCGCCTCAAGCCCTTGACGTAGCCATACGTCGGGGAGCAGCGTGTTGAAAACGCTGAAGGCGTAGGACGTAAAGGTGCTGATGGCCACAAGCGTGTCCATGTTTGCCTTTCGATGCCGAGCCTGCCGCCAGGCGTTTACGAAGAACTGGCGCCCGAAGATGAGCAGAACCGGAGTCGAGAGCAGCCACATGGTAACGTTGGCAAAGCGCCACTCCATCCAAAGCATGCCAATGGCTGCTGTTGGGATAGAAAAGGCGATGGCCCCAACGGTTTGTCTTCGGAGCTGCTTTAGGTGTGCCCGCTGCTGCTGCGCCACTTCCTCTTCCAGCGCAGCCTTATCCTCTTCGATGATGAGGTCGAAGCCCACCTGCTGGAGCACCTTTCGGAGTTCGGTAGGGGAGGTTAGTGCTGGAGCGTACTCCACTAGCCCCGATTCGTTGGCGATGTTTACCGATGCCTCCACCACGCCTTCGGCTGAGGATAGCATCGTCTGGGCGCTGGCCGCGCATGAGGCACAGCTCATGCCAGTAATGGGGAATACCTCTTTTTTTACCTCTATATTGATGCTATTGCGTTTCAGTAACTCGATAGCATTTCTCAGCGAAGGACCATCCTTATAGCCAAACGTCAGCACTCCGCTTGCCGCATTTAAGTTGATCTTGGTTAGCCCCGCAGCGGCAAACTGCTCATCTAGCGAATCGGCAGCAATGAGGCCGATGCTAGTTCCTATGTTGATTGATGCTTGTAGCATAGCAATGGTTTTCTACAAAAATAGGATGATTGGGGCAAAAGTTGGGACTGATATGATATTTATCACCTTTTGGTTGCAAGAGGCGCTTTATGGGGGGGCAGAAGAATGTACCATGTGCTTTGAGGAAAATGCGACAATTTGTCATGCAGATATCCTACGTACATCCTACGGACTCCTACGTAGATCTTCCGATGTGGTCTCATTCTCTTTATGTCAGAGTGACAGGTGGTGCAGAACAAAAAAAAGAGCCGCACAAAGGCGGCTCTTTATATTTAAGGAAGTGTCAACTACTTCATTTTGCTTTCCTTGATAGCAGCTTGAGCAGCAGCTAGGCGAGCGATTGGCACACGGTATGGCGAGCAAGAAACGTAGTTAAGTCCTGCGAAGTGGCAGAATTCAACTGATGATGGCTCTCCACCGTGCTCACCGCAGATACCGCACTTAAGGTTTTCGCGAGTGCTACGACCCTTAGCAACAGCACCCTTAACAAGTTGGCCTACGCCGTCTTGGTCGAGTACTTCGAATGGATCAACCTTAAGGATACCTCTCTTAAGATATTCAGGAAGGAACTTACCGATATCGTCGCGAGAGAAACCAAGGGTCATCTGGGTAAGGTCGTTGGTTCCGAATGAGAAGAACTGAGCAACCTTAGCAATCTCGTCAGCGGTTACAGCAGCACGAGGAACCTCGATCATGGTACCAATGGTGTACTCAACTGTATCACCGTACTCTTCGAATACCTTAGCGATGGTGGTTTCGATGATGTCCTTTTGGTACTCAAGCTCCTTAACGTTACCAACAAGAGGAACCATGATTTCTACCTTAGCAGCATCAACGCCCTTCTTCTTAAGGTTAAGAGCAGCCTCGATGATAGCGCGAGCTTGCATCTCGGTGATTTCTGGGTAGGTGTTACCTAGGCGGCAGCCACGGTGTCCAAGCATTGGGTTAACCTCAGCAAGGCTATGTACTTTTTCGCGTACTTCCTCGAAGGTGATGCCAAGCTCAGCAGCCATTTCGCGCTGTTGCTTTTCTTCGTGAGGAACGAACTCGTGCAATGGTGGGTCAAGTAGACGTACGGTTACGGCAAGACCAGCCATAACTTCGAATAGGCCTTCGAAGTCTTCGCGTTGGATAGGAAGAAGCTTAGCAAGCGCCTTACGACGGCCAGCCTCATCGTTAGCAAGAATCATCTCGCGAACGCTCTTGATGCGGTCGCCTTCGAAGAACATGTGCTCGGTACGGCAAAGGCCAATACCTTGAGCGCCGAACTCGCGTGCCACCTTAGCATCGTGTGGGGTATCAGCGTTGGTTCTAACAAGCATCTTAGCGTACTTGTCGGCAAGCTTCATAATTTCGCCGAAGTCACCGCTAAGCTCTGGCTTTTGGGTAGCAACCTTACCTTCGTAAACTTCACCGGTGGTACCGTTTAGCGAGATAAAGTCTCCTTCGTTGTAAACCTTTCCGTCGATTTCTAGAGTGCGAGCCTTGTAGTCGATCTTAAGGTTGCTAGCACCCGATACGCAGCACTTACCCATACCACGAGCCACAACGGCAGCGTGAGAGGTCATACCACCACGAGCGGTAAGGATACCGTTAGCAACGTTCATACCCTTAAGGTCTTCTGGCGAAGTCTCGATACGAACAAGGATGGTTTCCTTTCCTTGGTTAGCCCAAGCCTCAGCGTCATCAGCAAAGAAAACGATTTGGCCGGTAGCTGCACCTGGAGAAGCTGGAAGACCACGAGAAATCGTCTTTGCGCTCTTGATAGCAGCCTTATCGAATACTGGGTGGAGTAGCTCGTCTAGCTTGTTTGGCTCAACGCGTAGAATGGCTTCTTCTTCGGTGATAAGACCTTCGCGAAGCATGTCCATGGCGATCTTAACCATAGCAGCACCAGTACGCTTTCCAGCACGGGTTTGAAGCATCCAAAGTTTACCATCTTGGATGGTGAACTCCATATCTTGCATATCCTTGAAGTAGGTGTCCATCTTCTTCTGGATATCGAATAGTTCCTTGTAAGCAGCTGGCATAACCTCTTCAAGAGAAGGGAAAGTTGCCTTTCTTTCTGCTTCAGACATGCCCTTACGCTCAGCCCAACGTTGTGAACCGATGATGGTGATTTCTTGTGGGGTACGGATACCTGCAACTACGTCTTCGCCTTGTGCGTTAACTAGGTACTCACCGTTAAATAGGTTTTCGCCAGTGCTTGAGTCGCGAGAGAAACATACACCAGTAGCAGAGGTTTCGCCCATGTTACCGAATACCATCGCTTGAACGTTAACTGCAGTACCCCATTCTTCTGGGATCTTGTTAAGCTGACGGTAAAGGATAGCACGCTCGTTCATCCAGCTGTCGAATACCGAGCAAACGGCACCCCAAAGTTGCTCCCATGGAGATGTTGGGAAATCGTGTCCAGTAACTTCCTTAACGGCAGCCTTAAAGCGCTTTACAAGGTCCTTGAGGTCTTCGGTAGTAAGGTCTGTATCGTTATGAACGCCCTTCTCTTCTTTAAGGGTGTGGATGATAACTTCGAATGGATCTTCTTCTTCCTTAGAAGCTGGCTTCATACCAAGTACTACGTCACCGTACATTTGTACGAAACGACGGTATGAGTCCCAAGCAAATCTTTCGTTGCCGCTCTTCTTAGCAATACCAGCAACCGCCTCGTCGTTCAAGCCTAGGTTCAGAATGGTATCCATCATACCTGGCATAGAAGCGCGAGAACCAGAGCGTACTGAAAGAAGAAGAGGGTCTTCGTTATTACCAAACTTAACGCCCATAATTTCTTCAACGTACTTAACTGCTTTCTCTACTTCTGGCTTAAGAAGTTCTACAACTTGGTCCTTACCTAGCTTGTAGTACTCTGTACATACTTCAGTAGTGATGGTGAATCCGGGAGGAACTGGCATGCCGATGAGGTTCATTTCGGCAAGGTTAGCACCTTTACCGCCAAGAAGCTCACGCATCTTACCATTACCTTCGGCTTGCTTGTTTCCGAAGGTATACACGCGTTTTACTTGTGACATTTTATCGAAATTGTTTTTAGGTTGTTATTTCGCTTTGTGATACAACTCAATAAGGGCTTCAAAGGTATGAAATTTTACAAAATTGCTTTTCTTAAACTGTGTTATAGCTTAAGCAACAGTGCGAATCAGTACTAATTGATTGAATAGTAGCGGTTTGGAGTTTGTTTGGATTTCGGCTAAAGGTTTATGGCGCAACTGCTCGAGGGTGATGCATTAGCAGTACTTCGCGTAAATGCTCTTTTTCGAGATGTGTGTAAATTTCGGTTGTAATAATGGTTTCGTGACCAAGAAGTTCTTGGATTACTTTTAAATCGGCCCCTCTTTCAAAAAGGTGGGATGCGAATGAATGACGAAAGGTGTGAGGGCTTATCTTTTTGTTTAATCCAACCTTTCGGCTTAGGTCCTTAATAATGGTAAACACCATAACTCTGGTAAGCTGATTTCCCCGCCGGTTTAGGAAGAGTATATTCTCCGATTTTGGGTTTATGTTTAGCCTGCTTCGGTCTACAAGGTACTTTTCTATGTATCCTATTGCTTTTTGGTTGATGGGGACAAGGCGTTCTTTGTCTCCTTTTCCTATTATTCTGATGTACTCTTCCTTAAAGAATAAGTCGCTAAGGCGAAGGTTGATGGCTTCCGATACGCGTAGGCCACAGCTGTATAGCGTTTCGAGTATCGCCCTATTTCGTGATCCTTCAAGCTTGCTAAGGTCTATGGCGTTAATAAGGAGATCTATTTCTTCGACTGAAAGAACATGGGGGAGTTTTCTGTCTAATTTTGGACCTTGAATAAGCTCGGTTGGATCTTCTTCAATTTCATCTTCTAGCATAAGAAACTTGTAGAAGCCTTTAATGCTGCTCAAAACTCTTGCCTGAGAGCGAGCGTTTAGACCATCGTCGTATAGCGACGCTAAAAATTCTTCGAGGTGCTGTTGGCTGACTGCCGTTGGAGGTAGCTTTGGATAGTTCTTTTCCACGAAAGAACTCAGCTTATTGAAGTCTCTTTCGTAGGCCATTAAAGAATTTTCAGAGAGCGACTTTTCCAACCGTAGGAAATTCAAATAGTCGGTTTTGTAATTGATCCATTCCATCTCCACACCATATTATTCAAAGTTGCGAATATAGCGATCTTGATCGGTTTTTTATAGTACTTGACTTGCTTAAGGTGTTTTTTTGGTTAATGCAAAAACAGGGTGTGCAACTAGGGTGGAAATCGTTCTGTTAAAATGAGTGAAGGCTGGCATACAACGCTTTAGGGATACTTTTAAAAGACTACCTTTGTGCTAAATAGTAATACAAGCGAACTCAGTAAAACTGCATTATGATGCTAAAGAAAACGAAAATTGTAGCAACCATTTCAGACAGACGGTGTGATATTGAATTTATTCGTCAACTCTACGAAGCTGGAATGGATGTTGTTCGTTTAAATACTGCTCATCAAACTCCGGAAGATTCTACACGAGTAATTGAAAATGTTAGGGCTGTATCCGAAAAAATCGCCATTCTTGTTGACACCAAAGGGCCTGAGGTGCGCACATGCAAGATGAAGGATGAGGAGAATATCGTTGTAAAGCATGGAGATAAGCTTAAGTTTAAGGGGGATAGTAACGGATTATCATTTGGGGATACCGTATACGTTTCGTATAACGATTTTGTGAAGGACATTCCTGTTGGCTCATCCATCCTTGTTGATGATGGAGAACTGGCCTTCTTGGTAATCGATAAAAACGATGAATACCTTTTCTGCGAATCGCAGGATAATGGAACTTTAAAGGGAAAGAAGAGCGTTAATGTGCCAGGAGTACAGGTAAAATTGCCAGCTCTTAGCGATAAAGATATTGATTTTATACATTGGGCTATCGATAACGACATCGATTTTATTGCTCACTCTTTTGTTCGTAACAAGCACGATCTGATGGCTATTCAAAGAATTCTTGACGAGAAGAATAGCAACGTTAAGATCATATCAAAGATCGAGAATCAGGAAGGGGTTGAGAATATTGAAGAGATTCTTAACTATTCTTATGGGATTATGGTTGCTCGTGGCGATTTAGGGGTAGAACTTCCTGCTGAGCAGATTCCGGTGGTTCAGCGTAAGCTGATTCGTGCAGCAATGCAGATGCGCAAGCCGGTTATCATTGCAACGCAGATGCTCCACACTATGATTGATAATCCACGTCCAACGCGTGCAGAGGTGAGCGATATTGCCAATGCAATATATCAGCGTACAGATGCTATCATGCTTAGCGGTGAAACTGCATATGGAAAATATCCGATTGATGCAGTAAAAACAATGAGTCGTGTTGCTGTTGAGATTGAAAAGCACCTTAACCCAGAAGAAGAGATTAGCTACATTCGAGTAAATAATGAGATAACTGCGCAACTTGCACGTTCGGCGGTTAAGGCCTCATTGAGTTTGCCTATTAAAGCAGTGATTATAGATACAAATACAGGTCGTACAGGTAGATATATGGCCGCATTTAGGGGGAAGTTGCCCGTATTTGCAAAATGCTATAAAAAACGCGTTGTGCGCGAGCTTGCCCTTTCTTATGGTGTTTACTCAGAGTATTTCTCTCCTCGCGAAAGTCGAGACGAGTTTATTCGAGATGCAGTAAAGATCGTTAGCGATAAGGGAAAGTTTAATTCAGAAGATTTGATTATTGTTGTAGGCGGAAGCTTCGGAAAAAATAGTGGGGCTTCTTTTATGGAGATTTCGAACGTAAAGAATATGACAGGAGGAGAATAAGTCCTCATCTAACGTTAGCAGCATAAAACAAAAGAGGAAGGCTAATTGCCTTCCTCTTTTGTTTTATGGTTGATGGATTCTACTGCTTTTATGATCTCCTTTATGTCATTTGGTTTTTCGACAATACGTTTTTCAGGATCAAGGATGAAAATGGTAGGAGTTCCTGTGACGTTGTAGCTAGCTGTGATGGGGTCGTTATACGGATTTTGCACGTTCATATTAATCCATGGGTAGCCATTTTTTGCAACGTCAAGCTTCCATGCGGGGCGGTAAGCATCGAGGTTTACCGCAATTACTTCAAAACCGGACGCCCTGAGTTTGGCATAATTCTTTTTAATCTCTGGAAGAAGCTTTTGGCAGTGCGAACATTGCATGGACCAGAAAATCAGTACAACTCCTTGGCTTTTCATCTTCAGGAGTTCTGTTTTTGTAGAGTCGGTTTGAATCGTGAAGTTTGGGGCAATACGTCCAATTGCAGTGTTGGTAATTCTGTCGAACTCGGCATCTAGATTTGGAGGCGCATTTTGGGAGTAGTTTTTCTTGATATAGTCGATGAGGGCATCGTGCGACGATTGCGAAAATGTTTTTGCCATTTCGCTTACAAAAAAGGTCTGTACCTCTTTAGATATGCTTGGCTGGTTCATCACCTCGTCAATGGCTCGTTTAAAGTAGCTATCCTGCTCTTGGCG
>RRZU011590754.1_pt1 | contig 15594 bp, 16 predicted proteins | sample 2165561 | NCBI WGS metagenome assembly RRZU01 (sample SAMN10456909, study PRJNA506462) | wastewater metagenome | isolation source: wastewater sludge | place: USA: Moscow, Idaho
CTGAGAATCCTAGATACAATCACATCATTCCCAACGACAGTCAGACAATATCTATTTGGGGTGTAGTGACTTTTAATTTAAAACGTATTCATCACCGTTCATAAAAAGAAGAATAAAAATGAAAAGTGAAAATGAGATATTCGCGTTAGTTGACGTGAATAATTGCTACGTCTCGTGTGAACGTGTGTTTAATCCCGCCTTGAATGATCGCCCTACTATTGTGCTCAGTAACAATGACGGCTGTGCCGTGGCCAGAAGTCAGGAAGCGAAAGATCTCGGCATCAAGATGGGTGTTCCTGTATTCCAAATTCAGGACCTGATCAAGCAACATGACATTCAGGTGCTATCAAGTAATTTCTCCTTATATGGCGAAATGTCCAAGCGCTTTATGGAGCTACTTGGGGACTATGTTGTACCAGGAGACCAAGAGGTCTATTCCATTGATGAATGTTTCCTAAAGCTCACAGCTTATGAGCGTCTATTTGACCTGACTGAATATGCTCAGGATATGAGGGCTAAAGCTTGGCGTTGGTTAGGACTACCCTGCTGCATTGGAATCGGTCGCTCTAAAACTGAAGCCAAGATTGCCAATCATCTCGCCAAGAAAAACAAGTTCTTCAATGGGGTCTGTAATCTGGCCCAGATGGACCCATGCTCTACAGAAACGCTACTCGCGCAGGTTGATGTATCTGAGGTTTGGGGCGTTGGCAGACAAAACTGCAAGAAGCTCAATGCCATGGGTGTTCAGTCTGTTCTAGATCTGATTAATGCCAATCCTAAAGAAATCAAAAAACAGTTTAGCATCGTGATGGAAAAGACGGTGCTTGAGCTACAGGGCATCTCTTGTATTGACCTGAGTGATGATGCCGTAGCGAAGAAACAAATCATCAGCAGTCGTTCATATGGCAACCCGGTCTACGAAATGGATGACATCAAAGCTTCAGTCCGGCTTTATGTGGCCAGAGCCGTGAAACGAATGCGGGAAGATGGCTCAATCTGCAAGATGATCGGTGTCTATATCCAAACCAGTCGCTTTGATAAGACTGAGCGCTACTCGCCTTACATCGTGGTTCAGATGCATGAGCATACAGATGATTTATTACTCATCACCAAGGCTGCGATGAAAGGTATCGACCAGATATTTAAGAAAGGCTTTAAGTATAAAAAGGCGGGAATCGTGCTGCTCGAAATCACAGATAAATCCAAGTTTGTGCCCGATCTATTCACGGCCTATTCGCATAAGCAAGACCGCGAAAGGCTTTCAGCTGCCATCGAAGCCATCAGTGAACGGTTTGGGAAGAATCTCGTCACGCTAGGCATTGCTAACAATCAAGAAGCCTCATGGCACATGAATCAAAACCTTAGATCACCATCATATTTAACAAAATGGTCTGACTTACCAAGAGTAGGATAAAACATGCACTTATTTAAATTAACTGACGAACAAATTACTCAACTCCTAATCCCGAAACGATTTGTACCGCCTACTCCACCTGAACATGAAGGCAAAAATATGGTTTATGTTTTTGATAGCGAAGATAAGTTTGAGCTGACTTATGATGAGTTGGTTGAAATTATTAGCAAAGCAAGGATGGCTGGACCTAAGTTGATACCTGTGTTGGGAACAGTAAATTAAGTTGTGCAGTGATCACACACCACTTGAAACATTACTTGATTGGAAATGAATTTGGGCTGAGAAAAATTTAGCTCAAATTTAACCTAACAGACCCACTAAAAAATGGGTAACTGTCAGATCGGGTTTGGACTACAACACTTTAGCTCATTGATTTACCAAAACGCTAATCTTTACACCATTTTCGTAAATCCAGTGATCAAACTGTGATGCTAAAGCTTTTAAATTCCCCTTATTATGAATCAAAGTCAGCATGATGCTTTTCATAAAGACAGTTTACTTATAACCAGAGAGATTTCTAAACAATTCCCCCTTTTCAGTTTGCTTAGGCTATTTTAACCAGAGTTCATCTTCTAGCATGATTTTTAACATTTTGTGGATTTTCTTTCTATCTGCTCTCTCAAAGCTTTCGAGTCATATCCCTTATCAGCGCTAAGAAGATCGGTATTTTTCATAAATTAAGCCAAAAAACCCGCCATGTAGACGGGTGGTTGCTCTCTTAAGATCTTAATCGTGTAGTGCTAATTCTGCACTTTTTGCCAAAAAGGCAGATCGACTTTAATGCTGTCTTTTTGCAACAGCATCAATATGTTTGACCAAAGACTCTGACATACTGACATTGATACGGACTGATTTTGCTTGTACCAATATCAATCAACAACCAGAACCCATCTTGAAATCGCTCATCACCCAACCATTGTTCAGGGCTTGATGGTTTTGGTAATTTCGAATCCTCACCATCAAAATGAAGCTCTACAGCCTCTTGCGCCATGCGTTGAATATCTTGCATTTCATCTGCTGCACTAAAACACCCTTCAAAGTCAGGAAAAGTTAAGCCGTATGCAGTATCTTCATCTTTATGAACATATACTGGATATAACATATTTACCTCCACTCCCAACCAGCCTGTTTATAAATATTGCGTAAAGTGCCAATCGGCATGTCTTTCCTCGGGTGAGGAACTACAACATGACCAGATTTTACAGGATGCTTTTATTTCTCATGCTCCGCCTTTATCTCCCACTTTATACCAGCCTTCCTGCTCTAGAGAATTAATAATGTCTTTGCTATTCATTGTGTAATTATACGCAACACTATAAAGTGGCGTTAGAATGTTGCCATATTTGTCAAGAAAGTTTGTCTCCGACAAACTCAGTACGGTTCACTTTATTAAGTGCAGAAAAGCAAAAAACTTTACTGCGTAAAGCTACAATGGGCAGTATTTCAATGATAATTTTATATAGTGGTTTTTTATTTATTACCGTTTTTGTGATTCTTAACGAAGGAATAAAGCGATTATAGGCACATAGACTTTGTAAATTGAAATATCAAGACTAACAAGAAATTCAAATTGATTACTAATAGAGCGCCTCACGGCGCCCTATCTTTTAGAAAAACGTATCTGCCGATACATTAAACCGCTCAGACAATGCCTTAATATGACGAATATTCAGTTGGCGTTTACCACTTAAAATCTCAGAAATCACAGATTGGGTTGCAACTTCTGCTAAGTCAGACTGACCTAAACCATGTTGCTCCATCAAAAAAGCCAAAGCAGCACGACCATCCCCTTTAGGCATAGGAAGATGCTCATTTTCATAATCAGAAACCAAATCACCAAGCTGATGAATAAGCCCCATTAAAGGATTAGACTCATCATCACCAACGGTATCTAAAAGTTCATCTAAAGCTTCAACAAGTGTATGAAAGTCGTCTTCATTTTCTGGCTTGCTGAGCAATGGTGCAACGTAGTGCCAGTGGTCTACGGCCTGTTTAATCATCGCGTTCATACTAACCTTCCTTCCAATGACCTTTGTCATATTCTTTATGGGACAAGACAGGGCGGATATACACGCGTTTCGCCTGATACATCACGACTGCAATAAGTCGGATCTTGTTCCCGCCAATATCGAATACATGGAACTTTCCAACTTTATCGACCGCTGGAAAGAGATGTTTCATCTCAGCAAAATCTTTAGGATCGTTTGCCTTTATGGTTCGATACCAACCATCTAATGCCGTTTCAGCCTGTGGCCACTTTTGCATTGCTTCCATAATTCGAGCGTGGGTGATCACATGCATAACATTTTATCGCATTTTGCTATAAATTAAGTATAAACCATTTATCGCATTTTGCAATATTGAAGGGCTAGGATGAATAAAGCGCCACACGGAGCTTTATTCATTATCGGAATGCACTTAATCTGTTGACCTTAAAAATGCCTATTCATTGATCTAACTTTTCCCCGTCACATGTAGTTCGTAGCCGAGATGATCAAAAACGGGCAGATGATTTAGTGAAACGTAATTTTAATGCTGATCATCCTGACCCTTGCGAAGCAGTGCTTCTTGTTTGACTATATCGAGATTTATTACAATCAGGTCAGAAGACATTCTGCAAATGGCTGGTTAAGCCCAGAAGCCTTTGAACAAAAATATTTTAAAAGTTTAGAGGGGCTTTTTGTCCACGATACTGTCTAGGATCAGGTTATTTGTAGTCATAAATTTAGTCCCCACTTGTTTTTAAGTGGGGACTAAATTAAGGCTTATAGGCTGAATTCATAAGGTGTGTTCAGTGGACGCTTACATTTGAGTATTAGACTGCTGAATAAGCCGTCATGAATAGATTTGTGCAACAAAGCCGAGATAGTAATAAAAATGGCCATGCACTGACCACTTTTATAAAAATTTTGTAGATTACTACAATAGAATTATGCGTTTAAAAACTGATGTAGAATGTAATTAAATACTCTCGGCTGTTCTATATTGGATATATGAGATGCATCAATAATTTTAAATAACTGACTATTTGGAATATGCTCCACCATATATTCTCCATCAGCAATGGTCGTTACAGGGTCCTGTAAACCAGCCACGACAAGCGTTGGAACAGTAATATTTTTAAGTTGTTCACGAAGATCCGCTTTAGCCAAAGCTTCACAGCAGCTTGCATAACCTTCTGGGCTGCCAGCACCAAGGTCGTTACTTAAAGATTCTACAATTGCTGTGTTACTTTGGATAAAGGGCTCGGTAAACCAGCGTGATGCAGCTGTGTCAGCAATCGGTTTCAAACCTTGTTCACGGACCAATGCTGCACGCGTATCCCAAGCGAGTTCTTGACCGATTTTTGCTGCTGTATTAGATACCACGACATGGTTAAAACGTTCTGGGTGGTGAATGGCCAACCATTGACCTGTTAAACCACCCATTGAAATGCCACAAAAACTGGCTTTGCTAATATTTAAATGATCTAATATATGGATAACATCTAGACCAAGTTGATCAATCGTATATGGGCCTTTTGGGGCAGAAGATGCACCGTGACCTCGGGTATCGTAGCAAATCACAAAAAAATCATTCTGTAGCGCATCAATTTGCGGCTGCCACATCGTATATTTTGTGCCCAGTGAGTTTGAGAATATGATTGCTGGGTTATTTGTATCGCCGAAGGTTTGGTAGTGAATTTCGGCATCATTCGATGTAAATTTTGGCATTTCACAGTCCTTGATCTTATCTTTGAACTTAATCCAGCATTTCTAGCCTGATCGAGTGTTTTAAATGGATAGAGTGTTATGAGTAGCAGCCTAATTCACGGGGATGAAGAAGACTACCACTCAAAGAAAGCCCCCTTAGACTCTTTCAATAATCAAGGCAATGCCTTGACCGACACCAATACACATCGAGCACAAGGCATATTTGCCATTAGTTGCTTCAAGTTGATTTAATGCTGTGGTCACTAGGCGTGCACCAGATGCACCGAGTGGATGTCCAAGCGCAATCGCACCACCATTTGGATTAACTTTCGCTTCGTCATCCGCCAAGCCCAAATCGCGAGTTACCGCTAAAGCTTGCGCTGCAAACGCTTCATTCAGCTCAATCACGTCCATTTGTTCAAGTGTTAAACCTGTTTGTGCCAGCAATTTTTTGATGGCAGGCGCTGGACCAAAGCCCATGATGCGTGGCTCAACACCAACCGTGGTTGCACCAATAATTTTGGCACGCGCTTTGAGTCCATATTTTTCAACTGCATCATCCGATGCAATGAGCAGGGCAGCAGCACCGTCATTAATCCCTGAAGCATTACCTGCAGTAACCGTGCCCTCTGCTTTCACAACCGGTTTGAGTTTGTTTAATGCTTCCAGTGTGGTTGACGCGCGCGGGTGTTCATCTGTATCAACAATTACAGCATCGCCTTTACGTTGAGGGATGCTAACAGCAATAATTTCGTTTTTAAAAAAACCTTTGGCTTGGGCTGCTGCGGTGCGCTGTTGGCTGTTATATGCAAAGGTATCTTGATCCGCGCGGTTGATATTGAATTGTTCAGCAACATTTTCCGCTGTCTGCGGCATAGTTTCTACACCGTACATTTCTTTCAACTTAGGATTGATAAAGCGCCAGCCCATGGTGGTGTCTTCAATTTTCTGACTGCGTCCATAAGCAGACTCAGATTTACCTATTACTAAAGGCGCACGGCTCATGCTTTCTACACCACCCGCGATAATTAAATCAGCTTCATTGGCTTTGATTGCACGTGCGGCCATTGCAATAGCATCTAAAGATGAGCCACATAAACGGTTTACCGTAGTTGCAGGCACTTGATAAGGCACACCAGCCAAAAGGGCAGACATCCGTCCGACATTGCGGTTATCTTCACCGGCCTGGTTCGCACAACCGTAAATGACATCATCAACATTTTCCCAATTGACCGTCGGATTTCGTTCCATCAAAGCCTTTATGGGGAATGCACCGAGATCATCTGCACGAACTGGCGCTAGACCGCCTGCATAGCGACCAAAAGGTGTACGAATAGCGTCAATGATGTATGCGTTTTTCATTTTTTAAATCCTTTTACTGAAAGCTCCTCCCTTTTAAAAGGGAGGTTGAGAGCGATTTTAAAAAGCTGATTTATTCAAAAATCCCCCTTTGTAAAAGGGGACTTCCTTTTTTATTTAGATGTCCCATCTACCAACCTTGCACCAGTCATTGCCTGCAACTCTTCAAAGCTCAGACCATCTACTTTTTCAATCACGGTCATGCCTGTAGGCGTCACATCAATCACGCAAAGGTCGGTATAAATACGGTCAACGCATTTCAGGCCAGTGGCAGGGTAACTTAATTCAGCGACAATTTTAGGCTCGCCTCTTTTAGTTACATGATCTGTGGTGATAAATACTTTCTTTGCACCCACAGCCAAGTCCATTGCACCACCCACAGCAGGGATGGCATCGGGTGCGCCTGTATGCCAGTTGGCAAGGTCGCCATTTTCAGCCACTTGGAACGCACCGAGTACCGCAATATCTAAGTGACCGCCACGCATCATCGCAAAAGAATCTCCATGATGAAAAAAAGCACCGCCAGTCAGCATGGTGACAAATTCTTTACCCGCATTAATCAGCTCAGGGTCTTCCTGACCTTTTTCTGGAGGTGGGCCAAAAGCCAATAGACCATTTTCAGAGTGTAGAAATACGTCTTTGTCTGAAGGGAGGTAATTCGAAATTTTAGTCGGTAAACCAATGCCTAAGTTCACATAAGCACCATCTGGAATATCTTGGGCCACACGTTCAGCAATTTGATCACGGCTTAATTTGGTATAACTCATTTTTAAATCTCCGCATCCAATTATTGAGTAGGTGTGACTTCAACAACATGTTGAACAAAAATCCCTGGGGTGATGATATGTTCTGGATCTAAGTCACCCAGTTCAACCACTTCAGATACTTGCGCAATAGTTACATCGGCAGCCATGGCCATAATTGGGCCAAAGTTACGTGCAGATTTGTTGTAAACCAAGTTGCCCCAACGGTCGCCTTGATGCGCTTTGATGAGTGCAACGTCGGCTTTGATTGGATTTTCTAAAACAAAGTCTTTACCTTCATAATTGAGTGTCGGTTTACCTTCAGCTAAAAGCGTACCGAAACCTGTAGGCGTATAGATTGGGCCTAAACCCATCCCCGCCGCTTGAATACGACATGCTAAATTGCCTTGTGGCACAAGTTCTAATTCAATTTTTCCAGCACGGTAAAGTTCATCAAAGACCCAAGAGTCAGACTGGCGCGGGAAAGAACAAATGATTTTACGGACAGAGTCTGCTTTAAGCAGTTTCGCAAGGCCATAATCACCATTGCCTGCATTGTTATTCACAATTACGAGGTCTTTGATGCCAAGCTTAATCAGTCCGTCAATCAGTTCAGCAGGCTGACCAGCTGTACCAAAGCCACCGATCATGACAGTTGAACCATTTTTAATTTGGGACAGTGCATCCATTAAGGATGTTGAGCTTTTATCAATCATATGCCTACTCTTATTTGTATATACTTAAATTGCTATGCGTAAATATCATTTCAAAAATACCTATGCATAAAAATTATTGGGTTGTTATCACTGTATAATTAGGACCTATTTCAAACTGCGCCTTTAAAACTCCTGTAATACATCTCAGTATATAAATGAGAGATAAACCACCCTAAAAATTAGAGTGGTTTAATGTTCTGATCAGCTATCATTTTCACGAACTGAAGAAGGATGGCGGTTCAACGCTGTTACTTGAATATCCATATACGGGTAGAGAGGTAAACCTTGCAAAATGTTGTGCAACTCTTCATTGCTTTCAACATCAAAAATACTGATATTTGAATATTGACCCGTAATACGCCAAATATGGCGCCATTTACCTTGGCGCTGTAAATCTTGTGAATAAGCTTTTTCAACAGCTTTAATTTCATTGGCTTTATCGCTTGGCATATCTAAAGGGATATGTACGTCCATTTTGACTTGGAAAAGCATAATGTCTCCTTAAATTATTGACGACGTAGGTTGTCGATTTTATTTTCGTCCAACTCAATACCTAAGCCTAAACCTGTAGGGATTTGTAGCTCAAAATTTTCATATTTGAGTGGTGTTTTTAAAATTTCTTCAGTCAGCAATAGTGGACCAAATAACTCAGTGCCATATGCTAAATTGCTGAAGGTTGAAAATACGTGGGCTGAAGCAACTGTACCTACAGAACCTTCGAGCATAGTGCCACCGTATAAATCTATACCGGCAAGATTGGCGATTTTTCCAACTTCGCAGCCCTCAAGTAAGCCGCTCGATTGCGCAATTTTTACTGCAAATACAGAGGCAGCGTTCCGTTTTGCCAGTTCATAAGCACTTTGTGGCCCCATGAGTGATTCATCTGCCATTATCGCAATATCAAATTTACGGGTTAAGCGTTCCATGGCATCTATGTTATGAATGGCACATGGCTGTTCAATCAGGTCAATGCCACCATCTTGTAGCATTTGAATACCTTTAATTGCGGTTAACTCTGACCATGCACGATTGACGTCGACACGAATCGAAATGTCATCACCTAAGGCTTTTTTGATTGCCAATACATGTTCAACATCTTGTTCAACAGGGCGTGAACCGATTTTGAGTTTGAAAACATTATGACGCTTGCTAGCAATCATTTTTTGCGCTTCAAGAATGTCTTTTTCAGTATTGCCTGAAGCCAGTACCCATAACACTGGAATACTGTCTCGTAGACGACCACCTAAAACCTCACTAAGAGGCAAACCCAGACGCTGTGCTTGGATATCGAGTAATGCAGTTTGAATGGCACATTTTGCAAAACGGTTACCATTAATATTGCGATTAATGACCTGCATAATTTGAGCGACATTCACATCTTTAAATGTTTTTAGTAGAGGTGCGAAATAAGTTTCAATATTGGTTTTGACGCTCTCAGGGCTTTCTTCACCATATCCTAAGCCACCAATTGTGGTGGCTTCGCCCCAGCCGATAAAACCATCGTCTGTGCTGATTTTGACCAGTACGAGTGTCTGAGTTTGCATTGTTGCAACAGCCATCTTATGTGGACGGATCGTTGGAATCTCAACAAGCAATGTTTCTATAGTTTTATACATTGCAAAAAATCTTCTGTGTTTAGCTATTTGTATACCCTAATTTAATATAATATCTTAAACTAGAGTAAAATTGGTATTTTTGAATACTTAAAAGGTATATAAATGGAATTAAGACATTTACGTTATTTTGTGGCGGTTGTTGAAGAGCAAAGCATTACTAAAGCTGCAGATAAACTCTGTATTGCTCAGCCTCCTTTGAGTCGACAAATTCAAAAATTAGAAGAAGAATTAGGCATTACCTTATTCGAACGAGGATCTCGCCCAGTTAAAACAACAGAGGCAGGGATGTTCTTTTATGAACATGCTGTGCAAATTTTGACGCATGCAGCTCAAGCGACCTCAATGGCACAGCGAATCAATGCTGTGGATAAGACAGTTCGGATCGGCTACGTCGGTTCTTTACTTTATGCTTTGTTGCCTCAAATCATTTATTTATTTCGTCAGCGACATCCAGATACACATGTAGAATTAATCGAGTGTGGCACGCGGGATCAGATTGAAGCCCTAAAAACAGGTAAGATTGATATTGGTTTTGGTCGATTGCGATTATCCGATCCAGCCATCAAACGTTTATTATTACGTAAAGAGCGCTTAAAACTGGCGGTACATAAAAATCACCATCTGGCAGAATTTATTGATACTGGCGTTTACCTGTCCCAAATTGTCAAAGAATCCATCTTTTCTTATCCGATTGCGCCTAAACCTAATTTTTCGACATTAATTCAGTCCATTTTTACGGAATTAGGCTTAGTCCCGAAAGAGCTTATAGAAGTTCGTGAAATTCATTTAGCACTCGGTTTAGTTTCCTCTGGCGAAGGGATTTCGATCATTCCTGAAAGTGCCAGTGAAATTGGCATGAAAAACTTAATCTATATTCCAATTTTAGACTTAGAAGCTTATTCGCCAATTTCATTATCGGTCAGAAATATGGATCAAAGTTCATACATTCCCGACATTTTAGAATGCATCAAAGAAGTATTGGCCGAAGAGGGGAAGCAAGTTCAACTCAATGATGATTAACATAATGGTTGGTAAGCTGCACTGAGGTTTTTCCTAATGTGCCTATTTAGGATAGATTCAAAAGATTCCTCGCTTCTGACGAATCAGAACTTGAACTTCTTAAATTATCGGCAATGTATTTCAGTTCTTGTTCATCATTGATTAAGCCCTGTTGGATTGTCTCAATTTGCTTTTCAATGTTGCTCAGCACGTTTTGACATTGCTTAATGACATCATCCAAATAGTTGTCTATTTTCTGCAATAAACCATTCGAAATTTCAGTATATAAACGCTCATGGCCAATGGCTAAAACATCCTCACAATCGTCTGCATATATGACTTCGTACGCCAAATGCTCCGAAAACTCTAAATGCTCAAGCGGTATAAATTTCAACTGATAATCAGCCAAATGATTTGAAATGTGTTCTACCAGCAGTTGATTGGTTCGCTGTGTAAGCGTGCGATATAACTCAGGCAAGGCTTGCTGTTCAGCAAATTGCTCTAGTAGGCTCGGTAAAGTAGCAATAACGCTGCGCCAAGTCTGTGTCATGATTTGAGACTTATGCTGCACTAATGCATTGCTGGCATTGTTTAAACACACCTGCAATTGATTAAGCTGGGGCACAACTTCAAGTCGTAACGGCGCTAATATTTCTTCCTGCAAATGATGAAGTAAGGCTTCGGCAGGTTTTCGCTGTTTATAGGCTAAGGCAGGTTCAATTAAATGAAAAAGAGCATCAAATAGGCTATTAAATCCAGCAGATTGCATAGCTTGATCATTAAAATCTGCATCTTTTAACATCTGCGAAGAAATCGATACTGGCGCTTGCAATAAGTCAGGATCAACTTGCATTTCCAACAACTGCGCTGTGGCACGCGTGTAGACGTCCTGCTCCTGCAAACTGCGTTGATCCGAATTTTTATTGCATAAGACTTGGCAAATTTCTCCATCCACCTCGTCTTCTTCAAAATAATCACTTCTGGTAATCACAGGCAGTAAGGGTTTATGCCTACGTAACTCCTGTCCCAAAGCCATGAGTTCTTTGACCTGACCGGGTGAAGATGAACTACTTAACCATAAAACACCATCGGCACTGTCTAAAAACCGTTGAGTTAGTTCGGCATTTTGGGGAGTTACAGAATGCAGTCCAGGCGTGTCTAATAAAATTAAATTAAGACCGAGGCAAACACCTTGTAAACGCGAGGTGGTCTCTGTGGCACCTTCTTTTAAAGGTTTATCACTTTCGATGATATTTCCAGCATCGAGGTAAAAATAACCAACGCTTTGTTGTCGTCTGCGGAAACTTTCAGCCAAGACATTACATAATGAACTTTTACCAGCATTAAATTTTCCAAAAATCAATAAAATGATTTTATCTTCAAAATGTTCAGCAATAGATTGTGCATCTTTGAGGCGGTCTAGATGTGTTTCCCAGTGACTCAGATAATGTTCAAGTTGGGTATTTAAAGCCACAATCGCAGTAGATATTTGGCTGGATGAACTCAATCCGTTACTGTTTAAACGTCGTTCATTTAGATTGGTTGCCAGTTGCTGATGCCAAGCCTGCATTTTATTTAAATGCATTAGAATATCTTGCTCAGGCTGATCGAAAGTATCAGAACTTTGGATCAAATGTTGAATTGGACTTTCAATCGAGGTTTGAATCAAATCAGCACTCATAATGCTCCCTCCAAAGTTTCTGTTACTTGTTGGGCTTGTACAATGAGTTGAAGTCGTTGCTCTAGATTCTGCAGTTGGTTTTTCAATTGCATGCGATCGGCCGAGACTTCAAAATAGTGTGTGAATTCACGTCGCAAACGATCACGACCTGATTCTTCGTCAAAAATAAGTTTTAAATCCTTACGCAGTTTGACCGAAACCCCCATGACCGCAACCATCACAGTATCCAAACTACGGACATTACTTTTTTGTGTATCAGGTAAACCAATCACACCATATCGTACTAAGTGACTGTTGATTTCGATACAAGCGCGAGAATACGCTACTTGAATACGGTTACGATCTCGTTTACCCGCAGTCACTTTATACATATTGGCAAAGGAATCTGGTTCTAAAGAATCGTCTTTTCCTGAAATCTGCAGAATGGGCTGTAAATCCACACGAACTTTGTCTAGCACTTGATTGAGATCATGCAAAAAGGATTCAGCTTGTTGTTGAAGCGTTGTGTTCAGTTGCTGTATTTGGTTCTGAGTTGAATTTTGCAGTTCAGAGATTTCTGATTTAAGTTCAGTGAAGATTTTGTTTTTTTCAAACTGACGTACTGCGGAAACTTTTTCAATCATGCCGTTGAGGGTTTGTTGCAGTTCTGGAATACCACTACGTTGAACTAGTAGTGGTTTAGAATTGACTAAGCCTTGGCGATGACGCGTTGCAGAAACGGGCATAATATTGGCATCAGGCGCTTGTTTTTTAATGCTGTCGATAATATGTGCTAAAACATCTTGATCTGGTGCTTGATCGATTTGCGTCAGCACCAGTACGCTTTGACGCCGTGTTTGCTGTTCATCTTGTTTGAATTGTTGAAATAATTGTAATTCATACGGATCGAATTCACCCTCACGAACAGAATGGATCATTAAGCGGATATCCGCTTCGGTCCACATCGCATCTTGCGCATATTGGTCGTCAATGGCTGCGACATCAGCATCTAAACCTGGTGCATCTAACCAGCGGACATTATGCTTTAAATGTTCAGATAAAGTGACCGTTTCACGTTTATCTGCAACAGAGAAAATGTCATCGCCAATGAGTTCATTTAAAAGTCGGCTTTTACCGTGGTTATATTTGCCAATCACCGTCACGGTGGGAAATTGTCCTGCTAACAAGATAGCACGAAGCCGAGCCAAACTCCTATCTCGCTCTGGAAGAATGGTTAAAATTTCATTTTGTGCTGCATCAAAAATACGAATATCCATATAATTTTCTATTTATCCATAAAGCAAATCAGGCTAGGCGATTGCTGACAGCCTGATTACAAGATTCAAAATTAGATTTATAGTTGCATCAAGCTTGCAAGCGCGGGCGGTCTACCACTTGGTTATCAACTCCATCGACAAGTCGGCTTAATTTTAGATCAAAGACCATTTCAGCAAATGGACCTTCTACGCCGTTGGCTTGACTTGTCGCAGGATCGGTATGCTCAATCGCTTCAACCACTAGGCCTTCACGAGTTGCATAAGCGAAGTCATCGTAGGTGTACGGGTCGCCAGCAACGTTAATTTGCGTAGTTAGTTTGCGATGACCATCTGCTGACACAAAGAAGTGGATGTGCGCAGGACGGTTACCGTGACGACCTAATTGATTTAACAATTGCTGTGTTGGACCATCTGGTGGGCAACCATAACCTGATGGCAGAATCGTTTGTACACGATAATGGCCTTGTGCATCCGTCATAATAGTACGACGCATGTTGAATGGTGTTTGTTCGCCAGTTGGGTCAAAGTGTGAATAGAAACCTTTGGTATTGCAATGCCAAATTTCAACTTGTGCATTTGGAATCGGCTGGTCATTAGTATCGTAAATTGTACCGTGCAATATTAAGGTGTGGCCATTTGGATCACTTCCGTCATCCATACGAGCAAAGCCTTGTGATACAGGCGCACCAACTACATATAATGGACCTTCAATGGTACGTGGCGTTGGGTTGTCAATACCTAAAGCAGCATCGATTGCATCCATACGCATATCAAGGAAATGGTCAAAACCTAAACCAGGGGAAAGCAATCCAGCTTCTTGCCTTGTACCGAGTTGGTTTAAATATGCAATTGCCGCCCAATATTCATCAGAAGTAATTTCTAAATCTTCAATGGTTTTAAATAAATCAGAAACTACGCGGTGGATAATTTGTTTGATACGCGGATTACCACCTTCTTGCTCAAGACCACTGAGTAGATTTATAAAATTTTGTACTTCTTCCGTGTTAAAAATTTTAACATTTGCGGCTGTCATGGCTATCTCCTTCATGTTGCCATAATGCTGGTCCACCTCATAACTATTCAATCGTTGTATGAGTTAAGCCTGCATTGATTCTCAAATTGTATATCCGTTCATATATACCTTAATTAAATGTTATAGCCTTATCTAGTCTTTTTTTGGTATCTTTAAATACTTAAAAAGTATATTTAAGGAATGTATTTTTAAAAAATTAATCTAAGTCGGATAGTTCTTATTAACATAAAGCTTAAATGATCATGAAACTAATTAAGCTCATTTGAGTGCAATGAAATGACTAAAATTAGAAAAATCGAATATTGAACATGGTCATTTAAAAAGGGGTGAGACTGATTTATATGAGCTTTGATGAAATATAGGACTATTTTATTTACATTCATTTCATATCGATAGATGTTACATATTTAAGTTTTGCTAATCGCTTTATTGCACAAAGATATTCATGACGGCTTATTCAGCAATATAATGCTCAAATGAATAGGCTTGCATCTAGAACCTATCGTACAAGCAATTGGTCCACCTACAATAAAGGCTTGATCAGTCGAGGAAGCATATCAATTTGGTTTGATTCAGCCACCGAATGGCATGCTCCGTCCATCGGTGAACACGGACGAAATAAAACCTATTCAGATACAGCGATTCAATGCTGTTTAATAATCAAATCACTTTTTCATCTTTCTTTGCGTATGGCCACAGGCTTTGTTGCATAAATATTTTGCAAGATACTGATTTTTAATAAGTTTAATAAAATTTTAATAAAAAATAAGTATAATAAAATCATAGTGTTAGATATTTGCGCAACAAAGCCTATCTAAAGTAAAAAAAATATAGTGTAATTAGCTGCTTATTTATTCATATTAGATGTAACGTAGAGATGGCACTTAAGATGGTTACTAAAATAAAAATACCAATAATAATAAATTTACAAAACAATATATTACAATTTTATATGATGCGTATGTTACGCATCATATATTGAGCGTTCTTTTTTGATATAATTGATCCAATCAATCCTCTGATAGGTTTCATTTAAATTTCATGAGTCTTACAGAAACTAAAGTTCGACAAGCTCATTGTAAGGA
>RRZU012368049.1_pt1 | contig 15590 bp, 13 predicted proteins | sample 2165561 | NCBI WGS metagenome assembly RRZU01 (sample SAMN10456909, study PRJNA506462) | wastewater metagenome | isolation source: wastewater sludge | place: USA: Moscow, Idaho
TGAGTACGAAGGAGAATGGAGTAATTGTTCTGCCCATGGTTATGGAATTATTTATGCAGAAAACAATCAAATTCTTTATAAAGGACATTTATCCAACAATTACCCTCATGGTCAAGGGAAATCTTATAATAAAGACGGAAATGTTATTTACGAAGGGCGTTTTGTTAATGGTTTTCTTCACGGCTTGGGCAAAGAATATAATGATAATGGTGTTCTTATGTATGAGGGTGAATTCCTAAATGGACTTCGAAATGGTTTTGGAATTAGTTATAGTGAAATCGGCGAACAAATTGACGAAGGTTTTTGGGAAAATGGTATAAAAATCAAAAAAAACATATTAGATATGGATGAAGAAAGGCTAAATAGAGCTACCTTAGAATTAAATAAATTAATTGGTTTAGATGAAGTAAAAAAAGACATTCTTCAATTAATTAATTATATAAAAGTCAAAAAAATTAGAGAAGAAAAGGGTTTAAAGAACCCTAGTTTATCCTTGCATCTTGTTTTTACAGGAAATCCCGGTACTGGAAAAACTACTGTAGCCCGCCTTGTTGGTGAGATATACAAAGAATTAGGCATACTTTCAAAGGGTCACTTAATCGAAGTAGACAGGGCTGCTCTTGTTGGTGAATATGTTGGGCAAACTGCCCCTAGAGTTAAAAAGAAAATTGAAGAAGCTATTGGTGGAATACTTTTTATCGATGAGGCCTATACTCTTACTTCTGATTCTGGAATTGACTATGGGCAAGAAGCAATAAATACCCTTTTAAAAGAAATGGAAGATAAAAGGGATGAATTTATTGTAATTGTTGCAGGATATAAGAACGAAATGAAAACATTTATAAAATCCAATCCCGGCCTTGAGTCTAGATTTAATAAATACATTGATTTTTGTGACTATACAGTAGAAGAACTCTGTGATATTTTTGTAAATATAGTAGACCAAAATGACTATAAAATAAATAGCGAGGCTCTTGATATCTTGGTAGAATATTTTGAAGAACTTATTGGGAAAGAAAATTTTGCCAATGGTCGTCATGTAAGAAATTGTTTTGAAAAGGTTTTAATTGCCCATTCAGAAAGAATAATTAATCTAACAAATATGGAAGAAGAAGTGGAAAAAATCTCTCTGGAAGATATTATGAAAGCTCTTGTCTTGGTTAAATAACTGAAGTTATGCAAGGCACTAAAAAAATTCATTTTTAACATAATTAATAAGGAGTCCCCATTGTTTTAATGGGGTTCGGGGCAAAGCCCCGTTTTCGACACCTAAGCATCCCGTGCCTTCGGCACGGGATGCTTAGGTAAGTAAATTCAGTTAAATAAAACTTGAAGGCTCTTTTATACTATGTTATACTATTTTGAATATATTTTTGGAGGTAAAAATGATAGGAATTATTGGTGCTATGCACGAGGAAATAACAGAATTAAAATCTTTAATGGAAAATATAGAAGAAATAAGTCTTGCTTCTTTTACTTATTTTACTGGAAAACTTCAAAATAAAGACATTGTCCTTGTAGAAAGTGGTATAGGAAAGGTAAATTCTGCTGTTTGTACAACTTTGCTTCTGGAAAAATTTAATGTAGAAAAATTAATCTTTACGGGTGTTGCAGGGGGAATTGGTGATAATATAAATGTTGGCGATATAGTTATTTCTACAGACTTAGTTCAACATGATGTAGATGTTTCTGCCTTTGGACTAGACTTAGGAGTAATTCCTAGAATGAAAAATTCTTTTTTTGAAGCAAATAAAGAGTTAAGAGTCTTAGCAAAAAAAAGTGCTTTAAAAGTTTTTGACCAGTCAAAAGTAAGAGAAGGTAGAATACTTAGTGGAGACCAATTCATAAACGGAATAGAAAAAATAACATGGCTTAAGGATACGTTTAAAGGGGAAGCGTGCGAAATGGAAGGAGCTTCTGTTGCCCATGTTTGTGAGTTATTTAATATACCCTTTGTTATCTTAAGAGCTATATCAGACAAAGCTAATGAAGAAGCCAAAATGGACTTTGCGGAATTTGTTCATTTGGCATCTAAAAACTCTAAAGAAATTGTTGTAAATATGCTAAAAGAGTTATAAATATTAATTTTGTAACTACTCAGGCATTTTTATCAAAACAGATTAAATTTCTCTGATTTTATGGGCTTCGGGACAACGTCCCGTAATCTACCACCCAAGTGTCCACGCCAAAGGCGTGGACACTTGGGTGTAACCTGAATAGTTACTTAATTTTTATAAATAACTAGCTTACTTAGCTAGTTATTGCTATATTTTTGAAATAATTTGGGAGGCAACATGACTATTGAAAAAACCCTAGAAGAACTCTATGGTTTATCTGTTTTCGGAATAAAACTTGGACTTCAAAATATGGAAGAAATCTTGAAAAGATTAGATAATCCTCATAATAAATATAAAGTTATACATATTGCCGGCACTAACGGTAAAGGTTCAACAGCTAGTATGACTGAAGCTATATTACTAGAAGCTGGATACAAGGTAGGTAAATATACTTCTCCTCATATAAATAGATTTAACGAGAGAATTGTCCTTAATAGAACTGAGATTACTAATGAAGATATTGTTTTTTATTATAATTTAGTTAAGGAGAAAGCAAAGGATATTCCTGCAACTTTTTTTGAAATTACAACTGCAATTATGTTTTTATATTTTGCAGACAAACAAATTGATTATCTAGTATTGGAAGTAGGCCTTGGAGGTCGTTATGATGCGACTAATGTAGTCTTGCCTGAACTTTCAATAATCACTAGTATTTCTATGGACCACATTAATATACTTGGGAACACTTTATATGAAATTGCTCGTGAAAAAGCTGGGATCATTAAAAAAGGTGTACCTGTTTTTGCAATAGATACTAAAGAAGATATCAAAAAAGCTATTTTTGAAGAAAGTGCAAATCCTGTATTTGTTAAAGAAAAATACCAATTTGAAAGTTACTTAGATAATACTAATTTGTTAACTTTGGCAAAGATTGATAATGAATTATTTGAAATACCTTTGTTTGGTAAATTTCAAGGGGATAATTTTTTACTTGTTTATTCTGCTATGGAATATCTAGGGATAGATAAAGGTATTATTAAAAAAGCTTTACCAAAAATAAAATGGCCTGGGCGTTTTGAAATAATAAATAGAAATCCTCTTATTATCCTTGATGGTGCTCACAATGAAGATTCAAGCTTAAAACTTGCTGAAAGCTTAGAAGAGCTTCCAAACAAAGAAGATGTTTGCTTTTTAACTTCTATTTTGGAGGATAAGGATATAGGAAAAATACTAAAGAACTTTAGAAAAGTTTCCCAAAATATAGTTTATACTTCCTTAAGTGATTTTCATAGAGGTTTAAGCGCAAAGGAATTATTTGATAAAGATTTACATTTTGAAAATAAAAAATATTTTGAAGATATAGAAAACGCTTATATTGAAGCCAAAAAACATAAAATTATTGTTGTAGCTGGTTCTTTCTATCTTCTTTCTAAATTTAAAAAGGTGATTTTAGATGAAAATAGGTTATAAAATAATACTTGGTTCACTTTTATTAGGTGCTTCATTTAATCCTGGTAATAAGGTTTTAAATAGATACAAAGAATTTAAAAAAAATCAAATGGAAGAAACAACTAAACTACTTGGAAGCTTTAAAACAAGGCCAGATAACTTTTTTACCAATAGTTCTTATGAAGCTCAGGTAAAATCTTATATGGAAAAAAATATTAAAAATATAGAACTTGATTTAACAGCTCCTGATGAGCCACTAAAAGTAGAGCAAAGTACTACTACTGTAGCTTTTGACTTAGAAAGTACTGGTTCTTCAATTAGTTCAAGTCCTTCTAGCATAAGTGAAACTGTAAGTACTCCTGCTGTAAAAACTGAAACAAATATAGCTAAAAAAGTAGATACTACAAAAGTAGTGGCTAAAGAGCCTGAGAAAAAAGAACCTGAAAAGAAAATAGTTATTGAAGGTACAAAAGTACAAGATAAAAAAGTAGACGATTTAGAATATTATATACAACTTGGAGTTTTTAATTCTCAAGAAAATGCCACTAATCTACTAAAAAAAGTTGGAGGTAGCTTTGTACTTGTTAAGTCTCCTGTGAATGACAATCAATATATAGTGAGATCTAATCCTGGCACAAAAGAAGAGATGGAAAAGTTAAAACAAAATGTTAAGCAAAAAGATTCTTCAATAAATCCAATGATAAGGGTATGGTAAACTATGGAAAAAGTTGTAAGTGTAGAGATGATTGTAGATGCCTTTGATTTAAAGATTATAAATAATGGTGTTAATTTTGAAAAAGAAATTGTTCTTTCAGCTGTTCACAAACCTGGTGCTGAACTTACAGGCTTTATTATTGATGATATACATGAGATTGATAATTCTATCCACGTCTTGGGAAAAGAGGAAGTAACTTATATAAATTCTCTTTGTTATGAGAAAATGGTTGTAAATATGAAAACTTATTTTAAGCACAATTTTCCTTGTATAATAATCAGCAATGAGCTTGATATTTCAGAGAATTTTCTCAAACTAGCACATAAATATAACAAGCCTGTTCTTAAAACAGAATTACCTGTTGATACTTTTATAAGAGAGCTTAGAAAATTTTTACAAAAAGAGCTGGCACCCGAAATAGTTATTAACCGTTACGTTTTTCTAGAAATCTTTGGAATGGGAGTTCTTCTTTCTGGCTACAAAAGTGCTGTAATAGGAACTACTATAGAACTTATTGAAAAAGGGCATAGATTTGTAACAGGTGAAATGCTTACAATTAAAAAAACCGCTGAAGACATGCTCATGGGAGAAAATGCCTATAACGATGGTCACCAAAAAAACAATTATTTTCTAAAGGTTGGTACTGAAGAAAAAATTAATATTGTTGAATATTTTGGTATAGGTGCCACAAGAAATTCTAAACAAATTAACTTAATTGTCAATTTAGAAAAATGGCAAGATAAGAAATTTTATGACAGGCTCGGTATAGATGAAGAAAATCAATATCTTTTAGGAGTTCAAATTCCAAAACTAAATATTCCTGTAAGAAAAGGAAGAAACCTAGCTATTATTCTTGAAACTGCTGCAATGAACATAAGAATGAAAAGACTTGGAAAAAATCCTGCTGAATATTTTATGGAAGCAACAAAAAAATTAATTCAAGCAAATAGAAGAAAAAAGATAGGAGATAATACTATGGGCTTTATTAAAGGGCTTTCCATTAGGGAGTTAAAAGATAAATTTAAACTGGAACTTGTTCAAGGAGAAGAGAAATTAAATGATAGATATATTTTTAATTCTTCTCTCCATAGACCTTCTCTTGAATTTTCAGGTTTTTATGAAGTCCTCCAAGAAGGTGGATACAAAAAACTTCAAATTATCTCTCAAGCTGAATTTAAGTATTTAGAAAGAATGGAAGAAAGTAAAAGAAGAGAAGTAATCGAAAAATACATGGACTATGACTTTCCTGCTATTGTTGTTGTTGACAATCAACCAATTCCTAAATATTTTGAAGATTTTGCTAGAGAAAAAGGACATATTTTACTAAAAAGCCATAGAAAACTCACAAATTTATTTGTAGATTTTACCGAATATTTAGAAATTTTCTTTGCTCCTACTATTACTATGCATGGAGTTATGGTAGAAGTATACGGTTTTGGAGTACTTCTTAAGGGAAAAAGCGGTATAGGTAAAAGTGAAACTGCTTTAGAGCTAATTCATAGAGGCCATAGACTAATAGCAGATGACATGGTTAAACTTACAAAATTCCCTGATGGTAGACTTGTTGGAAAAGCAGAAAAAGTTCCTTATTTTATGGAAATTCGTGGTCTTGGAATTATTGACATAAAGACTCTTTATGGTCTTGGTTCCATAAGAGAAGCTAAAAAAATTGATTTAGTTATTGAACTTAAGGAAATGATAGAAGATGACTACATGACTAAAGCAGATTACAGTGAAGGGTCCATTCAAGTTATGGATCAAGAAATAAGAAAAGTTGACCTTTATGTTTCTTCTGGTAGAAATGCTGCTTCTATGGTTGAGATTGCAACTATGAGACTTAGAGCTAAAAAACTTGGTTATGATTCAGAAAATGAATATGAGAAAAAAATCTATGATTTTGAAAACAAAACTTATACAACTAATGAATATATGCACCACATGGATAGTTTAATAGAAAACAGTGATTAGTTAGATGCACACTGGCCACGCCTTTGGATGGCAAGTTATGGCCTTTGCACCTAACCCCATAAAAACAAAAAAATTGGATTTATTTAATTCTGTCTAAATAGGTACATTAGATTTAATTTGGAGGACACAAACTTGAAGAGAGAAATAAGAAGCATAGTCCTTGACTATGCATTTATAACTTTGGGATTAATCGTTGCAGCTATTGGAATTAGGGTGTTTCTTGTCCCTGGCAAAATTGCATCAGGAGGAGTTTCAGGTATAGCTATTATTTTATATCATAAATTTAAATTTAAAGTAGGACTTTCTATGCTACTTATGAATATCCCTTTATTTTTAATGGGTCTAAAAAGTTTTGGTAAAGGTTATGGTTTAAAAACCCTTTATGGAACAATCTTTTTATCTATATTTGTTGACCTTATAGAACTTATTGTACCAAATATTGATATGATTGTTGATTATTCTAAAGGTGGAAATTTACTTCTTGCCCCAATATATGGAGGAGTTATAACAGGGCTAGGTATTGGTATCGTTATGAAGTACGGTGGAAGTACTGGTGGAACTGATATAATAGCACAAATCCTTAGTAAACTTACAAAAATTCAAACAGGATACTCTATGATGCTCGTAGATTTCCTAGTAATAATAGCCGCTACTGTGGTATTTGGTTGGGAAGCAGCTTTATATGCAATTATATGCCTTTATGCTACTGGTATATTTATTGATAAAACTCTAGAAGGAGTTAGTTATTCAAAAATGGTTCTTATTATATCAGATGAATATGAAAAAATCAAAGATGTAATACTCTATGATATAGAAAGAGGAGGAACAGGAATTTCGGCAAATGGCCTTTATACTAATAATGAGAAAAAAATGATATTAACTGTATTAGCCAATAGAGAAATTCATGGTCTTAAAGAATTTATAAAAAATATTGATAGCAACGCTTTTATTATAGTTACTGATGTTCATGAAGTTTATGGTGAGGGTTTTACGCCAATACATAAATAGTTGAGAATTGAGAATACGGGATTTTATCTTTTTCATTCTACATTGTCAATTATAAATTTTACATTTAAAAAAAGGAGGCTATTTTGGATAAAATTATTTTAAAAGGTATAGAAATTTTTGCTTATCACGGAGCCTTCCCTGAAGAAAATTTCCTAGGTCAAAGATTTACCGTTAATATTGAAATGGAAAAAGACATAAGACAGGCTTGTATTAATGATACTTTAGAAGATACTGTTCATTACGGTTTAGTTCATGATGATATAGTAAATCTTGTAAAAAATAACAAATTTAAATTACTTGAAAAATTAGCAGAAGAAATTGCTAAGCTTATTGTTACAAAATATAAATTAGAAAAAATAACTGTTAACATCGAAAAACCCAATGCCCCAATTAACGGTATATTTAAATATGTTGCAGTGGAAATCACAAGGGAGTCAAAAGACTATGAATAGAGTTTATTTAAGTTTAGGTTCTAATATGGGAGATAGTTTTTTTTATCTTCTTAGTGCTATTAATAGCATAGATAAACTTCCTAATACTAATGTTAGTAAAGTCAGTAAGTTTTATTCTACAAAAGCTTGGGGGCTTACAAACCAAGCTGATTTTATAAATTGTTGTATAGAAATATATACTGAGTTACTTCCTTACAAACTTCTTAAAAAAATCAATATTATTGAATCAGATTTGGATAGAACCAGAGAGCTTCATTGGGGACCTAGAACCATTGATATTGATATCATTTTTTATGATAAATTAGAAATTAATGACCCTAAGCTCACTGTCCCTCACAAGTATTATAAAGAAAGAAATTTCGTTTTGATTCCTTTATTAGGTATTATTTGGGATAAAAATTTAGTTATTCCTTTTATAAATAAAGAAACAAAAGGAGAATATACAAAATATATTTATCCAAAAAAGATAGCAATTAGTGCCTGCCTTTTAGGAGATAATGTTAAGTATAATGGTGGAAATAATTATAATAAACTCTTTGCAAAACTTTTAGATATAAAATATGTAAAAATGTGCCCTGAAAGTTCAGGTGGACTCAAAAGTCCACGAGTTCCTTCAGAAATAAAAAGTCATAAAGTTTTTAGCAAAAGTGGCGAAGATTTAACAAAAGAGTTTCAGTTAGGAGCAGAAAAAACTTTAAAAATCATTAACAATAATAATATAGATATAGCTATTATGAAAAGTAAAAGTCCTTCTTGTGGATATAAACAAATTTATGACGGCTCTTTTACTAGCTCTCTAAAAGAAGGAAATGGTATTACTGTTGATTTACTTCTTAAAGATGGCATTAAAATTATAAGTACTTAGTTTGGAGGCAATATGGAAAAAATTTTAAAGGAATTTAACAATGCAAAACGTATATTAATAACAGGTCACATAAATCCTGATGGTGATTGTGTAGGAGCAGGTCTTTCACTTATGTTAGGGCTTAATAAATTAAATAGCAAACTTCCAAAAGAAGAGCAAAAAATCATTAGATTTATACTTCAAGATTCCCCACCGCATACTATCGATTTTTTAACACATTTTCCTCTAATTGAAAAATATGAAAATGTAGTTACTAAATATGAATTTGACTTGGCCTTTGTCCTTGATTCAGGAGCCTATGATAGAATAGGCTTAGTTACAAATCTTATTAAAGAAAATACAAAAGTCATAAACATTGACCACCATGTATCCAATAACTCTTATGGGCATATAAATTATTTAGATACAAATATCTCTTCTACTTCCGAATATATTTATAAAATCTTGGAAGCTTTAAATGTAGAAATTGATACTGATATGGGCGAGTCCATTTATGTTGGTTTAGTTAATGATACAGGAAATTTTTCTTATACAAATGTGTCACCTAAAACCTTTGAGATTGCTTCTAAGCTTCTTGAAATTGGCGTAAATAACGAAAAAATTGTAAGAGAATTCTATGATAAAAAATCTTTACCTAGACTAAGAATGCTTGGCTATGCAATGGAAAATTTTGAATTTTTTCCTGAAAAGGAATTAAGTTTTGTATACATTCCTTATTCTGTATTTCAAAAATACGAGGCAAAAAAAGAAGATAGTGAAGGGGTTGTAGAAGCTCTTAGAAGTTTTGAAAAAGCTCAAGTGGCATTGTTTTTGAGACAAGAAGAAAACGGACTTATAAAAGGAAGTTTTCGTTCTAACGGAGTAGATGTAAATAGAATTGCAGCACATTTTGGTGGTGGAGGTCATATTAAGGCTGCTGGATTTACAAGTGATAAAAATCAAGAAACAATTCTAAAAGAAATTTTAGAACTTTTGTAAGAAAATTACGTAACTGTTTAGACATCAAGGGATTCAAGCCTTTTACGTGAACCTCTGGATGAAAAAGTAGGGGCTTCGCCCCGAACCCCTAAAACAATGCAGTTACAAAAATTACTAAAAACTAGGAGGTTTTTATGAAAAAAATATTACTCAGTATTCTATTAGTGTTAACTTTAGCTTCTTGTAAAAATGGTGAGGTAAAAACTATAAAAGATGATAAAGTAGAAACTCTAAGAGAATATAAAGAAGAAAAAACACTTATTACTCCCAAAAGAAAAATTGCTATAGCCTCTTTCAAAAATAATGTGGCTATTGCAGAAAAAAGAAAAGTAGGAGAAAATCTTTCTGATATAATGGCTACTGAACTACTAAAAAGCCAAAGATTTATACTTTTAGAAAGACAAAATATTGATGCTGTTATGGCTGAATTTAATTTCTCTAATACTTTGGGACAGGGGCAACTTGCTCAAATCCAAAGCTTACTTGATGCTGATTTTATAGTAACTGGTGCTATTACAAAATATACCAATAATACTCAAGGAGAAAAAGGCTTTTTATCAACAGCTAAAGAACAAAAGACTGAAATAACTTTTGACTTTAGAATTGTAGATACAAGAACTGGTCAAGTTATCTTAGCTGACTCAGGAGAAGGTACATCTACAAAAAAAGTTGGAACTACTCTTGGCATGGGAACTACTTCTGCTTATGATGATACTGTAGAAGCTGACGCTCTTCGTGCAGCAGCTATTAATGTTTTGGAAGGAATTATAAAACAAGTTGATAATACTCCTTGGACAGCCAAAGCTCAATATTCTTCTGGAAAATTATATATTAATTCTGGAAACAAATCAAATCTAAAACTAAATACTAAACTATCTGTTTATAAACAAGGTAAAGCTATTATTTTTGATAGCATAGTTGCAGGATATGAAGAAGAGTATCTTGGTGAAGCAAAAGTTACAAATTATGTTGGGGAAGATGCGGCTGTTTGTGAATACTCAGGCCCTAGTTTTTCTGGAAATGCTATCGTTAGGTTAAAATAAGTGGGATTTCCCCACTTTTATTTTGTGATAAAAAAAGGAGAGATTTATTGTGCTAAGTTTAATTTTACTTGTTATAGGTTTTATCCCCCTTGTATATGGAGGAAATTTTTTAGTTGATGGGGCTTCGTCTCTTGCAAAAAAATACAACGTACCAAATATGGTTATTGGTCTTACTATTGTTGCCTTTGGAACTTCTATGCCTGAATTCATAGTAAACGTTATGTCTTCTGCAAAAGGGGCTAATGAGATTGCCATGGGTAATATTATTGGAAGTAATATACTAAATATTGCTATTATTCTAGGAATAACATCAATAATTAGAGTTCTTTATGTAAAGGATAATACTTCTACAAAAGAAATTCCTCTTACAATTATATCTGGTTTAGCCGTTTTTTTCCTTGCAAATGATAAGCTTATTGATAAAGTTTCTGTATCTCAAATATCAAGAGCTGATGGTTTTGTTATGTTAATGTTTTTCATTATCTTCTTAAGTTATACTTTTTCTTTGGCAAAAGAAGGAAGAGCAGGAGAAGAAGAAGATTTTAAAGTATTTAGTACTAGTAAATCTACTATCTATATCATTCTTGGACTGGGCCTTCTAATGCTTGGTGGAAAACTAATAGTAGATAATGCAGTAAATCTTGCTAGAGGTTTTGGAATAAGCGAAAGAATCATTGGTTTAACTATAGTTAGTTTAGGAACTTCTCTTCCAGAGTTAACTACTTCCATTATAGCTGCGCTTAAGGGTAACTCTGATATTGCTATAGGTAATATTACTGGGTCAAATATTTTTAATATATTCTGGGTTTTAGGTATATCTGCAATTATAAGTCCTATTCCTTTAGGTGGTTCTCAACCTGATATACTATTAAATATTTTAATATCTTTCCTATTATTTTTCTTTGTATTTTTTAGTAGAGAAAAAAAACTTGATAGAAAAAAAGGTATATTCTTTGTCCTTTTATATATAGCCTATATTGTATATTTACTAAATTCATAATTAAATTAAGCTTAGACTTAGGTCTAGGCTTTTTTATTTTTATTTAAAGGAAATGATTTTTTTCTTAGAATAATACTTAAAATATATTTTTTAGTTGTCACTGCTCATACATTAGGAGATAAACAAATTCGGTTTTATTGTTTTTTATGGAGTTCGGGACAGCGCCCCGTCTTTACCATCTAGGCATTCACGCCATAGGTGTGAATACTTGGATGGTATCTGAGTAGATTTTTAGTAAGGAGTACCTATGAAAACATCAGTTTTTAATAAATTTCATTCTATAAGAAATCAAATAATTATTCCTCTGATAGTTAGTTTTTTATTTTCTACCTACATTATTACTTCTTTGGTTTTTTATCATAATAATAAAATTATTAAAGAAGTCCTTTTACAACTTAGAAACGAAATGTTAAATTTAGTAGAATATAATTTGAATAACAAACTTTATGAAGCTATGCAACTTAATAGTATTAATTCGGATTTTCTTAAAAATGAGATTTTTTCTCTAGAAGATGCCAAAGGAAGAGAACGTTATTTTTATTCATTAATAAAAAATTTTGATGACGTTGCCATGACTTATATTGGGCTTCCTAGTGGAGAATTTTACGGAGCAAGAAGAAATCCTGATGGTACTTACAATATAGTAAAAAACAATAAAGAAACAAAGGGTAACTCAGAATATTATTCTATAAACGAAAAGGGTGAAGGACTAGAAAAAATTCAGGTTTTTGAGAATTTTGACCCTCGTTTAAGGCCTTGGTACAAAACTGCCTTGAATAATAATAGTATGAGTTTTAGTTCTATCTATAGTCATTTTGTATTTAAAGAACCAACTCTTACTGCAAGTATACCTATCTATAAAAATAGCGAATTATTAGGTATTTTTGGTGTAGATTTTTTAATGACTTGGCTCAATAATATTTTAAGGAACCTTCCTATTGGAAAAAATGGGCAAGTTTTTATTATAGATGAAAATAATAATCTTGTTGCTTCTACTACTGGAGAGGATATCTTTACTATTAAAGATGGAAAATCACAAAATATGAAGGTGGAAGATAGTAAGAATTTCTTAACAAAAAGTGTTGTTCTAAACTATAAAGAAGGAATTGATGAAATAGAAATAAACAAAAATAAATATTTAGTAGCTAAAGATACTTATTTATTAAATGGCATACAGTGGGAAATATATACAGTAATATTAAGAGATGATTTTTTAGGTAATATGGACTTGCTAATATTACAAGCTGTTCTCAGCATACTTTTACTCACTTTTGTATTTATTCTGATGATGTTAGTTATAACTGAACGTATTGTAAAACCTATCCTTAGGTTAAATGATAGAGCAAAGCAATTAACCCTAGGAGCTTATGAAAAATTACCCAGTGTCAAAGAAAAAAATGAAATATACGAATTAACCGAAAGCTTTAATATCATGGGAGAAAAACTAACTAATTTATTAAACCATTTGGCTCAAGAAGTGAGAAAAAGAACTCAGGAATTAGAACAAAAAAATAAAATTTTGAAAAAATATTCATATCTTGATGAGCTTATGGAAATTCCAAACAGAAGAAGATTTGATGAGTTTATTGTAGAGGCTATGGACTTGTCTTCAAGAAATCATAGACCTATTGGACTTATAATGATTGACATAGACAATTTTAAAGGTTTCAACGACACTTATGGCCATATTGCTGGGGATAATTGCCTAAAAAAAGTTGGTCATATTGTTAAAAGTTCTGTAAAAAGAAAAACAGATTTAGTTGCTAGATACGGTGGTGAAGAATTAATTGTAGTCTTAAGAGAATTAAATTACTCCCGTGCTATTCAAATTGCTGAAGAAATAAGAAAAAATATTGAAGATATGAAAATTGAAAACAACAAAGCTCCTTCTGGTTATGTTACAATTAGTATGGGGCTAGTTTTTGGACAAATTAGTAGCACTCAAACACCAGAAGAACTTATTGAACTTGCAGATGAACTTATGTATACAGCAAAAAAAAGAGGTAAGAATCGCCTTGAATCAATGGAACTATAGGAGGTAATGTATGAACCTTATAAAATTTACTCGTTTAATGATTGAAATATACAAAAAAAACTCTCTCCCCAACTTAGATTTAATTGAAAGTTATGGACTCCTTGCAGTAAAAATTGCCCAGCATTATGCTTTAAGAGTAGATTTTTTACCTGAAGAAAATTGTAGGGAACTTAGCAAATTATTTAGAAACAATAAAAAATCCAAAGAAAGCTCAGAGATAAAAACTTTAATTGAAAGCTATAAAGACCCCTATTTTTTAAGTATTTTTGAAGAATTCGATACTAAGCCTTTTGCTACTGCTTCCATAGGCCAAGCTCACTATGCAAAACTGAAAAATAATGAAAAAGTTGTAGTAAAAGTTATTAAAGATGATTTTAAGGATGATTTCTTAAAAGATATAAACAAACTGAAAAGTATATTTGATCCAATATTATTTCTTTATCCAAAATTAAAAAAAGTATTCAATCCTTTAGAAGTCCTAAATGAAATCGAAAGGTATACTGTAGAAGAATTAAATTTATTGCATGAGATTTATGGACAAAGAGACTTAGAATTTTTTTATGAAAAATATAAAGAAAGATATGATTTGCCTCCCACTAGGTTTCATAAAATCTATAGTGAATTAAGTAGTGACAAAATACTTATTAGCGAAAAAATCGAAGGGTATACTTTCGACGAATTATTAAATAAAAACACCTTGGATTTTAATGTCATTCTTGATTTTTTCAAACTACATGCATTTTATGTATTCACTATTGGCCGTTTTCATAGTGATATACACCCAGGAAATGTATTATTTGGAGAAGATAAAAATATCTATATGGTAGATACTGGAGCCTTATCAAAAATAAGTTTTCAAATGAGAATAGGTCTTTTACATTTTTTTGCTTATTTAGGCAAATATGATTATTTATCTTGTGCAAAAGCTCTTCAAGAAATGTCTCTCAAAGAACTTGATAAAAATACTTTTGAAGACTTTTCAAAAGCTGTTGTTAATCTGTATGCAGACTTTAAAGGAAAAAGTGTAGGAGAATTATCATTAACAAAGAAAATGATGGACACAGTGAAATTAGCTGTAAACTATGGTATGGAATTTGATAAAAACATGTTTTCTGTAATAAAAAGTTTTATGTATCTTGATGGTATGGTGTTAAGATGTAAACCTGATGAAGTTTTGATAGAAACCATAAATAAAGTATTTAGCGAAAGTATGATAGAATTTGAAAATCACTGTTATTATAAAGAAGAGCTTATATTGAAATAACCCCCTCCATAAAATCAAAAAAATTAAATTTATTTTCTAGTTATGCTTAATAAAAAACAGCTTGTGAAAGCTGTTTTTTATTAGAAATTATTCCATTCATCTTCTTTAAAACCAATTAAGATTTTTTCGTCATTAGCAAGAATTGGCCTTTTTATAAGCATTCCGTCACTTGCAAGAAGCTTTAGTGCTTCTTCGTCACTAAGCTTAGGTAGTTTGTCCTTTAGCCCTAATTCTTTATATTTTAATCCAGAAGTATTAAAAAACTTTTTAATTGACAGTCCGCTTTTTTCGTATAAAGCCTTTAACTCTTCATAACTTGGGGTTTCTTCCACCAAATGGACACTTGTGTATTCCACTCCCTTTTCATTCAAATATTTCAAAGCTTTTCTACAAGTAGAACAGCTAGGATACTGATATACTTTATTCATTAAACCTCCTATATTCCCAAAGTCTTAAAACTATCTTCTCTGTATAATTTCTCAACTGTTATTTTTTCAGAATTAGTTATATAATGGTCTTTATCCAACTGATGAATAATTCCAGACATATTAGATAAATCTAGTTTATATTCTTCCTTCATGAGATTAAATAATAACTTCAAAATATTCTCTTTAGGTTCAATATTTTTATTCTCATATGCAAATAGTTCACAACAAATTTTAATAAGTGGATTATTGAAGCAAGTTACATCCCCTTCTTCTTCTAGTATAATTATTTGTGTATCTGATTTGTAAATTTCTGAACTTTCAAGTACCA
>RRZU013365226.1_pt1 | contig 15589 bp, 21 predicted proteins | sample 2165561 | NCBI WGS metagenome assembly RRZU01 (sample SAMN10456909, study PRJNA506462) | wastewater metagenome | isolation source: wastewater sludge | place: USA: Moscow, Idaho
AGGCACCTGCTATTTATCGCTCTTTTTACCTTATTAGGCGCCTGTGCGTCCAAGGAAATTGATACCGATCTCAGCGAAACAGCGCTCTATCAACAAGCACAAACCGATCTCAGTAAGAAAAGTTACTCAGGCGCTATTACGAAGCTCAAAGCATTGGAGTCACGCTACCCCTTTGGCCGCTATGCAGAACAAGCACAGCTTGAGCTGATTTATGCTTACTACAAAAACCTTGAGCCAGAAGCTGTACGTGCTGCTGCTGACCGTTTTATTCGTCTGCATCCACAACACGCTAACGTTGACTACGCTTACTATATGAAAGGCTTGGCCTCATTTGACCAAGATCGTGGCTTATTGGCACGCTTCTTACCTTTAGATATGACTCAGCGTGACCCAGGTGCTGCGCGCGACTCTTATAATGAGTTTGCTCAACTCACTAACCGCTACCCCAATAGCCGTTACGCAGCAGATGCCAAGCAACGTATGATTTATTTACGTAACTTGCTCGCAGCCTATGAAGTGCACGTTGCTCACTACCATCTCAAGCGTCAGTCCTATGTTGCGGCCTTGAATCGTGGTCGTTATATTGTTGAAAACTTCCAAGAGACTCCAGCAGTCGGTGATGGTTTAGCGGTCATGACTGAAGCCTACCAGCACTTAGCGCTGCCTGAGTTGGCGCAAACCAGCCTAGAGACTTTACAGCTGAACTACCCAGAGCACCCAAGCTTAGCCAGCGGTAAATTTAAACCGCGCGAAAAAGATACTGATAACCGTACGTGGTTAAGCAAAGCGACTTTAGGCTTTATTGGTAACAAAGAAGACTTGCGTCCACAGCAAACCCAGGCCAGTAAAGACGTGATTCGTCAGTACGAGAATGCGGCAGAAGAAATCCCAGCCAGCGTACGTACAGCCATTGAAAACGAACAACCTAAGCGCAGTTGGTTAAACCGCTTAAGCTTTGGTTTATTCGGCAAATAAATCACTACACGCCGTATAAAAAAAGGAGGCTTAAAGCCTCCTTTTTTAATCACTGCTGCTTACAACGCTTCAGCTTGCGCAGTTAAAGCATCTTCAATTGCTTGCAGTAACTGTGCATCATCCGGTTCTGTACGCGGTGAAAAACGTGCCAATACGCGACCGCTACCATCCACTAAAAACTTCTCAAAGTTCCAAGTGATCTCTCCTGGAAACTCTGCGCCCTCACCTGCTAAAAAACGATACAAAGGGTGATTACCCTGTCCGTTAACCTGCAGTTTTTCCGTTAAAGGAAAAGTCACGCCAAAACGCTCTGTGCAAAAGGCTTGAATAGTTGCAGGAGCGCCCGGATCTTGCTTGCCGAACTGATTACAAGGCACGCCCAAGATGCTAAAGCCACGCTCTTTATATTGCTCATAGAGTGCTTGTAACCCAATATATTGCTGGGTTAAGCCGCATTCTGACGCCACATTGACCACGAGTAAAACTTGATCTTTAAACTGTGCCAGTGGCAGCTCGGTATCGTCCAGTGCTGCCAATGTTAAAGCATGAAAAGCACTCATTGTATGCCCTCGAATAAACTTGCTAAAAATACCTACAAAATGATTATCGCAGAGTCGCACAGCATATTCATCAGCGTTATGGAGTAGAGAGGTGCAGGCTAAATGTGACATATACAAAAAAGGAGCATGCTTTGCAGATGCTCCTTTTTTATGGCCCTTATCAACAGTGGTGCTGCTGATTCAATCGCTAACTTGATAAAGCTACCGTGCTTGCTGGGAAAACATGGGGTGTTATGTTTTTCACCGACTGCATCTTGGGTAAAAATGCAGCTAAATGGGCTGATGTATGACACAAGCTTTGAACTTGCATTTAGTGTACACAAAGCCCATTAGAGAAAAATTGCGAAGATCACTCAAAAAACACAAAACAAACAATAAAAAACCAACAAATATAAAAATACAGCTACAATAAACCTTAAAAATCAAACCATTAGCAAACAAACAACAGAATTGAGCCTAAAATGCAGAAACTTGACCGTTACGACCTACGAATTTTACAAGAATTACAACACAACGCCCAACTGTCTAACCAAGAGCTCGCCGAGCGCATTGGTTTATCTGCCTCGCCCTGCTCAAGACGCGTCAAAATGCTAGAAGATGAAGGCTATATTCAAAAACATGTCGCACTATTAGATCGCAAAAAGCTAGGGCTAACCCTGACAGCCTATGTGCTAATTGGTATGGATCGCCATACGCCTGAGCGTTTTGAAAACTTTCAGACTCATATTTGTCAGTGGCCTGAAGTACTCGAATGCAGTTTGATCACGGGCATGGATGCTGATTATCAGCTCAAAGTCATAGTCCCAGATATGGATCACTATCAAAAATTTCTACTGGAAAAACTAACCCGTGTTGAAGGAGTCACCAGCGTGCGCTCCAGCTTTGTCCTCAACCATGTACAACTCTCAACCGCGCTACCTTTAGAACATTTACAGCACCAATAAAAAAGATAAAGCCAAGTAAGGACTCCTCTCACAGCGCCTTACATTGCTTTATTTATAACGTATACTAAAAACCAGTACTTTCGTAATTCAACTAACACACTGCTTAACAACTGCCTTGCAGCAACCGCTGCCTTGTCATCAAGCAGATGGAGACAGCATGGAACCTGAAGTATTTGAAGACTTAATGACCACCGTTTTAGTCAGCGGCCTGATCATTTTTATGGGCTTTATTGTGTGGGATTTAGCAAAAAAATCTAAAGCTGGCCGTTACGGTACCGCTGTACTGTTTTTTGCTTTAGGTTTAGGTGTCTTGGGTTTTGTGATTAAAACCGTGGTGATTGCTGTTAAAGGCCTGTGATGCTGACGAGCTGCATGACATAACCGTCAGCCTAAATAATACAACTTTGCCTGCAAGCTGCAGCAACCGGTCTGGGCAGCGCAGCTCACTGCACCAAGCACCAAGCACCACAGCTTAAAAATAGCGCCTTAAATCTTAGGCACATCAAGTTCTCGCCACTGCCCACTGGGCAAATCCGCCAAATGCCAGTCACCAATTTGCACCCGCACTAAACGCAAGGTCGGCAAACCTACCGCCGCCGTCATACGCCGAACTTGACGATTACGTCCTTCATAAATGGTCAGCTGTAACCATGCTGTCGGAATACTCTTACGCTCACGCACTGGCGGCGTACGCGCCCATAAGTTCGGCTCAGCAATGTGCTCTGCTTGCGCAGGCGCTGTTAAGCCATCTTTAAGCTCGACACCATCACGTAAACGCTGCAATTGCTCAGCTTGCGGCTCACCTTCAACCTGCACCCAATAGACTTTACGCAACTTATATTGCGGCTCAGCAATGCGCGCCTGCAAACGTCCACTATTGGTTAACAACACCAAGCCCTCACTGTCTCGATCCAAGCGCCCAGCAGGATACACATCCTTAACCGGCACATAATCTTTCAAGGTGGCCCGCCCTTGCTCATCAGTAAATTGCGTCAGTACGTCATAGGGTTTGTTGAGCATCAGCAAACGTGGCTCAGCAGGCTCAAGTAGCTGACGTTTAGCTTGAGAGCGAATGCTACGCCCAGTAGCGGCCTGCCCGTGACGCGGATAACGTGATGTTGTAATAGGTTTTTTCACTGTACAACCGCAGCTTTTAAGCTTTCGGCAAATTCGGCCAGCCACGGTTCAGCATCCTGCTCCGGACTGACTGTTTCACTGGCATCTAAACGCAGTATTTCTTGCAACTCAACCACACCCAACTCTTCGTACAACTCACGCATCATTTCAGCCCCAGCGCAAAAATCTTCGCCATAACACGCATCACCCAGACCTATCACCCCACCTAATAAGCCATGCCACTGCGGCGGCGACTCACGCAACTGTGCAAACAAAGGCTGCAAATTTTCTGGTAGTTCACCCATCCCAGTGGTTGAGGTGACTGACAACAACGCGTCCGGCTGCAAAGCAAGCAGTTCTGCATGGCTGATGCGCGGGTTATAGGTGACCTGCAGACCCGCATCAGTCAACAACTCAGCAGCATGATGGGCCACATCTTCTGCGGCGCCAAACACTGTGCCAGAAATAATTACCACATGAATAGTCATACCTGTAATCGCCCTATCATTAAATTAAGTCAGGATAACTTTAAAAACCCTGAATAGCTCTCATGCTAACAACACATATAAAACTTGAACAAAACCTATTCACCTAGTGTTTATAGGTTGTACAAAACTTACATCTAGTATAACTTTACTCACTGCAAATACAGTTACTGTCAACATCAGTTTGTTGCGACGAACACCACTGTACTTATGACCAAGGACACAACCAACACATGAGCGAGCAAGCCCCGATTCTAATTACCGGCGCCAGTCAACGACTGGGATTGCATTGTGTAGAGCGCTTCCTTGAGGCGGGTCAGTCACTGATCATCAGCTATCGCCAAGACCGTCCGAAGATTGATGAATTGCGCTTGTTAGGCGTGCAATGCATCCAAGCTGACTTCTCAACCGAACAAGGTATTTTAGATTTTATCAAGCAGCTCAAGGCTTTAACACCCTCACTGCGCGCTATTATCCACAATGCTTCTTTATGGCTGGCCGAAGATGGCTGTACAGCAGATGCTTTTACCCAAATGCATAATGTGCATGTATTGGCTCCTTACTTAATTAACGCTCACTGCGCAGCATTACTGCAGCAGTCTGCACAGGCTGATATCATCCATATTACTGATGATGTCACGCGTCGTGGCAGTGCTAAACGCATTGCTTACAGCGCGAGTAAAGCAGGTCTTGATAACCTGACCTTATCTTTTGCTGCTCGTTTAGCGCCGCATATTAAGGTGAACTCTGTGGCACCTGCATTGATCATGCTACAGCCCGATGATGATGAAGAATATCAACGCCGTGCAACGGCTAAATCCGTTATGGGTACTGTGCCTGGACCGGAAGTTATTTACCAAAGTCTACGTTACCTACTTGATACGCCTTATATAACAGGCACCACCCTTACCGTGAATGGCGGCCGACATCTAAAATGATGCACGCCTTGGAGAGCTGAACATGTGTGATGACTTAAGCAAACACTACCACGAAATTTTAGTTGGTCTGGGCGAAGATCCACAGCGCGGCGGTTTATTAGACACACCAAAACGCGCAGCAAAAGCGATGCAATACCTATGCAACGGCTATGAGAAGAATCTTGACGAAATCGTCAACGGCGCCCTATTTGAGTCAGACAGTGATGAAATGGTCATCGTGCGTGATATCGAACTGTACTCATTGTGCGAGCACCATATGCTGCCCTTTATTGGTAAAGCTCACGTTGCCTATATTCCAACCGGTAAGGTTTTAGGTCTGTCTAAAGTCGCGCGCATTGTTGATATGTTTGCCCGTCGCTTACAGATACAAGAAAACCTCACACGTCAAATTGCCGATGCTGTGCAAGAAGTGACAGGCGCCGCTGGTGTTGCAGTGGTGATTGAAGCCAAGCATATGTGCATGATGATGCGCGGTGTGGAAAAGCAGAACTCAGTGATGACATCCTCAGCAATGCTGGGTGCATTCCGTAAGTCAGGCACCACACGCCAAGAGTTTTTACAGTTAATTCGGAGCAACTAATCTATGGCACGTTTAGAGCAGGGTATGGCGCGCATTCGCATTAAAGATCTAAGTTTACGCACCTACATTGGTATCAATGAAGATGAGATCCGTAACAAACAAGATATTTTAGTCAACATCACCCTGCTCTATCCTGCGGCGGATGCTGTGCAAATTAATGACATTAACCATGCTTTAAATTACCGCACCATCACCAAAGCGATTATCCAGTACGTTGAAGAAAACCGCTTTGCTCTGCTTGAACGCTTAACTCAAGATGTGCTTGATATTGTCATGCAGCATGAGCAAGTACGCTACGCCGAAGTGGAAATTGATAAACCGCATGCTCTGCGTTTCTCAGAGTCGGTTTCAATTACTCTTGCAGCAGATCGTGCCGCCTAATGCTTCTTCAAGAGTTCTTAGTTGCACTAGAACAGCCAGGGCATCAGTTCGCTGATACCTTGGCGTTTATTGATGCTCACTATCAATACACGCCTTGTGCCTTTGATAATGCTGGCTTACATAATCCTGCCGGCAGCAATCAAGGCTCCTGCAAAATACTTGGCTTAGCACTGCTTGAGCAACTCAGCACCGAACAAGCATTACTCGCATTTGGCGAGCACTACACTTATGTCTTAGCCACGCCCAACGAAACAGAACACGCCAATATCCGTCAACTGCTGCAATACGGCCTGGCCGGGGTGCAGTTTAATGAGTTGCCGCTACGCCGGCTTGTTATCTAGCGCCCACTGATACAAGGCATTCTTGCGCGCACCAGTAATCTCTGCCGCCAAAGCTGCAGCGCGTTTGGGCGGCAACTCAGCCATCAGCAACAACAACACACGCTGTGCTTCCAAGGACACCTCTAGGGCTTGCTCGGGAGCTTGATAACCGGCAATCAGTAAAACGCACTCGCCACGCTGCTGATTCGTATCAGCGGCAACCCACTCATATAAGTCAGCCAGCGGTAAATCTTTAATTGTTTCAAAGGTTTTAGTCAGCTCGCGCGCCAATACAGCTGGGCGATCGCCACCAAACACATCACGCATATCCGCAATACTATCTAAAATACGGTGCGGTGCTTCGTAAAAAATTAGCGTGCGCGGATCATGCTGCACTGCGGTTAAACGGGTGCACCGGGCAACTTGCTTAGCGGGCAGAAAACCTTCAAAGACAAAACGATCTGAGGGCAAACCTGCAGCTGATAATCCAGCAATTAAGGCACAAGCACCCGGTACTGGCACCACACGCACTTGTGCAGCGCGGGCTTGACGCACCAAGTGGTAGCCCGGATCAGAAATCAACGGCGTACCCGCATCAGAGATCAGTGCAATATCATCACCTGCAAGCAAACGGGTAATAAAACGCCCGCCTTCTTCGCGCTCGTTATGCTCATGGCAGGCTGCTAAAGGTGTGCGAATACCGAAGTGTTGCAGCAGTCGAGTGGAGTGGCGCGTATCTTCCGCAGCAATCAAGCTGACTTCAGCCAAAATACGCAACGCTCGCGCGCTGATGTCATCAAGATTACCAATGGGCGTAGCAACAACATATAAAGTGCCCAGCTCGTTAGCCTGAGGTGTGGATGCGCTCACAAAACACTCCGAAGATACAAAATAAAGCACTATTGTAGCCTGATTTAGCATGACAAGATCGCACCAATGCGCGCGCTTGGGTACAATCAAAGCATTCGTTTTAACTGTGTTTGGATTGCCTGTCTATGAAAACTCCTTTACGTGTACTTTCAACACTCTGTTTGTCGGCCTTATTAGCGGCATGCTCCAGCACACCCAGCAATACGTTGGGACAACTCCCATCAGCAAAATATAACGACTTAGATAAACTCTTGCTGCAAGCCAGCAAAAAGAGCGATAGCCAAGCCGTAGGTCTTTATTTGGCTGCAACTGACTTAGCTTGGCAGCAAAAAGACATCCTCAAAGCTCGTGATATTTTAACTAAAGTTAATTTAGAGATTGCTACACCGGCAGAACAAATCTTTGCAAAAACTTTAGAGGCCGAACTCGCCTTAGCCCGTCAGCAAGCCGGCGCAGCGCTTGAAGCACTCAATCATGCCAGCTTCCAGTATTTAAATGATATGCCTCTGAATCAGCAAGTACGCAGCCAATTAGCTCGCGCACAAGCGCTGCAAGAGACAGGCAAACCTTTAGCAGCAGCACGTGAGCGTGTGTATCTAGCTCCGTGGTTAGAAGGTGTGCAGGCATTTGAAAACAATGACCTGATTTGGACGCTACTCAGCGGCCTGCCCAATTCCCAGCTTAAAGATACCGGCGAGGCTGACTTGGATGGCTGGTTTGCATTAGTCCGCACCACTAAAGCGGCTCGCTCTTTAGAGCAGCAAAAGAAAGCTATTACACAATGGACTGAACAATATCCACAGCATCCCGCTGCCACAATGTTGCCTGATGCTCTGCGACAATTGCAGCGCCTTGAAGTGACGCAAGTGCAAAGTATTGCTTTACTGCTGCCGTCCCAAGACCCAAACCAAAACGTTGTTACAGCCTTGCGTAACGGTTTTTTTGCCGCGCACTATATTGCTAAAGCCAGCGGTGAAGCCACGGCCAAGATTCGTGTGTACGACAGCAGCAATATCGCCTCCATGGATGCCTTTTATCAGCAAGCCACCACTGACGGTGTCGATTTAGTAGTAGGTCCATGGGAAAAGCAACTGGTCAGCCAACTGGCAGGACGTACACAGCTGCCCATTAAAACATTAGCCCTAAACTATGCTGAGACTGAACAGCACACGCCTAAGCAACTCTTCCAATACGGTTTAGCCGCAGAAGATGAAGCACGTGTGACTGCAGACCGTGCTTGGGCTGATGGCATGCGCCGCGCGGCAGCCCTAGTCCCTAAAACGGCTTGGGGTGACCGCGTTTTAGCCGCTTTTGCTCAGCGCTGGAAAACCTTAGGCGGCGAACTAATTGCTACGCAACACTTTGACCGTCCTGCAGCTTTAGCAGGACAAATTGCGGAGCTGTTTGCACTGCGCAGTAGCGAGCAGCGCGCCAAGCAATTGGAAAGCACCTTAGATAGCAAAGTGGCGGCCCAACCGGCCCGTCGCCAAGATATTGATTTCCTGTTTTTAGCTGCATCACCACAGCAAGCTCGACAGATTAAACCGGCACTGACCTTCCAATATGCTGGCGATGTACCTGTGTACGCGACCTCTGCAGTCAACTCAGGTAGCGGCGAAGTCTACCCTGAGCTCAATGGCTTACAATTTAGCGAGATGCCGTGGTTTATTGAATCTGATGACCCAACCCGTCAACATATTACCTATAGCTGGCCGCAAGCATCAGGCAGCATGGGCCGCTTCTACGCTATGGGTGCTGATGCCTATCAATTGGCCAATCAGTTAGAACAACTGACTTTAATCCCTAACAGCAGTGCTGTCGGCTTAACTGGCACACTTAAGTTAAGTCCTGAGCAACGCATTGAACGCAGTCTATACTGGGCTACATTTAGTAATAACCATATCGAGCAACTCAAGGAAGGTCTGCGTGACTAACACACCAAGGATCGGCAAAACCGTTGAGCTCTATGCTTTAAACTACTTGAATCAAGTCGGTTTAAAAACCATAACGCAAAACTGGTCATGCCGTTTTGGTGAAATTGATTTGATTATGCTAGAGCAGGATACTCTGGTATTTGTCGAGGTACGCTACCGCAAAAGTTCGCACTTTGGTGGCGCCCTTGACAGTATTGACCAACATAAGTGTGCCAAGATCATCAAAACCGCGGAATCTTTTTTAAATAAATATCCACAATGGTTAGAACACGCGTGTCGCTTTGATGTCATTACTGCACACCCAAGCGCTACAGAGGCATTCACACTTGACTGGATTCAGGACGCTTTTGAATCCTAACACCATTTTAAATAAGGGCTGACCCTATGCAATCGCGTATTAAACATATGTTTCAAGCCAGTATCGAAACAAAACAACAAGCGCTCAACGTTCTACCGGCTGCTATTGAGAACGCCAGCTTGATGATGGTGAGCTCACTGCTCAACGAAGGCAAACTCTTAGCCTGTGGCAACGGAGGCTCCGCTGGCGATGCACAGCACTTCTCTTCCGAGATGCTGAACCGCTTTGAGCGTGAGCGTCCAAGCCTGCCAGCTATTGCTCTGACTACAGACAGCTCAACCATCACCTCCATCGCTAACGATTACAGTTATGAAGAAGTATTCTCTAAGCAAATCCGTGCATTAGGCCAAGAAGGTGATGTGCTGCTGGCCATTTCAACCAGTGGCAACTCAGCTAACGTGGTGCAAGCCATTCATGCAGCTCATGACCGCAATATGCACGTTGTCGCACTGACAGGTAAGGATGGCGGTCAAATCGCCCCTCTGCTGCTGCCTGACGACGTTGAGATCCGCGTACCATCCAATGTAACCGCTCGCGTACAAGAAGTGCACCTGCTGGTTATCCACAGCCTGTGCGACCTGATTGACCACCAACTTTTCGGGAGTGAAGAATGATTCGTAAAATCCTTACTATCGCCTTAATGGGCATCTTAATCAGCGCCTGCAGCCAACGCAGTCTGGGCAATAAGATTGATGACCAATTTATTGGCCCTGAAGTGATTCGCGCCATTAAAGACTCGCACATTGATCTGTCGACTACCACATCACGCATTATTGTTATCAGCTATAACGGCGTTGTGTTAGTTACAGGCCAAACTCCACGCAATGAACTTAAAGAATTAGCTGGCAAAGCAGCGCAGTCAGTCACTAGCGCAAAGAAAATTCATAACGAACTGCAAGTTACCACGCCTACTTCAGGCATGGTGCGCAGCAATGACGCATTACTCACGGCTAATATAAAAACACGTATGCTGTCCTACAACGATGTACCAGCCACTAAGGTAAAAGTACTAACCGAGAATGGCGTTGTCTATTTGCTGGGTATTTTAAGCCGTGCTGAAGCCAGTCGTGCAACCGCTGTAGTACAAGAAGTGAATGGCGTGCAGAAGATTGTTCGCTTATTTGAATATATCGACTAGACCTGCATTGCGCAGAAGGGAGTCTAGGCTCTAATCTTAATGATACTGCCTGCAGCCTCGTTTAAACGCTGCAGGCAGTATATTAATACATCTAACTTACTTGATAACACGCAAACTCGGGCGACCTGGTGACGGTGGCCGTGGTGGCTCATCATCAGGTGATATAGAGTCTGTAGGATTCTCAGTATCTACCGCATGCAATACAGTCGGTTGAGCCTGAGTCTCCTGTGTATCATTTTCTTGCATATCTTCATCATCGCTGAGCGTATCTGAATCAGCATCAAAGAACATACCTTGACCATTCTCACGTGCATAAATTGCTAAAATCGCAGCAATGGGCACATACAACGAAAATGGCGCACCAGAAAACAGCGCTTCAAAACTTACTGCTTCGTTATCAACTGTAAAATAACGTACAGCTGCTGGTGCAGCATTGAGCACAATCCGTCCATCAGCCGCATAACCTGGCGGCACCTTGACCTGCGGATGATTAATATCAACCAATAGGTGCGGCGTGCACTCATTATCAACAATCCACTCATGCAGAGCGCGCAGTATATAAGGACGACTGGAGTTCATAAATGGCTCCTCTTACGGACGCATTAAGCGCTCTTGCTCAGACAAGCTCGTCTGAAAGGCTTCACGAGCAAAGTTACGCTCCATGTACTCAATCAGCGGCTGCGCAGTTTTAGGCAACTCAATACCTAAGACAGGCAAGCGCCATAACAATGGCAGCAAGTAGCAGTCAACTAAGCTCAATTCGTCGCTCATAAAGTACTTCATGCTAGCAAACACAGGTGCAACACCGGTGAGGCTTTCACGCAGTTCTTTACGCGCTTTAGTGCGTGCCGTTTCTTTAGTTTTCTTATCCAAAATTAAATCAGCTTGTGCACACCAGTCACGTTGTACGCGATAGGACAACATACGTGTGTTCGCACGCGCTACTGGATACACCGGCAATAGAGGTGGGTGCGGGTAGCGCTCATCTAAATATTCAAGAATGACCGTTGAGTCGTATAATGCCAAATCGCGATCAACCAGCGTTGGCACTGTTGCATAAGGATTCACCTCAGCTAAGTACTCTGGACATTCGCCATTTGTTACATCCATGATTTCAGCAGTTACTGCTTTCTCCGCTAATACCAAACGCACGCGATGTGAGTACTGGCAGGTCGGATCAGAATAACAGCCCAACTTATTGGGGGCAGACATGGCTTCCCTCCTTCACTATTAAATATATATACAGCAGAAAGACGAACGCGCCCATTAGGGCGCGTGCGTCACTCGGTCATCGTACTATTGAGTGTCAATGCACATCTTTCCAGTACTCGCGCTTCAGGAAGTAAGCGAATACAAAGAAGAATGCAAGGAATAATAGCACATATGTTCCGATACGCTGACTTTTGAGCTTAACTGGGTTAGCTGAGTACTCGAGGAAAGTCACGAGATTTTTAATTTTCTCGTCAAATTGCTCTTCATTCAGCGTACCGGTATTAGGCACAATGGTCAGTTGATCACAGGCTTCATGGGTCAGAGGTACACCTGTCAACGGGTCAAATACCTTCTTACCGTCTTCAACCATCTGCACTTGCTTGCAACCAATTTCTTGGCGGCCTTGCAAGCCCACTAGCACGTTAGGCATACCCACTAATGGGAATACTTTGTTATTTACGCCATACGGACGTGATGGGTCTTCATAGAATGTACGCATATAAGTGTACAACCAGTCAGCACCACGCACACGCGCAACCATAGTCAAGTCAGGCGGTGGCGCACCAAACCAAAGCTTGGCATCATCATTACGCATGCTTGATTTCATATGATCGCCAAACTTAACGTCCGGGAACACTAAGTTATCCATCATCAATTCTTCACTGATACCCAAGTCAGTCGCAACACGCTCGTAACGTTGGAACTTTGCACCATGGCAACCCATGCAATAGTTTGCAAAAGTTTGTGCACCATCTTGCAGAGCAGCTTTATCAGTCAAATCAATTGACACTTTATCCAGAGGATAAGCGCCATCTGCAGCAAAACCAAACATTGGTATCGCAGCTAAAAGTAATGCAGCAATTTGCTTTTTCATTAGCCAGTCACCCTTTCCGGAACCGGTTTAGTCTTTTCCATTCTGGTATAGAAAGGCATCAGAATGAAGTAAGCGAAGTAAAGAATAGTACAGACACGTGCAATAAATGTACGCTCATCTGTTGCTGGAACAACTCCCAGCCAGCCAAGAGTAACGAAGCTGACGCAGAAGATGAGCAACCAAAGTTTGCTGATCCAGCCTTTGTAACGCATGGATTTAACCGGGCTACGGTCTAACCAAGGCAGTACAAACAACACTGCAATCGCACCACCCATAGCTACAACACCTAACAACTTATCAGGTACTGCACGCAAAATGGCGTAGAACGGAGTGAAGTACCAAACTGGAGCAATATGAGCAGGTGTTTTCAGTGCGTTAGCTTGTTCAAAGTTAGGCTTCTCGAGGAAGTATCCGCCCATTTCTGGGAAGAAGAACACCACGAAGCAGAACACAAATAAGAATACGACAACACCAACGATATCTTTTACCGTGTAGTACGGATGGAAAGGAATACCATCTAAAGGAATACCGTTTTCATCTTTATGCTTTTTAATATCAACGCCATCTGGGTTGTTTGAACCCACTTCGTGCAGCGCCAAGATGTGTAAAACAATCAAAGCCAGCAACACAATAGGTACAGCAACAACGTGCAAGGCGAAGAAGCGGTTCAATGTGATACCAGAAATCAGGTAGTCACCACGAATCCACTCAGTTAAATCAGCACCAACCACCGGAATCGCACCAAAGAGTGAAATAATCACCTGCGCGCCCCAGTATGACATCTGCCCCCATGGCAATAAGTAGCCCATGAACGCTTCAGCCATCAAGGCTAAGTAGATCAACATACCGAAGACCCATACAAGCTCACGTGGCTTCTGGTACGAACCGTACAACAGACCGCGGAACATATGCATGTAAACAACGACAAAGAACGCTGACGCACCCGTAGAGTGCAAATAACGTAAGATCCAACCGTACTCGACATCACGCATGATGTATTCGACTGAAGCAAAAGCACCTTCCGCAGAAGGCTCATAGCTCATGGTCAACCAAATACCTGTCAACAACTGATTCACTAAAACCAACAGCGCTAAAGAGCCGAAGAAATAGAAAAAGTTGAAGTTCTTAGGTGCGTAATACTTTGATAAGTGGTCTTCCCACATTTTTGTGGCGGGGAAACGTGCGTCCACCCACTCCATAAACTTACTCATCAGACAGCCCCCTCATCAACACCAATAAGAATGACATTGTCTGTCTCATATGAGTGCGGTGGAACAGGTAAATTTAACGGTGCTGGCTGGGCTTTATAGACACGTCCCGCTAAGTCATAGCGTGAACCATGGCATGCGCAGAAATAACCACCAACCCACTCAGGACCTAGATCAGCAGGCGCCACTTCAGGTCTAAAGGTTGGCGAACAACCTAGGTGAGTACAAACACCAAGCACAATAAGGATCTCAGGCTTGATTGAGCGTGCAGCAGCATCGACATAATCAGGTTGATCAGACTCTTGCGACTTAGGATCAGCCATTTGGCCATCAATAGTCGGCAGAGCTGCCATAATTTCTGGTGTACGGTGCAAAACAAATACTGGCTGACCGCGCCACTCAGCAACAATCTGCTGGCCTGGATCAATCTTACTAATATTAACTCGTACCGGTGCTCCCGCGGCTTTCGCCTTAGCACTGGGGGCCCAGGATCCCAGAAACGGGATCGCAGCCCCTGCCGCTCCAGCCGCACCCACCACAGAGGTGGCTGCCACTAGAAAGCGACGTCGGCCCGTATTAACGCCGTCATTGCTCATTAAGTCGTCTCCCATCAGCTATGTAGCCTGTTGTCAGGCCTTGTAATAAGAAAAAAGCATTTACCATTTTCAAATTTTACAAATGGTAAAGAAAAGGTGCCTTCTTGACAAGTTGTCACACGATACAATTCGTCTAATAGCAGGCTAAACCACAACCAGTGCACGAGCGACAAATTGTCGCAGCACAAATTAGATACAAAAAACGCCCTGATTCCTTGCGGAAACGGGCGTTTTTCTGCAGCAAGTATCGATCAGCGCTTAGAGTACTGAGGACGCTTACGTGCTTTACGCAGACCCACTTTCTTACGCTCAACTTCACGCGCATCACGCGTTACGAAGCCAGCTTTACGAAGTTCTGGACGTAAAGTTTCGTCATATTCCATCAAGGCACGAGTAATACCATGACGAATTGCACCAGCCTGACCGCTTGTACCACCACCAGCAACGGTGATCATTACGTCAAACTTTTCTAAAGATTCTGTTAATTCCAGAGGCTGACGAACCATCATTCGTGCAGTTTCACGTGGAAAGAAATCATCCAGAGTGCGGTTATTAATAGAAATGCTGCCTGTACCCGGACGTAAAAATACACGTGCGGTCGCAGTCTTGCCACGGCCAGTGCCGTAGTTTTGAGTCGCCGACATAATCCACTATCCCCTTAGATCTTAAGTTCTTGAGGCTGCTGTGCAGCATGCGGGTGGTTAGTACCTGCATACACTTTCAGCTTGCGATACATGTCGCGGCCCAGCGGATTTCTTGGAAGCATGCCTTTAACAGCTGCTTCGATAACGCGTTCAGGTGCTTTAGCAATCAATTTCTCAAAGCTAATTTCCTTGATACCGCCTGGGAAACCAGTGTGTGAGTAATAGATTTTATCTGATGTTTTATTACCAGTGACACGAACCTTCTCTGCATTAATAACAACGATGTAATCGCCAGTATCAACGTGCGGAGTGTACTCAGGCTTGTGCTTACCGCGTAAACGGCTAGCAATCTCAGTGGCCAAACGACCCAGAGTCTGGCCTGCAGCGTCGACGACATACCAGTCGCGCTGTACTGTTTCATTTTTTGCTGTAAAAGTTTTCATTCGCTATGGCCTC
>RRZU011823356.1_pt1 | contig 15579 bp, 11 predicted proteins | sample 2165561 | NCBI WGS metagenome assembly RRZU01 (sample SAMN10456909, study PRJNA506462) | wastewater metagenome | isolation source: wastewater sludge | place: USA: Moscow, Idaho
ATTTATAAACTCTTCTACAGATTCTCTTGTTGTATTTGTTGAATTTCGCACGTTGAACATTAGTTTTAGTTCATTTGGTGTTACATTTGTAACTTCCATTCCACCTCTTATATCTGTGATTACCATTTTTGAAGGTGCGAAATATTCATCTCCATTATCAAGATTGTGTCCTGCTATTTGAGGTAATACATGAGCAAAGTTATGTACTGGATTTATACATTTTTCTGGATATGCTGCGTGTCCTTGTTTTCCTTTTATAGTGATATATCCATTTATACTTCCACGTCTTCCTACTTTTATCGCATCACCAAAAACCTCTTCACAAGTGGGTTCTGCTACAACTGCGTAATTTGGTATAAAGTTTATTTCTTTTAGATGTTCTAATAGTTTAATTGTTCCATAAGTTCCCTCACCTTCTTCATCACTTGTCATCAAAATACTTAGTGTTCCATCAAAATCTTTTGCGTGTTTACAAGCGTACAAATATGCAGCAACTCCACTTTTCATATCTTGTGTTCCACGTGCTGTTATAACTCCATCTACGATTTCAGCTGCAAATGGATCTATTTCCCAGTTACTTCCTACAGGAACAACATCGATATGACCAGCAAAACATAGATGTTGAGAATTTTCATTGAATTTTTTATAATAAAATCTATTTTTCACTCCTTCCATATCGAATTTTATGCAAGTCCATGTATCACCTAAGTACTCTTCTATAAAGTCAAATGCTCCATCATCGTCTGGAGTAATTGATTTAAATCTTAATAATTTTTGAAATAATTCTATAATAGTCATTTTTATGTATCCTTTTTGTAACTAGAATTTTATCTAACTTAGCTTTATTTTGTTATAATAATTAAAATTTACACTTGTTATTTACAAAAAAAGGATCCTTTATGGGAAAACTAGAGAAATCATTTTATTGGCTTTGCTTTGTATTAGCTATTTATATAACCATAGGATTTAAGATTATCCCTACTGTTTTAGAAGACCAATTAGTAAAAAACTTAGATGAAAATCTTACACAAAAAACAACTCTTGAAAAAATCGAATTTAATCCATTTACTTTCAACCTAAAAATTCATAATTTTAAATTAAGTGATTCAAATAATGAGCCTACAATTTCATTTAAAGAGTTTGCAGTAGATTTTGGAGTATTAAAATCAATAGAAAATCTAAATATAAGCTTTGAAAATGTTTCATTATTAGATGCTATAATTAACGTTATTGAAGAAAAAGATGGTCAAATAAACTTAACAAAACTTGTAAAACCTCAAGAAGAGCAAGAGGAAGTAAAAGAAGAAGATCCAAATTCAAAATTGTTAGACTTCTTAATTTCTAAAATAACTTTAGAAAATGCAAATATAAACTACATAAATCAAGAAGAAAATCCATATAGTTTGAGTTTGAAAAATATAAATTATACCCTTTATGATTTAGGAACATTCAATGATATTCTTTCTTCAAATGATTTAAAACTTAAATTAAATGACAATACAAATATCACTATTGGTGGAGCTTTTAAACTTGAGCCATTTAGAGGTTATGGAAAAATTTTAATTGAAGATTTAAGATTAAAAGAACTTTTAACTTATAAAAAAGATATATTAAATTTTGATTTAGATGAAAATGCAAATCTAAATTTACAACTAAACTATGACTTTCATTCAAATAAAGATTTCGCTTTAAATATAAATAGTGATAAATTTGAATTTAATAATATAAATTTAAAACAAAATGAAACTGATATTTTAAATCTTGCAAAATTGGATATCAAAACTTTCGTTTTTAACTTAGATAGACAAAACATCAGAATAGAAGATGTAAACTTTGATGCTCTAAAAGCAAATATGATTACAAATAAAGATGGATTAAATTTTGCAAATCTAATCAAAGAAGAAAAAAAAGATAGTGAAACAAAAGTATCTGATGAACAAGTAGCAAAAGTTGAAGAAAAAAAATCAACAGAAGATAAAACTGTTTCAAAAGAATTAGAAGTAGAAATAAAAGGCGCAGAAGTTGAAGCTTCAAAAGCGTGGAATATTAGTCTTGCTAATGTAAAAATAAACAATAGTGATTTTATTTTTGATGATAAAGTAAATAACAGTATTGCTCAAACAAAAGCTTTTAATATAAGTCTTGATAGTTTAAAAATCAAAGATTCAGATATTGATTTAAGTTCATTAAAACTAGCAAATCCAAACCTAAGTTATAATGATAATAAAAATAAATTATCAATTAACTCTAAAAATGCAAATATAAATCTTGATAAATTAACTCTTAAACAAAATATCCTAGATATCAATAAAATAGAGATTACAAAAGACAACTTTTCTTTAGATGATAAAAAAGCTAATTTTTCTTTAGCTACAAAGAAAACAGATATTGCATTAAATAGTCTAAAAATAGATAATGGTAAAACATCACTAAACTCAATTACACTTAAAACACCTGGTTTAGATTTGAATGATAACAACTCTAAAATGAGTGTTAAAACTCCAAATGTCGATATCAACGTAAATAATCTAATAGTAGATAACTCAAAAACTTCTATTGCTTCTATTGCACTAAAAATGCCAAGTATTGTATATGATGATACAAAATCTAATATGAGTGTTAAAACATCTACTGTAGATCTTGGTATAAATACCTTAACTATTCAAGATGCAAAAACTTCTATAAAATCAATAAGTTTAAAAACACCTAGTTTAGATTTTGATGATAAACAATCTAAAATGAGCGTTTCAACAGCAAAGATAGATCTTGATGTAAATGCCTTGGCAATTGAAGGCGCTAAAACTTCTATTAACTCTATAAATTTAAAAATACCTAATATAGATTTTGATGATGAAAAAGCTAAGATGAATGTTAAAACTTCTAATATAAATTTGGATTTAGATTCATTTTCTATAAATGATTCAAAGATTTTACTAAAAGAAATCACTCTATTAAAACCTTCTGTAAAGTTTGTTGATAATACTAATAATCTAAAAATTGATGCAAACAATATGGAACTTTATGTTTCTAATATCTCAAAAATAAATGATAAATTAGTAATAGATTCAGTAAAACTAATAGAGCCAGATCTTGATTTTTTAGATACAAGTAGCAATACAAAAATTGAAGCAAAAAAAATAGATCTACAAATCAAGAAACTATCAAATAGTAATGCTGGATTTAAAATCGAAAAAACAGATTTAAACAATCCAAATATTGCTATAACTCTTCCAAAAACAGCGGCTACAAAACCTAGTACAAAAGAAGTAACAAATCAAAAAGTTGTAAGTAAAAGTAAAGATGATTCAGCTCAAACAAAAATAAATATAGGACCTGTAAATATAAATAATGCAGTTTTCTCTTTTGAAGATAAAAACTTACCAGTTCCATTTAAAACTGTAGTTACAAAATTAAATGGAAAAATATCTGAATTTAAAAATACAGAATCAAGTACAAGTACACTAAATGTAAATGGTACTGTTGATAAATATGGTGTTGCAAAAATTACGGGAATCGTACATCCAAATAATATCAAAGTATTAACAGATATAAATATGATTTTTAACAATATTGCAATGTCAAACTTCACTCCATATACTGGAAAATTTGTTGGGAGAGAAATAAAAAGTGGTAAGTTAGATATGGATTTAAAATATAACATTGAAAAATCAAATCTTGATGCTAAAAACAATATCACTATTTCTAAATTAGAATTAGGAAACTCAGTTCAAAGTCCTGATGCTGTTTCTTTACCTTTGGATGTAGCAGTAACACTTCTTAAAAATTCACAAGGAATTATCGATATTAAACTTCCTGTTTCTGGAAATGTAGATGACCCTACGTTCTCAATAGGTTCAATAGTATGGAATGCATTTATAAACCTTATGACAAAGGCTGTAACAGCTCCTTTTTCACTTCTTGGAGCAATATTCAACTTTAGTCCAGATGAAATAGATAGCGTTGATTTTAATTTAGCACATGATGAGATAACTCCTATTCAAAAAGAGACTCTAGATAAAATAGCACAGATTTTAACAGCTAAACCTGAATTAGCAATCAAAATATCAGCTTCTTATGATAACCAAAAAGAAGAGTATGCATTAAAAGAGAAAAAATATTTAGAAGATAATCCAAAAGATATTAATCTAAAAAAAGAAGAGCTTGAAAAAGAAGTACTAAAAGAAAAAGCAGAATTAAAAGAGCTTGAACAAATAGCAAAAAATAGAATATTAAATATCAGAAATTATTTAATTAAAGAGAAAAAAATAGACACTAAACAAATCATTATAACAGATAAAATGGAAACGTCTAGTGCATCTGTTAAGATTGATATAGAAACAATCAAATAAATATTATAATATTTACTTATATATAAAGAATAATATTGACTTATTATTCTTTATGTGATAATATCCTTTAAAGTTTTTTAAGGATAAAAAATCATGAATAAAATATTACCTATAATTTTAATTGTAATAATGACTTTTGTAGCTTATGGTGTATATAAACAAGCAAATAAAAGCATAAAAACAAAAAGAATTGAATGCCAATCAAAAACAACTACCTTTGAAAAAATAAATATTGAACAACCATTAAAAGAAGCTGTTAATTTATTAAAATCAAATAACTATACTATCAAATCATCAATTGAATACTCTAAATTTATGAAAAGTAATTTAGTAAATATTCTTACAAAAGAACAAGCTGATGAAAAACTAGAAAAAATCATAAAAGGCTATATAGAGACAAGTGCTCAAACAAATAGTGATGATAAAAAGCTATTAATAGATTACTATATTTATGAAAATGACAAAGAAGATAAGGGTAAAAAGAATAATGATGCTAAATCATATGCGGGATATTTAGTATTTGAATTTAAATATGACAATAAATTAGTATATAAGATTCAATCTGATTATATGAATTTAGATGGAAATGATATAGAAGATAGAATGAATTGTGCGATGAAATCATTTACTTCATTAAATAAATAAAAGGAAAAAAGAAATGAAACAAAAAGTTTTTAAAGAAAAATATCATATATTTGAAATCGAATATAAAAAAAGTGAGCTTCAATATAAAAGTGTAGATGAAATTATTTCAGCACTTCAAGTGAAAATAGATGCACATCCTGTTATAGCTTTTATAGCTATTTTTGATCAATACAAACACACTTCATCACTAAAAGATGGAGAGATTAATCCAAATATAAAAGCTGCAAAAAATATAGTATTTTGTTTTGGAAAAGAGCTACCAACACCTGAAGTTCTAGCTGTAAGACCAAGAAGTATTGGTGTTTGTGAATTAGAAGACTCATTTGTTCTTAGTTTTTTAGAAGCGCCAAATGAAACTGCAAATAAAACTATGGAAGATTTTGTAAAATCTCTTATATAAATATCTTAGATAATTAAGCTTTTATAGCTTAATTACCTTCGCTCCAAATCCACCACTACTAGGATGAGCATCTTCAAAACCTCTAACTTTTGGATGTTTTTTCAAATACTCTTTAACTGCAAATGCTAGTTTTCCAGTACCAATTCCATGATAAACTAAAACCTCTTCAAATCCTGATAATAAAGCATCAGATAAAAATTTATCAAGATTTTCAAGTGCTTCTTCTGCTCTTTGTCCATGTAAATCAAGTTTGATACTTGCAGATTCTGGTCGTTGGATTGTCACTGTTGCTTTTTTTGTAGGAATTTTTGGAGGTGGAGGATTTCCACTTCTACTTAAATCAGCAAGTACAACTTGTACTTTCATACCCATATCATTTTCAATAAAAGCTTTTGTACCTTTTATTGAAACAATTACGCCTTTTGTGTTTCTGTATTTTACCCTATCCCCTACATTTAGAACAACTGGCTCTTGGATTTTTTCTGTTTTAATCTCAACTGCTTTTTTATGGGCAATATTTAAATGTTGGTGAGATTCACTAACTAATTTTGCTTTTATAGCTTTTTTAGCTTCATCTCTTGCATCATTATACTCTTTGTGTAGTTTTGATTTTTCTGAGTAAATATGCTCATCTAATTTTTCTTTTTGATCTTTTAGATTTCCTGATATTCTTTGCATATTTGCAATTTCTTCATCAAGTTTTGCAATTTTTTGTTTATATTCTCTCTCTAATGAACTACTTCGTTCGATTAACTCGTTTAGTTTATCTTTATCATCTCCATAAACCTCTTTTGCTCTATTTACAACATTTTGAGGTATTCCATATCTAGAAGCTGTTTCAAAAGCATAAGATCGTCCAATAGTTCCTTGTAAGAACTCATAAGTTGGTCTTCTATTTTCTTCATCATATAAAGCTGCTATTAACTCCACATCTTCATTTGAAGCCATTAAAGCTGCAAGTCTTTTATGGTGAGTAGTTATGATAACTTTGATATCTCTTTGAATTAACTCTTCAATTATTACTTTAAATAAACTAGCAGCTTCATCTGAATCTGTTCCTAGTTCTATTTCATCAACTCCTACGATCGCATTTTTACTTCCAAAAAGTTTTGAAAACTCAACCATACGACCTGCAAAAGTAGAAATATCATTTTTTACACTTTGAGGATCATCTAAAACTGCATTTATTGACTTGAAGTTTGTTACAACTGTATCATGATGAGCTTTATATGGAATCAAATACTTTGATAAGAAAACAGCTGTTAAAATTGATTTTAACATCATTGTTTTTCCCCCTGCATTAGCCCCTGTTATCATAACAACTGATTTCGTAAAATCAATACTTATAGGTTTTGCATTATGCAATGCTGGATGACAAAAATCAACTAGTCTATTTACATTGTTTTTTGAAGGAAGTATAAAATTCTTATCATTTATTTTTGAGAAAAATAGTCTTGATTGATAGTGATCAAATCTATCAAACTCTTTATTTATAAATTTCAAAAATAATAAATTCTTCTCAAAAAGTGAAGATATCTCTTTACAGATTTTATATAAAATCTCTTCTTGTTTGTTTTTTAAATCACTTTGTTTTTGTTTTAAATCACTAATACTATGAGGTACAACATAAAAAAATCCAGAATTAGATCTATTTATAACTGATCCACTTAATACATGGTTGAAACCACCTCTTACCAATAAAGATTCTTCACTATTTATATAATGAACTTGTGAATCAACCAAATATGATCTAATTTTTGTAGAGTTAATAATCTTGTATAAATTTTGTTTTATAGCTTCTTTATTTTTTGAAATAGCGTATTTGATATTGTCAAAAGATTCATTTACTCCATCTTTTAAATTTGCTTTATCATCAAAGTATTCGCAAATCTTTACTATTTCATTTGGTATAGTAATCTTATCAATCCACTCTGCTAGTTTTCCATCGAAACTAAATTTTTTTAGATATCTAAAATAGTTTATTATTTTAATAAATTCAAAAATATCATCCATTTTTAAAATACCCTGCTTTTGAATATGCATCAAAGCAGAATCTAAATTTTCAATCTTATTAGGTGCTTTTATGTCAAATTTTGACAGCTCACTTATAAGTTTGTGATGAAGATTAATATCACCTTCTAAAATGATAGATTTTTCCCTAGCCATAAGCTTTGAAAAACTATCTAAATAATCAATTAAGTCTAGTTTTTTTAATATATTTTGCATGGTGCGATTATATCTAAAAGGGAATAATATTAATATGAATTTTTTGTAAGTTAGAAGATCTTATTTTAAATACTAAGTTTTATTAGTCTATGAAAATATATCTCAAAACGTTATAACAATTTGAGATATATTTAAGTTTATTTTTGTATACTTCCGCCCCACAAAAAAAGATAGGAAACATATGAGAATAACAATAACAAACGAAGAATTTAACAATATTCAAAAAATCTTAGTTCAAAATGATATATCGTTGTATGAGAGATTTAATGAAGAGTTTAAGAAGTCAATTTTATCGTGTACACCAAAGAAAATAAAAGCTACAAATAAAGCAAACATAGCAAAAAGAAGAAAAAGTAGAAATGCAATAACAAATGCAGTTAATATGTTAAGATTTGAAGATAGAGATATTACAGTTTATAGTGTGGCTAAAACAGCTGCTATTAGCTATAACACTGCTAAACAATACAAAGATTTTATTCTGGCTCAATAAACTACAAAATAGCTTTCAAAACAAAATATATACAAATAAACTTATATAGTTTATTTGGTATTTTTCAAAATAATACAACAAAATGAAACACTAGCATCCCCCTCATACACAAGTTTAAAAGTTAAATATGCTAAAATCAATTTTTAAAACTATAAATATCAAGGTGTGTTGTGTCTATTTTTACTTTACAATCGTTAGCAGGTGGATTTCTAGATGAAGATTTAGAACATTTTAATAAAAAATTTGATGATTGGTGCGTCCAATTTGATAGTTATGAAAAAGCTATGAATAAAGTGAAAACTCTTGATAATCAAGAGTCTATAGATGTTGTAGAAATCACGCCACTAAGTTATCCAAAATATTTTTTTAGAGAGTTACAAGGCACTATTTATACAACAAGACAAATAGAAGATAAAATTGTCTGTGTTGTGGAGCCATATATGGGTTCTAGCTTTAGAATCGCAATATGCGATCTTAAAACAAAAAATGTAAGACTAACAAAAACCAACTACAAAAATATCCCAAGTATCGAAGCTGCTTTTGCTAATTTTGGAGAGTAATTGTTGTTTGTTAATTTTAAGAGAAATATCTTTTAGCTGATTAATTTTTATAAAAAATACTGCCAATAAACCAAAGCAACAACTGTTACCATTAAAATTGCCAGAATATTTATAAAAAACCCAAAACTTGCCATTTGTTTTACTTTTACAGCTCCGCTACTCATGGCTATTGCATTTGGTGGAGTGGCGATTGGTAGCATGAAAGCATATGAAGCACAGATTGTGGCTACCATTAGAATTAGAGTCATATTTATATTTGCAACTTGTCCTAGTGAATAGATTATTGGCAAAGCAATTGAAATAAGTGCTGTATTTGATGTGATTTCAGTTGTAAATGTAATCATACTAGCGATTATTAAAATAAGTAAAATCACTGGTAAATCTGTTAAAGACAACATATAATTTGCAACTTCATTAGCAAGACCTGTTTTTGAAAAAGCTGCTGCTATTGTAAATCCTGCTCCAAATAAGAAGATAATCTCATAAGGAATATTTTTAGCATCTTCCCACTCAATAAAGCCAATTTTTGGAACAAACATCAAAAGTCCAAAGCTTAATAATATAGCAGTTTCATCTAAACCAAGTCCTGAATAATAAGGCTCAATTTTTGAATTAACCAAAAGTGTAATAACCAAACCTAGTAGTATAAATAATAATCTTTTTTGCTTTGGTAATAAAACTTCTTTTGCTTTTATCTCTTTGTCAAGAACAACATCACCTAACCCCAAAGACAAAATAAAAGGTATAACAATAAGCATTAATAAAGCCAAAGGGCCTGTTAAAAACATCCATTGAATAAAAGCAATTGGTTCAATTGAGTGTTGTTGCATAAAGCCTAAAAGTATCAAATTTGGTGGTGTTCCAATTGGTGTAACAATACCTCCAATACTACAACCATAAGCAATAGCAAGGGCAAGTCTAGCTTTAAATTTTAAATCTTCTGTTAAAAATATAGCAATAGGAAGTAAAAGTAAAGCTGTTGTTGAATTTGATAAAACAGAACTTAGAAGTGCTGCTGTTATCGATAATGAGAATATCATTCCCCTTGGAGTATTTGGAAAGATTGTTAATAATTTATTTGAAATATATTTATGCAAATTTATCTTTTGAGTGGCGATTGCAATCATAAAACCACCCATAAATAAAAATATAGTAGTATTAGAATAATTTGTAGTTGCACTTTTTATGTCCAATATTCCAAAAGCTGGAAACAACACAATAGGAAGTAGTGAAACTACTCCAATTGGTAAAGCTTCATTTGTCCATAAAATTACAAAAAGAACAATCAAAGCTATTAAAGTAGAATGTTGAGTATTAAAAAACATATTTGAAAGGAAAAAAAATCCTATTGCCACCACTATCGATAAAAATATATTTTTCAAAACAAACTCCTACTTTATTTTTTAATCTAAATAATTTTATATTCTATTTATTATTATATATTGATACCATAGTACTATAAAATTAATAAATTTTTTACTTCTTAAAAAATAAGTGTCCCTGCCTTTCCTTCAATAATATTTAAGGCATCTTTTAAAGTACCAATACCAGCTTTTCCACTACTTGCATTAACAAAATCACAAGCTGCTTCAACTTTAGGTCCCATAGAACCATTTGCAAAAGACATATTACTTATTTCTGATACGGTTATTTTCCCAATAGAACTTTGATTATCCATTCCCCAGTTTTTATAAATATTATCAACATCCGTAAGCATTAGTAACATATCTGCTCCAAGTTTTTTTGCTAATAATGCACTTGCTTTATCTTTATCAATTACTGCTTCAACACCTATTGAACTACCATCTGCTTGGCGAACTATTGGAATACCTCCTCCCCCTGCACAAATAACAATAATATTATGTTTCAAAAGTATTTCAATAACAGAGATATCAGGAATTAAAATAGGTTCAGGTGATGCAACAACACGACGATAATTTTTGCCATCAACTGCAACGCTCCATCCAAACTTTGAAGCTAGAATATCTGCTTCTTCTTTACTATAAATTGGACCTACTGGTTTTGAAGGATTTTTAAAAGATGGGTCTTTTGAATCTACTTCAATTTGTGTTAGTAACATTGCTACTTGGTGCCCTGAAGGCAAAGCATTTTCAAGCTCTTGTTCAATTAAATAACCTATCATTCCTTCAGTTTCTGCACCTAGTACATCAAGAGGATAAGCTTCTTCTTGTTTATAAGCAGCACCTTGAAGAGCTAATAAACCAACTTGCGGTCCATTACCATGCGTAATAATAACCTTATGTCCAGCTGCAATAACTTCAGCAATTGATTTTGCTGCAATTTTTGTATTAGCACGCTGATTTTCTATTGTTAATGGTTCTCCACGCTTTAATAAAGCATTACCTCCAAGAGCAATTACAATTAACATAATTAATCTCCTAAAGTTGCAACTAAAACAGCTTTTATAGTATGCATACGATTTTCTGCCTGGTCAAAAACAATAGATGCTTTTGATTCAAATACTTCATCTGTTACTTCCATACAATCTAATCCAAACTTTTCTTTTATTTCCATTCCCATAGTTGTGTCAGTGTTGTGGAAAGAAGGCAAACAATGCATAAATTTAGTTTTTGGATTTCCCGTTTTCATCATAAGTTCAGAATTTACTTGATATGGCTTTAATAAATTAATTCGCTCCTGCCATTTATCTGCAGATTCACCCATAGACACCCAAACATCAGTGTAAATAAAATCACACCCTTTTACAGCTTTTGTAGAATCATCTGTAATACAGACCCTAGCACCTGTTTCAATAGCAAGCTTTTGAGCATATTCTATTATCTCAAAGCTTGGCCAACACTCTTTGGGTGCACATAATCGTACATCCATTCCTAATTTAGCACCACCAATTAATAATGCATTACCCATATTATTCTCTGCATCACCTATAAAACAATAAATAATTTCATTAATTGGCTTTTCACTATGTTCACTCATTGTTAATGCATCTGCTAAAAATTGAGTAGGATGATACTCATTAGTCAAACCATTAAAAACTGGTACACCAGCATGTTCAGCAATTTCTTCTACTATTTTTTGACCAAACCCACGATACTCTATTCCATCATAAATCCTACCAAGTACCCTTGCAGTATCTTTAATAGTTTCTTTATGACCTATATGAGAACCTGTTGGTCCAAGAAAAGTAACATTTGCTCCTTGATCGTAAGCAGCAACTTCAAACCCAATTCTTGTTCGAGTAGAATCTTTTTCAAAAATTAATACTATATTTTTCCCATTTAAACGTTTTTGTTCAGTACCTGCATATTTAGCAGATTTTAAATCAGCTGATAATTTCAACAAAAATTTAATCTCAGACTGATTAAAATCTTTAATAGCTAGAAAACTTCTATTACGTAAATTATATGCCATTACTTATCTCCTTAGAGTATATTGCTCTATATTTTTATGTTTAATTAGCAGGGTCTCTTTGAATAGGACAAGTCATACAATGAGCTCCACCACGCGCACGTCCTAATTCTGAACCACTTACGGTAATAACTTCTATACCAGCTTGTCGCAATTTATCATTAGTAAAAGTATTTCTTTCATAACCAATTACTACACCTGGTTCTAATGCAAAAATATTATTACCATCATCCCATTGCTCTCGCTCTCTTTCATAACTATCACCACCTGTTGAAACTACATTGAGTTTTTTAATACCTAGACACTCTGCTGTAATTTCAAATAGATCTTTCTTTTCTTCACGAATATCTAATGTTCCAGCCTTATCACCTGGACGTAATGAATAACATTTAATAATTGAAGCAACTTCCAAATAGCTAGTTACGATATCATGATCACAAAAACTAAATACAGTATCTAAATGCATTGCCGAACGTGATTTAGGCATTTCACAAGCAATAATTCGTTTTGCTGCACCTGCAGAAAATAATGATTTTGCCACTTGACCTACAGCTTCAGGAGTTGAGCGTTCACCCATTCCAATTAATACAGTGCCATTACCAATTGGCATAACATCTCCACCTTCTAATGTAGCTAGACCATGATCAACATCAGGATTACCCCACCAGATATTTATTGGTTCTTGAGTGAATAAAGGATGAAAACGATAAATTGCTGTCATTAACAAGGTTTCTTGTCTACGTGCTTGCCAATGCATAGGATTAAGTGTTACACCATTATAAATCCAACAACTATTATCTCGAGTGAAAATAGTATTTGGAACAGGTGGAATAACAAAACCATCTGCACCAAGATAACTTCCAAACATACCATGTTGTTTAAATGGTAAATCATGTACAGCAATTCCTCCAATTAGAAATTCAGCAAGATCTACTGCTTTCATTTCAAATAGCCATCCTTTAAGTTCATTGAGCATCCCCACCCCTACATAGTTTTCAGTAATACGACGATTTAAAAGCCATTTTCTATTTTCTGGAATCATTAAAACTTCTGCTAATAATTCATGGACATCATAAACTTCAATACCTCTTTCACTCATTCGTAAACAAAAATCAGCATGATCTCTTTTTGCCTGCTCTACCCAAAAAACATCATCAAACAAAAGATCATGACAATTCATCGGTGTTACACGAGTATGAGCCAAACCTGGACGACAAACTAACACTTTGTGAAGCTTTCCTACCTCAGAATGAACACCTAGTGATTTTATTAAATTATTAGTCATATTATTTTTCTCCACTAATTTGATATTTAAATTATTACGCCAATACTTAATACCACCATAATTAAAAGTGATAAGATTAATAATAATGGCCAAACAAAAGCTAACCATTTTTCATAAGAAACTCTTCCTATTGCAAGACCACCTACAACTACAGCAGAAGTTGGAGTAATTAGATTTACTATCCCACAAGCTGATTGGAAAGCAGTAACAACTAGATCTCTTCCAACAGATGAAAAATCTGCCAAGGGCGCCATAATAGGCATACTTAATACAGCAAGTCCAGAAGTTGAAGGAACAAAAAATGAAAGTAAAACTTCAATCCAATACATTACATTAATAAATACTACTGCAGAATAACCTTTTACAGCTTCAGCAGATGAATTCAAAATAGTATCTGTTATATGCCCAGCGTCCATAACAACAACAATTCCACGAGCAATTCCAATAATTAATGCAACTCCTAACAGATCACGTGCACCAGCAACAAAAGCATCACTAAAACCTTTTTCACCAACTCTACCGATAAAACCAATAACAATTGATGCACCAAGAAATAACATTGACATTTTATCCATCCACCAACCTTGAGAAGACACTCCCCAAATCATAATTATAAAAGTAAATAAAAATGCTATTAAAATAATTATTTGATTTGTTGTAAGTCGTGCATTAGAGTCTGACATATTTTTAAGAAAGAAATCTTTATTACTTTCTTTTTGATGAGCTACTATTGATTTTGAAGGATTTTCACGCACTTTCTTAGCATAATACATAACATAAGAGGTACAAATCAACCAACCTAAGATAAGAATAACTAGACGTAAATCAAAGCCAGCGGTAAAAGAGATACCTGCTGCATCTGAAGCAATAATTGTTGAAAAAGGATTGATGGTAGATCCCAATACTCCAATTCCTGCACCAAGTAAGATAATAGCAACACCAGTTATTGCATCATATCCAGCTGCTATCATTATAGGAATGATAAGAATATAAAAAGCTAATGTTTCTTCAGCCATACCATAAGTTGTTCCTCCTATAGCAAACAAGCCCATCATTATAGGAATCATCCATATTTCATGACCCTTCATACTAGTCATTGCTCTTGATATACCAGTATTGATAGCACCTGTTGAATTAACTACGCCTAAAAAACCACCAATAATCAATACAAAAAGCGATACATCAATTGCATTTGCAAGACCTGAATCTGGATCATAAAAACCTTTTATTGGAGCCATTAACACATCAACTACACCTTGATGATTAGCATCAACCAACTTATATGTACCAGGAACAGGAACACTCTTACCTAAACTTTCATTATTAACTCTATCGTATTGACCTGCTGGAACAATCCAAGTAAGTACTGCCATAAATATAATTAGTCCAAAAAGTATGGTATATGCACTTGGGAATTTTGATTGTATTGTTTCCACTACACTTGACTTACCTTTAGATTCTTGGGATGTTTTATTTGTTGAATTAAGCATGCATAAATCCTTTTTTTATTTTTCTTTAGGACTTTGATCGAACAAGAAATTGAATGAAAGACAAAATCCACAACTGCCTTTATTTGGTTTTCATAACTCTTTTATGAAACTAGTTTCTACTAATTTAATTTTATAGTATAATAACTTATTTTATACTTACGGCTTTAAAATTTAGCAAGATATACTTAAAGTATAATTTTTATAAAAATGGGAATTTATTGTAAATGGCTTATATTTTGTGGAAATTAATTGATAAAAAATAAGTAATTTTATAAAATTTTGTCTAACATTTTCTAAAAGGGGTATTTTCAATCTAATCAATGATATAAAATCTCTTGTAATTTTACATACAAAAGATAAAGTAGTAGAAATAACACAATTGAAGGTAGTAGCTCCTCCAATTGTTAAAACTTCATTTGTCCAAAAATTATAAAAGTATAATCAAAGATATTAAAGTAGAATTTTGAGTATTTAAAAACTTTTATTTTTGTTTAGGTCTAAAAGGTTTTATAACTTCTTCATTACAAACTAAAAATGGACCTTCCATTAAATCAATACAATATGGAATTGCAGGAAAAACTGCATCTAAACACTCTCTTATTGATTTTGGTTTTCCAGGAAGATTTACTATTAGTGAACTTCCTCTAAGCCCCGCTGTTTGACGTGATAAAATTGCAGTTGGTACAAATTTTAATGAAACTGAACGCATTAATTCTCCAAAACCTGGCATCATTCTATCACATA
>RRZU011782358.1_pt1 | contig 15576 bp, 17 predicted proteins | sample 2165561 | NCBI WGS metagenome assembly RRZU01 (sample SAMN10456909, study PRJNA506462) | wastewater metagenome | isolation source: wastewater sludge | place: USA: Moscow, Idaho
AGATCAATAAAAAAGACCTGAGAAAGGCTCAGGTCTAAAGTATCGTAGTAAACAGCGCCTACCTCTTATCGTTCAGGATGTAGCTTTCGATCGCAAGACCAATGCGTACAACCCGCTTGCGAAGCCCCTTAACCATGATTGGGTTATCGCGATGATCTACCTCAATGGTATCCTCGTACTGATCGATAAACCTCTTAAGCCTATTGGTTGGCCTAAAGAATAGCGATGTTTCGGTTTCGTAGGTTTGCTCGTAGCCGTACTGGGCCATGATATCAACAATGGCGCTTTTCTCCTGCTCAAACGACTTATTTAGGTAAATCTTGCGCTTGCCGAAGCCGATAAAAGGGTAGGTTACCCCAAAAGCACATCCAATAATCAACATACGGTAAAGGCCAATCTGCTCTATGAATACCTTTAACGATATGTTTCGCCCACCTCCAAAAAGGTAGAATAAAATCATAATTAAGCTCATTACCACGCAAAAGTACACGGCAAACTTGAGGGCCCTGATGGCATATCTTTCCATATAGAATCAATTTTGACGGTAAATATAAATTTTTTGTTAAATACTTGCACGATAAGCTTTAAATTTATGGACAACTTCATCCTTTACCCTAATGCCTATGAGCTGGTTTTCGAACTTTATTGCGCTCTTCTACCCGAACACCTGTCGGATGTGCGGCACTCCGCTGCTAAAAGGCGAAACAACCCTTTGTACAAAATGCATTGCGAGCCTACCCTATACCCGCTACTGGGAGTACGAAGACAACCCGGTTGCCCAAAAGTTTTGGGGGCAAATTAATGCCACCGCCGGGTGCTCGCTTCTCCATTTCCGCAAAGGAGCCAAGGTTCGCAAGCTCATCCATAAGCTGAAGTATAAAGGAAATACGGAAATAGGCTATAAGCTGGGATATATTCTTGGACTCCACCTCAAGACCAGCCCAACCTATGCCGATATCGACTACGTTGTGCCCGTACCGCTTCATCCCAAGAAACAGCAAAAACGAGGCTACAACCAAAGCGACTACATTGCCAACGGCGTTGCCGATGCAATAGGCGCAAAATGGACAACAACAATAGTACGACGCAATACGCACACCTCCACCCAAACCCAAAAGAATAGGATAGAGCGCTACCAAAACGTGCGCTCCATTTTTGAGGTTGCCCATCCCGATACAATTAGAGGTAAGCATATCCTTGTGGTAGACGATGTGATTACCACCGGAGCCACCATCGAATCGTGCGCAGCCGAGCTGCTCAATGCAGCACCATGCAGGGTAAGCATTGCCTCTATTGGAACGGTGTAGCCTCGACTCCGCTCGGCTACCGATCTTCGTTTTTTCACGGCTACCGAACGTTGGATTTGCTCAATAACAAAACGTCGTCTCCACTCGGAAACCAAGTTTTGCCTTCAATCGTCAACCAAACATTAATAGAACCCAGGAGCCGAACGAAGCCAAGGCTCGCCTATCTTTGCTTTCCGTTAATCATCACATACCATGAAAAGCGATCTTTCTAAGCTACCCAACATCGGTAAAGACACCGAGACAAAGCTCATAAGAGTTGGCATTACCTCTGCTGCCGAACTTAAGGAGGTTGGAGTAGAGCAGGCCTTTCTTCGCCTACAGGCCATCGACCCGGGTGCTTGCCTTAGCCTTCTGTACGGGTTGGCAGGAGCCATAGAGAACGTTAAGTGGAACCAGCACCCGCCACAACGGAAGCACGAACTTCAAACATTCTACCAGCAGGCCAAAGCGCTGCTCGATGAAGGCTCTTTAGCCCACGAGTAGCTTGGGCATTGTATAAAATAGCTATGAAGTACTTCTTAAACACCCCACATTCCCATATTGAGGGTATATTTGCCATTCAAAATTAAGGGAATATGGGAATGAGATTGAGGCTTTTAGCTGCGCTAGCAGGAGCCATGCTGCTTTTAGGCTGTAGCAGCACCCGAAACATGCGAGTTCTTACGGCTCGCCCTGCCAACATAACCATAGATAGATCGATTAAGCGGATTGCCATTGTAAATAGAGCTATTCCGCTGCAGAAATCGGTGGTGGAAGGAGTTCTAACCGGTGAGCTTCCGGGTACAGATGCCAAGCTATCGCGCGAATGCATCAGCGGGATTAACCAAGAGCTAAGCAGCAGCAACCGCTTTGAGGTTTCCCTTTACAACCACGAGCTGCTAAGCGGAAGCCTATCCAGCACCGAGTTTGGCCCATGCCTTAGCTGGAACACCATTGGGGACATCTGCAAAAAAACGGGTGCCGATGCCGTTCTTTCGCTCGAATACTTCGATGCGGCATACACCCTCGAAAACCTAAGCAAAGCGAGTAAGACCTTAGACAAGGTTCTTGTAAACAATACGGGCGAGGCCATATTCAGCGCAGGAGGAACTGCAAGCGCACGCGCTGGATTTAGGATCTACAACAACACCAACCGCACCATCAGCTACGAAAACTCCTACAAGCATAGCAAAGTATGGAGGCAAAGCGCCCGAACCTACCTCGAAGCAGCATCGAAGCTCCTCAAAAGGAACGAGGCAATTGTATACGTTAGCCGCGACCTAGGGGCCAACTTTTCTAGGCAGCTTATCCCGATGAGCTACTGGGAGCAACGGTTAATGTTCAAGGGGAAGAACCCAGAATCGGTAAAGGCAGAACGATTGGCGCTCACCAACAACTGGGAGGCCGCCGCCGATGCTTGGCTAAGAGCCTTTAACGGTGCAACGAAGCCTAAGGAACGAGCGGCTATTGCCTACAACCTAGCGCTGGCCAACGAGGTACTAGGCAGCTACGATAATGCCAAGAAGTGGATTGTAACCTCGTACACCGAAGGCGGTGACAAAAGGGCGCTTCAGTACTCTAGAATTATAGATGGCCTTATAGCTGACCACCAGCGCCTGCAACAGTAGGGCTTATAACGGCAGCATAGTACACAAAATAAAAGGGAGGTAGCCTTGCGCTGGCCTCCCTTTTTGTGCTAACACATACAACATCTAAACAGGCAACCCTGCCGTTCGCATAGCGAAAACGGCTTTCTATCATGCCGCAATAAAGGTTTAAAGAGCGTTAAGCTTTTCTCTTCACATTTTGTTCCATCTTTGGTAGGAACATAAAGATGAACAGCATGAAGCTAAGAATACTTACCCTGATGCTTATAGCCCTTTTTCTTGCAAGCTGCTCGAAAAAGGACGACAACGTAACGCCTACACCTCCTGGCTCTGGAACAGAGGTTGGCTTTATGCAGCGCTCGTGGGATGGGCAAAAGCGCGGTGACGTGTTTTACGAGATTTTTGTACGCTCGTTTGCCGATGGAAACGGCGATGGAATTGGCGATTTTAAGGGAATAACCGATAAGCTCGACTACCTCCACTCACTAGGCGTATCGGGCATCTGGCTAACACCAATGAACCCTTCGCCATCGTACCACGGCTACGATGTTACCGACTACAAGCTAACCAACCCGCAGTTTGGAACAATGGCCGATTTTGAGGCTTTACTATCTAAAGCCAAATCGCTAAACATAAAGGTGATTATCGACTTTGTCATCAACCACACCTCTAGCCAGCACCCCTGGTTCCAGAGCGCCAAGAGCTCGGCTACAAGCCCCTACCGTAGCTGGTATCTTTTTGCCCCTACCGGCTCCATTCAGGAGTGGATTAGCTCGGGAAAGGTACCAACGGTAACCACCTACAACTCGAGAGAGTGGTATAATAATGGCGATGGCTACAGCTACTATAACGCATTTTGGGATCAAATGCCCGACCTCAACCTAGCTAATCCCGATGTGGTAAATGCAATAAACGATGCGGCCAAGTTCTGGCTCGATAAGGGCGTTGCAGGTTTTCGACTTGATGCCGTAAAGCATGCCTGGCAAGACCCTAATGCAACCGAAGGCTACGCATTCTGGAGGAACTTCTACAACGCAATGAAGGCCTATAAGCCCGATGTGTACATGGTTGGCGAAGTGCTCGACGATGCCCCTGTTGTGGCTCCCTACTTCACCTCCATCCCAGCCCTATTCAACTTTAAGGCATACTGGAAGCTAACCGAGTTCCTCAACAATGCCACCTACGCCAAGTGGTATCCCAAAGATTTTCAGGATGTGCTCAACATCTACAACAGCAGCTCCTCGAGCTATACCAACGCGACAAAGCTGTCGAACCACGACGAGGACAGAACCCTCAGCACGCTAGGCTCCATACCCGGTAGAGCAAAGGTTGCAGCAGCGGTGCTGCTTACCATGCCCGGTCAGCCCTACCTTTACTATGGCGAAGAAATCGGGATGAAGGGAATAAAGGCCACCGGCGACGAGAATGTTCGCGAACCCTTCCTTTGGACCACCGGGACCGACAGCTACCGCACAACCTGGCGTACGCCCAGCTACTCCAACAACTCTACGGTAACGCCGCTTGCCCAGCAAAAGGACGATGCAGCATCGATATTTGCCGTGTACAAAAAGTTCCTAGAGCTGCGCAACACCTACCCCGCGCTTGCTTCTGGTTCGTTAGCGTACGGCGACATCAACAGCCAACCCGACAACGAGCTGGTTTACTATACCCGCCAAAAGGATTCGGAGAAGCTAATGGTGATGCACAACTTTGGATCGTCAACCAAAACGGTAAGCCTTGCCCCAATCGTGAAAGTGCTAAACCTTTCGGGTGTTAAGCAGCCCGTTGCCGAACAGGGTGGGGCAAAGGTAACCCTCAGCGGCAGCACCTACACGGTTACGCTACCCGGATACTCGTCGATTGTGGTTGAGATGAACTAACGAAAAGAAAAAAGCTGACGGATATATCAATCCTTTAGGGCTTGCGGAGGAAACTCGGTAAGCCCTTTTTCTATTTTGGGCTCGCTGACGGGTGTCAGAAGCTTCAAATCTTACTTTTGAGCTCTCTGTAAAGTTACAGAAGGCTCAAATCTTACTTTTGAGCTCTCTGTAAAGTTACAGAAGGCTCAAATCCTACTTTTGGGCTTTCTGTAAGATTACAGAAGGCTCAAATCCTACTTTTGGGCTCTCTGTAAGATTACAGAAGGTTCAAATCCTACTTTTGGGCTCTCTGTAAGATTACAGAAGGTTCAAATCCTACCTAGCTTTACCCACCCCAACCATCGCTATTTCGATGTTGGTATAGGTAACCATAAAGCCCTTCTCCGATTTTTCGAGCATGGGAAGGAGTAGATCGGCAAAGAGGTTAATCTTATCCGATTGGTCGATAATTTCGACTACGATGGGTAGCTTCTCGGTAACCTCCCACATGCTGGCAGAGATAATGTGGCTGCTTGCCCCAAACCCCATCACCCCCTTAAGCACGGTAGCGCCCTGTAGCCCATTTTGCTTTGCAAAGAAGACGATGGCCTCGTAAAGGGGCTTGTGGTCAATCTTGTCGGTACTGCTAATGTAGATGCGCATTAGCACGGCTGGTACTTGCTTCATCCTAGAAAAGTTTTGTGGCCAAATTGCCAAGGTAAACTGCAGCTAACCCCAAAAATACGCTCAGCGAGGTGTAAAGCGCAAAGTAGAAAAAGGCGCCATCCCGCAAAAAGGTAAGATTTTCGTTGGCGAATGTAGAGAAGGTGGTAAAGCCTCCGCAGAAGCCCACGGTAAGAAACAGGCGCAGCTCGTCGGACATAAAGCCACCTCGATCCGAAAGCCCGTAGAATAGGCCAATAAGGAAGCATCCAACAATGTTCACCCAAAAAGTTCCATAAGGAAATGGTGAAAGCACGCTCTGCTGCACGTAACGGGCAACCAGAAAGCGAGCCACGCTTCCCAAAAAACCACCCGCACCAATAATCAGAAGAATTCGAAGCATTACACTCGCTTTTTAAACGTAAAAAGGGTGGCTACCCACCCTTTCTGTTACTTATAGCACGCTTACTCTATCGACGTTTTAGAGATTATCCGTCCCATAACCTTAGCGTACGCCCAAGGCAGGTATACGCCTACGGTAACAATGGTAAGCAGCAGCTGCCCCCAGATAAACAGGAAGTCACCACCCTTATCCATATCGTAGTCTAACGCAACACGCTCACCAGCTTCGTTGACACAAGCAACATGAGCCATGACGTACTTGTAAATGTTAAGGTAAAATAGAGGGAAGTATATTCCAAGCGTTAAAACCGTAAACAGGAGATGAAGAAAGATAAAGCCCATCATGTTGAAGAGCTTAACATCGAGCGATATCCTGTAGCCATTGTAGCTGCCGCTTACCATCCACTTAAGCAGTAAGGTGTAAAGTGGGGCTAGGGCAATCAGCTGGTAAATGTTGGCAAGCATACCTTCTTCGGCGCTACCGATACCAAAAAGAGCAACCGAGATCATCGAAAGCGCTATTATTGGAAGCACCAGCAAAAGGGTTAGAATTCCGAAAAGGGTTAGCCCATCGCCATCAAACCTATAGCTAGTTCCCTTGTAGCTCGATCCTTCGATAAAAAAAGTGTATAAGCGCTGTATAAACCAGGGAAGGTATATCCCAAGAGTAACGATAGACAGCAGAAGGCCAACCACTAGTATTCCTAGAAACTGAGAAATGGTATACGATGTTACCAACCTTTCGCCTTGATACTCGATGCCATCGGTCGTATACTTAATAACATAGTAGTAGTAGATGTAGACTACGCCTACAAGCAGCAAAAATGAGAGCAGCAGCATCAGCGATGTTCCAAACGACATATCGCCGCTTAGGATAGCCTTCGAGCGTAAAACGTATATTACAACAAGAACAATTCCTAAAAGATAGGTCGAAATCCAGTAAGGGAAAAGCTGCTTACCGTTTAAATGAAAAGAAAGGTAGGTCTTCATATGGTTTTTGAGTTATGGATCTAAAAATCATCTAAAATCTCCGCCTAAATTAAGCGAAACCAACAAATAAGCAAAATATCGAGCTTTTTTGCTAGCGATTGGTCTTGACCTCTCTTGCTTTTATCTCCATGGGGAGTATGCAGCTGTACACAAATGTGTTTATCGGAGTTGGTACGCCCAGCTGTTTGCCCAGCCGCACCACGGTTCCGTTTTGGGACTCAATCTCCGATGGCTTCCCATCCAGCACGTCTCGGGTAAGCGACGAGGTGGTGTCGTAATCAAAAGTATCAACCATCGCCATTGTCTTTTCTACAATTTCGGGCTTTAGCGCAACGCCCTTTGCCCTAGCCACACTGTATATCTCGGTAAAAAGCGCATGTAGCATCTGTCGGGTTTCCGGAAGTTCCCTTACAGCTCCATAGGACGAACGGCATACGGCCAAAAGTCCGCTACTGCAAATAAATAAGAACTTTTTCCAAGCCTCAGCCTCAATATCCGTTGGTACTATAGCCGTAACGCCGGCGTTGTCAAAAGCAGCCTTTATCCGAAGAATTCTATCGGTTTGCTCGTTGCTATTCTCTCCAAAAATAACGGTTGGGTTGACCCCAAAATGGTTTATAACACCGTTCGACTCTACCTTGCTGAAAATTCGGCAGAGCCCCCGTACAACAGGCCGTTCTCCCAAAACATCTTTGAGCTCATCGGTAGCCATTACCCCATTCTGAAGAGGTATAACCACCGTCGTACTGCCAACCATTGGGCGTAGCTGAGCGGCCATATCGCGAACCTGCCAAGCCTTTAGGCAAACCAAAACCACATCAACAATACCTACTTCCGAAGTACTGCTGGTTGCCTTGGCTGGCTTTACGGTAAAATCTCCATTAACACTTTTAACCGTTAGCCCATTGGCAAGAATCGCTTTCAGATGCTCACCTCTAGCAACAATCGTCACATCGTATCCTGCTGCGGCAAGTTTACCTCCAAAATAGCCACCAACACCTCCGGCTCCGACAATGGCAAATTTCATTCGAATAATTTTTAAGGCGTTTGGATAAAACATCCGTATGTCCGTTTTTCACTAGTGCTTACGCAAAAGAAACGTGGGTGTTCCATAAACGTTCTGACTGCAATCAGATAAGCATACTAAGCAAACTCTTCCCAACTTTTTGCAAGTCCGCCTATGCCTGTTTCGCGATAGGCAACCTGAATGTCGTTTCCGGTCTCTGCCATTGTTTTTACCACTTGATCAAACGGTATCTTATGGCCACCATCTGAGAATAGCGCATAGGAGGCACATTCATACGCCTTACCAGCAGCAATAGCATTACGCTCTATACAAGGAATTTGAACATACCCCATAACAGGATCGCAGGTGAGCCCTAGGTTGTGTTCAAATCCCATCTCAGCAGCATACTCTATTTGAGTTGTTGTACCTCCAAGAATTTGAGCCATTGCAGCAGCAGCCATCGCACAGGCCGTACCAACTTCACCCTGACAGCCTACCTCGGCACCCGATATTGAGGCATTATGCTTTACGATATTTCCTATAAGACCAGCAGTTGCCAATCCCCTTAGTATTTTTTGTTCTGTAAGATTTTCGTCTCTATTTAGGTAGAATAGAACCCCAGGAAGTACACCTGCAGCACCACAGGTTGGCCCGGTAACAACTTTTGCTCCAGCCGCATTTTCTTCCGATACCGCTAGCGCAAATGCAAATAACAAGCCCATGCTCTTCATTGTTCCCGTTGACTTTGTAGCTCGTATAAACTGAGAGGACGCTTTTCGTTGTAGCTTAATAGGGCCCGGCAACACACCTTCGTTATCTATCCCTCTACGAACGGTATCCTTCATCACCTCCCATATCTCCGATAGGTAGCTCCAAATTTCAGGACCTTCGTGGTCTTCTACATACTCCCAAAAGGTTTTACCCTCTGCCCGGCACCATTCCATAATCTCCGAAAGTAGGTGGTGAGGGTAAATTTCCTTATCATTGAGCAAGCCTTTGTCATCCATTAAATCGCCACCTCCCACACTGAATACTCGCCAAGAGTCAAGCTCCTGATCGTTTTTGTCGTAAGCTTTAATCTCCATTCCGTTAGAGTGCTCGTCTAAAAAAACATCTGGCTTCCATACAAACTGAACCTCTTTCGGCATTAGCTCTTTAAGAATCGCCTTATCGGTATGGTGACCAACACCTGTTGCCGCTAGGCTTCCATAGAGCGTCACCTTAAACTTTTTTGCATCAGGATTTTTACTGCTAAAAATGGTTGCTGCTCTTCCTGGCGCAATCGTATGGCTGCTCGATGGACCATACCCTATCTTGTATATTTCCCGAATTGACTGCATGCTGATGGCTTTACATTATTTGTAGGGCAAAGTTAACCCAAAACTATCACGAATACTAAGGCTGTCCATTCTTTACAGGTTGAGTAACGGTAGCTCCTTCGGAAGGAGCCACGGGAGCCGAAACCTCATTTGTTTTTTCTCCCGACACAGGAGGATCGGCTACTTTCTCTTGCTTAGGCTCGTTTATTGGTATTGGCTTCAGAAAATCTGGTCGTTTTTCCGAAATGTATTGCAAATTCTCCTCTATAGCCACAATATAGATCTGCAGCTTGCTGTTTAGCTCATTTATAACGTCCAATGACTTTTCAGCAACGTTTACTTTGGCAAAATCGCTCAAGTTGCCCATGTCGCGCTTCACTTCCAGCAGCTTGGTATGAAGGAACGATACGCTGGCTGGAAGCGAATCGCCATACTGCTGCTTTACATTCTTTTCTATCAGCTCAACTTTTTCGATATAGCCGTAAAGCTTATTCTCTACTACCAATGCCAAGCTATCGCGCTTACGAAGTGCAACCGTCTTATAGTACTGGTTAAGGCCATCGTAAAAATCTTTTACCGCAGCCAACGCCTGCTCACGACAGATGACGCAAACCGTATTATTAGCTTTCTCCTTAAGCTTCTCGGGAGCCGAGATATTTTGGGGTAGAGAATTTGTCTTTCTCAGCTTGGCAATATCAGTCGTAAAATTCCTATCCAGAAGAAATTTCTCGAGTTGAGCAATTTGGTTTAGAATAATTTGTCCTTCTAAGGTCTGTTCAAGGCTGGAGCGCTTAAAGATATCAGAAAAACGAAGGCTTCTAAGGCTATTCTCGCAAACGTACGGATCAACAAGCTTCATATCCTTTTCTAAGGATACCATGGTTTTAACCATACTCTTTGTTTGCTTCAAGTTCTGATCGTCTTCGAGGTATAGGCTCGCAAAACCCAAAATGGAGGTGTACTCCGACTTAAACACAGCAAGGAAAGTGCTATTCGTTCTATACTTGTACTCAACCTCATCGTAAAGCTTCAGCAGCTGACGGTAGCCCTGCATCACCTTAATTAACCCATTGGTTATGGCATCGGGATTGCCCATACGGAAGTTAAGACTATATACCTCCATCATGTTTTTCAGATTAGCAAATACGGTCAGGAAGCTGATAAAGTCTTTCTCCTGACGGTAGGTTTCAGCATTAATGAGCCCCGACTTAAAGTCATTCTCGATACGCAGCTTCCTTTTATCGATATTAGATTGGTTTACCTCATCACCTCTAATCTGCTCCATCTTGTAAAGCGACTTATAGTTTGCCACCACAATAAGAGGGTACTGCTTATAGCCTAACATCTGAACAAGGCTTTCACGGGTAATATCGGGATTCGCCGAGGTGTCAATGAATGCTTTTAGCACCTCCGTGTTCAGAAGAATTGGACGGCTATTCTCCGTGTTAAGCGCGTAAATCTTTATGGAATGAAGACGGGTATCAAAATTTTTCTGCTCAAAAAGACGGATGGTTGTGCTAAAGCGATACTCCTTGCGCTTTGAGTTTGCCTCAAGAAAGTTGCCAAACTCCCTCAAAAGCGAGAAAACCGCAGCCGTTGGGGTAGGAATTTTAGAGATGTTCTGCAACTGGGTAGCCACCAGTGAAACCATTTGATCGCGCTGGTTGGTTGTGATAGCACGAACCTTTATGTCTGCATCAATCTTATCGGAAGCGGAGTAGAGCGGAAGGTTATCGATAATTCGGATCTTATCGATCTTATCGCTCACAAACGTTTGATACTTGTTGTCCTTATCCCTGTTAATTTGAAAATTATAGATTGGATATGCAATATCCTTATCGCCAAAAAACTTTACATCTTTAAGCTGAGCCGTAATGAATAGGTACTCCAACTTCTCCTCGTCAATACCCCGCTTAAACCAACCTTTACTCTTAGGGTTCTCGAAGTTGATCTCGTTAATAAGCTTGCTAAACCGATCTCCGTTTAAAAGGTAGATATCTGTAGACAGGTATTGCCATTCGCTGCTAAAAGGATACTTCACCGAATCGGCGAAGCACAACTTAGTAATAATGTCGCGCTGGGCATAGCCGCTCGATGCGGCAAAGATAAGTAGTGCTGCAACTAGTAACTTCTTCATTACGATTAAACTATTAGGCCTAAACCCAAGCGGTTTTGGCGGTCATCGACAAAGCAGGAAGGCAGCCTGCGGCCTATTCCTGCGCTTTTTTCCCTCTTCCAAACTTAGGGCAACGCTCAAAAGGCTTACTAGGATCGAACCACATACGGTAGGTAATATGCCGTTTGCGAACAGTACATCCAATTTGAGTCATCAGCCTCATCATTACCGGATTGAAATCGCCAACCCAGTTAAACTCAAGATCGTTGTATTTGAACCCTTTTGATGTGGCAACACGAGCAAATTCCCGAATCATACCAGCATCCACCCCTTTCCCTTGGAACTCGGGAACCACACCAAAAATGATGCCAACCGCACGACGCGCTAGTTTCCGAACCTTAAGGTAGTACATGAACTTCAGCTTCCCCCACCAATCAAAACGACCATTCAGCTGCCGTGCAGCTTGGTTTAAATCGGGGATCATTAGGAAGAAACCGATAGGCTCTCCCTCGTGAAAGGCAAAGTAAAGCAGCTTTTCGTCTAGGATTGGCTTCATTGCCTTTATCAGCAGCTTGGTATTGGCAAGAGTCATATCCCCAGCACCAACAAACTTTCCCCAAGCTTTATTGAATACTATGTTGAAATCTTGCGCAAGCTTATCTAGGTTGCTCAAATCAGCATTCTTAAACTTATACGAAGAATTTGCCTCTAAGCGCATTCCTCGCTCAAGCAGGGCGTCAGCTATACCCTCGGTGCTAATAGGACGAGTATAGGTATACTGGTTGAAGTAGTTCTGAAATCCATACCCTTCAAAAAGATCGTTGTAGTAAGGAGGATTGTAGTTCATGCAGTAGGTTGGTTCTATAAAACCATCCTTTAGGCATCCCCACCAGCGATCGCGGTCGCCAAAGTTAACTGGTCCATCCATACCCTCCATCCCTTTAGCCTGCAGCCAATGCTTGGCGGCATCTAAAAGCATATTGGCTGCCTCTTGGCTATTGATGCACTCAAAAAAGCCAACTCCCCCAACAGGTGGTTCACCTTTCTTGAATGTTACCGGATCAACGAACGCAGCAACACGCCCTACAACCTCACCCTTGTCGTTCTCAAGAATCCAACGTATAACTTCACCCTTTCTAAATCGCTTATTCCTTTTCGGATCGAAAACCTCCTCAATGTCGCTATCAAGTGGTTGAACCCAAACCTTATCGTCCTTATAAATAGAAAGAGGCATACGCAAAAATGCCCGTTCAAGCATCTTTCCACTCACCTCTTTGAGCGTGTACTGATTCATATTCGTAATTCTATTGCTGTAAAAATAGAAATTATTGCGTGGAGTACAACCTCAAGAAGCAAGGTACGGCTAGCAGAAAAAATGGGAAGAATGAGAAATAGAAAAGCCGATCGGAACTAATATCTTTCTATTGGCAGGGATAGACAAGCGCGCCAAGTCGAGTCGTTTTTAATCTTTGTCCAATCGGCTTTTATGCTACAAAAATAATCTTGATTTTCTAGAATCCTAGGTTTCAGCAAAAATTCCTAAAAGTTTTAGGATTCGATACCCAACTCGTTTCGAACCTTCTTAGGAAGCTTAAGGGCAACCTCAAGGTACGATTCATCAATCCACCTATAAATGATGCTATCGGGTATAGTACCATCAACCAGCACCGTTACCCAGTAGGTTTTGTTCATATGATAACTAGGGAGCACCGACGAATGCTCCTCCTTCATTTCTATTACTTTTTCGGACGTATTCTTTATGTTGATGCTAAAATCTCCATCAAGATTGGTAAGTAGGAACATCTTGCCAGCAACTTTAAATACCAGCGTAACCTCATCGAATGGGAGGCATTCGGTAACTCCAGACTTGGATAGGCAGTATTCGCGTAGCTCTTCTATGTTCATCAATGTAGGTAATGGTTATGCAGCAAATATACCATTTCCTTACCATCAAAAGTTGGGCTCAAAGGCATTCTCAATGAACTCCAATTCATGATGATTTTTGTAAAAAACAATGCTGACGATATCGAAGCTGGCCTCGCGACCATCATTTCGCTGCTGCATAAAAGCATCGGCAGCAATGATGATGTTGTTCTGCTTTTTTCGGACAACTGCCAACTTAGGTTCATCCAGATAGAATTGGCTACGCGCCTTTACCTCAACAAAGTGCAGCACATTATTCTTTTCGGCAATAATATCAACCTCCTTGTGACCGTAGCGCCAGTTCGTAAAAAGAACTTTAAAGCCATTAGTGCGAAGATACAGGATTGCAAGTTCCTCGCCCTTTGCCCCTAACTCATTCATACTTCTACGTTAACTATAGTTTTCAATGCTATTTGCGATGTAAGATAATAACTTTACGTAATACTTTCATAAAGTACTATCCATCAATATCTGTACTGCCTAAAAAGGGCTATAGTCGTTAATATTTTGTTAATGGTCGAGAAATTTTAGGAAAGCAAAGAATCAATAATTAGAATTTTTCTAAATTGCTGCCGAAAGAAAAAAGAGTTCCAACTACAAAATGTAACAATATGAAGAAAATTGCTATTCTAGCTATGTCTCTTTTAATTGCTGGTGCAGTATTTGCTCAAACACCTCAAGCACCTGTTAAGAAAGAAGCTGTTAAGACAGAAAAGAAGTGCTGCGACAAGAAGAACGATAAGAAAGAGTGCACTGGCGATCATAAAGATTGTAAGAAAGCTTGCAACGAAAAGAAAGGCGAGAAGAAAGCTTGCTGCGCTGAGAAAAAGGCTGAGAAAAAAGCTTGCTGCGCTGAAAAGAAAGCTGAGAAGAAGTCATAACCTCGGCTACTACAAAATAGAAAATCCCAGATTCAGGTCTGGGATTTTTTTGTTTATCTAACAAGCTCTTCGATTGCGGAACTCACCTTATCGAAGCTAAACTGCGCCAGCTTCATTTCCATCAGCTGGGCTATTTGATCGTTGGCAAGATTTCCGATGCTACCCAGATGCTGGTAGTTTAGCTGCTCTGGTCGCTTAAACTTACCCTCGGCAATATCGCCCCCTACAATCTTATAGGCATCGCGGAACGGTTTACCCTCTACTACAAGGTTATTTACGGCATCGACGCTAAAGAGCACGTCGTACTTTTCGTCGTCGAGTAAGCCTTCTTTTACCTGAACCTGCGAGAGCATGTAGGTGGTTATGTTGATGCAGTCAACAATCTTGTTGAAGGCTGGGAAGATGACGTCCTTGGTAAGCTGCAGGTCGCGGTGGTAGCCCGATGGCAGGTTGCTGGTGAGCAGCATCAGCTCGTTGGGAAGCGACTGTAGGACGTTGCACTTGCCCCTCACCAGTTCGAATACATCGGGGTTCTTCTTATGCGGCATGATGCTCGATCCTGTGGTCAGCTCGTCGGGGAAGGAGATGAAGCCGAAGTTCTGGTTCATATACAGCACCACGTCGTAGGCTAGCTTGGAGAGCGTACCGGCAACAGCAGCAATGGCAAAGGCCACGTTGCGCTCGGTTTTGCCACGGCTCATTTGGGCAAATACGGCGTTGTAGTTTAGCGTTTCGAAGCCCAAGAGGTCGGTGGTCAGCTGCCTGTCCAGCGGAAATGTTGATCCGTAACCAGCTGCCGAACCAAGCGGATTCTTGTTTGCCGAATTGTACGCTGCCAACAGCATCTCCATATCGTCGGTTATGGCTTCGGCATAGGCGCCAAACCACATCCCAAACGACGATGGCATAGCCAGCTGAAGGTGGGTGTAACCAGGCAGCATTTTATCCTTATGCTTGTTGCTTAGCTCCTGCAAAAGGTCGAATAGCTCCTTGTAGCTATAAACTACACGCATTACTTCGCTGCGGAGGAACATCTTAATGTCGACCAGCACTTGGTCGTTGCGCGAACGCCCGCTGTGAATCTTCTTGCCCACATCACCCAAGCGACGGGTGAGCAGCAGCTCCACCTGCGAGTGGATATCCTCAACATCGGGCTCGATGGTAAAGTTACCATCCTCTATTTCGTTGTAGATCGCCTTCAACCCTTTTTGTACCTGCTCAAGGTCTGTTGCCGAGAGCAAGCCAACCTTTTCGAGCATGCGGGTGTGCGCCAGCGAGCCTAGCACGTCGTATTTTGCAAGGTAGAGATCCAGTTCGCGGTCGTCGCCCACCGTAAAGGTGTCAATGGACTGGTCTACCTGATAGTTTTTTTGCCAAAGTTTCATAGTCTTGATTTATGATATGTGATTTGAGATATGAGATAAAAGAATCAGGAAAACAGAAAAGGAATGCCAAATGCGCTTTGCTCAATTTTATCATATGTCTGTCAACTATGATGGGAAACATCCGTCAAAGCCTATTCCT
>RRZU011874658.1_pt1 | contig 15566 bp, 15 predicted proteins | sample 2165561 | NCBI WGS metagenome assembly RRZU01 (sample SAMN10456909, study PRJNA506462) | wastewater metagenome | isolation source: wastewater sludge | place: USA: Moscow, Idaho
AAACCGCGCTCGGATGCTGAACATACAATGGAGTCCTATGCAGAAGAATTGGCAGAAAAAATTCGCACCAGCAGGTGGGCTCGCATCCGTACGCGCCCACTGGCACCTGCCGTGCATCAGCCAGCGATGGGGCGGGCAATGCCGATGACGAGTGCGACCAGCGCTGGCAAGACGATTTGCTTGGGCGCTTCTACCGGCGGTACCGAGGCGATCAAGGATTTTCTCCAGAGCATGCCGGCCAACTGCCCCCCCATCCTGATCGTGCAACACATGCCGGAAAGCTTCACGGGTTCATTTGCCAAACGTCTGGATGGCTTGTGTTTGCCCCGCGTGGTGGAGGCGGGGAATGGCGAGCGGATCGAGGCTGGAACGGTATATATTGCGCCAGGGCATTCGCATTTGCGGATCAAGCGGACCGGTTCGGGCTTGCAGACTGAACTGCTGCGCAGCGAGCCGGTGAACCGGCATCGGCCGTCGGTCGATGTCCTGTTCGATTCTGCGGCAGAGGTGCTGGGACGGCAAGCCGTCGGGGTCATCCTGACCGGAATGGGAAAGGATGGCGCCCGCGGCATGTTGCGCATGCGTCAGGCAGGTGCGCGCACTTTTGGTCAGGATGAGGCAAGTTGTGTGGTCTATGGCATGCCGCGCGAAGCTTTTCTGATCGGGGCGGTGGAAGAGCAGGCATCGCTCGATGATATCGCCCGTCGCGTGCTGGCGGCCAGCGTGAATTGAAATCTGTTTCTTCTTTATGAAACTAGAGTTTAAACTGCGCCAGTAGATGTCTGGAATGAGGTGGTGCAATGCAAATCAGGCTTGTGCAAGATAAAACGACGACTACCCTGCACCTGGCTGGGCGCTTCGATTTCAATACACTCTCCGTTTTTCATGAAGCGTGCGACGATTTGCCTGTGCAAGCGGATATCCTTGGGGTGGAAATCAATCTCCTCAACGTGGATTATCTCGACAGTTCAGCACTGAGCGTGTTGCTCATGCTGCGCGAGAAGTTGCTTGCAGCGGGGAAGGAAATCACCCTGAGCGGAGCACGGGGCAATGTTCGACAAGTCTTCGATATTGCGAATTTCAATCGTCTTTTCCGGATTGTCTGATATTTTTCGGAATTCGGGTTTGGGCGATTGCGCGTTACGTGGTAATTTTGCCGCCAATCCAGCTTCTGGAGCGGCGTTTCGCCGTCAGATCAGGCGGGTGGCGAGGAATTGGAAATGTCAGAACTTTTAAAAAATATTGATGCGCGAACCAAGCTGGCAGGGACCAACAAGCTGGAAATCCTGCTGTTTTTCCTCGGCGTGGATCAACGGACCGGGCGCCGTGAAACCTACGGCATCAATGTCTTCAAAGTGCGCGAGGTGATGCGTACGCCGCAGATTACCGCTGCTCCGGAAATGCCGCCTTCGGTTGAGGGAATGGTGAGTCTGCGTGGGGCGCTGGTGCCGGTGATCGATCTGGCGAAGTACACGGGAATTGCAGCCGAAACGCCGCGTGAAATCATGATCGTTACGGAATATAACGGTCATACGCAGGGTTTTCTGGTCGAAGGGGTGGATACGATCCTGCGCCTGGACTGGAGCAAGATGCGTGTTCCCCCGGAAATGCTGATGGCGCAGACGGGCGGTCTGGTGACTGCGGTGACCGAACTGGAGGATAACCGTCTGGTGATGATGATGGACGTTGAGAAGGTACTCGCGGAAACCACCAGCATCGACAACGAAATCATGTTCCGTAGCGTGGTCCAGATTGATCGTCCGGACATGACGGTCTTTTACTGTGATGATTCCAGTGTGGCCCGCAAGCAGATCGAGCGTACCCTTGAAACCATGGGGGTCAAGGGGATGTCTGCGGTGAATGGGCGGCAGTTGTGGGATGAAATGGAAAAAGTGGCGGCTTATGCCAAAACCCAGAACCGGGCGCCATCCGATTTCATCAATTTGATCCTGACAGATATTGAAATGCCGGAAATGGATGGCTACATCCTGACCAAAAAGATCAAATCCGATCCGCGTTTCTCCAATATTCCGGTGATCATGCATTCCTCTTTGTCCGGAATGTCGAACCAGAAGCTGGGGCAATCGGTCGGGGTGGATGAATATGTGCCCAAATTCGAACCGCAGCGCTTGTCGGAAACCTTGATGCGACGCTTGGGCGTTGACCAGGACGCGGCGGTTGGCGGCTAAGCGGGGAGAATCTAATGAATCTGGTCGAAAACAAGAATTTGCTGGACAGTGTGGATGCCCGTACGCGCCTGGCAGGGTCCAACAAGATGGAAATTCTCCTGTTCAATCTGGGAACACGGGAAGTTTTTGGCATCAACGTTTTCAAGGTGCGCGAAGTCGGGCGTACCCCGCACATCACCAGAACGCCCAACATGCCTCGCGGTGTCGAAGGCCTGATTTCCCTGCGCGGTAATGTGATACCGGTCCTGTCGTTGGCTTCCTTCCTGCAACTCGACGATGTGCCGGCGGGTTTGGGGAAGTCCATGATGGTGGCGGAGTACTCCAAACGTACCCTGGGTTTTCTGGTGCATGAGGTGGACCGCATCATCCGCGTGGACTGGGATCGGGTGAAGGCGCCGGAAAGTGTGCTGACTGCCAATCAGGGGCTGATCACTGCGGTGATCGAGCTTGAGAACGGTGGTTTGGTGTCGATCCTTGATGTCGAGCAGATCCTCGCCAATGCCTTCGGCGAGGCGATGATTGTCGATATTCCGCCAGCGCAGGTGGATGAAGATACCAATGTGTTTTTTGTCGATGATTCCGTCGTTGCCCGGCGCAAAATTGCCGAAGTCCTGGACAAGCTCGGGGTGCGGCACAAACATGCGACCAATGGCATGGAGGCCTGGACCCGACTGCAGGGCATCGCTGCGCATACCCAGCAGATCAAGGGCAATTTGCGCGACGAAATCCGCCTCATTCTGGTCGACGCAGAAATGCCGGAGATGGATGGCTATGTCCTGACCAAGAACATCAAGGCGGACCCGCGATTTGAAGGGGTGCCCGTGGTGATGCACTCTTCGCTTTCTTCGGAAGCCAACCGGGCGATGGGGAAAGCGGTCGGGGTTGATGCCTACGTGGCAAAATTCGACGCGGAAGCCCTGGCGGACACGCTGCGGCCGTTGATTGAACGATAAAACTGATTCTCTGGAGAGCTGAATGGCTGCCGATCCCAAAACCAGATTTCTGGTGGTGGATGATTTTTCCACCATGCGCCGAATCGTGCGCAATTTGCTGAAGGAACTTGGCTTTACCAACGTTGATGAAGCTGAAGATGGCGCTATTGCCCTGCAGAAACTGCAAGGCGGTGGTTTTGAATTTGTGGTGACGGACTGGAACATGCCCAACATGGATGGTCTGACCCTGCTGCAGACCATACGCGCCACGCCGACACTGAAACATTTGCCGGTGCTGATGATTACGGCCGAAGCCAAGAAGGAAAACATCATTGCAGCGGCGCAGGCCGGTGCAAGCGGTTACATCGTCAAGCCATTCACCGCCGGTACCCTGTCGGAGAAGCTGGGCAAGATTTTTGAAAAGTACGGACAGGCCTGAGGACCAGCCATGTCAGCAAGTAACGATTCTGCCGATCTCGAAGCGCTGTTTGATTCCATTGCTACGGATTACCACGTGCCGCCAGAGCCTGCGCCGGCACCTCCTGCACCGGCTGCCAGCATACCCAGCATCGGTGACAGCGATGAATTGCAGGCGCTGTTCGACAGTGTTGCTGCCGAGGTGCCGCAGCCGGCTGACGACCCCGTCGCCGCAGCGGAAGCAACCTGGCCGCAGCAGGAGGACGTGTTCAAGCGCGTGGGCCATATGGCGCGGTCGCTGCATGACACCTTGTCGCAGCTTGGCTACGACAAGCTGATCGAAAAGACGGTGACGACACTGCCGGATGCCCAGGACCGCCTGGCCTATGTGGCCAACCTGACGGAGCAGGCTGCCTGTCGCGTCCTCAATGCGACCGATATTGCCTTGCCGCTCGTGGATCAGGTTGAGGCGCAAGCCAGACAAATTGCCGAGCGCTGGGACAAGGTGTTTGCGAACCAATTGCCGGTGGCGGAATTTCGGCAGCTGGCCATCGATTCACGGCAATTTCTCGGCCAGGATCTGCCGGTAAAAACCAGCGCGACCCATGCCCAGCTGACTGAAATCATGATGGCGCAGGATTTTCAGGACCTTACCGGCCAGGTGATCAAGAAAATCGTCGCGCTGGCGCAGGAGCTTGAGAGCGGTTTGATGGGCCTGCTGCTCGATGTTGTACCGGAAGAGCGCAAGACGGAGCAGGTCACTTCGCTGATGAATGGCCCTGTGGTGAACGCTGATGGACGCACCGATGTTGTCGTAAACCAGGCGCAGGTGGACGATCTGCTGGATAGCCTGGGGTTCTGATAAGGAGCAGAAAATGAGTGACTTTGCTGGAATGGAAGACCTCCTGCAGGATTTTCTGCAGGAAGCCCACGATCTGCTGTCCGATGTCGACAACAAACTCGTTGAGTTGGAGAAAACCCCCGAGGACACCGGGTTGCTCAACGACATCTTTCGCGGTTTTCACACCGTCAAGGGCGGCGCCGGGTTTCTTAATGCCAGCGAACTGGTGACCTTGTGCCACCTGACGGAAAACTTGTTCGATCGCCTGCGCAATGGTGAGCTGGAGCTGACCTCGGAATTGATGGATGTCATCATGGACGCCACGCGCGGGGTGCGCGACATGTTTGGCGAACTGGGGCAGGGAGTGCAACCGCAGCCGGCCGAGGCGCGCATCATCGATGCTCTGAAGGCCGCGCTGGCAGGCGAAGTGGTGGTGGCAACGCCTGTGTCGGCACCCGTGGCGGAGGCGCATGCTGGCGAGCCCGACTGGAATCAACTGCAGGCAGCGGTCAATGGCGAGACTGTGCCGGCTGAACTGGTAGTCAAGGAGAGCGCTCCGGCCCCGGCATCTGTGCCAGCTGCAGGTGTGACGCCGGTGCCGGCTGCGCCGCCTTCGCCATTCGGTCGCCGGACCAGTGACCGGCCCGCGAACAAGAGTGCAGCGCAGGCGCGTCGGGTGGAAGATCGCAACCGGGAGAACACCATCCGGGTCGATACCTCGCGTCTCGACCAGGTGCTGAATCTGTCCGGTGAAATTGGCTTGACCAAGAATCGCCTGACCAGCTTGCGGGCCGACATCATTGCCGGGAAGAATGATTCGGAAACTTTGCATGCGCTGGATCAGGCCGTCAGCCAGCTTGATTTGCTGGTCTCCGATCTGCAGAACTCGGTCATGAAGACCCGAATGCAGCCGATTGGCCGCCTGTTCCAGAAATATCCGCGCATTGCCCGTGATCTTGCCCGCCAGTTGGGCAAGGATGTCGAACTGGTGCTGGCCGGAGAGGAAACCGAGGTCGATAAGACGATGATCGAAGATCTGGCCGATCCGTTGATCCACCTGATCCGCAATGCCGTCGATCACGGTGTGGAAATGCCGGAAGAACGCGCTGCGGCGGGTAAGCCGACCAAGAGTCTGGTACGCCTGGAGGCGCGGCAGGAAGGCGATCATATCGTGCTGATCATCGCTGACGATGGCAAGGGAATGAGTGCCGAACGTATCCGTGCCAAGGCGGTGGAGAAAGGCTTGATCAGCGAGGAAGAAGCCAATACGCTGGATGAGCGGCAAAGCCTGAGCCTGATCCTGCTGCCGGGTTTCTCGACCAAAACGGATATTTCCGATGTGTCGGGGCGTGGCGTTGGTATGGATGTGGTCAAGACCAATATCCAGAAGCTCAATGGCTCTGTCGAAATCCGCTCGGAGCCCGGCAAGGGGTCTGTGTTCCTGATCTCGTTGCCGCTGACCCTGGCGATTTTGCCGGTGCTGCTGGTGCTGCTTGGCGACCAGCCGTTTGCCCTGCCGTTGTCGCTGGTGCGCGAAATCCTGCCGATCGATCAGGACAAGATTCAGGAGGTTGGCGGTCGGCATACCCTGGTGGTTCGTGGCGAGGTGCTACCTGTCATTTCCCTGGCCAAGCTGCTTGGCTGGCCACAGGATCGGAAGCCGGAATACGGGGTGTTCATGCAGACTGCGGAACGCAGTTTCATCCTCGGAGTGGACAGTTTTGCCGGCCGTGACGATGCGGTGATCAAGTCGCTGGAAGATTTCCGCCCCAAGGGTGTGGCCGGTGTGACGACGCTTTCCAATGGTCAGATCGTGCTTATTCTAGACATGAAGGAGTTGCTTGCCGACATGGGCCAGCACGGAGATTCCGGCATGGTCATTCGCCATTTCGATTTTGCCTGAGGCAGCAGTCGAAACACTGTCTGACTGAAAATTGCGGGTTATTGATTCATGGTGGGGGCGTCAGCCCCCATTCCTTTGTCGTGCCTGACCTTGTTTCTGCAGTGTGCATCAACCTAGAATCCGCCTAAAAAAGTGACGCTACCTGTTTAATTTTCTTGGTTTTTTTCTATAATACGGCCACCGGTATAGAAAAACACCATGGCAGAAGACAGCGACCTCGAAAAAACCGAAGAGCCTACAGGCAGGCGACTCGAACAGGCACGGGAAAAGGGGCAGGTTCCCCAGTCTCGTGAGTTGGGGACGTTTGTCATCCTGATTACCGCTGCCGCCATGCTGTGGATGATGGGGGGCTGGTTCATGGCCCGGATCCTGGAGTTGATGCGGCAGTCCCTGATCGTCGATCCAAAGTATTTTCTCGAGCCAAATCTGATGGTGACGCGCTTTGCCAGCCTGTTTGGTGACTCGCTGGTGGTGTTGGCGCCACTCTTCGTGGGTTTGGTGGTGGCATCGTTGCTGCCGCCGTTCTTCCTCAATGCCTGGGTGTTTGCGCCCAAGAAGCTGATGCCGGAATTGAACCGGATGAATCCGATTGCCGGCATCGGTCGCATGTTTTCGTGGAACAGCTTGATGGAGCTGGGCAAGGCCGTGCTCAAGGCGACTCTGGTCGGCGGTGTGGCGGTGCTGCTGATCAGCCATCAGCGTGACGAAATTTTCGGTCTGCTGGCCGAGCCCCTGGAAAAAGGGCTGGCGCACGCCGGACAGATGATCCTCTTTTCTTTCATGATGCTGGTGCTGACCTTGTTCCTTGTCGTTGCCGCCGATGTTCCCTTCCAGCTTTGGCAACATTTCAAACAGCTCAAAATGAGCAAGGAAGAAGTCAAGCAGGAAATGAAGGAAATGATGGGTGACCCGCACGTCAAGGGTCGGATTCGCAGCCTGCAGATGCAGGCTGCGCGCAAGCGCATGATGCAGGCGGTACCGCAAGCGGATGTGATCGTGACCAACCCGACGCACTATGCCGTAGCGCTGGCTTACAAGGCGGGTATGGGAGCCCCCAAGGTGCTGGCCAAAGGCGTGGGCGAGGTGGCGCTGAAAATTCGTGAACTGGGTGCTGCGCATGCCGTGCCGATGCTTGAGGCGCCGCCGCTGGCGCGTGCTCTGTACAAGCACGCCGAGCTTGATCAGGAAATTCCGGCGGCGCTGTACAACGCTGTGGCCGAGGTCCTGGCCTACGTCTATCAGCTGGCAAACTGGCGAGCGCAGGGGGGCGACTATCCCAGCATGCCGCGCAATTTGCCCGTGCCGCCGGAACTGGTGCCGGAGGGTGCGTAAATGGCGGCGGGATCCATGAACCTTCAGGGTATCGTCGGCCGACTCGGGGCCAGCCAGTTGGCCGCGCCAATTCTGATCATCATGGTCCTGGCCATGATGGTGCTGCCGCTGCCGCCGTTCCTGCTGGACATCCTGTTCACCTTCAATATTGCGGTTGCGGTGCTGGTGTTGATGGTGGCGGTGGATACCAAAAAAACGCTGGATTTTTCGGTGTTTCCGACCGTGCTGCTGGTCACCACGCTGCTGCGTCTGGCACTCAACGTGGCTTCGACGCGGGTGGTGCTGATGCATGGTCATAACGGGCCTGATGCAGCGGGCAAGGTAATCGAGGCCTTTGGCGAGTTTCTGGTGGGCGGCAGTTTTGCCATCGGGATCATCGTGTTCCTGATCCTGGTGGTGATCAATTTCATGGTGATTACCAAGGGTGCGGGACGGGTCGCCGAAGTGTCGGCCCGTTTCACTCTGGATGCCATGCCGGGCAAGCAGATGGCAAGTGACGCCGACCTGAATGCCGGTCTGATCGGTGAGGACGAGGCGCGACAACGGCGTCAGGATGTGGCGCGCGAATCCGAATTTTTCGGTTCGATGGACGGTGCTTCGAAATTCGTACGGGGTGATGCCATTGCCGGGATCATCATCACCTTGATCAATATTTTTGGCGGCCTGGTCATTGGTGTGGCTCAGCATGACATGGCAGTCGGCGAAGCTGCGCAGGTGTATGTGCTGTTGGCAATCGGTGATGGTCTGGTGGCGCAGATTCCAGGTCTGGTGATTTCCATCGCCGCGGGTCTGGTCGTGACGCGTGTCAGCGATGAGCGCGAAATGGGCGAGCAGTTCAGTGACCAGATGTTCAATGACCGCAAGGTCATGGCAATCACTGCCGGTATCATTGCCCTGCTCGGCATCATTCCGGGTATGCCTAACCTGGTGTTCCTGCTGATTGCGGGCGGCCTGGCCTGGATGGCCTGGAAGGTGGCGCAGAAACAACAGGCACTCACTGAAACACCGGTGCAGGTGGCGCCACCCCCGGCGCCGGAGCAGGTGGATGCAAGCTGGAATGATGTGGCGCCGTTGGATGTGCTGGGCCTGGAAGTGGGGTACCGGCTCATTCCATTGGTGGACAAGACGCAGGATGGTGAGTTGTTGCGCCGCATTCGCGGCATTCGCAAGAAATTTGCCCAGGAAGTGGGCTTTCTTGTTTCTCCGGTTCACATTCGTGACAACCTGGAATTGAAGCCCAATGCGTACCGGATTCTGCTCAAGGGAGTTGAGCTGGGAACAGGTGAGTCCTACGCCGGCCACTTCCTGGCGATCAACCCGGGGAGGGTGGCTGGAACACTGAATGGCACGGCGACCACCGATCCGGCATTCGGTTTGCCAGCAATCTGGATTGACATTGCGCAGCGTGATCAGGCGCAGGCGTTTGGCTACACCGTGGTCGATGCGTCGACAGTGGTCGCAACGCATCTGAATCATCTGATACTGACGCACGCTGGCGAGTTGCTCGGACGCCAGGAAGTGCAGCAGCTACTTGACCATCTGGCCAAGGAAATGCCCAAGCTGGTCGAAGATCTGGTGCCGAAAATCCTGCCGCTGGGGGTGCTGCAGAAAGTGCTGCAGGGCCTGCTGGAAGAAGGCGTCGCTATCCGCGACATGCGCACCATCATCGAAACCGTTGCCGATCATGCGCCGCGCACGCAGAGCCCGGATGATCTCATCAGCCAGGTGCGTCTGGCGCTCGGGCGGGCTATCGCGCAGCAGTTGTTCCCCGGAAACAGTGACATGCAAGTCATGTCGCTCGACCCGACCCTCGAGCGTCTACTGGCACAAGCGGTTGCCGGCGGTTCGGAAAATACCAGTTTTGAGCCCGGGCTTGCGGATACGTTGGTGCGCGAGGCAGCCACTGCTAGCAGCCGGCAGGAAAGCCTGGGGCTGCCTCCCGTTCTCTTGGTGCCCGGCAGCCTGCGCTTGTTGCTCTCCCGTTTCCTGCGACGCAGCATTCCGCAACTGAAGGTGCTGGCGCACAACGAAATTCCAGAAAATCGCATCATCAAGGTGACCTCGATCATCGGAGGTAAAGCATGAACGTCAGAAAATTTATCGCAGCCAATGCCCGTGACGCATTCCGTAAAGTGAAGGAAAGTCTGGGTAACGATGCCATCATCTTGTCCAATCGGGGGGTGCCCGGTGGGGTGGAAATCATGGCAGTAGCGGCACGCGACATGGCGATGATCGTACCCAATGGAGGTGTGGGTGACACCCTGGCGGTGCGCAACGAGCGTAACGACTATGCGGCGGCTGCACCGCAGGTGCCGGATGAAGATTACCGGGTGCTGCTGAGTACCGCGCGGGCACGGGTCAGCGGGGCGGCGGGTGCGGTGCCGAGCAAACCGGCGATGCATGCAGCTCTGTACCAGGCGCAGGCGGAACAGGCGGCCCCGGCCCGCCGGCCAGCGGTAACGCCGCCAGCCCGCCCGGCGGCACCGGTCAACGCCAGTATTCCACGCACAGGCGCCCTGCGGCAGCCGGAAATGGCGCGTCCGAATCCGCCGGCGGCGGCGCCCGCCCGGCCAGCGGCAGCGCCACGCAAGAACGAGGCAGAGGTCGTGCCGCAAGCCGTGATGGATGAAATCCGCTCGCTGCGGCGTATCGTCGAACAGCACCTGGCAGGTTTTGCCTGGGGGGAGACAGCACGCTCCGAACCGGTAAAGACCGAGGTGCTGCGGCAGATGCTCGATGCAGGCTTTTCTCCGCAATTGTCGCGGGAATTGTTGCAGGACCTGCCGCCGGAAATGGATGTTGGCCAGGCGCTGGCCTGGGTGAAGGGCGTCGCGGATCGGGTGTTGCTGACCATGCATGCCGAAAATGACATTGTTGATCGAGGCGGCGTCTATGCGCTGGTTGGTCCGACCGGCGTAGGCAAGACCACGACCACCGCCAAACTCGCTGCCCGCTGCGTGCTGCGCCATGGGCCGAGCAAAGTGGCGCTGGTGACGACCGATGGCTATCGTATTGGTGCGCATGAGCAACTGAAGATTTATGGCCGCATCCTGGGGGTGCCGGTGTATCTGGTGAAGGATGCGCTGGAGTTGCGGCAGACTTTGAACGAGTTGCAACATAAGCATATGGTGTTGATCGACACCATGGGCATGAGCCAGAAAGACAAACTGGTGCCGGAAATGACCGACATGCTGGCGGGGTGTGATGTGCAGCGGCTCTTGGTGCTGGCCTCGACTTCCCGTGGCGACACTCTGGACGATGTGCTGCGTGCCTACGCCGGTGACTTGCTGGCGGGGTGCATCCTGAGCAAGATCGACGAGGCTGCCAGTCTGGCGACGCCGCTCGATGTCATCATGCGACATGCCCTGCCGCTGTTCTATGTGTCCAATGGCCAGCGGGTGCCGGAAGACCTGCACCTGCCCAATCGCAGCTATCTTCTGCACCGCGCGTTCAAGGATGTGCCGGAGAATTCGCCGCATAAATTCACTGGAGTCGAACCCGGGTTGCTGATGGCCAATGCCGGCCTGGTTGCCGCAGGAGGTCGCCGTGGCTGATTTCCGTGTGGATCAGGCGGCGGGTCTGCGCCGCATGCTGGGCGGGGGCGGGCTACAGGTGATCACCTTCGTCGCTGGCTGCGAAGGTGTCGGGCGCAGTTCGGCCATTGCCAATCTGGGCGTGGCGCTGGCGCGTCTGGGGCGGGAAGTGCTGATCATCGACGAACACGGGCCGGGTGATGATGTGGCCAGCGCACTTGGTGTCCAGGCAAGCTACGACCTCCTGCATGTCATGCAACGCGAGCTACCGCTGGCCCGGGTGTTGCTCAAACCAATGCAAGGCCTGTCCATTCTTCCGGCTGCGCGCGCAGTGCACAAACTAGGGCGGCTGTCACTCAAGCAGCAACAGATTTTGCTCGATGCGATGTCCGATCAGGCGCGTCCGGTCGATGTCATCCTGGTTGACGCCAGCATGAGCCATCCCACCGGCTTTTCGCCCTTCGGCCTGGCCTCGCGTGAAACCGTGGTGGTTCTCTCGGGCAGCAGTGCCTCGATTACCGAGGCCTATTCCCTGATCAAGAAAGTCAGCCAGCTATATTCGCGTCGGCACTTCCGGATACTGGTTAACAAAGTGCGTCAGCCTGAAGATGCGCGCTCCATCTATGAAAATATTGCGCAGGTCGCTCGCCAGCGCGGGGTGGCCAGCCTGGATTTCGCGGGTGCCATCCCCTACGACGATGCACTGAAGATGGCAGGCCAGATGGCGCGTCCGGTGCTGTTGCAGGCGCCGGATTCGACTGCCGCGCTGGCGTTCCGTGATCTCGCCGCAGATATTCAGTACTGGCAGCAGACACCCGGTGGAGACGGGGTCCAGCATTTCATGCAGCAACTGTTACACTTGAGCCAACGTTTAACACCAAGTCTTTTGCGAGCCTGATGTACACCCCTGCCGGGCAACCTAACCGAGATGAACTCGTCCAGCGCTTCACGCCGCTGGTCAAGCGCGTGGCCTTTCACCTGATGGGACGTCTGCCCGCCAATGTGCTGGTCGATGATCTGGTGCAGAACGGCATGCTCGGCTTGCTGGATGCACTGGACCGCTTTGAGGAAGGGTTCGGTGCCCAGTTCGAAACCTATGCGACACAACGCATCCGTGGGGCGATGCTGGATGGCTTGCGGGCCAATGACTGGTTGCCGCGGACTTTGCGCCGCGAAATGCGGCGGGTTGAGGATGTGCTCAACCGCCTCGAACACGAACATGGTCGCGTGCCCTCGGAGCAGGAGCTGGCCGATGCCATGGCGATGCCGCTCGCCGATTACCAGCGCCTGCTGCAGGATGCACGCGGCCACCAGATCCTTTATTACGAGGATTTTGGTGGCGACGACGGTGAGGATTTCTTTGAACGCCATCTGGTTGACCGTTCTGGCGACCCGTCCGCTCTCCTGGAGGACAAGAACCTGCGGGAAAATCTGGCGCGGGCCATTGGCCGTCTGCCCGAGCGTGAGCAACTGATGATGGCGCTCTATTACGAGCAGGACCTCAATTTGCGCGAAATTGGCGAAGTGATGGGGGTGTCAGAATCCCGCGTCTGTCAGATTCACAGTCAGGCAGTGGCGCGTTTGCGCGCTCAACTGCTGGGTGATGTGCAGTCAGTGGCAAAGAAACGGAACAAGGAGAAGACGCTTGGATAAGCTCAGTTTTGCCGGCTTGGTCATTGGCCTGGTCGCAATTCTCGGCGGCCAGGTGCTGGAAGGCGGGCATGTTTCTTCCCTGCTGCAGCCGACGGCATTTTTGATTGTGGTGGGCGGCACCCTCGGTGCGGTTCTGCTGCAAACTCCTTTTGTGGTCTTCAAACAAGGTGTGAGTATGGCGACATGGGCCTTCAAACCGCCTGTGATCGAACAGAAGCGCATCATCGATCAGGTCATGCAGTGGAGTCAGCTGTCGCGCCGTGAGGGGTTGCTGGCCTTGGAGAATTTTGTGCCCGCCATCAAGGATCCATTTACCCGGAAAGGTCTGCAGTTGCTGGTGGATGGGGCCGATCCGGAGCGTATTCGATCGCTGCTGGAAGTGGATGTCGATTGTTTTGAAGAGGCGCATAAGCAAGCCGCCAAGATATGGGAGTCCGCGGGCGGCTATTCTCCGACCATCGGCATTCTCGGTGCGGTGATGGGGTTGATCCACGTGATGGAAAACCTGTCCGATCCGAGCAAGCTGGGGGCAGGGATTGCGGTGGCCTTCGTGGCCACCATTTATGGGGTGGGGCTGGCCAATCTGATCTATCTGCCCATTGCCGGCAAGCTGAAATACTATGTCTCACGCATGGTTGCGGCCAGGGAAATGGTGATCGACGGACTGGTCGGTATTGCTGTCGGAGATAACCCACGCATCATCGAGAGCAGGTTACGAGGGTATTTGCGCTGATGGGCCGGCGCAGGAAACAGGAAGAAGAACACGAGAACCACGAGCGCTGGCTGGTCTCCTACGCCGATTTCATTACCCTCCTGTTTGCATTTTTTGTCGTCATGTACGCCTTGTCATCAATCAATGAAGGCAAGTACAAGGTGCTTTCCGATTCCTTGGTCAACGCCTTCAAGAATTCCACGGCGCAAGACGGGGGGCAGCCGATCGTCGTCATGCAGGGAGCGCCCATTGTGCTACCCAAGCCAATCGTGAAAGCGGATGCGGCGCCGGAAAACAGGGCGAAAGAGGCTGCCCGCGGGGTGCAGCGGGAAAAAATGCGCAATGTCGCGAGTGACATCATGCGCGCGCTGCAGCCACTGGTGGCGCAAGGCAAGGTACGCCTGCTTGAAACCAGTCGGGGGGTGACCATCGAAATCAACGATAGCGTGTTGTTCGCGCCGGGGCAGGCGCGTTTGCAGACTCAGTCGAATCAGGCCCTGGGGGCCGTAGCCGAGGTGCTGGCAGATTCCGATTTTCCCATCACCATCGAAGGCCATACCGATAACGTACCGATTGCGACCGTACAGTTTCCGTCGAATTGGGAATTGTCGGCAGTACGCGCCACGACGGTGCTGCGGCTGTTCAATGAGCGTGGGGTGGGCGCCGAGCGTTTGACAGCAATTGGTTACGGTGAGACGCGGCCGGTGGAAACGAACATCACGGCTGAAGGCCGGGCGCGCAACCGCCGGGTAAGTATCCTGATCGATTCCGAGAGGCCGGAGGAGCCAACGGAGTTGGGAGCAAAAGCGCTTACCGGGCCAGCGCCTTAGGCAGAGTCAACGATGCGGCTGCCGGAAAAGCAGGAGGTCTGACCGTCGCTGCCATACACGGCGGTGCTTTGCTGACGTTGCATGAGGATGTCGAGCGCTGCTTCCGTCCTTGCCAGGTGTTTGTTCAGCAGATCCTGGTTTTCCAGATGCAGTGCCTTGGCTTGCTGTGCTATGTGCAGCGTGGTTTGCCAGAGTGCGGCAAGTTCCGTCGCGTGCGGCTGAGGTTGTTGTTCCAGCCAGTGTTGCATGTCGGTACGAGAGGTTTTGCCCGCGGCGCAGCCAATCAACACCGTCCGTTCATTTTCGATTCGATTCAGTTCATCAATCAACGGTTGCTTGCGCGCTACGATTGAGCCTAGCTCGTCAGCAGCGGCGGACAGCAACACGCTCTGCTCTTCCTTGAGCAGATCAAGAAACCGGGTGATCAGGTCGGTTTCCCTGAGCAGGAGCGATTTTGCCGGGTGCATCAGGCCTGACGGTGCTTGCTGATCATTTCGCGGGCGGTATCAAGCAACCGGTCAGCAATGGCTTCCGGATTGATCTTGAAGCGGCCTTGGGCGATGGCTTCCTTGATTTCGGCAATTTTTGCGTTATTCGTTGGCGCCGGTGCCGAGCCGACGGCCACTGATTCACGCGAACTCAGGCTGACGGATTCCTGACGGGTTTCCGGTTTGTCGGCGGTTTTTGCCGGTGTGGCATTGGGGCGAATAAGGTTCGCCGCGTAAGGGGTGGATTCGATTTTCATGATCTTGCTCGCTTAACTTTTCAGCACGAGCGTATTTACGGCGGGTGGCAGGGAAACTTTAATCACGATGAGAAGATTTTAATTGCTGAGGAGGATGCTGCCATCTTCCTGCGCAATACCGGCGACCGTGCGGCCGCCGGTCCGGCCGGTGCCCATGCGGGGGCGGGCTGTGTCGCCTGGTGCAGCGTCGTTCAGAGCTTTGCCTTCACCACGAATGGCAAAACCGTTACCTTGAAAAACAACCTGCACGCTTTGTCCCTGACGAATGACCGGGGTGGAAAGTAGTTGATGGTGCCGCAAGGCTTGTCCCGCGCCCAGCGAGCTGCGCAGGGTTTTTCCGAGGGCATCCTCGAGCCGTAGCAGGGTCCCACTCGGGAGGTTGCCCAGGTCGCCGGTATTCAGGTGGACATCGTCGGCCTGCACGGTGCTGCCCGCTTGCAGACTGCGCAGGGTTTCGACGTAGGTGGAGAGAATGGCAA
>RRZU010885644.1_pt1 | contig 15565 bp, 16 predicted proteins | sample 2165561 | NCBI WGS metagenome assembly RRZU01 (sample SAMN10456909, study PRJNA506462) | wastewater metagenome | isolation source: wastewater sludge | place: USA: Moscow, Idaho
ACCTTGTGGCGGGCGAGCAGGGTCTGCACCTCGGCCAGGCGCTCCTGCAATTCGTCGGCATCGGAGAGTTGGTTTTCTTCGCTCATGGTGCAGCGCCGCAAAAGACGCTGCATTCTACCATCGGCCGTCGGCTGGCGGTTTTACCGATTGCGTCCGCCCTGTGCAGCGGGGGTTATTGCGGGAGTTTCGCCGCCTGCATGCGGGCCAGGATGATGGCCGTTTTGCGGGCGAGGCCGGGGGCGTTACGGTGGGTGTCGTAATAGCGCGGGTTGGGCACCATGCCGGCGAGGCGGGCGGCCTGCGCCGCCGTGAGCTGCTGGGCGCTGCGGCTGAAATAGTGGCGGGCGGCGGCTTCCGCGCCGAAGACCCCGTTCCCCCACTCGATGACGTTGAGGTACACCTCGAAAATGCGCTGCTTGGACCACAGGTTTTCCAGCAGCAAGGTGATCACGGCTTCGTTGCCTTTGCGCCACAGACTACGGCTGGGGCTGAGAAACAGGTTCTTGGCCAGTTGCTGGCTGATGGTCGAGCCACCGGCGACGAAACGGCCCTTTTTCTGGTTTTTCTCGATGGCCAGTTGAATCCCCTGCCAGTCGAAGCCATCGTGGTCGACGAATTTGGCGTCCTCGGCGGCGATCAGGGCGCGTTTGAGATGCGGAGAAATCCTGTTGTAGGCCACCCACTGATATTGCAGGCGGGCGTCGGGGTTTTTTTCACGCAACTCGGCCAGGCGGATGGCCATGAAACGGGTGGTGCCGGGATTGAAACTGCCCCAGTAAAGTACCCAGGCCAGAAGCCAGAGAAACCAGAGGCCGCCGGCGGCGATGAGGGCGAGCAGCCCCCATTTGATGATCCTGCCCAGGAAGCTCATTTATGGCGCGTGCCGCAGTTGCGACAATACGGCCGCTGTCGCTGGCCGGACGCCGCGCCAGACGAAGAAGGCTTCCGCTGCCTGTTCCACCAGCATGCCCAAGCCGTCGGCGCAGCGGCTGGCACCCTGAGCCTGTGCTTGCGCCAGAAAGGGAGTGCCGTCGCGGGCGTACATCATGTCGTAGGCCAGGGCGTCGGGGGCAAACAGGCCGGCGGGCAGGGGCAGCGGTTCACCGGCCAGACTGGCGGCGGTGGCGTTGATGACCAGATCGAACTGCTGCCCGGCCAATGCGGCGAAACTGCTGCCGTGCAGCGGGACGTCGCCGTGGAAACGGGCCGCCAGTTGATCGGCTTTGTCGGCGCTGCGGTTGGCAATGTACAGGCTGGCAGGGTGTGCTGCCAGCAGGGGAGCCACGGCGCCGCGTGCGGCACCGCCGGCACCGAGCAGGAGAATGCGCCGGCCGGCGAGGGTGCAGCCGAGATTGTCCTGCAGATCGGCGAGCAGACCCGCGCCGTCGGTGTTGTCGCCGTGGATGCTGCCGTCGGCGGCGAAGCTGAGGGTGTTCACCGCGCCAGCCTGGCGGGCCCGGTCGCTGAGGTGAGTGCTCAGCCGGTAGGCTTCTTCCTTGAACGGAACGGTGACATTGGCGCCACGACCGCCTGCGGCCATGAAGCGGCGCACGCTGCCGGCAAAATCGTCGAGGGGCGCCAGAATGGCCCGGTAGTTGAGATTCTCGCCGGTGCTGGCGGCAAAGGCGCTATGGATGGCCGGCGAGCGGGAGTGGGCGATCGGGTTACCGAAAACGCAGTAGCTGTCCTGCATGGTGTTTACTGATTCTTGGTGGCCAGGGTATCGCCGGGTACGAAATTCCATTCGCGGGCGAAAGAGAGGATGGTGGCATTGCCCATGCCGGCGCGTGGAATCGGGCCGAACGGTGCGGCCATGCGCAGGATGCGCAAGGCCGCCTGATCGAGAACCTTGTGCCCGGACGATTGCGAAATCTCGGCGCTGTAGAGGCTGCCGTCGTCGACGTTGAGTTCGACGAAGATGATGACGCGGCCATACAGCTTGCCGCGTGCTTCTTCCGGGTAGTTGAGCGTGCCGATGCGTTCGACCTTGTTTTTCCAGGCATCGAAGTAGGGGGCCAGGGCGTATTCGCGGGTACGCGGGCTGATGAATTTCTTGACCGGACGTTTGTTGTACTCATCGATCGACTTGGAAATTTCGCCTTCCAGACGGGCCATGGCCCGTGCGGCATCGGCGAGATCCTGGCCACTCAGGGGTTTGGCCGGTACGGGTTGTTCGCTTTGCCGTTCCGCACTGCTCACGCGCGCCTGGCTCTGGGCCTGTGTCAGCATGCGCTGCTGGGCCGCTTCCAGTTCCTGCACCCGGCGCTGCATCTGCATCAGTTCGTCGCCCCGGGCGTCGCGGCTGGTCGACGGCAGCGGTGTTTTGGCCCGGCGGTTGTCATCCGTGTTGCCGCCGCCATCCAGATTGGCCTGGGCCAGCGCCTGCGCTTCTGCCGGGGCATTCTTGCTGCGGGCGTTGACGAGAATGATGTCGAGTGCCTTTTCGCGTACGGCCTGGGACGCATCGGGAAAAGTGAAGTGCAGGCTGAGGATCAGTGCGTGCAACAGCAGGGAAACGGCGATGGCCAGTCCCAGGCGGCGATCGCCGGTGGTGGTGGGCAGCGCGAGGGCGACACTCATGCCGGGCTTTCCTCCATATCTTCTTCCGTCGGACAGGCGGCGGGCGCAGTCAGTAGTTCGACGAAACGCAACTCGGCCTCCGGGCCGAGCAGGTCGATGTTTTCCAGCACCAGGCGCAGGCGCTGGCCGGGTTGCAGGTCGGCCGGAGCTGACGGGATGCGGGCGAGGAAGGGCAGGTGGTCGAGTTTGACCAGCTGTTCGCGGCGCACCGTGGCATCGATTTCCTGGATGGCATTTTGCTGCAGCCAGCGCAGGCACCAGTAGCGCTCCATCAGCCGCTGGAATTCACCGTAGGCACCATAGGTGAGTTCGAAGTCGCGCATCACGGCAAAGAGTTCGGCCGATTTCTGGGCGAAGGCCGGGGTTTTTTCCTGCAGGCAGGCAATCAGCTGCCACTGATTGACCAAGTCGCAGTAGCGGCGCAGTGGCGACGTCATCCAGGCGTACTGCGGTACGCCCAGGCCTTCGTGTGGCTGCGGGGCGGTCGTCATGCGTGCCTTGCCCATGGTTTGCGAGCGATACAGGCAGGCGATGCGTTTTTCGGCCAGCAGGCCGCCCCAGGTGGAGTTGGCGACGATCATCAGTTCCGCCACCAGCTTGTCGAGTGGACTGCCGCGCTTGCGCTCTTCAATGCGGACCGTGCAGTTTTCCGGATCGGCCAGGTCGCCGTCGATGGCGAAGTTGTAGTCGTTGACGCCTTGCGTGGCCGAGGGCTTGCCGCGCCGGCCTTCGCAGGCATTGGCAAAACGCCACAGATGCTGCAGTTCGCGTGCGAAGGGGCGTTCCTCCGACAGCGGGCCATCTGCCGTGGTCTGGTTGAACCAGGGTTCGACGTCGTGGTGCCGCAGGTTGTCGGCAATATGTACGATTTCCAGACGCGACTCATGCGCGGTGATTTCGTACTGTTCGTTGACCGTCAGATAGAGCGATACCGCTGGGCAATCGACGCCGGCGGCAAGGGTGTAGCTGTCCACCACGTGCTCCGGCAGCATGGTGATCTTGTTGCCGGGCATGTACACGGTGGACAAGCGGCCGCGCGCCACGCCATCGAGCGGTGATCCGTGCGTGATGGCCAGGCCGGGGGCGGCAATGTGGATGCCGATGCGACTGCCAATGCCGGGGAGCCAGGTGACGGAAAAGGCATCATCGATTTCGGTGGTGTGCGCGTCGTCGATGGAAAAGGCCCGGACGTCGCTGCGCGGCAGGTCATCGGGCAGTGCCGGCGCGGGCAGGTCGGGGAAGGCGGTGCCTTTGGGAAATTGCTCGTGCAGGAAGCGCTTGTAATGCAGCAGGTAGGCCGACGGGATGGCACCGCAGCGGTGCAGCAGCTGCGCCGGGGTGAGGCCCGTGGCGGTGCAGGCGGCTTCGAACGCCTTGGTTTCCGGTTTGCTGCGGTCAGGCGCGTAGAGCAGGGTGTCGACCAGCGGGACAAATTCCGCGGGCAGGCGGAAGGCAGTCAGTTCGCCGGTCCAGCCTTCCATCGCTTGCGCTTGCTGGCGCTTTTTTTCAAGATTGGCCAGAGCAGCGGCCAGGATGTCAGCGGGCGCTTTCTTGAAATGCCCCTTGCCTTTGCGATGGAAGTGGATGGGCGCGGCGTGGAGGGCAAGCAGCACCGCCGTCGCTTCGACCGGCGTGGGCTCGCGTCCGTGGTAATCACGGGCAAAATCCAGAAACGAAAATTCGCCATCGCTGACACACTCCCACAAAAATTCTGCTTCGATGTCACTTGCCAGGGGGGCTGCCTGTTCCAGCAGCTGGCTGGCCGAAGGTGCGGCAAAACGCAGCAGCACGCTGGCGGCCTTGATCTTGCTGCGCTTGCCGGAAGGCATCTCCACCTGCAGGGAGGTGTCGTTGTCGGCCAGGATGGTGGCCGCCTTGAAGCTGCCTTCTTCTTCGAAAAGTAAATTCATTGCGAAATTATAGCCCGGTAAATTCAATGAGTTGCGGCAACATCTGAGGAAAACGGGTGAAGCTGTGGTCGCCGCCCTCGAAGACGCTTTGCCGGCAGCCGAACCAGTGTGCCTGGGCCGCGTGATAGTCCAGTGTCGTATCCCCGGTTTCGAGTAACAGCCAGGTTCGCCTAGGATCGGGCAGAGCGATCTGCTTGGCGAGTTGCTGTGCATGTACAGCGGTGAAGGTAAAACGCTCGCCGCTGTGGAAGTTTTCGTGTTCGCCGATGAAGCGGTCGGCCTCCAGTGCGCTGACCACGGCAGGGTTGATCAGCACCGCCTGCAGGCCGTGGCGGGCTGCCAGGTAACTGGCATAGTGGCCCCCCAGTGAGGAGCCGATGACGGTCACCGGCTGCACCTGTGTTGCCAGCCATGCTTCCATCGCTGCCATGGCGATGGCCGGCACGGGTGACAGCTGCGGGCAGAACAACTGCGCCGACAGACCCCGGCGCTGCATTTCCTCACTGAGCAGGCGTGCCTTCCACGACGCCGGGGAAGAGCAGAAGCCGTGCAGGTAAAGGATTGTGCCGGCCACTCAATCGACCCAGTGAATCCAGCCGGTCTGGGCGGTGGCCAGGATGAAGAGGCCAAACACGATGCGGTACCAGGCGAAGAGGGTGAAATCGTGGTTCGAGACGTAGCGCAGCAAGGCCTGCACGGTGAGCATGGCGGCAATGAAGGAGGCCACGAAGCCGACAGCGAAGACCGGTAGATCTTCCAGCCGCAGCAATGCCCAGTTCTTGTACACGTCGTAGAGCGTGGCGGCGAACATGGTGGGAATGGCGAGGAAGAAGGAAAACTCCGTCGCCGCCTTGCGTGACAGGCCGAACATCAGGCCGCCCATGATCGTGGCGCCGGAGCGGGAGACGCCGGGGAACATGGCTGCTGCCTGGGCGAAGCCCACCTTCAGCGCGTCCGGCCAGCGCATGGCATCGATCTGCTCGATGCGCGGCGTTCGGGCGCGGCGCTCGATATACAGGATGAGCAGACCGCCGGCGATCAGGGCGCCGGCAACGGTCAGCGGATTGAACAGGTAGGCCTTGATGGTGCTGTGGAAGAGCAGGCCAAGGACCGCCGCCGGCAGGAAGCCGACGATGAGCAGGCCGGCAAAACGCTGTTGCACCGGATCGGAGCCGAGGCCGCCCAGGGCGACGCCGATCCGGCTGCGGAAATGCCAGCAGACAGCGAGAATGGCCGCCAGCTGGATGACGATCTTGAATACCTTGCTCTGCTCATTGGTGTAGCCGAGCAGGCTGCCGGCGATGATCAGGTGGCCGGTGGAAGAAATCGGGAGGAATTCGGTCAGCCCTTCGATGATGCCAAGCAGCAGGGCTTTGAGAAGCAAGATGAGGTCCATGCGGGAGTGCCTGAATGCCGCAGACATGACAGCTGCGGCGCAATAAAAGGTGCGCAGTTTAGCATCCGGGGCGTGTCAGGTTTTCCAGATTTTCCAGCCAAGTAAGCGCTTGCTCCCGGTTTTCTCCACACATTTCCAGAGAAGGTTGCAGGCCGCTGCAGCAAGCGGGGCGTTCGGGCTGGCCGAACAGGCGGCAGCGTAGCGCTGCGTCCAGGTGCTGGCAGGGTATGCCGGCGGCTTTGTTCAGGCTGGAAATCGACGGCGCGATGCAGCAGGCGGCGCAACCGGAACGGCAGGTGAGGGCGCTCACAGAAAGCGTTCGATGAGCAGGTTGAGGAAGCGGCGTCCACGCAGGCTGGGCCGGATGGTGTGGGCGCTGAGTTCGAGCAGGCCATCGCGTTCCGCGTCCTTGAGCAGAGGCAGCAGCGTCTGCAGCGGCAGGCTGGTGCGCAGCGCGAACAGGTCGGGCGGAAATCCGGCGTGCAGGCGCAAGGCGTTCATCATGAATTCCCCAGCCAGTTCCTCTGGCGGGACGGCGCGCTCCTCCTGCACGGCGCGACCTGCTGCAGCGTGTTCCAGATAGGCGGTCGGATGCTTGTGCCGCATCTGGCGCAGTACCCGGTCGTGCAGCGTCAGTTTGCTGTGGGCGCCGGCGCCGATGCCGAGGTAGTCGCCGAATTGCCAGTAATTCAGGTTGTGCTGGCAGTGCCGCCCGGGCTGGGCAAAGGCCGAGGTTTCGTAGTTGCTGTAGCCAGCATCTGTCAGACGTGTCTCGATGGCATCCTGCATGTCGGCGCAGCTGTCACTGTCAGGAACTTCAGGCGGAAATGCCGCGAACGGGGTGTTCGGCTCCAGGGTCAGTTGGTAACAGGAGAGATGCGGCGGGGCGAAAGCCAGCGCCTGCGCCACATCGTCCAGTGCTTCGGCGAAGGTCTGCCCGGGCAGGCCGTACATCAGGTCGAGGTTGAAGGTGGGGAAGTGCTGCGCTGCCAGTTCGCTTGCCCGGCGCGCTTCGCGGGCATCGTGGATACGTCCCAGGGCCTGCAGGTGGCGGTCGTTGAAACTCTGGATGCCGAGCGACAGGCGATTGACGCCAGCGGCGCGAAAGCCGGCGAATTTCTCCGCCTCCACCGTGCCGGGGTTGGCTTCGAGGGTGATTTCCGCGTCTGGCTGCAGGCGGGTCAGGGTACGTACGGCGGTGAGGATGTCGTCGATGGCAGCGGCTGAGAACAGGCTGGGGGTGCCGCCGCCGAAGAAGATGGTGTGGATCGGGCGACCCCAGATCAGAGGCAGGGCAGCCTGCAGATCGGCAATCAGCGCGGCAACGTAAGCCGCTTCCGGGACGCCCGCGGCGCGCGCGTGCGAGTTGAAATCGCAGTAGGGACATTTTTGCACGCACCAGGGCAGATGGATGTACAGCGCGAGCGGGGGCGAAACCTTGAATTCCAGCCCGGAAACGGCATGGGCGGGGACGGGCTGGATCGGGATGGTGCGTGCCATGGCTGCGAGCGGAAGTGGCGTGAGGCGGCACTATACCGAAGCCGGCGCATTTTCCGGAAGGCCTGGGCAAACCTGTTAAGATGCTGCCTCCCCACAGCAGAACATCACTCGTCATGGCCTCCCCTTCTGACCGGATGACGCCGCAAGAGCGTCGCATCGGCGCATCGCTGGCGTCCATCTTTGCCTTGCGCATGCTTGGCCTCTTCCTGATCCTGCCGGTGTTCGCCGTCTATGCCGCGACCTTGCCGGGGGGCGACGACCGGACCTTGATCGGTCTGGCGCTGGGCGCCTATGGCCTGACCCAGGCGGTGCTGCAGATTCCTTTCGGGATGGCTTCCGACCGTTTCGGGCGCAAGCCGGTCATCGTTTTCGGTTTGCTGCTGTTCGCGCTGGGCAGCTTCGTTGCCGCCTGGGCGCCGGACATGCACTGGATGATCGCGGGGCGCGTGCTGCAGGGCACGGGGGCGATTTCGGCGGCGGTGACAGCGCTGGCGGCCGATCTCACGCGTGAGGAACAGCGGACCAAGGTGATGGCCATGATCGGCTCGTCGATCGGCCTGGTCTTTGCCCTGTCGTTGGTCGGGGCGCCGTTGCTCTACGGCTGGATCGGCATGGGCGGCTTGTTCGTGCTGACCGGCCTGCTGGCGCTGGGGGCGCTGGGTTTGCTGGCACGCCTTCCGTCGCCGCCGCGTCCCGATACGCAGGCGCGCCTGCCGCTACGTGAGGTGCTGACCAACGGCGCCCTGCTCAAGCTGAATCTTGGCATCGGCGTGTTGCACGTCATTCAGATGGCGATGTTCGTGGTACTGCCGCACGCCCTGGTCGTGCGCGGTGCCCTGCCGGCGCCGGAGCACTGGAAGGTCTATCTGCCGGCGGTGCTGGCTTCATTTGTCGTCATGGTGCCGGCCATCATCGCGGCTGAAAAACGCGACAAGATGCGCCCGGTATTCCTGTCGGCAATTGCGCTGGCGGCGCTGGTGCAGGGTGGGTTGTATTTCCTGGGGGACAGCCTGTGGTGGCTGGGCCTGTGGCTGTTGCTGTTCTTCGTCGCCTTCAACATCCTGGAGGCTACCCTGCCCTCTCTGGTGTCGCGCACCGCGCCGCCGGCTGCCAAGGGCGCGGCGCTGGGGGTGTACAACACGACGCAGGCGGTGGGACTTTTCATCGGCGGTGCGATGGGTGGCGTTATCGCCCAGCATTTCGGCGATAATGCGGTGTTTTCCGCTTGCGCCCTGCTCGCGGTATGCTGGATGATTGTTGCGTTCAGCATGACTTTTCCCCGGCGGGCGCAGCCGGCAACTTGATCTCAGGAGACGAGAATGGCTTCGGTTAATAAGGTGATTCTGGTAGGTAATCTCGGGCGTGATCCGGAAGTGCGCTATACGGCGACCGGTGATGCCATGTGTAATCTGAGCATCGCGACGACCGACAACTGGCGCGACAAGGCCAGCGGTGAGCGCAAGGAACATACCGAATGGCACCGCGTGTCCTTCTTCGGCAAGACGGCGGAAGTGTGCGGCCAGTACCTGAAGAAAGGCTCGCAGATTTACGTTGAGGGGAGCCTGCGCACGCGCAAGTGGACCGACAAGGACGGGCAGGAAAAATACACCACCGAAATCCGTGGCGACGCCATGCAGATGCTGGGCTCGCGCCAGGGCATGGGCGCTCCGGCAGGTGGTGGTGGCGACAGCTACGGCCAGCCACCGGTCGATTACCAACCGGCGCCGGCGCAAAACCGGCCAAAACCGGCTTTTGACGATCTGGGCGACGACATCCCGTTCTAATGCGTTCCATCCTGGCCCCGATTAACAGCGAGACCCCGCCATGAGCAAGCCGATTACCTTCAAGATTCTGGAAGATATTGCCAAGGATTTGTCCGGGTCGGAAATCACCTTTCCGACCTTCCTCGACATTACCTTCCAGGTACGCACGGCGCTCAAGGATCCCAATCTGAGTGTCGAGCAGCTGGCCAAGCTGGTCGGGGCTGAACCCCTGATGAGTACCAAGATCATCCGCATGGCCAATTCGGCGGCGCTCAATCCGTCGGGCAAGGAAGTTGCGGACGTCAAGAATGGCATCATCCGTGTCGGCATGGAGGCGGTACGCAGCGTGTCCTTCGCCGTGGCCATGGAGCAGCTGCTGAAATCGAAGCAGATGCAGCCGTTCGAGGGCATCTCCAAGAAGCTTTGGGAACACACCGCCCATGTGGCCTCGCTGGCACGCGTGCTGGCGCGCAAGGTAGCCCGAATCAATGGCGACGAAGCGATGTTCACCGGGCTGGTGCACGATATCGGCGTGTTCTACTTGATGTCGCGCGCCGCCGGTTTTCCCGAGCTGGTTGCCGACAAAGCGGAACTGCATTCCCTGCTGGTCGGCTGGCACGACAATATCGGTCACGCGCTGCTGACGGCACTGGGTTCGCCGGAGTCCGTGTGTACGGCCGTGCTGGAGCACGAGAACGAGCGGCAGATAGCGGAAATCAAGACCCTTTCCGATGTGCTTTACGTTGCCAACAAGATTGCCAACCGCACCGCCAGTTGGCGCGATCCGGAGTTTGGTGGCAGTGCGGTCGATACCTCCGTGCTGGACAGTCTGTTCGATGCCGCCGCCCTGAAGGAGATCGTGGATGAATCGGAAGAGGAAGTGGCTTCGCTGAAGGCGGCGTTGGGCGCCTGATGCGCTGGCGGCCGACCAGAGACAGATAACCCTAGATCTGCCGCGTCACCCTGGCGGCCAGGGTAGGTGGCAGCAGCTAACGCAGGGCACAGCATGAGCCATTCAGCTTCTTCCCCCGATGCCGGCAAACGCCTGGCGGCGCTGGCCCTGGCCGCGCTCGGCGTCGTTTATGGCGATATCGGTACCAGCCCGCTGTATTCCTTCAAGGAAGTTTTTGCCGGCAATCACCCGATTCCGGTCACCCCGCAAAACATTTACGGCAGTCTGTCGCTGTTTTTCTGGGCGCTGATCATCGTGGTTTCGGTGAAGTACGTGATCTTCATCATGCGCGCCGACAACCGTGGTGAAGGCGGCATCATGGCGCTGATCGCACTTGCCCTGCACACGGTGCAGGACAAGCCCCGCCAGGCACGCTGGATCATGATTTTCGGCGTGCTCGGGGCGGCCATGTTTTACGGCGATGGCATGGTGACGCCAGCGATGTCGGTGCTGTCCGCGGTGGAGGGGCTGGAAGTCGGTGCGCCGGCACTGCATCCATTCGTGTTGCCGTTGACCTTGCTGGTCCTGTTCGGGTTGTTCTTCGTGCAGAAGAACGGCTCGGCCGTGGTCGGGCGTTTGTTTGGTCCGGTCATGTTGTGCTGGTTCAGCGTGCTGGCCTTGATCGGTGTGCGCAATATCCTGCTGCATCCGGAAATACTGGCTGCCTTCAATCCCTGGTATGGCATCGATTTCCTGCTTGCCAATCGCGCCATGGGTTTGCTGGCCATGGGCAATGTCGTACTCGCCGTCACCGGGGCCGAGGCGCTCTATGCCGACATGGGGCATTTTGGTCGCAAACCGATCTCGCGTGCCTGGTTTGCCTTCGTTCTGCCCGCGCTGGTGCTCAATTACGCCGGCCAGGGCGCCGCACTGCTGGCCGATGCGCGGGTGGCGGACAATCCCTTTTTCCGCTCGGCACCGGAGTGGGCGCTGTATCCCCTGATCGGACTGGCCACGCTGGCGACCGTGATTGCTTCGCAATCGGTGATCTCCGGGGCTTTTTCGGTGACACGCCAGGCCATGCAACTGGGCTTCCTGCCCCGGATGGAGGTGTTGCATACCAACGAGAAGGCACAGGGGCAGATCTATCTGCCGGCGGTGAATTGGGGGTTGATGGTTGCGGTGATGGTGCTGGTACTCGGCTTTCAGTCGTCGAACAACCTGGCGGCGGCCTATGGCATTGCAGTGACGGGTGACATGGTGATCACCTCCATCCTGGCCACCGTCGTGGTGGCCAAAGTCTGGGGCTGGGGTTGGTGGCGGGCCGGTCTGCTGTTTTCCTGTTTTCTCTCGGTGGAGCTGGTGTTTCTCGCCGCCAACATTCTCAAGATTCCCGATGGTGGCTGGTTCCCGCTGGTGGCCGGGATGGTGATCTTCATCCTGATGACGACCTGGAAACGGGGGCGGCAATTGCTCGATGAGCGCTTGCGTGGCGAGCGCCTTGAACTGCAGCCGTTTCTGGCCGCCTTGCAAGCCTCACCGCCGCACCGGGTGGCGGGCACGGCGGTGTTCTTCAACGCCGATCCGAATGGCGTGCCGCATGCGCTGCTGCATAACCTGATGCATAACAAGGTGTTGCATGAGCGTGTGGTTCTCCTTTCGGTACAGTTCTTCGACGTGCCGTATGTGCCGGATATTGACCGGGTCGAGGTCAGGGCGCTGACGGGTAATTTCTGGCGTGTCATCGTTCAGTACGGCTTCAAGGACGAACCGGATGTGCCGCAGGCGCTGGCGATGTGCGCTGAAGCCGGACTGCATTTCACGGCGCTGGAAACGAGCTATTTCATTGGCCGTGCCACCCTGATTCCACGCTTGGGATCAGACATGGCGTTCTGGCGCGAAAAAATCTTCGTTGCCATGTTCCGGAATGCCGGTTCGGCGACTTCCTTCTTCCGGGTGCCGAGTAACCGCGTGGTTGAGTTGGGGACGCAGGTGGTGCTGTAGCCAGCGCAGAAATATTAGCGGCGTACCTGCGCTGTCGTTGCGGGGGGCTGCCGGCGGGCAAAAAAATGAACCAGCAAACCACAGCCGAGGCCGATGCTCAGCGTGGGGAGGTAATAGGGGGCGAGCAGCACGCTGGCAATGCCGATGACAGCAAGCGCGGCGCCGGTATCGGGGACGATCGCAACGGTCAGCAGCACGGTGGTGCCGAAGGCGGCGAGGATCGCAATAGTCATGCCGGCGATTGCGGCGCGTAGCCGGGAGGGACTGCTGAGGAAACGCTGGCCGGCTGCACCCAGTGCGGCGGCCAGGAGGGCTGCCGGGAGGCCGATGATGAGAAAGGTGCCGCCTGTGCCGGCAAAAATCCAGGCGCTCCAGAGCAAGGCGCTGACGCCGAACACGCATGCAGCGAACCATCTTCTGTTCTGCCAGGCCGGGCCGCAGGCTGCTGGCCTGGTCGCGATGGCGGTGAATACGACAATGGCGAGGGGAATGGCTGCTGCCAGCAGAACAATGGCGAGAAAGGCGGCCAGGGTGCCCAGCATGTGGCAGAGTGTATTCGCCGCCGGGCCTACAGGCGGCGGATCTTGTCCAGCAGCGCGGTGGTCGAGGTCTGGTGCAGGAAGGGAATGGAGTGCACGCTGCCGCCCCAGGTGCGAACTTCCCGGGCGCCGACGATTTTATCCACTGGCCAGTCACCGCCTTTGACGAGAATGTCCGGGTGGCAGGCAAGTATCGGCGCCAGTGGCGTGTCCTCCTCGAACCAGGTGACCAGGCTGACGCAGCCGAGCGCGGCCATCACAGCTAGACGATCACTGAGACGATTCACCGGCCGGTCAGCCCCTTTACCCAGACGCTGCACCGAGGCGTCGCTGTTCAGTGCGACGACCAGACTGCTGCCCAGTGCAGCAGCTTGCGCCAGGTAGGTGGTGTGGCCGCGATGCAGGATATCGAAGCAGCCATTGGTGAAGACCAGGGGGCGCGGCAGGCCGGCCACGGCAGCGGCGAGTTGTTCAGGGGGGCAGATTTTCTGCTCGTGGGCGGGGCTGGGGTAGTCCATGCGGGCTCAGCGATTTTCGCTCGGTGCGGGTGTGGCGGGCGCCGGGTTCTTTGTGGCGAGCAGCGCCTGTTCGTTGAGGCGGTTGATGTCGGCGTCGGAGAGGATTTCCATGACGTTGATGACTTTGCGGACGCCGGCGGTGGTGCGGGCAACGGTGATGGCGACCTTGGCTTCCTTCTCGTTCACCACCCCCAGCAGGTAGACCTGGCCGCGTTCTGCCACGACCTTGATGTGGTTGGCTGAAATCTGCCGGCTATCGACCAGACGTGCCTTGACCTTGGATTCGAGGAAGGCATCGCCGCTGCGCATGGAGAGTGTGGCAGGGGTGCCGATGGTGAGTTCATTGTAGATTTCACGTACCCCTTCGATGCTGCGGGTCTGTCGCTCAATCGCCTGGCTGGCTTCCTCGGAGGGGACTTCGCCGGTGATCAGTACGCGCCGGTTGTAGGAGACAAAACTGACGCGCGATTTGTCCTTGAATTCCTTGGGGATGCGCCCGGCGGCTTTCCATTCGGTGGTTTCATCGTCGGTCTGCGTGCCGGTGGTGCGGCGGTCGTGCAGGCTGATGACGCCGGCCGCCGTACCGGCTACGAGAGCGGGAAAACAGCCACTCAGGGCGGGGGCTAGCAGGGCGGTCAGGAGAAGGGCAAGAGGCAGGCGGGTTTTCATGTCAGTCAACTCCAAGCAGAAGAGCGTCGATGCCATCGCACGAGCAGTGGATGGTGAGCAGGTGGGTTTCCTGGATGCGTGCGGTGCGTTCGGCCGGTACGCAAAGATGCAGATCGTGGTCGCTGAGCAGTTCGCCGATTTCCCCGCCACCTTTGCCGGTCAGGGCGATGACGTGCATGCCGAGTTCGTGGGCGGCGCTGATCGCTTCGATGACGTTGGGCGAATTGCCCGAAGTGGAGATGGCGAGCAGGACATCGCCGGCATGGCCGAGCGCACGGACCTGGCGGGCGAAAATCTGGGTGAAGCCGTAGTCATTGCCGACAGCGGTCAGGATGGAACTATCGGTAGACAGGGCGATGGCTGCCAGTTCCTGGCGTTCGGCCTCGAAACGGCCGACCAGCTCGGCGGCAAAGTGCTGGGCATCGGCAGCCGAGCCACCATTGCCGCAGGCCAGGATCTTGCCGCCATTGAGCAGGGCGCCGGTCAGCATTTCGATGGCGGCGGCGATCGGTGCGGCCATCGCTTCAACGCTGTCGAGCTTGGTACGGGCACTGTCTTCGAAATGTTGCGAGACGCGGGCAATCAAATCCATGCTGTGAAATCCAGAAACGATGCAGGCGGGCATTCTACCTCACGCGGTCGCGGCCCCCGCTTTGCGGCGGGGTCAAAAATTGCTCGTGAAGGCATTGTGCAGCCACTCGATGCGTTCGCCTTCGAGCAGGACGCAATCGAAGCGGCACGGGCATTCGCCGTGGCGGGCGAGGTAATGGCGGGCGGCAAGCAGGATGCGCTCTTGCTTCTGGCGCGTGATGCTGGCGGCTGCGCCGCCGAAGGCCGCATTTTTGCGCTGCCGTACTTCAACGAAGACGAGGCAGTTGCCGTGCTGCATGATGAGATCGAGTTCGCCACCACGGACGCGAAAATTACGGGTCAATAGTCGCAAGCCCTGTCATTCCAGATACGCCAGCGCCAGAGATTCGGCAGCCTGGCCCTGGGCGACGGTGGTATCTTTGGCTTTTGCAAACATGCACGCGAAAATGACAATTGAATTAAAGGCGGCATTGTATGTCGTACCGACACCGATCGGCAATCTGGCGGATCTGACCCGCCGTGCGGCAGACGTACTGGCAGCCGTACCCTGGATTGCGGCGGAAGATACCCGGCACAGTGGGTCGTTGCTCAAGCAGTTGGGAGCCACCGGGCGCTTGTTGCCGGCACATCAGCACAACGAACAGGCGGCGGCGCAGCGCATTGTGGACATCGTGCGGGCGGGTGAAGCCGTGGCGCTGATTTCCGATGCCGGGACCCCGGGCATTTCCGACCCCGGCGCCCGTGTGGTGGCGGCGATGCATGCGGCCGGCTTGTCGGTGGTGCCGCTACCCGGCGCTTGCGCGGCAGTCACGGCCCTGTCGGCCGCGGGTTTTCTGGCAGAGCAGTTCCTCTTTCATGGTTTCCTGCCCAGCAAGTCGGGGCAGCGGCGGCAGGTGCTGGCAGGGCTGCGCGGACAGCGCGCGGCGCTGGTGTTTTACGAAGCGCCGCACCGCATCCTGGAAACAGTCGCCGATCTGGCCGCTGAATTGGGTGAGCGTACCCTGCTCGTGGCGCGTGAGTTGAGCAAACTGTACGAAAGTATCGTGCGCCTGCCCCTGCAGGAGGCGCATGCCTGGTTGTCCGCGGACAGTAATCGTCAGCGCGGCGAGTTCGTGCTGGTGGTTTCCGGGGCCGAAGTGACGGCGGATGCGGCTGAAGGTGAGCGGGTGCTGCGTCTGCTGCTGGCCGAAGGGCTCGGCAGCA
>RRZU011674579.1_pt1 | contig 15559 bp, 9 predicted proteins | sample 2165561 | NCBI WGS metagenome assembly RRZU01 (sample SAMN10456909, study PRJNA506462) | wastewater metagenome | isolation source: wastewater sludge | place: USA: Moscow, Idaho
AAAGACGAGATGATGCACTTAAGAGGTAATAGCTGGCTATTTCGTACATTTATAGAAGAAAACCCTGATATATGGGACGACTCTCTTAAATACGACATATACCAAGCTATAAGAGAAATAGTAGCGTATGAACATGCACTAATCGATTATTTAAAACCTCCACACATCAGTTCAGATGTATTGAAAAGATATGTTGAGTATATGGCAGATAATGCCCTTAAAGAACTTGGTATGCAACCAAACTGGAATATACCTACGAATCCAATACCTTTCATGGACGATGTAACCGCACCAATGATGGCTGATTTCTTCAGCTCAACAGTAACAGAATACTCAAAAGCCTTAGAAGGTAATTGGGAAGATCTACGATAAGGAATAAATATGGCAGATAATATACAAGCAACCCTCGCAGAACGTGGTAAACGATATGGAGGATTTGAAGAACATGCCGAGTTATCAGTAAACCTTTTAACTCAATTTGAAGACAGGATACGGGACAGAGCCGATGAACTCGGTACACCCGTAGATGAGCACTATCCAGCTTATATGCAAGAGTCTATCAAACTCATTATGCATAAACTTGCAAGAATTGCAAATGGAGATCCACACTATGATGATAGTTGGAGAGATATAGCTGGGTATGCTACATTGGTTGTAGACATACTTAACAAAAAGACTCAAGATGAGCCTGAAGAAGAAGTTGTAACTCTTAATAGCATCGATAGCGATGAATTACCTGATGCAATACAAGCAATAATCAATAGATTAGGCCTAGGACGTGCTCAAGTGTTCAAATTTCAAGCTTTAGAAGAATAGAAAAGGAAACACATGCCAAAGAAAATTAGCAGAACCAACGACCTAGAAAACTACGGTGTTGGATGGGAAAAATACGTACCTATTATCGTGTCAGACGATAAAAGATCGGTAGACATCTACCTTCACGATATGATTCAAGCTCCGTGCAATTATAGCGAAGCAGTACACACAATTAAGTCAGCCGTAAAAGGCGATGTAATCAACTTACACATTAACAACGGTGGTGGTATAGTAGATTCAGCATTTATGGTTTATGCTGCAATAAAAGAATCAGAAGCACATGTAATAGCAAATCTAGCAGGTATCGTTGCTTCAGCTGCTACGATTATAACTATGGCATGTGATGAAGTTAGAGTAGCTCCATATACACAGTTTATGGTGCATAACTATAGCGGCGGTACTCAAGGTAAAGGACATGAGATTAAAGCTTATGTTAAATTTGCAGATGAAGAACTTAACAGAGCTTTTAGAGAAATCTACAAAGACTTCCTAACAGTAAAAGAAATGAAAGAGATAATCGACGGAATGGATTTATGGTTAAACGATAAAGAAGTTCTTGAGAGATGGGACATTAGAGAAGCTGCTAGAAACTCAGAAGAAGTTAGTATACAACCTACAGAAGATATAATACCTGTGACTAAGAAACGAGTTGGGCGTACAAGTAAGACCCAAATAAACTAATCTAAAGGATATATCATGGGATGTAAATCTAAAGGCGGAAAAGGAAAAGGTGGTAAATAACCACTCAATCCGGCATGGCAACAGTAACTATCGAAGATATTAAAAATTCGATTACAGCGTTCACAAACGATCTTGAACAACAACCTATAACTGCTCTATCAGATGCTTGGAAGATTGCTCATACAATGAGTAAAAACTACAAGGTAAATTCTGAAGAGTACAAACTCTTAATGGATTTTTCTGCTGTAGCGGAAAAACAATCTAAAAAGATCAACAAAGCGGCTAAACAAGAAGAAGTTATAGAAGAACATGTAAATGAAGTCCCAGACTTATGGGAAGAAAAATCTGTAGAAGATGAAGAAGAGTAATCTTCTACAAAACTTAAGGAATATAAAATGAAAAAAATAAAAACTCAAAAATACATAATCGGGTATAGAAAAGGTACACTAGACCTTAAGAACAAAAAAAGACTTAAAGCAGGAAAAAGTTTTGAACTTAATGGTACCACTTCAGACTTTCTAATAATCCCTAGATAGAAAGGAAATAAATGGAAAATGCTATAAAAGCCGTTCATGCATGGCAAGTAAAAGCAGGTAACACTGCAAAACCGTACAACGATTTTTTACAAAGCGCATTTCAAGTAGAAGAAGCATTGGAAGGGTTTGATCTAGTACTTTTAGCTACTGAAATAGCTCCAAGAAAAGAAGGTGAAGGGATTACATCAAAAACACTTTCAAGAGAAATACTTAAAATGGCGGATGCTCATAAAATGGAACTTACAGACGTAGAAAGACTCGATAAGCATATCGACTCAATAATCTACAATATAGGTTCATTGGCATCAATGGGGTTAACACCTCAAGATATCAATAACGCCATTTTGGTAGTAAACAGAAAGAATATGCAGAAGTTAGGTATGCCTAGGGATGAGCTCGGTAAACTGATGAAACCTGCTGACTTCGTAGGACCAGAACCAGAGCTGTTAAAAATTCTGCAAGCTAGAAAATGCTAATAGCAATAGTCGGTGTCGCAGTAGCATTCAATATACTCATTATTATATGGAAGCTTAAACGACCAAAGAGAAGATTAGATGGTATAGTAGATGGTATACTTTTAGTATTAGTAGCTGTACTGTTTAGCGGATCTACTGAACTATTGATTATAGGTACTATCGGTTCTGCCATAGTATCAATCTATCTACTTATCTCTCCGATCAAAATAGGAGATTTAAAGAAATGAATACACTAAAAGCTGGTTGGTACACAATCGTCATAGTCGCTGTAATAATAACTATTATATTAGGTGCATACCTTATATATATAGCATTAATAGCAGGAACCATAATCGCACTATTTTTCGGCCTTAAAAAGTTGATATCTAGGAGGGAACAATGGAATTTGTAGCCTTCCTAATATTTATATTAATCCTCATAGCATATGAAGAACTAGTGCATAATCCAAGGAATAGTTAGCTTAGATAGTATATCCTTGAAGTCAAATATCCCACCAAATCTAGACGTTATTGAGTCTACTGGTGTAAAATACGCATCCGCAGGTGTAGCTAAATCTAAGCCAGTTACACCTTGTAGCCCTTCCACCACACCAAGTGTTGCTGGTTTTCTAGCAGCTAATCTCATAAGTGGTGGAAATGCTCTAAATAAGTATTTAGTAAATACTATAACCATGATATCATTCATATACTTAATATACTTATTATCCAAATAAGAATAGTTAACGTGCAACGAATCTACAAAATCTAGCATTTCCTGAGTAATTACTTTATTCTTACTATTTTCTTGCATATCCATTAAAATAATCATTTTATTGATAGCATCTGCATACGTAGTAAGCTTCATGATAGGTTCAGATATAGAAGAACCATCTCTTACATACAACAAATCTACCATAGCCATTACAGACTCTCGTCTACTATCTTTTTTAATCTTGTTTATAGCCCCATCAATCATTTCTTGCATAGGTCCTTTAGTACTAAAGAACTCAGAGTTTATGTCTTCTAGCATAGAAGTAAATTGACCATCATTCATTATAACACTTATAGGATTACTATCAAGAGTAGCTTCTAATCCTTTTATCAACCCAGCATCTACTTTCTCACCGGCATCCCTTTTTACTTTCAATGACAACAATTTAGTTCTATTCTCTTGATACTGATTAAACCATCCCCATACTTTTTTAAACGTCTCAGCATAGTTCAATGGATCTTTGTTCTTCATCACCTCTAAAGCTACGATCATGTTAGATCCAATATTCGCACTGATTGTCTTAGGGTTATGCGCAACAACATGTTTTTTCCACGTAGATGCGGCTTCAACCAGTACCCTTTCAATCTTTTTAACAGCCAACTGAATCTTTTTACTATTCTTTATACCAACCGCATTAGCTACACTTGCATTTTTATGTCCGAAATAGTTCACTAACAAGCTTTCTTCTACATACAGTTTACCTTTCATAGTTTTATTTATTTCATTTTTAACATACATTGGTATGATATCCCAGTACTCTTTTTCTTTACCTGTACTATCTTTACTTATTTCTATAAAATGCATATCTCCGCTATCTTTATACTGTTCATAGAATCTCTTCATGTATCTCAAGTTATTTATGTTTGTAGTCATAGCTTCTTGCTTATGTGTCAAGTTACCTACTGTTTCCGCAATAGATACTACGATATCATTGTCCTGACCCATGTATTTTCTCTTGTTTTCACTGCTCATTCTTATTCTGTAGTCGTATATTATCCCTGTACCTGTTCTTTCTGGTACAAGTTCTATAGATTCTTTCTTGCTTTTCATACTAGCTAGTGCCATTATCTCATATGTTATATCTTCATCTGTCATTTCTGGTTTTAGTTTTTTCAGTACGCCTCTTAGGTTATCTCCCTCATTTTTCATCTGTACTGTTTTCAACAATCCCTCTGTGTATCCAGAGTCTAGATTATCAGCCACCACAACGTATACATCGAACCCTACTATTTCGCTAAGCGTATTTTGTTTACCTACGTTTACTCCCTTAGCTTTTACCATCTTTTTCATCCCTTCTTCGTTTACATAGTGGTATGTTTTATCGATATCGAATCTTTCTTGCTTAGCACCTTTTACAGAGTACATCGCATTTCCTCTATACGCTTGCTTCAACATTTTTCTGTCATCTGTATCTTTCAATGTCATTACACTGTTTATACCATTAGCATTTTCCTCTATAGCAGATATCATTACATCTCTATCCATAGCAGGTACTTTTCTCATAGCCATTAGCGTTACTGCTTTATCTATTCTTTTTATCTGTGCTATATCTATCATACCTTCTTCCATAAACGCTATCTGATGAGCATTTACATATCCATTCATGATGCTAGGTGTGTTAGTTACTAATAAGTCTGCTAGTGCTTCCATATGCATTACAGTACTTTTTTTCAGCCCTCTTGTATAGCTTTCGATATCTGTATCCATCATATCTGGATTTTTCAAGTATGCTTGTATTATATCTGCATTACCTAGCGCAACACCGTCTAGATCCATTACGAACATTTTAACTATCTCTCTCTTATTCTTATCCATTTTACCGAACGCATAATCCCTAGACACGACTGTAGCTGTTACACTTTTTATTGCATTTACTTCTTTTTCGACAAAGTTCTTACCTTGTCTAAATAGTCTAAAGAATTTCTTTATTTCTTTATTGTCCGTATTTCTAACAACCGTACCGAATAGATTGTTCTGTAGTAGCCAACTCTTAGCCTTAGCCAATGCTCGTATCTTCCATATCTTATTTATGGCTTTAGCTGTAGCCCCTCGCTCTTCAGCTGTTAGATACATAGCGTAGTCATTTCTGTTAGTTTGTATTTTATTGCTCATAGTAGACAGCTTCTCATCTAATACATCTATTTTATCCATCATCTTATGTATAGCAGATTTCTCACTCTCATCTTTAGTTTTATACTCTACTTTTAGTACTTTATCTAGCAAATCCATAGCTACGTCTTTTCCACTTCCATTTACAAAGTTTTTAGGTGTAAATACTTTATTAATGATATCTATAACCCCATTTACAAATCTCCAGAACCAACCTTCTTGTTTGAACTTACTCATAGTATCGAAACTCCCTGTACTAGCTATCTGCACAACGTTACCATCCGCATCAGTAGTCGTAGTAATACCTTTGATACCACCCATACCATTTACTAACTTTTCATTTGTAGTAGCATACGCTAGAAATTCATCTGCAGGAGCCGTAGATTTATCGAATACATAATCCCACATAGCTTTAGCGTCTGTTACATCCGCAGTTGTTACATTCTCGATACCTTCTAAGAATACTTTGTACCCTTCTCCGTATTTTTTAGTCAGCTCAGTTCTCATAGCTACCCTAGCTGTTTCAATCTCCATTCTTAGCTTAGGGTTATCCTCTATAGCTTTAGCTAGTAGTATGTGCATTATTTCATGCGCTAGTATTTCAGTACCTGTATGGTGTCTATTATTACCTAGTACAATATTTACTTCTTTTTTCCCTGGAATAGCAGTACCTCTTGTGTTTCTGTTAGCAAAATCTTCAAAGAACTTCAGATTCAGTTCTACGTCTGTACTTGCAGCAGTCAACGCATTCTTGTACATATCGAATACTTTATTCAGATGCGCTTTATGCTCGTCACTTAGTGCATTCCCATCTACGTTATTCATATCTGCTACTACGTTATCCAATAGACTCATTACAGTACCATTCAACTCTCTAATAGGTATAACGTGTACATCTACGAGTTTTCCATTTGCTTCACTTCCTAGCTCAACGTAGCTATTACCATCCAATGTCATACCTGTCAATGTATTAACTCTTATATCGCCATTTATATTAGCCACATAATGATCTATCATCTCAGCTGACTCAACCACAATATCTTCAAACGTGTATGTATCGTTACTGTTAACGCTTATAGTCTTTCCTACAAGATCTTTTAGCTTTGTATCACCATTGAACAATCTTTTAGCAGGATCGTTATAGTATCCTTTAGTTCTTGCATCTCTTACAAGCTTATTCAATCTCTTTTGCTCTTGTTCATATACAGCTACGTCTTCTAGTCTACTATATTCGTCTAAGTCACTGATAAATTCTTTTAATTTGTCATCGCATATAGGCATATTTTCCCTTTACAGCGTTAGCATTGAAGACGTTCAAAGTCTTCTACTACGCTTATATTTTCCTCTATTATATCAGAAGTATCCTTATCAGCTACTTTATATTTTGTATCTTTATTCACTCTAGTTATATAGTCTACCTTAGCTATCACATTACCTACGTGCACTTCTCCATGCATACCCAGATACTCTTTAACTCTATCCAATATCTTACCTATAAGACCTTTTTTCTCTTGTGGGAACATCTTCATAAAGTCTTTTCTGATATTCGGTTCAGCAGCTAGTATAGCTACTAATTCAGCCATATCTTTATTGTTATCTGATCCACTCTCTACTGCATATCTTAATCTCTCATACAGTCTGACATCTCCATCAGCACTATTCATTATATTTTCTTTTGTAGTAGTATATGCTTCAGTCACAGCTTTTCTCAATGCATCTACGAGTTTACTGTTCTTAGGATCTCTGATCCAATTCAGTGTCTTAAAGTGTGTTATTTCATGTGCTGTATATGCAGCTGCCATCTCTCTAGTTATACCTTTAGACTCACTCTCAGCTTCAACAGTTATCTTACCGTCTTTAGGATCGAACCAGAACTTATCACCTTCAGATATAACATCAGGATTATTTCTAATAAATTCATTGTTAGCCTTTTCAAGAGCCACTACTTCTTCTTTAGTCATGTCTATAGTTTCATATCCACTATCTACATCTGTAGCACCTAATCCATCGCTAGACTGTTTAATGTTTCTTTCTGGTATATGTCTGAATGTTATGCTTATTCTTTCTTTATCAGACCCACCTACAGCATGTTTATACTTATGTTGGAAGTCACCAGCTGGCATTGTATATATACTACCATCCGTAGCTTCTAAACTATCTATTACCTTACCTGTATCGTTATCTACTATATCAATTTTTGATGTACCGCCTAACGTAACTACTGCTATGCTACCTATATTACCATCTTCATCACGCAGTTCGACTTCATTATCAGTATGAGCACCTATTCCTTTACCTTCTGGAAATATATTTAATAGAGCACTATTATAGTACCCTTCAGGCATACCATTAACTTTCTCTGCTCTTCTAGCCATATGTAGTAATGTCTTATCATTCATGTCAGCTTGATCATGACTTTTACCTGAGTATTTATACCCAATCGGACCGAACCACGCTACATATTTACCCCAGAACTGTTTAGGTTTACCGTTAATTTTTTGGCTTTTTATAAGCTTAGTAAAGTGATTAACTAATGCTTCAGATGACGTAAGAAAGTTATCTACTTTAGCTACTTTGTAGTTACCGTCTGTTTTTACCTTCTTCATATATTCCGTACCGGTAAATTCGTTTAACTTATCCGCTAGATAGTTGTATAGTTTAGGTGCTTTTTTTGCAAGCATTGCTTTGCCGGTACCTATACCATTTTTCGGCAGTACTATTGTTTTACCACTAGCTTTTAGCTTGTTAAGCTTATCAATTACTTTATCTATATATCTACTGTATCTACCAAAGTCAGCATCTGTAAAGTAGCTGCTGTCATCAGTACCTCTATCTTTCTTAGTATCTATACCTTGGGCATTATCAAGCCCTCTAATCACAGCTTGTGTTGACTTTGGTATATGATTAGTATTTACTCTATCGTCAGTATTATCTCCAAATACATATATGCTATCAATATCTTTAGCTACAGCATCTCTGTCGTAATGTGTATCTTGTATTACTACGTTACTATTCGTACTTGTATTTGTAGCAGCTCCTAAACCATCTCGTATTTCCATAAGCAAATTAGCGTACGTTAAAGGCCATCTACTATACTCATCGTAGCTTCTTTTTGAGTAGTCACTAGCTAGGTGTGTTATTAGTGCTCCTTTTGTACTATCCAACAATTTAGCATTAGCATGTTCTGTAAAAGCATCTAGTAGTATACTTCGCATAGCTTCTTCTGATTTAGCATCCCAGTCATTTAGCATAGCGTCTAATTTCTTATTAGCGTATTCTACGTACTTTTTAGCGTTTTCACTTTTACTGGTAGTAGAAAATTTATCTATTTTCTGTAGTTTTTTTATCTCAAATCCAGGAGCATTTTCGTTATCTTTTAACTTTTTCTTAGCTTCTTCTACTTTAGCGGATAATTCCTCGAATAATTCAGGTGTTATATTATCTTTATTATCAGCTAAATATTTATCAAACACTTCAAATTTTTTATTGTGAAATAGTTTTTCTACAAGAGTACCGCCTACTCTTAAGTAGAAAGGGCTCAGATTTCTGCCTACCTTATCGCTACTGTGGGCATTGAATACTCTAACAGGTTTATTGTCACCTCTAACCATTTGAATAAAACTACTTATACCGTCCATACTATTTTCAAAATACTCTTTTATTCTAGCTGTATCGGCTTTATACGTTTTCTTTCCGCTCTCACCCTTTATCTCTTTATATTCAAGGTCTCTAGTCCCTATACCTGCAAAGTTTTTAGACTTAGGTAGTGGTCTTGGTTTACCATCTTCATTCTTTATGAATGCACCAATACTGTAATCGTAGCTGTACCATCCTTTACCTGAGTTAGTAGGATCGAATACATCTATAGGTTTACGGGTATCTATAGCCATTTGTACTGCGTACCCAGTACCACCTTCTACTTTAATAGCGTTGCCATCTTCATCGTATAATAACTTACCTATAACATATACATGGTCTGCATTTTTTACCTGACTCCAGTTACGGATAATAAGATCTCTAACGGCTTCACTTTTAGCTACTTCTTTACCCAGTTTGTTAGAAGCTCTTGCAGCCATTATGGCACCTTCCAAGTGCTCAAATGCTGTTATGTTAGTATTACCTCTATTTTTAATAATTTTAGTTTTGTAGTGCTTACTTATACCACCTAACAAGGTAGTAGCTAATCCAAATAATGTATCAGCACCTACTGCCCCTCCGCTGTGATTTACTAACTTTCCAGGCTCTTGTCTATTAGTGATACTACCTTTAAACTCTTTAGCAAAGTTATTTTTTATTATTTCAATATCTTCTTCTTTGTATTTTCCGCTTGAGCGAATATGCTCAGCGAAATCGTCTAGTAAACAACTCATTAACACTCTCCAAAATTTATACTTTGAGCTTCAATTATGAATTTATAAAACTCTTGTTTTAATGTATCATCGACACTTACACCATCAAATAACATCTTTATTGAAGGTATTTTACCGAAACCTGACTTACGTATTGCTTCTACTTTATCACCTTTTTCAACTATACTAGCTAACTTATCAAACCCTTTTCGTAAAATAGCTACTTCTTTTCTACGTGTATCGGCATTAGAATCGTATACATTAGATAACCTATCTAATTTTACAGGATTTCCTGACTTAGAGTTGTACCCTTTTATGTTACTAGATACATAATACTGATTAGACACTACTTCGGCATCAAATAGATCAGATCTTTGTTCATTTATATTATGTAGCGTACTTAGTGTAGCATCTACTAATAGCGTAGAAGCTACAGATGCTACTTCTGTATGTATTCTAGTATAGTCTGCTAGTACAGATACTGCAAAATCATCAGATACATTATCTGCATCAAGCATATCCATTACACCTTCTTTATTTAGTAAACTAACCAGCCTATCTACCGCTTCACCTAATATACTATGTTTAATACTTTGTTCGTAGAACGCTTTATTCATTCTATTTAATTCTTGCTCATTTAACTCAGAGTTTATTCCAAGAACTAACGCATCGAATATATTAAGAACGTCACTTACGTTACCTGTTATCATGATACTACCATCTATACTGTGTACAGTAGTAACCCCTACAGCACCTACGTTAGAAATAGCTTTTCTTACCTGCTTACTTATATTAGCAGATTTTACTTCTGGCTTATTACTTTGGAACTGAGAAGGGTTAACTTGAATAGTCATTATTTCACCATTTTCAGATATATCAGTTTTCATATAGTCTTGTATACCACCTGAACTATTTCTAGCGGCGTAATACGTACCATCGTTTATCATCTTAGCGTATGTAGCTTCAAGTTGCTCACCAGTTGCATTGTGCATAGCACCATCTTTAACACCTATATCCGTTAATTCTTTTTTCAACATCTGATTGAATATAACAAACGCCAACTCTTCTATGTTTTTTAACGTTTTTCTGAATTCAGAAATCTCACCAAATACTTTCTTAAACGCCTTATCTAGTGGTATATCAACTATCGGTAGGACTGCTTTTACAAGTACATCTAACTGTGCATTATTTAGTACCACATAGTTACCTTTAGTGTCATCTGTTGTGTGTTTCATTTGTACAAGCATACCTTTTTCTGGGTCATATATTTTATCCATTTCACCAGTCATTATTTGACTCATTATAGTATTAACTTCCGCATCATCTTTACCTAATAGCTTAGATAATAGTACAAGTTTTTCTTTACCACTTCTTTTGGAATCACCTCTTATAGCATCCATAACAAGTTGTCTAGCCGCAGCAGCAGAGTTATTAGACATACCAACACCGTAGATAAATGTCATAACCCTATATTTAAGAAACGTTCTCCAGTTACCGTTCTCTATTATATCACTAATGATTGCAGCTTTTCCTTCATCTAAGTTACTTTTAAATGCTTCAACAGGTGTTTCATAGATATCAACAAAACTTTTCATAGTTTTTAACATACCATGTGTCATTTCAGATATTATATCAGCAGTGTTTACGTATACACCTGCCTTTCTTAATAATTCAATAGTAGCTTTACTTAACCCCATTTGCATCAACGTAATAGCCATACCGTTAGTGATACCATCAGCCTCTAACGCTAGGTTAGTTTCGAACTTCTCACCTCTATTAAAGTCTCTTATGAAGTACATAGCCTGCATTATATGCATAAAGTTTTTACTAGTTGCTATATGATCATTCTCATTTAATGCTTTTCTAACAGCTGTCATAGTAAGTTTAGCTCCATCATTCTCAAATAACGGTTTTAACCCTTCGTGTACCACTTCTATCTTATCATCTTCAGTAAATTTAACGAATTTTTCAAGAGCTGCTATCGTATTTTCATCTACTTTTTTATCAGGTCCTATCTCTAAAGCCTGAGCTATAGCTAATTGAGTATGTAGTTTGTCTCCATCTTTAAAGTTTTTAGGATCTACTTCAACGAACATGTCGCTCATACCTACTACAAATCTACTGATTTTACTATTCTGTGGGTTTAGCCATGTATTATCCAGCATTAATCTATTACTTACTGTATAATCCCATCCTAAATAGAAAGGATTTTCTCCAACAAGTACATAAGCATCTATCATTCTTTCTATAGCTAATACATCAGCGTCATAATTAGTAGATACAGATTCAAAATCTATAGGGTGTGTATCAGCAAGTATATCATCTTTTCTACCTAATACACCTATCACAAAATCTCTTTTTACAAGTTCTATATTGTTATTATTTACTTCTAAAGATTTTTTAAACGCATCAGTAAAATTCTTATTAAATTTCCATTTCTTACTGCCGTTATCATTAAGAGCTTTTATTTCACTTTTACTTAACTTAGTATTTGCGTTTCTAGTAAGTTTACCTTCTTTATGTAGAATAGGTTCTGTATCTATAGTAGTAACACCTTTTACAGACGCATACTCAAATACAGCACCGATAGCTGACATTTTCCGTATACTTACTTTACCAGGATTGATATCAACGTTCTTATTTTCTTTAGCTCTAGCCTCATCCTTTAAACCAAATGCATCGTTAGCATGTTTTATAAACTTAACTATGTTTATAAAATTCTCTTTACCATTTACCTTATCAGCCTTACCAGCACCAGTCTCACTTACAGTAAGGATCCCATCTATTGTTACAACTTCAGCTTTTGTAACACCTACACTTTTACCGCTATACCCTAGCATATTATCGATTACAAACGTACCTAACGCAGCTTCAATATCGGATATAACTTGACTAGTAAGATTTTTTCTATCTAATTTTATACCTAATTGATTGATAAACTCTCTACCTGCAGATACTCTGAACGTAGATATAGGGACAAAATTACCTTTTTTTATTGCATTTTTAATAGTTGTTACTACACCACCACGTTTAGCATCACCTTTACTAGGTAGTATAGCGTCAAACGAAGCTTCTACAAATTCCTCTAACTGATTGTCATTGTATGTAGCTACGTCTGTCATAGCTTTAGCGATTATAACCGTAGCCATGTTAGCAGCAGATCTTACAGTACTAGCTTCTAATTTGCTAGTTAATAAACTTTCAATACTTTTACCATCAATCTCTATAAGTAGTGGATTTTTATAACTATCTACTGTTTGTTCTGCTTCTAGGGCAGTTTGATTAACACCGAATCTAGTTAGCTCGCTTCTATCATTAGTGATATCTCTTAATCCTTGAATAGCGTTCATAACTACGTGTTTATTAGACTCAAGTCTATACACGGCAGGCATCATATCTTTGATACTTTCGTACACCGCTTCATTATCCATACCACTACCTATAAACTCAGCCATCATAATAGCTGTAGACTGTTCTGGTTTTTTATTAGGTTTTACAAACCCTGCTAATTTTCTTTCGATAAGCATAGAAGCCATTTTTATTCTATTGTACTCTTTAGCATAACGAACTTTTATATTCTCAATCAAATTACGTCTTATATTCTTAGCAGTATCTGCTCTGTTTTTTAGTTTTTTAAGTTCATTATCATTCTCAGCAACTACACCAGTTACTTTTTTATATTTATCTCTAAACTTAGCGTCTACTTTATCTTTTTCCTCCATAGTAGCTTTTCTAGCTGCTTCAACTTCTGCTATTCTTTTACTAACAGCTTCAAGTTTACTTTTTATGTTTTTCATATCAGCAATAGCGCTATCTTTTTCAGCTATCAATCTTTTTTTAACCGCAGCTAAAAACGTTCTTGCATCAGTAGCTCCTTTTATATCGTTAGTAATACTTTCTAAAAGTACAGCACCATTTTCTATTACTAAGTCATCATTAGTGCTTAACGTGCTAGTAATATTTTTTATAGTACTACTTAAGTTGTCAATACCTTTACTTAAATACTTCTTTTCACCTTTTATGTTTTTAAGCTCTGCATACAGCTCATCTAACTCTACTTTACTATTTTGGAGTTCTTCATCCAATACGTCCATAGCAGCGTTATACTCTTTTCTATCTTCATCTATAGCAGTATTTACTTCTTCGGCCATTTCATTAGCAGCATTTACAGCTTCTTTATGCTCAGAGATTATACGTTTAGTAGCTTTAACTACGTTTACCATACTAGCTTTTATTTTGTCAAGCATACTAATGGCTTTATCTGCAACTACGATTTTAGTTTCTACGTTTTCAACTTCTTCTTCTAAAAGGTCCACTCTTTCTTCCATAGCCTCTTCTATATCGAATAACGTAGCTCCTTTACTTTCAGTATTTTTAACAGCACTTACTTTATTTTTACCAGTATGTTCAGTATTTCCTTCATCAGCAACATCAAGGTCTAAAGCTTTTCCGAATATACTTACAAACGCATCTCTATTAGCGTAGAAGTTCTTAGTTGCTGGTCTACCATTCTCAATAGTTCTTATGTATCTAAGTGCTTTACTTATAGTAGTTTTACTTACACCTCTAGCCTCTTTATTAAAGTTTCTAAGCTCATCAGCTATACCGTTTTCTTCTTCGTTAATCGCATTATCCAACGCTTGATTATAAGTACCTTTGAACATATCATCATAGTTAGTATCATCAATAACGTCACTAAGTTTCTCTATAATAGGGTTATTACCTCTAGTTCTTGCTTTTTTGTTTTTAAGTGCATTGAACTCTTCTTTACTAATCTCTGTACCAGCGATTATTAGTTTTCTTTTAGTATTTTTAGCTTCTACTACAGCGTTCAGCTTATCTTTATATGCAGAAAACGGTACTTTACCGCCATCAGTAGTTACTTCATCTTTATTAGTTACTTCATCTTTATTAGTTACTTCAGTGTTGTATTCAGGTGTAACATTATTTTCTAGTGTTGTAACATTATCTATGTTAAAATCCATAAAATCTATGTTAGTACCGTCATACTCGCTGATAATACCGTATTCAGGATCTATACTATTATTTATATCATCTATAGTTTCAGTTGTGTTATCTGCAATAGCGTTATCGATATTGCCTAAGTCTACATTTGTATCTTTACCAGTGTCAATATTATCGTAATTATCAGCAGGTTTGCTAGTTTTAAGTGTTACTTTGTCTGAAGGAACTTCTATGTTTTTAGACACTGTATCACCGTTGTTATTTTTGTACGATACTGTCACGTTTACGTATCCAGGTCTAACACCCATAGTAGGAGCAACAACTCCAGTAGCTTTGCTAGAGGTATCTGATCCAGACTTAGTATACTCATATACTACAGTATCACCAGCTTTTAGACCGGTTTTAACGAATGATTTATCGACTTTTTTCATCGCATTATCTACAGCCTTGACTTCTTGTGGGTTGTTCTTAGCTACTTCAAGTATTAATGCTCTATCATCTAATGTACTTAAATTTTTGTATTCATTAATACTATTATCTAGAGATGTTACAATAGATTTCATTCTTTTAGATGCATCTTCTGTTATATTACTAATATTTAGGATATTCTCAGCCATACCTTTAAGCTTTTCAGTCTCTTCTAATCTAGTCTCAATTAACATTCTTATAGATCCAGGACTTCTAAGTTTAAGCTGACTTTCCTCTTTTCCATTAACAAATACTGTTTCATCTACAGTAGCTGTAAGACCACCAGATTTTTTAGTAGTTGTAAGGTCATTACCGTTCTCACCTTTAACTACTTGTCCATTTTCATCCAGTACAGGTTTAGTACCGTTGTAAGGAGTTCTTGATCTAACGAACACATCAAAGTCTGATA
>RRZU011816132.1_pt1 | contig 15559 bp, 15 predicted proteins | sample 2165561 | NCBI WGS metagenome assembly RRZU01 (sample SAMN10456909, study PRJNA506462) | wastewater metagenome | isolation source: wastewater sludge | place: USA: Moscow, Idaho
AGCATCAAGAAGATCCGCGCCACGCGTGACGGCGCCGCCGTCCAGGCTGCACTCGACGCGCTGACCAAGTGCGCCGAAACCGGTGAAGGCAACCTGCTTGACCTCACGATCAAGGCCATGCGTCTGCGCGCCACCGTCGGTGAAGTTTCCGACGCGCTGGAAAAGGCCTTTGGCCGCCATCGCGCCAACAACCAGACCATCTCGGGCATTGATGGAGGCGTCGTGGAAGGGATGGAAACCTGGGATTCGATCAAGGCTGACATCGAGAAGTTCGCAGCTGCCGAAGGCCGCCGTCCGCGCATCATGATCGCCAAGCTGGGTCAGGACGGCCACGACCGTGGCGCCAAAGTGGTGGCAACGGCCTACGCCGACCTCGGTTTCGACGTCGACGTTGGCCCGCTCTTCCAGACCCCGGAAGAAGCCGCCCGTCTGGCCATCGAAAACGATGTGCACGCCATCGGCTGCTCATCGCTGGCTGCCGGTCACAAGACACTGGTGCCGCAACTCGTCAAGGCGCTGAAGGACCAGGGCGCCAACGACATCGTTGTCTTTGCTGGCGGCGTCATCCCGGCGCAAGACTACGATGCCCTGTATGCGGGTGGCGCCAAGGCCGTGTTCGGCCCGGGCACCCGGATTGAAGATTCAGCCCGCAAGGTGCTGGAAGAAATCCGCAAAGCCAAGGCTTAATTAGGTCGCAAGCTGCCAAACCCCGGCGCCGCCGGGGTTTGGCTTTTCCTTTTTGAGAGTCCGTTTTTCAGAAATTTCGCTCTGGCCGCTCCTCCGGGAACCAATCCGGTCTACACTGGCCAGATTCAGTCTTTAGCCAACGACATTCCATGGACGCGACCACTACCTTGCCCCAAAACACGCTTTCCGAAGCAGATCAGCAACTTGTCGATGGCGTTCTCGCCGGCCAGCGACGGGCGCTGGCCAAGACCATCACCTTAATTGAATCGACTCGCGACGACCATCAGGTCCGGGCACACAAGGTTCTCGGAAAACTGCTGCCGCATTCCGGTCGTGCTGTTCGCATCGGCATTTCCGGCGTACCGGGCGCGGGAAAATCAACGTTCATCGAAGCCCTGGGGGTCTGGCTGATCGATCAGGGCTACAAGCTCGCCGTCCTCGCAGTAGACCCGTCCTCGTCGGTCACCGGCGGTTCAATCCTCGGCGACAAGACCCGCATGGAACAACTCTGCCAACGTCCGGAAGCCTTCATTCGCCCAAGCCCTTCGGCCGGTTCGCTCGGCGGTGTCGCCGAAAAAACACGTGAATCCATGTTGGCCTGCGAAGCCGCCGGGTACGACGTCATCCTGGTCGAAACCGTCGGCGTCGGTCAGAGTGAAACCACCGTGGCCGGCATGGTCGACATGTTCGTACTCGTACAACTGCCCAATGCCGGCGACGACCTGCAAGCCATCAAAAAAGGGATCGTTGAGATCGCCGACCTTGTCGCCATCAACAAGAGCGACATCAACCCGCAAATGTCAGCTGTTGCACGCGCCCAATGGAAGCAGGCGTTGCACATGCTGCGCCCCACCTCGCCTAACTGGCGCCCCCCCGTCATCAACGTCAGCGCCCTGCAGAAACAAGGTATGGACGAGTTCTGGAAGGAAATTCAGAACTATCGGGAAATCATGACCAAGACCGGAGAGTTTGAAGAAAAGCGCAAAAAGCAGGCGCTTGCCTGGATGTGGAGCATGATTGAGTCGGGCCTGCATTACCGCTTCCGCAACCATCCCTCGGTTCATGCGGCCCTTCCCGGGCTATCTCGAGACGTTGCGGCCGGTCGCGTCACGCCAGGTGCTGCCGCCCACACGCTGTTGGACTTCCTCGGCGGCAGTCATTGACGAAAGCTCAGACGTAAAAAAGGCCCGCGGGAAGCGGGCCTTTTTGTTGCTGCGAGTTGCGGGGTTATGCAGCGCCCATCAGGGCGAGCACGACACCACCGGCGACCACGGAGGCCACCTGACCCGCCGCGTTGGCACCCATCGCGTGCATCAGCAGGAAGTTCTCGAAGTTCTCCTTCTGCGCCACACGCTGGCACACCCGCGCCGCCATCGGGAAGGCCGAGATGCCGGCCGCGCCAATGATCGGGTTGACGGCATTGCCACCACCCAGCGCATTCAGGATCTTGGCGAAGATGACGCCCGCCGCGCAGTCCAGCACGAAAGCACCGAGACCCAGGATCAGGATGAACAGCGTCGAGGTCTTGAGGAAGTCCGTTCCCACCATCGTCGAGCCGATCGCCAGCCCCAGGAACAGGGTGACGACGTTGGCCAGTTCGTTGGAGGAGGCGCCGGTCAGACGTTCGACCGCCCCCGATTCACGCATGAGGTTGCCGAGCATGAGCATGCCGATCAGCGGGGTCGCAAACGGGACCAGGCTGCCGACCAACACGGTGATGATGATCGGGAACATGATGCGCGTCTTGCGGCTGATCTTGCGCTGGGCGTACGGCATGACGATGCCGCGCTCATGCTTGGTCGTCAGGGCGTAGATGACCGGCGGCATGATGATCGGCACCAGCGACATGTAGCTGTAGGCAGCCACCGTGATGGGTCCGAGCATGTGCGGGGCCAGCAGGCCTGAGACGTAGATCGAGGTCGGGCCGTCAATGGCGCCGATGATGCCGATGGAGGCAGCTTCTTTCTGCGTGAAGCCCATCAGCAGGGCGAGCAGCAGGGTCAGGAAGATGCCGAACTGGCCAGCCGCTCCGAGCAGGACGAACTTGGGGTTCTCCAGCAGCGGTCCGAAGTCGGTCAGCGCGCCAATGCCAACGAAGATGAACAGCGGGTAGAGCTCGTTTTCAACCCCCATTTCGTAGAGGATCTTGAGCATGCCGTGTTCGTCCATCAGCGGCGAGAGCGGCAGGTTGGCGAGCAGACAGCCCGCGCCAATCGGCAGCAGCAGCAGCGGTTCGTAGTCCTTGACGATCGCGAGATAGAAAAGGACGAACGAGACGCCGATCATGACCAGCGACTGCCAGGTGATGGCGTCTACGCCACGCATCAGCAGTGCGATCGTTTGTGCGTCAACCATTGTTTAGCCCTCCTTGAAGGTGACGATGACGTCGCCGTGGGCAACCGTCTGGCCAACATCGACGCACACTTCGGCAATCACGCCGTCTTGCGAGGCGCCCAGCGAGTTGTGCATCTTCATCGCTTCGAGAATCGCGACCTGCTGACCACGCTTGACCGTGTCGCCCGCCTTGACCGAAACTTCGAGGATCTTGCCTGGCATCGGGGCCTTGACCGCGCCCTTGCCGCCACCACCCGCCGGTTGCTTCTTCGGCGCGGCCGCAGCAGGTGCCGGTGCAGCGGCCGGAGCCGGGGCTGCCGCTGGCGCTGCCTTCGGCGCTGCCGCCACAGGCGCTGCCGCCGGCGCAATCGCGACGCCGCCGACCGCTTGGTCTTCCGCCAGCGTCACCGCGTACGTCTCGCCACCAACCGATACTTCAAATTGGTCAAAGTCCGTCTCTTGGACGTCAACTACGAATTCCCTACTGCCAATGTTCAATGTATAGCGTCGCATTATTTTCCCCAAGGATTCCAGTTATTGGTCTGCCGTGCCCGCGCCCGGCCAGCTGTCGTCCAGCGACTGGGCTGCGTTCCCGGCCAGAAGGTCCGGGCCACCGCCGGACGCCACGGCCCGATCGCCTTCCGATGCTCGACGGCGGCAATCGTGATCGCCGCGGCGACATCTGCTGGCACGCGTTGGAATTTGAATTTCGCGACAGCCAGTGTGATTGCTGCAACGAGCTCTCCCGAGATTCCTTCAACATTCGCCGGCACCACCGCGATCGGTGCATCCTCGGCCACGTCAAGATCAGTTTCGGGGAGTTCTTCTTCCGAATCGTCCTTGTCGAGCTTGAGTACCACGATCAGCAGGACCCACAACAGCGCCAGCAGGGAGAAGACCAGTCCCATACCGAGAACGGTCATCTGTAAACCCCAGCCTATATTTTCCATCGATTTTCCTCACAATCTGTCATCACAAAAGACTGCATCCCAAATCACCCCCGTCGACGAACTACGAATTGTGCTCTGGGAGCAATGTAACTGCGGATTATCGTTCCCGAGTCGGGAATGGGTCAACGCAAAGGCACCAACTATCGCCGCCAAAAGGCCGTTCGCGACAAATCTCCAACACTACGGACATCCGCAGCAACGAATCAGCTTGCGATCTTACCGACCAACAGAATCCGGCGTGCAAACGGGATATCGACGCCTCTTTCCCTCGGGCCGGCGATCGGGTATTCCCTCCGCGCCGACAAAGGGTAGAATGAATCCGTTGCGCAAGAAACCAGTGTAGTTAGTTGCTCCGTCTTGGGGCGTTGTCCGGTTCTCGCCCCGAACAGAGCATGTTCGACATTAATGGGAGACAACATGGGTCAGTACACTACCGCCAACCTTCGTACCGTAGCACTAGTCGGCCACGGCGCAGCAGGCAAGACCACACTTGCCGAGACACTGCTCGCCGCGACCGGCGCCATCACCACACGAGGCTCCGTCGAGAAGGGCAACACCGTTTGCGATTTCGATCCCCAGGAAAAAGAACTCGGCCATTCCATCAACTCCGCACTGGCCAGTTTCAAATGGCTTGACACCCAGATTCATCTCATCGACACCCCCGGATATCCGGACTTCGCCGGCCAGGCAATCGGCGCGCTAGCCGCCGTCGATACGGCATTGATCGTTATCAACGCCCAGACTGGCATCGAATTATCGACCGAGCGGATGATGAAATTTGCAGCGGCACGGAAATTGTGTCGCATGATCGTCATTAACAAGATTGACGCCGAAAATGTCGATTTGCCCGAGCTACTGGGCGAAATTCGCGAGCACTTTGGCCGAGAATGCATGATTCTTGATCTGCCGGCCCATCATGGCCAGGATGCAATCGAGGTACTGGAGCACGCGAATGGCGAGAGCGATTTCGAATCGGTTGCCGAAGCGCATCGCGCGCTGATTGATCAGATTGTCGAAGAAGACGAGGATCTGCTGGCCCAATACCTCGAAGACGGCACGGATCCGTCGCCGGAGGCCCTGCATGCGCCGTTTGAAAAAGCATTGCGCGAAGGCCATCTGATCCCGATCCTGTTCGTCTCCGCCCGCACCGGCGCCGGGATTCCCCAATTGCTCGACGCGCTGGCAAAACTTGCGCCGAACCCGGCCGAAGGCAACCCGCCACCGTTCTTCACCGGAGAGCTCAGCGACGAGAACGCTGCACCATTCAACGCCGAACCCGATGCCAACAAACATGTACTGGCACACGTTTTCAAGGTGGTGAGCGACCCCTTCGTCGGCAAGCTGGGGGTCTTCCGCGTCCATCAGGGCACGATCAAAAAGGATTCACAGCTTTTCGTTGGCGATGCCAAGCGCGCGTTCAAAGTCGGTCACCTCTATCGACTGCTCGGCAAGGAATACATCGAGGTCGACCAATTGATCCCCGGCGACATTGGTGCTATCGCCAAAGTCGAGGAAATCGAGTTCGACTGTGTATTGCACGACTCGCACGATGAGGATCACATCCACCTCAAGCCGCTCGAATTCCCGCAACCGATGCAGGGACTGGCCGTCGAGACCAAGAAAAAGTCCGACGAACAGCGTCTCTTCGACGTGTTGCACAAACTGGAAATCGAGGATCCGTGCTTCAAGGTCGAGCGCCATCCGACCACCAACGAAACCGTCATCCGCGGCCTCGGCGAAATGCATCTGCGCGCCAAACTTTCGCGGATGGCTCAGCAATACAAGGTCGAACTCGACACCAAGCCGCCACAGATCGATTACCGCGAAACGATCACCGGCAAAGCCCCTGGCCATTGTCGGCACAAGAAGCAGACGGGTGGCGCAGGCCAATTCGGCGAAGTCATGCTGCGTGTCGAACCCTTGCCACGTGGCGCCGGCTTCGAGTTCGTCGACGAAGTCAAGGGCGGCACGATTCCCGGTGTGTTCATGGCTTCGGTCGAAAAAGGCGTGCGCCAGGCGCTCGATGATGGCGTCGTCGGCGGCTTCCCGGTATCCGACATCCGCGTCATCGTCTATGACGGCAAGTCACACGCCGTCGACAGCAAGGATATCGCCTTCTACACCGCCGGCCGCAAGGCCGTCATCGAGGCGATCCGCGCCGCGACGCCGATCATTCTCGAACCGGTCGTCGATATCGAGATCCTCTCTCCCGAAAATGCCGTCGGCGATCTGGCCGGCGACCTATCCGGCAAACGAGGGCAAGTCACCGGAACGCAACCGCGTGGTGCCGGCAGCATGTCGATCAGCGGCAAGGTGCCACTCGCCGAGCTCGACGACTACCAGGGACGGCTCAAGTCTCTGACCGGCGGACAAGGCTCGTACAGCATCATGTTCTCGCATTACGCGCCGGTGCCCGCCGCCACACAGCAACATCTGGCCTCGCAACACAAGGTCGTCGGACTGGACGACGAATAGTCTTCGGATCGACGTCGCGCTCGCCTGACACTGTGGCATCATCGAGGATTCCGGCCCTGCCGGAGTCCTCGTGTAATTTCGTTGCCCCCACGATTCCTAGAACAACACCGCAACTATGGCTGGTTTCCTGACGCTTCCCGGCTGGACGCTCCGTCTGCTACGCCGGTTAATGTACTTCTGGGTTCGCACGACCGTTTTCCCGGAACCTCCGCAATCGCTGGGCCTCGATCCCTCACAACCCGTTTGCTACGTGTTGCAGGACGAGCATCTGTCCAACCAGTTGGTGTTATTCGAAGAAACGAAACGCGCCGGACTGCCGTCCGCCAGCCTGCCGCTCAAGCTCTCCGGCACCACTTCGCCGCACGCCTTTTTTTTCCTTAACCGCCGGCAATCCCTCATGGCCACAGCGCGGGAACGCTACGCGCCGCCGCAATTGATGGCCGATCTCGTGCACGAGGCCCTGTCCAATCGCCTCGCCGACGTACAGATCGTGCCGGTGATCATTCTCTGGGGCCGCAGTCCGGACAAACAGGAGTCCATTCTCAATGCCCTGTTTTCGGAAACCTGGCAGCAGGTCGGCCGGCTGGGTCGTCTGCTGACCATACTGCTGCACGGACGCAATGTCCTGGTGCGTTTCAATGCGCCGATTTCACTGCATGGTCTGTCGGACAACCACCTCGAAGAAGGCACGGCGCTACGCAAACTTTCGCGCGTGCTGCGCGTTCATTTCCGCCGCCAGCGCGAAATGGCCATGGGCCCCGACCTGTCGCACCGCAATACGCAAATCGAAACGCTGCTTAAATCCCCCTCCGTTCGCACAGCGATCGTCAATGAGGCGAGCGAACGGAACCTCTCTCTCGAAGAGGCGCAACGACGCGCACGACGCTTTGCACTGGAAATCGCTTCGGACTATTCCTACGGCACGCTACGCGCGCTGGACATCTTTTTTTCCTGGTTGTGGAGCCGTTTGTATGATGGGATTGAAATTCACCATCTCGACACGATCACGCACATCGCCCCGAACCACAGCATCGTTTACATCCCGGCTCACCGCAGCCATATCGATTACCTGGTGCTCTCCTACTTTCTGCACAAGAAGGGATTGACGCCCCCCCATATCGCGGCCGGTGCCAATCTCAACATGGCGGTCGTCGGCCCGCTGCTGCGACGCTGTGGCGCCTTCTTCCTGCGCCGTAGCTTCAAGGGCGAGCCGCTCTACGCCACAGTTTTCAACGAGTACCTGCACCTGATGCTAACGCGCGGCTTCCCGCTCGAATACTTCATTGAAGGCGGCCGCAGTCGCACCGGCCGCACACTCAATCCCAAGGCCGGCATCCTCGGGATGACCATTACCAGCTTCATTCGCGAGCACCAGCGACCGCTCGTCTTCGTTCCGGTTTATCTGGGCTACGAAAAATTGCTTGAGGGCAAAACCTACCTGCGCGAGCTCGCCGGCAAACCCAAAGAGAAAGAATCATTGTGGGCGCTATTACAAAGTGTGCGCAAGATTCACAAGGAGTACGGCCGCGTGCATATCAATTTCGGCGAACCAATGGATCTGGAAAGTTTTCTCAGTTCCTGCCGCCCCAATGCACCTCACGACGCCCCGAGCGACTGGTCACGCGAAGCCACTCGCCAAGCCGCCATTGCACTGGCCACCCGCCTGAACGACAGCGCCGTCATCACGCCGATCAACCTGATCGCCCTGACGCTACTCGCCACACCGCAGCACACCGCTGACGAAAACGTGTTGCAACGCATGCTGGCACATTATCAGGCGCTAACGGTTGAAGCCCCCTATGCGCCACACACCGTCGCCTGCCCACTGACGCCACCGGAGATTATCGCCTACGCCCTTCGCCTCGGGAGCGCGCGACGCATCGCACATCCACTCGGAGACCTGATCGGCATCCCAAACGGTAGCGCGCCGCTACTGACCTATTTCCGCAACAACGTGTTGCACCTGTTCGCCTTGCCGGCCTTGATTGCCTGCCTGATCAGCCATAACCGGCGGCTTCCGACCCAGCGGATCCTGGAAGCCATGGCCGGGATGTACGGACTGATGCGGACCGAACTGTTCCTGCGCTGGCCCCCCGAAGAAATTCCGGCTGCCACCGAGACGATCATCTCCGTCCTGTGCGCACGCCGCCTGCTACTGCGTGACGACAACGGGCAACTTTGCGCCCCCGATCCGAACAGTCAGGAATTTGCTGAACTGCGGATGATTGGAGAAACGCTGCGCTCCATCCTCGAACGCCATTTTCTGGCGTTGTCGCTGTTGCAACATGGGGGTTCCGGCCACCGCACGCGGCAACAACTGGTCAATGACTGCCACCTACTCGCACAGCGACTGGCGCTGCTCCATGCCACCGACGCGCCGGAATACTCGGAAAAATCGGTGTTTTCGGCTCTGATCGCCCATCTGATCGATGCCGAACTGCTGCAGGAAGACGAAACGGGGCTGCTGTACTTCGACGAGCGACTCACCGAGCCGCTTGCCCAAGCCGAACTGTTGTTGCCGGCAGAAGCCCGTCAGGCCATTCTGCGCATGGCGCACGCGACCTGACGCGGCGCCAGGCGCTTCACGTTAGCCGGCGCGGCGTTGCGCCGCCTGCTCCAAGCGCGCCTTCTCAGCCATCACCTTGTTGGCGTAGCTGCCCGCCGCGTCGGACGACCCCGCGTAATACTGCAAACCGGCCGTCAAGCCGCCACGGCGCTGGATCGCCTCCTGCAAGACCGAGGCACCGACCCGGATGTTGGTCACCGGATCAAGGAAGGCCCGCCCGTTGGCGCCGCCCGGCAGCTTATCCATATGGAAACGCGGGATCACCTGCATCAACCCCTGGGCGCCGAACGAACTCTCGGCGAACGGATTGAAACCCGACTCGACACCGATGATCGCGACGATCAGCAACGGGTCGATCCGCCGTTCCTGCCCGACCAATTGCGCCGCCTCGAATACCGGGCGCACCGCCTCGGCCGAAACCTTGTAACGCTGTGCCACGTAAGCCAGCGCGCCGCGCATGCGCGGCGACAGGGCGTTGCCGTCGGAATCTGCGGAGGCGCCCCTTTCGGCACGCCCTTCCTCGGCTTCTGCCAGATCCGCACTCGCGGAAATTTCTGGCCAAAGTGCCTGAAAAGCCTCGGCCATCGGCTCCCCGGAAACGGGGGTGATGAAACCGAGAGCGAATACCAAACCGACGATGATCAGACAATGTTGCGCCAGATGAAGCGCAACGTCGGTACGCCGGGACATGGTTTGCTTGAGCAAATTTGAAGCTGACATGCTCACTCTCCTTCACTGTTGTCATCGCGCAAGACAAGCCGTGCGACAAGCGGTTACAGGCGGGTGGATAACAGACTGTTAAAACCCAGGAACGCAGCCAGGATGACTGCGGGGTGACTCTTCCGAAAACGCAGGTTTGAGCGCGGGAAAAAAGGAAGAGTTCCTTGCCATGCCAACCCCGGAAAATCGGAGTCCCAAGCACAGCGAAGAGGCGATCCTACTGATTCGACTGGCTTTTGTCAAACCTACCATTTCACAATACGAAATCAGAAACATGGCCCTGCCCGCCCATGCAGCCTCTCCCGCACGAGACGATGCCGAAGCCAAACGTTGCATGGCACCGCCGCCATTGCGACTTTATAATGCGCTGGTCTTCATTGATCGGCATTTCGGCACCCCCCTCATGCGCATCCCTTCAACCCGCGGCGAAGTGCATTTCCGGGCCAACCCCGACCAAGATTGCCGGGCAGGGTTGCCCCCCGCCGGCGGGCCGTCGCGCCTCATCCTAGCCCCCTGACATGGCGACCGACCACACCGCCCCCACGGGCAGTCCGCATCGTCTGCCACGCTACCTCGCCCTGGCTTACGCGGCACTGATCATGTACGCCAGCCTGCACCCGTTTTCCGGCTGGCGCGAAACGGGCCTGTCACCGCTGGCCTTTCTTGAAGCCGGCTGGCCACGCTACTGGACCAGTTTCGATGTCGCCGCCAACATTCTGGCCTACCTGCCGCTCGGCTTCCTGTTAACGCTCGCGCTGCAACGCACCCCGGGGCAATGGCTCCCGGCCTTGATGGCGGCGCTGTCGGGGGCCGCCATCAGTTTGGGCGTCGAGACCGTACAGGCGTGGCTGCCATCGCGCGTCCCCTCGAATCTCGACCTGGCCAGCAACGCCCTGGGATCGGCCCTCGGCGCCCTGCTGGCAGGCTGGCAAGGCGCGCGCACATTCCGCACCATCGCGCGCCTGCAACATCAGTTGGCGCCGACCCCCCACGTGGACATCGCACTGGTACTGGTTGGCCTTTGGCTGCTGACACAACTGTCGCCGGAAACCTTCCTGTTCGGCGCCGGCGATATGCGCCACCTGCTCAACATCCCGCCGGCGGTGACCTATGCGCCGTCCTCGTTTTTTGTCATCGAAACGGCCATCATCGTTTGCAACGGAGTCGCCATCGGTCTGATGGTCGGTTCGTTGCTTGCCCCACGACATGCGCCATTCTGGCTGCTCGGCATCTTCTTCGCGCTGGCGCTGGCGGTCCGCACGCTGGCCGCCGCCATTCTGGTCGGGCCGCTGCAAGCCTTTGCCTGGCTGACCCCCGGCGCCGGTCTCGGCATGCTGATCGGCGCCGCCGCGCTTGCCGTGATGTCGCTGCTCCCGGCGTCCTGGCGCATTGCGCTGGCCGGACTCGCGCTGATGGCCGGAACCGTACTGGTCAATCTGGCGCCACCAAACCCCTATTCCACCGTGGCCATGGCCGCCTGGCGTCAAGGGCACTTCCTCAATTTCAACGGCTTGACGCGACTCGTCGCCAGCGTTTGGCCGTTTCTCGCGCTGCCCTGCCTGAGCCTGCTCGGGCGACGGCGCTGAATCAATCGGGTATCCTGCGGTCTGACGGCCATCCTCGCTCGCGAAAGGCGATCCCATGAGCTACTTCAAGCATCACGTTTTTTTCTGCTGCAATCAGCGCCCCGACGGCGAAAGCTGTTGCAACGCGCTCGGCGCGACGGAAGCCCAAACCTATGCCAAGGACCGCATCGGCCGGCTCGGCCTCAAGGGCAAGGGAAAAATCCGCATCAACAAGGCCGGCTGCATGGATCGTTGCGACGACGGTCCGGTCATCGTCGTTTACCCGGAAGGCGTGTGGTACACCTATGTCGATCAGGATGACGTCGAGGAAATCATTCAGGAGCACCTGATCAACGGCCACATTGTCGAACGCCTCCGGCTACCTTCGGCATGAAGTCGAGCGAGGAAACCATTCTTCTTGAAGGGCCTGCCGGTGCCATTGAAACGGTCATCGACGGCCCGACCGCGCCACGCGGCATTGCCCTGGTCTGCCATCCGCACCCCTTGTTTGGCGGCACCAACACCAACAAAGTGGCGCACATGCTGGCGCGCACCTTTGTCCAACTCGGCAACGTGGCGCTGCGCCCGAATTTCCGCGGTGTCGGCGGCAGCGATGGCGCACACGACCACGGTACAGGTGAAACGGCCGACATGCTCGCGGTAATCGACCAGGCCAAAGCGCGCTTCGGCAATTTGCCGATGACGCTCGCCGGCTTTTCGTTCGGCGGCTATGTCATCACGCGCGTTGCCGAAGCCATGACACAGGCCGGGCAGCCTCCGCACCGGCTGGTATTGGTCGGCCTCGCGACAGGAACCATCGCGGGTGACCGCACTTACACAGCGCCGCCGATCGTGGGCGACAGCCTGATCATTCACGGGGCCAAGGACGCCACGGTACCGCTGGCCAATGTCCTTGCCTGGGCGGAACCGCAAGGGTTGCCGGTCACGGTCATCCCCGGCGCCGACCACTTTTTCCACCGCTGCCTGCACACGATCCGCGACATTGTCTGCCGCCACTCGCGTGCCTGAGCTCAACTGCCTCATGAACATCCTGATCGTTCTGACCAACCTGCCCGACGCCGCCCGTGCTGAAGCGCTGGCGACCACGTTAGTCGAAACCCGCTTGGCCACCTGCGTGAATATTCTGGCACCGTGCCGTTCGGTCTATCGCTGGAACGCAGCGATCGAACAGGCAAGCGAAGTGCCCCTGCTCATCACGACCACGGCAGAATGCTACCCGGCGCTCGAGGCGGCCATCCGCGCGCAACACCCCTACGAAACGCCAGAAATCGTTGCCCTGCCAGTCACCCGCGGCCTGCCGGACTATCTGGCCTGGGTCGCCGCAGAGACGCTCCCAACTTAGAAGACACGTCCATGCTCCGTCGCTTTTCCTTCATTCTTGCTGCCCTGGCCGCTTTCGTCGGGCCGGTGTTCGCCGCTGATTTCCTTCATCCCGATCAAGCCTTCCGCCCGAGCGCGCGTCCGCTCGATGGCGAGACACTCGAAATCCGCTTCGACATCGCGCCGGGCTACTACCTTTACCGCGACAAATTCCGCTTCGCCCTCGAACCTGATTTCCTCCAGATCGGCACGCCACAGATCCCCAAGGGCAAGGAAAAGAACGATGAAACCTTCGGCAAGGTCGAGGTGTTCTACAAGCAAGTCAGCATCCGCGTACCGGTGCAGCGCAACATGTCCGGCATCCTGCCGCTGACGCTCAAGATCACCTCGCAGGGCTGTGCGGAAGATGGCATCTGCTACCCGCCACAGCAACAGAAACTCACGGTCTCGCTGCCCGATCCCGCAACCACGCCGCGGGCGGCTGAAATCAAGGGCAATGATGAATCCGGGCGCATCGCCCAATTGCTGCGACATGCTGATTTCTGGCTGGTCATCTCCAGTTTTTTCGGTTTCGGCCTGCTTCTCTCACTGACCCCCTGCGTGCTGCCGATGCTGCCCATCCTCTCCGGCATCATCGTCAACGCCGGCCGGCAAGGACACGGCATCTCTCACGGCCGCGGCTTTGCCCTCTCGCTCGCCTACGTGCTCGGCATGGCCGCCACCTATGCCATCGCCGGCATTGCCGCCGCACTGACGGGAACGCTGCTGTCGACGGCCTTCCAGACGCCCTGGGCAATTGGCGGTTTCGCGCTGGTGTTTGTCGCGCTGGCTTTTTCGATGTTCGGTTTCTACGATTTGCAGTTGCCCGCTTTCCTGCAGAGCAAAGTATCGGAAGAAGCCCTGCACTTCCGCCGCGGCAGCCTGCCGGCACTGGCCGGAATGGGCGCCGTCTCGGCGCTGATTGTCGGGCCCTGCGTCGCCGCCCCGCTGGCCGGCGCGCTGCTCTACATTGGCCAGACGGGCGACGCCGTATTGGGCGGCACGGCGTTGTTCACCATGGCGCTGGGCATGGGCGTGCCACTCCTGCTGGTCGGCATCTCGGCCGGCACCTTGCTGCCCAAAGCCGGCCCCTGGATGGAATCAGTCAAAAAAGCATTCGGTTTCATCCTGCTCGGGACGGCCTTGTGGCTCGTTTCGCCCTATCTTCCACCGGCGGTTGAAACCGGGGGCTGGGGATTGTTGATGGTGGCTGCAGCCATCATGATGCGCGCTTGGCGCCCCCTGCCCAAAACCGGTGTCACTGGCCCGCAGCGCGTATTCAAATTCCTCGGGGTCGCCTTGCTGATCGCCGGCGCGTTGCAGTTGACCAGCGCTATCTCCGGCGGCAAGAGCCTGCCGGAACTCGCTGCGAGCTTCTCTGGCGACCGGCAGCGTGGCGTCAGTAAGCACTTGCCTTTCGAACCGGTGCGCTCGGTCGCCGAACTCGACCAGCGCGTCCAGACGTCTGGCAAGCCGGTGCTGCTCGATTTCTATGCCGACTGGTGCATTACCTGCAAGGAGATGGAACGCAAGACGTTCGCTGATCCGCGCGTACAACAAGCGCTCGCCGGCTGGACACTGCTGCGCGCTGATGTCACGGCCAACTCCGCCGACGACAAGGCATTGCTGGCCCGTTTCAGTCTCTACGGCCCGCCCGGCATTATCTTCTTCGACAAGACCGGGCAGGAAAACACCACGACACGCGTCGTCGGCTTTCAGAAGGCTGACGAATTCCTGGCGACGCTGGCGCCGCTCAATCCCTAGCCCGCATCGGCCTACTGCAGACTGGCGACCAGCGCAGCCTCGCGCTTGTGCCAGCGCAGCGGCAGGATATAGGCCTTGACGTTGCGTGGCACCTGAATCGCTTGGGCGGCGCCGGCCACCACCACCGGCACCGAAATCATGAACTCCGGGCCAAAAACACGACGGGCATTGCCGGAAATCGTATTGGCCACTTCACCGACAAGATCGCTCAGGTTTTCGTCCGAGAGCGTCGATTCCCCGACATGGAGGAGCAGTTCGCGCAACAGGTCGCGATGCGCGGTGAAATAGACGCAGCCCGGCCGTGCCCCGGAAATGCCGATCACCCCGGTAAAGTCGTACATCGGCAGCGCCGCTGGATCCCCGAGATACGGATTGCCGAGCTCCGGCAGGCGCCCCGTCTGACGCTCGAAGTATTGATTGACGATCTCGATAAAGGCGCGCAGTTCCTCTTCATCCATGAGAGTCTTCTCCTAGCAGTTCGTCCATGGCCTCGGTCAGATCGCCCTCCGAAAACGGCTTGCAAAGAAAACCCTGCGCCCCTTCCTTCAAGGCCTGAATCGCCGTCGTTTTATCGGCCAGCGCAGAAACCACCAGGATATGGGCATCCGGATTGAGCTTGTGCAACGCCCGGATGCACTCCAGGCCATCCATACGCGGCATGGTAAGGTCCATCGTCACCACGTCCGGACGCGTCATCTTGAAGAGCTGCACGGCATCCTCGCCATTGGCCGCAGTTGCCACGACCGTCATGTTGTGCTGGGTGAGCGTCCGGTCGATCCGGCTGCGAATAATGTTCGAATCATCGACGATCATCAGTTTCAGTGCCATCAAGCCACCTCCGTCGACGATTTCACCGTTTCCGCCGCTGACTCGATCGTCGGCGCTTCGCGGCGGCGAAGTTGCGGTAGTTGCACGCGGAAGTGGCAATACTCGCCGGGCGTCGAACCGATACGCATGCGCCCGCCCTGACGACCGACGATCTCGCGTACCGCATCGAGGCCGATCCCGCGTCCAGCATCCGTATCTGCCTGCGCGCGAGTCGAAAGACCCGGCTCAAAAATCAGCATGGTCAGCCCGCGCGCATCCATTTTCGCCAGACTCTCTGGTGTGTGGCGCCC
>RRZU010273630.1_pt1 | contig 15558 bp, 15 predicted proteins | sample 2165561 | NCBI WGS metagenome assembly RRZU01 (sample SAMN10456909, study PRJNA506462) | wastewater metagenome | isolation source: wastewater sludge | place: USA: Moscow, Idaho
CCAGGCTGATGCCGACCACGCGCGCGCGCATCGGGTCGAGCGAATCGGTCTCGGTGTCGAGCGCGACCAGCTCGGCCGCGCGCACCTTGTCCAGCCAGACGGCCAGCGCCTCGCGGGTCAGCACCGTCTCGTGCTGCGGCGCGGCGGCCGCTGCATCGGGGGCGGGCGTGTCGGCGGGCGCGTCGTCGAAGGCGAACAGGTCGCCGGTCTCGCCGGCGCGCGGGCCCGGGGACGCCGCCGAGGCCGCCGAGGCCGCCGCCTGCGCGGCCGCCTCGGCGGCGATCTCGCGCTCGATCTCGGTGCGCCAGGTGCGGAAGCCGTGGCGCACCAGGAAGTCCAGCAGGCCGGCGCGGTCCACCGGCCGGAGCGCCAGCGCGTCGAGAAGCGGCCAGCCCGCCACCTGCGCCGACAGGTCGCAGTCGGTGCGCACCGTGATCAGCTCGCGCCCGGTGGGCAGCCAGCCCAGCGCCTGGCGCAGGTTTTCGCCGGTCACGCCCTTGATCGTGGCGGCCGCGGCCATCACGCCCTCGAGCGAGCCATGCTCCTGCAGCCACTTCACCGCGGTCTTCGGCCCGACCTTGGCCACGCCGGGCACATTGTCGACCGCGTCGCCGATCAGGGTCAGGTAGTCGATGATGCGCTCGGGGCGCACGCCGAACTTGGCCAGCACGCCGGCCTCGTCGAGCGTCTCGTTCGTCATCGTGTTGACCAGCGTGACCTCAGGGGTGACCAGCTGCGCCAGGTCCTTGTCGCCGGTGGAGATGACCACCCGGTGGCCGCTGGCCGCGGCCACCCGCGCCAGCGTGCCGATGGCGTCGTCGGCCTCGATGCCGGGCACCTCCAGCACCGGCCAGCCCAGCAGCCGCACCACCTCGTGGATCGGCGCGACCTGCGCGCGCAGGTCGTCGGGCATCGGCGCGCGGTGCGCCTTGTACTCGGGATAGATCTCGTCGCGGAAGGTCGGGCCCTTGGCGTCGAAGACGCAGACCGCGTGCTCGCTCGGAATGTCCTTGGCGATGCGGCGCAGCATCGCCACGAAGCCGTGGATCGCGCCGGTGGGCTCGCCGTCGGGGCCGCGCAGGTCGGCCATGGCGTGGTAGGCGCGGTAGAGATAGCTCGAGCCGTCGATCAGCAGCATCGTCGGGCGGTCGGCGCAGGCGTGGGCATCGTTCATGGCGGAATTGTCGGCGATCGCCCGGCGTGACGCGGCTCACGGACGGCGCCGCCTACAATCCGCGTTTTGCCCGCTCCTCCGCTGCTCGCTGCACTGTTCTCCGATGGCCGTCTTCACCGAAGTCTCCCTCGCCGACGCCCAGGCGCTCGTCGACCGTCTGGGCCTCGGGCCCGTCACCGCGCTGCGCGGCATCGCCTCGGGCATCGAGAACACCAACTATTTCGTGACCACCGAGCGCGGCGAGTGGGTGCTGACGCTGTTCGAGCGCCTGACGCACGAGCAGCTGCCCTTCTACCTGCACCTGATGAAGCACCTGGCCGGGCGCGGCATCCCGGTGCCCGATCCGCAGGCCGACGCCAGCGGCGAGATCCTGCACACCGTCTGCGGCAAGCCCGCGGCGCTGGTGGACAAGCTCTCCGGCGGCCACCAGCTCGCGCCCTCGGTCTGGCACTGCCGCCAGGTCGGCCAGATGCTGGCGCGCATGCACCTGGCCGGGCGCGACTACCCGCGCCAGCAGCCCAACCTGCGCGGCCTGTCCTGGTGGATCGAGACGGTGCCGGTGGTGGTGCCGCACATGGACGAGAGCGCCCGCCGGCTCATCGAGGACGAGCTGGCCTTCCAGCGCCATCTGGCCGAGACCGCCGGCTACCAGGCGCTGCCGCGCGGCCCGGTGCACGCCGACCTGTTCCGCGACAACGTGATGTTCGACGGCCTGCCCGGCCACGAGAAGCTCACCGGCTTCTTCGACTTCTACTTCGCCGGCGTCGACACCTGGCTGTTCGATCTGGCGGTGTGCCTGAACGACTGGTGCATCGACCTGCCCACCGGCCGCCTCGACGAGGACCGCGCCAGCGCGATGGTCGCCGCCTACGACGCCGAATGCCCCCTGAGCGCCGACGAGCTGCGCCTGCTGCCGGCGATGATGCGCGCAGGCGCGCTGCGCTTCTGGACCTCGCGGCTGTGGGACTTCCACCTGCCGCGCGAGGCCTCGATGCTCAAGCCGCACGACCCGACCCACTTCGAGCGGGTGCTGCGCGAACGCGTGGCCAACCCGTGGCACTGGATGCGCGGCTGAAGCGGCGCACGACGGAATCCCGAGCAAGATGAAGCTGCGCCAGACCTCCCCGCGCGACGGCCTGCGCTGGATGATGACCGGCCTGACCCGGCTGCGTGCCGCACCGATGGCGCTGTCCGGCCTGTTCGCGATGGTGATGCTGCTGCTGTCGCTGCTGCTGGGCCTGCCCTGGGTCGGGCCGCTGCTGGTGGCGCTGCTGCTGCCGGCGCTGGGCGCCGGCTGGTACCAGGTCGGCCGGCTGATGCAGGACGGCGGCACGCCCTCCCCGGCCAACCTGCTCGCCCCGCTGCGCAGCCCGGCACGCAAGGTGCTGCTGCAGCTCGGCGCGGTCAAGGCGATCGGGGCGTGGCTGCTGCTGGAGATCGGCGACCTGATCGATCCGGACATGGCCGCCGCCTGGGAAGCCTTCCGCTCCGGCCAGGGCAGCGACGGCACGATGATCGAGGCGGTCGCCACGCTGCAGCAGGGCATGATGCTGCGCGCCGCCCTGCTGCTGCCGCTGCTGCTGGCCTTCTGGCATGCGCCGGCGGTGGCCCTGCGCACCGGCGCCGGCGCGGCCAAGGCGCTGTTCGTCAGCATCACCGCCTCGACGCGCAACATCGGCGCCTTCGTGGTCTACGGCCTGGCCTGGCTGGGCGCCGACCTGATGATGTCGGCGCTGCTGGGCGCGCTGGTGGGCCTGCTCGGCCTGGGCGCGATCGGCATGGTGCTGGTGCTGCCGGCGGTGCTGCTGTTCTCCGCAGGCTTCCATGTGTCGATGCAGGCCAGCGTGGACGGGTGCATCGAGTTCGAGGACTGACTCAAGGACTGATTCGAGGACGGATCGGGCCTCAGCCCTCGCGCACATCCGCCACCGGCTGCACGCCGAAGTCCGGCCGATCCAGCCAGGCCAGCACCTTGGCGGCAGCCGCGTCGGCGCTGTCGAGCAGGCCGGCCGACTGCAGATGCATGAAGCGGCCGTGGTCGGGAAATCCGGCCGGATCGGCGCCGCGCAGCTGCACCTGCATGTCGGTGTCGATCACGCCCGGCGCCAGCGAGACGATGCGCGCCGGGTGCGCGCCGGCCGCTTCCTCCAGCGCGACCGCGCGGCTGAAATGGTCCATGCCGGCCTTGGCGGCGCAGTAGGCGGCGCTGCCGGCCATCGCGCGCCGGCCCAGGCCGGACGAGATGTTGAGCACCCGCACCTCGCCGCCGGCACGCGCCGCCCAGCCGGCGGTCGCGCCCAGCAGCGCGGCCGTCAGCAGCATCGGCGCCTCCAGGCCGACACGCAGCGCGGCCGACAGCGCGCCGGGCGCATCCTCGCCCAGCGGGCCGATCCGCGGGATCACGCCGGCGTTGTTGATCAGCGTGACGCGGCGCCAGCGCGCCGGCGGCTGCGTGGCCAGCCAGGCCGACAGCCGCGCGGCCACGGCCGGCGCATCGCTCAGGTCCAGCGGCCAGGCCAGGTGCTGGCTGCCGTGGGCGGTGGCCAGCGTGTCCAGCCCCGCATCGGGCTGGCGCGCGATGCCCACCAGCAGCAGGCCGGGACCGGCCAGCAGGCGACGCGCCATCGCCAGCCCCAGGCCGCGCGAGGCGCCGGTCAGGATGACGAGATGATCAAGACGATCGAGCGGGCCGCAGGACGGTGCGGCGTGGGAGGAGGTCGGGTTCATGCCCGGATTGTCGGCCGGACCGCGTCGGACCCGGGTGCCTAGAATCACCCCCATGAGACCGATCGATCTTCCCTCCAGCACCCCGCCCGATCTCGCCGCGCGACTGCGGCGCAACCGCCCGAGCCGGCGCGATGCGCTCTGGCTGTTCGGCGCCAGCCTGGGGGCAGGCACGCTGTCGTCGGGCCTGTCGGGCTGCGCGGTCTCGCCGGTGACCGGCGAGCGCATCCTGGTCGGCATGAGCGAGGAGCAGGAGCGCCAGATCGACGCGCAGCAGGCGCCGCACCAGTTCTCGCAGGACCTCGGCGCGGTGCAGGACGACGAGGTCAACCGCTATGTCGGGACGGTCGGCCGCACGCTGCAGCAGCGCACCCAGCGCCGCGACATGCCCTACAGCTACCGCACGCTCAACGCCAACTACATCAACGCCTACACCTTTCCCGGCGGCGCGATGGGCGTGACCCGCGGCATCCTGGTGGAGCTGCAGGACGAATCGGAGCTGGCGGCGCTGCTCGGCCACGAGCTGGCGCATGTCAACGCGCGCCATGCGGCGCAGCGCCAGGGCCAGGCGCTGGTCGCGCAGGTGGCGGTGGTGTCGCTGGCGGCAGCCACCCAGGACTCGGCCTGGTCGCCGCTGGTGGGTCTGGGCTCGCAGCTCGGCGCCAGCGCGATGCTGGCGCGCTACTCGCGCGAGCATGAGCATCAGGCCGATGCGCTCGGCCAGGACTATCTGGTGCAGGCCGGCTATCCGGCCGAGGGCATGACCCAGCTGCACCAGCTGCTGGTCAGCCAGCACAAGGAAAGGCCGGGTCTGCTGGAGACGATGTTCTCCTCGCACCCGATGAGCACCGACCGCATGGCCCGCGCGCAGGAGCTGGCCCGCACCCAGTACGCCGGCAGCCGCAGCGCACCGCGCCAGCGCGAGCGCTTCATGGACTCGACCGCCAGCCTGCGCCGCATTCGTCCGGCCATCCAGGCCTGCAAGAACGGCGAGCTGGCGATGGGCCGCAAGGCGCTCGGCGAGGCGCAGGGCCAGTTCGCCCAGGCGCTGAAGGTCGCCCCGCGCGACTACGCCGCCCATCTGCGCATGGGCCAGTGCCTGCAGGCCCAGGGCCAGGCCCGCGAGGCGCAGCGCCATGTCGAGACCGCCCGGGCGATCTACCCGCAGGAGGCGCAGGCGCACAAGCTGGCCGCGACCCTGCATCTGGGCCTGCGCGACCCCGGTGCGGCCTACGCCGCGCTGGAGCAGCACGACCGGGTGCTGCCAGGCGATCCGGGCGTGCTGTTCCTGAAGGCCGTCTCGCTCGACGGCATGGGCCAGGACCGCCGTGCGGCCGAGCACTATGCGCGCTTCCTGCAGATCAGCCGCCAGGGCGAGGCGGCGCAGTTCTCCGCCAACCGACTGAAAGCGATGGGTCATGTCGTCCGCTGAACCGACCGATCCGAATGTCTCCCCGCCCCCGGTGCCCCGCGTCGGCACCGGCCGGATGGTGGCGCTGCTGCTGCTGGGCACGCTGCTGTTCCTGGTCGTCGCGCTGATGGCGCCGTGGGCCTGGCAGCAGCTGCGCGGCGGCCCGCCTGCGGCCGCCAGCGCCGACGCCGCCCGGCTGCTGCCCTGGCAGATCACGCCGCTGGGCGAGGGCCTGAGCGAGGTCTTCGGCGTCACGCCGGGACGCGATCCACTGGCGCGCATCGAGCGCAGCTGGCCGGCCGAGGCGGCCGAGATGAAGATCGCGCTGGTGCGCGATCCGCAGGGCACGCTGACGCTGGAGGCCTATCTGGAGACGGTGCGCGCCGGCTTCGTGCAGGGCCGGCTGGTGCTGACCGGCGCGGCCGAGGCCGCCACGCTGCAGCGCTGGGCCGACCAGGCCACCGAGCGCGAACCCCAGCCCAGCGGCAGCTACCGGCTGACGCTGAGGTTCGACGATGCGATGCAGGCCCGGCAGGCCACGCTGGCCGCGCTGACCTTCCTGCCGGCCGCGCGCTTCGACGAGGCGGTGGCGCTGGAGCGCTTCGGACCGGCGCCGGAACGCATCGGCTCGGCCGATGGCCAGGTGCATCTGCTCTACCCGGAGCGCGGCCTGGTGGTCTCGCTCGACCCGCAGGGCCGGGGCAAACCCGTGCTGCAGTATGTGGCTCCCCGGGACTTTGCCCGGCTGCGCGCACCGCTGGTGCGATGATCGCGGACACGTCGTCCGAACCTGAACGCCATGTCACTCTTCTCCTCCTACAACGCCCCCAATCCCGCACCGACGCCGTCCGGCGCACCGGCACCCGCACCGTCGCCGATGTCCTCCTTCGGCCAGGCGCCGGCGCCCGGTGGCCGCATGGATGCGGTCGACTACGAGATCAAGGGCGCCGAGATGCAGTTCGTCGAGGTCGAGCTGGACCCCGGCGAGGCCGCGATCGGCGAGGCCGGCAGCCTGATGTTCATGGAGGGCGGCATCCAGATGGACACCGTCTTCGGCGACGGCGGTCGCCAGGAGGGCGGCTTCATGAGCAAGCTGCTCGGCGCGGGCAAGCGGCTGATCACCGGGGAGTCGCTGTTCACCACCGTCTACAGCAACCAGGCCCACGCCAAGCAGCGCGTCGCCTTCGCCGCACCCTATCCCGGCAAGATCCTGCCGATGGACCTGCGCCAGCTCGGCGGGATGCTGATCTGCCAGAAGGATTCCTTCCTGTGCGCGGCGCGCGGCGTCTCGCTGGGCATCCACTTCCAGCAGAAGCTCTCGGTGGGATTCTTCGGCGGCGAGGGCTTCATCATGCAGAAGCTCGAGGGCGACGGTCTGGCCTTCGTGCATGCCGGCGGCACGGTGCTGCGCCGCGAGCTGCGCCACGGCGAGACGCTGCTGATCGACACCGGCTGCGTCGTGGCCTACACGCCGAACGTGGACTTCGAGATCCAGTACGTCGGCAAGATCAAGACGGCGCTCTTCGGCGGCGAGGGCCTGTTCTTCGCCAAGATGACCGGCCCGGGCACGGTGTGGCTGCAGAGCCTGCCGTTCTCGCGCCTGGCCAGCCGGGTGTTTGCCGCCGCGCCGCAGACCGGCGGCTCGTCGAGCGACGAGGGCTCGCTGCTCGGCGGCTTCCTCGGCGGCAACCGCTGAGGCGCACCCGGCGCCCCAGCGAGATCAGCGCACCACCAGCACCGGCACGGTGCTGTGGGTCAGCACCTTCTGGGTCTCGCTGCCCAACAGCAGCGCGGCCACGCCGCGGCGGCCGTGCGAGGCCATGACGATCAGGTCGGCGCCCTGGTCCTTGCCGAAGTCGATGATGGACTCCCACGGATGGGCCGCCTCGACCGCCGCCGCCAGGCATTCGACGCCGGCGGCCGCGCAGGTCGCCTTGACCTGGTCGATGTGCTTGACGGCGATGCGCTCCTGCGCGTCGAAGAACTCCTGCGGCGGGATCGGCTGCATCTCGGTGATCGCGCTGTACGGGAAGGGCTCCTTGACCGCCAGCGTCAGCAGCGTCGCGCCGAAGGCCCGGGCCATCGTCACCGCGGTCTCGACCGCCTTGGCGGTGATCTCCGAGCCGTCGGTCGGCACCAGAATGCTCTTGTACATGATCGGAACTCCTGCAGACGCAAAAAAGGGATGGACCGATCATGCGCCGCGCCGCCGGGCGCGGCTTGAGCAACGTCAAGAACCACGCCAACCGCAAGGACGGCGTCAGCCTCGGGCCACCGGCCGCGCCGGATCGCGGCACCACTCGCTCCACGAGCCCGCATAGAGTGCGCCGCCGGGCAGGCCGGCCACCGCCATCGCCAGCAGGTTGTGGCAGGCGGTCACGCCCGAGCCGCACTGGTGCACCACCGGACGCGCGCCGGCCAGGCCCTGGAAGGCCGCACGCAGCGCCTCGGGCGGCAGGAAGCGGCCGTCCGGCCCGAGGTTGGCGCTGAAGGGGCGGTTCAGCGCGCCGGGAATGTGGCCGGCCACCGGATCGAGCGGCTCGACATCGCCGCGGTAGCGCTCGGGCGCACGCGCATCCAGCAGCCCGACGCGGCCCAGCTGCGCCGCCAGCGCGTCGGCGGTCAGGCGCAGGCCCTCCGGCTCAGGCCCGAGCGGCCAGGCGGGCGCCGGCGCGGCCGGCTGAACCTCGCCCGGCTCCAGCGCGCCGCCGGCCGCGCGCCATGCGGCCAGGCCGCCGTCGAGCACCCGCACATCGCGCGCGCCGATCCAGCGCAGCATCCACCAGGCGCGCGCGGCGAACATGCCGCCCTGCGCGTCGACCAGCACCACCGGCGTGTCCGGCGTCAGGCCGAGCCGTGCGGCGGTGGCGGCGAAGACCTCGCGCGTCGGCAGCGGATGGCGGCCGCCGCACAGCGCGGGCACGCCGTCCTTGGCGCTCAGGTCGCGGTCCAGGTGCAGGTAATGCGCGCCGGGCAGATGGCCCTCGCGCCAGGCGGCCTCGCCGGCCTCCGGCCGGGCCAGGTCGAAGCGCACGTCGAACACGCGCACACGGCCGAGCGCAGCCTTCAGCGCCTCGGCGGAGATCAGCGGGGAGGAGGAGTGGGGGGAAGTCGTCATGGTGTGGAGCGGCAGGTCAGGACTCGAGATCGGGCGGCAGCGTGTCGGACGCATTCTGGCGCGGCGCGGCCCCGGCGTGGCGCAGACGGGTCGCGGCGATGCCCGCACCGATCACCATCACCATGCCCAGCAGCGCCAGCGGATGCACCGGATCGTCGAACAGCAGCACGCCCCAGGCGAAGGAGAAGGCGATGCCCAGATACTGCAGGCTGGCATTGACCAGCGGCCGGCCGATCGAGAAGGCGCGGGTCATCGCCAGCTGCGCGGCGGTGGCGAACACGCCCACCGCCAGCACCAGCAGCATGCCGCGCAGGTCATGGCCGCCGCTGGGGCCGCCCTGCAGCAGCGTCAGCGCCAGGCCTGCGAGCGTGCCGGCGCAGGAGAAATAGAAGACCACCCGCGTCTCGGGCTCGCCGGCGCGGCCCAGCGCGGTGATCTGCAGATAGGCCAGCGCCGAGAGCATGCCCGAGAACAGCCCCACGATGCCGAACCAGAGCTGGTCGCGGTCGATGCTCGGGCGCAGGATCGCCGCCACGCCGACGAAGCCGGCCAGCACGGTCGCCACCAGCCGCGCATCCACCCGCGCGCCGCCCAGCAGCACCGCGCCGCCGATCAGGAACATCGCCATCCAGATCGGCGACATGTAGTTGAGCGTCATCGCGGTGGCCAGCGGCAGGCCGCTGATCGCGTAGAACCACAGGCACAGCGCCGACACGCCGACGATGCTGCGCCACAGGTGCATGCCCGGCACGGCGGTGCGCAGCGACTGCCTGCGCGCGCGCACCAGCACCGCCATCACCACCGCGCCGACCAGGCCGCGGTACATCACGATCTCGCCGGTGCCGAACTGCGTGCTGGCGAGCTTGACGCACACCCCCATCAGCGAAAAGAGAAGGGAGGCCAGGACCATCAGCATCGGAGCATTCATGCCCGGCATGCTAACGGCCCGGGCCTCCCCGGGTCGGCGATGCGCGGCGGCCGTCAGGGGCCGCCGGCGGCGATCAGTCCCTGCGCATCAGTCCTTGAAGTCCATGACGCGGCGATACCACTCGTGGAAGTGCTGCATGCCGTCCTCCATCGGGCTCTGGTAGGGGCCGACCTCGTTGTCGCCGCGCTCCATCAGCGCGCGGCGGCCGGCGTCCATGCGCTCGGCGATCTCGTCGTCCTCGATGCAGGTCTCCATGTAGGCGGCCTGCTGGGCCTCGATGTACTCGGGCTCGAAGGCGGCGATCTCCTCGGGGTAGTAGAACTCCACCGTGTTGAGCGTCTTCTCCGGGCTGATCGGATGCACGGTCGAGACCGTGAGCACGTTCGGGTACCACTCGATCATGATGTGCGGGTAGTAGGTCAGCCAGATCGCGCCGTGCTTCGGCGCCACGCCGCCCTGGAAGCGGCGCACCTGCTCATGCCAGCGCTCGTAGACCTTGCTGCCCGGCCGGCCCAGCGCCTCGCCGATGCCCGGCGCGGTGCCGACGGTCTGCACCGAGTAGTCGCGTCCCATCTCCCAGCGCAGGTCGTCGCAGGTGACGAAGTTGCCCAGCCCCGGATGGAACGGACCGACGTGGTAGTCCTCCAGATAGACCTCGATGAAGGTCTTCCAGTTGTAGTTGCACTCGTGCTGGATGACGTTGTGGAACTGGTAGCCCTCGAAGTTGAGGACATCCTTCGGACCCAGGTTCGCCAGGTCGGCGGCGATGTCGCGGCCGTTGTCCTCGAAGACCAGGCCGTTCCAGGTGCGCACCGGATAGTTGCGCAGGTTCAGGCACGGATCCTCGCTGAAGTGCGGCGCGCCGATCAGCTTGCCGCCCAGGTCGTAGGTCCAGCGGTGCAGCGGGCACACCAGGTTGCCGCCGGTGTTGCCGCGGCCCTTGAGCATGACCGCCTGACGGTGGCGGCAGACATTGGAGACCAGCTCGACGCCCTTGTCGGTGCGGATCAGCGCGCGGCCCTCGCGTTCCTGCGCAAGCGCATGGAAATCACCCCGCGCCGGGACCATCAGCTCGTGCCCGACATAGCGGGGACCGGCATCGAAGATGAGTTTCATCTCCTGCTCGTAGAGCGCCGGGTCGAAATAGCTGGTCACCGGAAGTTGGGTGCGGCTGCGAAGGAGAGCTTGCTGTGTGCTCAGGTCGGACATGATCCCCAGGATCTCCAAAAATCCATGTCGAACCACCACCCCACGGAAATGGTCCCAGACCACTGGGCGCCTGCCCCATGCTGGAAACATGGGAGGCATGAGTGCAGCGGCATGCTGCCGGACCGGGGTGGGCGGTGTCGCCCAGGGCGAACCTGACATTGTAGCCGAGCTCATCGATCGCGCTGCCCACGTGGCATCCATGCCCCCGCTGCGTCTGCGTGTGTCGACCGGATACAACATGCGACGATCTTTCGGCTTGCCTGAGGGTGCGGCCTCATCGTCACCGGCGCGTCACCCACGATGCACGGTGACAGCAGGAGCGGCCCTCTACAATCGAGCCCTTTCCCCCAGACGCCATGCCCAAGAGCGCCTCCGCCCCCTCCTCCCCCAGCGCCCGCGAACCCGAGAGCTATGAAAGCGCGCTGGCCGAACTCGATCGGCTGGTGCAGTCGATGGAGTCCGCCCAGCTGCCGCTCGACCAGCTGCTCGACGGCTACCGTCGCGGCGCCGAGCTGCTCGGCTTCTGCCGTGCCCGGCTCGACGCGGTGGAGCAGCAGGTGAGGATGCTCGACGACGGGCAGCTCAAACCCTGGAGCGATCCCTCATGAAGCGCCCTGCCTTCGATGACTGGGTGGCTGCGCAGCTGACAGCGGTCGAGACCGCGCTGAGCACCCATGTCCGCGCAGATGCCCCGGCCAGCCTCGGACTGGCGATGCGCTACGGCGTGCTCGACGGCGGCAAGCGCCTGCGCCCGCTGCTGGTGCTGGCTGCGGCCGAGGCCGTCGGCGCCCATGCCGAAGCGGCGATGCGCGCGGCCTGCGCGGTCGAGCTGATCCACGCCTACTCGCTGATCCACGACGACATGCCGTGCATGGACAACGACGTGCTGCGTCGCGGCAAGCCGACGGTGCATGTCGAGTTCGGCGAGGCCCAGGCCATGCTGGCCGGCGACGCGATGCAGGCGCTGGCCTTCGAGGTGCTGACTCCACCGGCCGAGGACGGCCGCGACCGGGTGCCCCCGGCGCTGCAGGCGCGGCTGTGCAGCCTGCTGGCGCGTGCCTCCGGTGTCGAGGGCATGGCCGGCGGGCAGGCGATCGACCTGGCCAGCGTCGGCCGCCCGCTCACCGAGCCTCAGCTGCAGGACATGCACCGCCGCAAGACCGGCGCACTGCTGCAGGCCAGCGTGATGATGGGCGCGGCCTGTGGCGAGCTGCCCGGACGCGCCGCCGCGGCGCTGTCGGACTACGGCTGGGCGATCGGCCTGGCCTTCCAGGTGGTCGACGACATTCTTGACTGCACCCAGGACTCCGAGGTGCTGGGCAAGACCGCCGGCAAGGACGCCGACCAGAACAAGCCGACCTATGTCTCGCTGCTCGGCCTCGAGGGTGCCCGCGCCCGCGCCGACGCGCTGCATGCCCGCGCGCGCGCCGCGCTCGAGACCAGCGACCTGCCCGACACCTCGACGCTGGCGGTCCTGGCCGACCGCGTCATCGACCGCGTCTCCTGATGCCCTGACGCGCCGACGCGCCCTTCGACGGATCCCTCGCGATGACCCTGCCTACTCCGCTGCTCGACCGCATCCAGTCCCCGGCCGATGTGCGTGCCCTGTCCCGGCCCGAGCTCAAGCAGCTCGCCACCGAGGTGCGCGACTACCTGCTGCGCAACGTGGCCCGCACCGGCGGCCACCTGTCGTCCAACCTCGGCACCGTCGAGCTGACGATCGCGCTGCACCATGTCTTCGACACGCCGGACGACCGCCTGGTCTGGGACGTCGGCCACCAGACCTATCCGCACAAGATCCTGACCGGCCGCAAGGAGCGCTTCCCGACGCTGCGCCAGGCCGGCGGCCTGTCGGGCTTCCCCAAGCGCGACGAGAGCGAGTACGACACCTTCGGCACCGCGCACTCCTCGACCTCGATCTCGGCGGCGCTGGGCATGGCGCTGGGCGCGCAGCTCAAGGGCGAGAGCCGCCACTGCGTGGCCATCATCGGCGACGGCGCGATGACCGCCGGCATGGCCTTCGAGGCGCTGAACAACGGCGGCATGCCGCACGCCGGCCGCGTGCCCAATCTGCTGGTGGTGCTGAACGACAACGACATGTCGATCAGCCCGCCGGTCGGCGCGCTGAACAAGTACCTCGCGCGGCTGATGAGCGGACGCTTCTACGCCGCCGCGCGCGAGAGCGCCAAGCAGGTGCTGAGGAACGCGCCGCCGCTGCTGGAGCTGGCGCGCCGCTTCGAGGAGCACGCCAAGGGCATGGTGGTGCCGGGCACGATCTTCGAGGAGTTCGGCTTCAACTATGTCGGCCCGATCGACGGCCATGACCTCGACGCGCTGATCCCGATGCTGGAGAACCTGCGCGACCGCAAGGGCGCGCAGTTCCTGCATGTCGTCACCAAGAAGGGCTACGGCTACAAGCTCGCCGAAGCCGATCCGATCGCCTATCACGGCCCCGGCAAGTTCGATCCGGCCGTCGGCCTGGTCAAGCCGGCCGTCGCCCCGAAGACGACCTTCACGCAGGTCTTCGGCCAGTGGCTGTGCGACATGGCCGCCGCCGACATGAAGCTGGTGGGCATCACCCCGGCGATGCGCGAGGGCTCCGGCATGGTCGAGTTCCACAAGCGCTTCCCGGCCCGCTACCACGATGTCGGCATCGCCGAGCAGCATGCGGTGACCTTCGCCGGCGGCATGGCCTGCGAGGGCCTCAAGCCGGTGGTCGCCATCTACTCGACCTTCCTGCAGCGCGCCTACGACCAGCTGATCCATGACGTGGCGCTGCAGAACCTCGATGTGGTCTTCGCGCTGGACCGCGCCGGCCTGGTCGGCGCCGACGGCGCGACGCACGCCGGCGCCTACGACATCGCCTTCGTGCGCTGCATCCCGAACATGGCGATGCTGACCCCCTCCGACGAGGCCGAGCTGCGCCGCGCGCTGACCACCGCCTACCGCCACGGCGGCCCGGTGGCGGTGCGCTACCCGCGCGGCAGCGGCATCGGCGCCGAGGCCGGCCGCGAGTTCGACGAGATCGAATGGGGCAAGGGCGTGGTGCGCCGCGAATCGACGCAGGCCGCAGGCCGTGCAGCAGGCAGCCGGCGCGTCGCCATCCTGGCCTTCGGCACGCTGCTGCATCCGGCGCTGGCCGCGGCCGAGAAGCTCGACGCGACGGTGGCCGACATGCGCTTCGTCAAGCCGATCGACGGCGCGCTGGTCGAGCAGCTCGCACGCAGCCACGACGCGCTGGTGACGATCGAGGAAGGCTGCGTGACGGGCGGCGCCGGCTCCGCGGTCACCGAGCATCTGAATGCGCTCGGCCTGACGGTGCCGGTGCTGCAGCTCGGCCTGCCCGACCGCTTCATCGATCACGGCGATCCGGCGGTGCTGCTGTCGCAGTGCGGCCTGGATGCCGCCGGCATCGAGCGCACGATCACCGAACGCTTCATCAACCCGCCGACCACGCTGCGCACCGTGGTCAATGGTTGAACACGGCTGAACACGGTTGAAGTCAACCGCGGATGCACCGGACAAACCCTGATCCCGCGCGGATTCGGTTATCCTCGGCACCTTTGCTCGCCCCACTTTCACTTGCCACAGGCGACGACCTGTGATACCGGGTGGGGCTTCACTCGCTCTTGATCCTGCCGCCATGAAAGCCTTCAACGAAGAGACCGTGCTCTCGGTGCATCACTGGACCGATCGCCTGTTCAGCTTCACCACCACCCGCGACACCGCGTTCCGGTTCTCCAACGGTCACTTCGTGATGATCGGCCTGCCGGTCGACGGCAAGCCGCTGCTGCGCGCCTACTCGATCGCCAGCCCGAACTGGGAAGAGACGCTGCACTTCTTCTCGATCAAGGTGCCGGACGGCCCGCTGACCTCGCGCCTGCAGCATCTGCAGCCGGGCGACAAGATCCTGGTCGGCCGCAAGCCCACCGGCACGCTGCTGGTCGACTACCTGAACCCCGGCAAGCGCCTGTACCTGTTCGGCACCGGCACCGGTCTGGCGCCGTGGCTGTCGATCATCCAGGACCCCGAGACCTACGAGCGCTACGAGAAGGTCATCCTGGTGCACGGCTGCCGCGAGGTCGCCGAGCTGGCCTATCAGGACCTGTTCAAGAGCCTGCCGAACCACGAGTCCCTGGGCGAGATCATCGGCGACAAGCTGATCTACTGCCCGACCGTGACCCGCGAGCCGTTCGAGCGCCAGGGCCGCATCACCGACCTGATCGAGGACGGCCGCCTGTGGAACGACTTCGGTCTGCCGGCGCTGAATCCGGCCGAGGACCGCGTGATGATCTGCGGCAGCCCGGCCATGCTGCGCGACCTGAAGAAGATGCTGGAAGAGCGTGGCTTCGCCGAAGGCAACACCACCAAGCCGGGCGACTTCGTCATCGAGCGCGCCTTCGCCGAGCAGTGAGCACGGCAGGGCGAGCGACCATCGCCCGTCCATCCCCCAATGAAAAAAGCGCGACAGCCGTCGCGCTTTTTTTGTGCCCGCCATTCCACAGCACCTGTGGACAACCCTGGGGATTACTGTCTGAACCGACTCGCAAGTCCTTGATATTCAAGCAGTTTCACTAGGTTGCCACAAATTTGTGCAATCCGGTCATCCGGCAGGATGGCAGGCCCGGTTCACTTGACCGACGCCAGCATGAAGTCGACCGCGGCACCGATCTGCTCGTCGGTCAGCTTCGGGTTGCCGCCCTTGGCGGGCATCGCGCCCTTGCCCTTCAGCGCGGACTGGACCAGGCCATCCTTGCCAGCCTTCAGGCGCGGCTCCCAGGCGGCCTTGTCGCCGAGCTTCGGCGCATTGGCCAGACCGGCGGCATGGCACATCGCGCAGCTCTGGTTGTAGATTTCCTTGCCGTCGGCAGCCTGCGACAGGCCGGCGGACAGGGACAGGGTGGCAGCCAGGGCGGACAGCACGACGAACTGCATGGGGTCTCCTCGATACGGGGCGTGGGTCGGACAGGTTCGGCCGGTGAGCCGGCCGGGCC
>RRZU010328352.1_pt1 | contig 15555 bp, 13 predicted proteins | sample 2165561 | NCBI WGS metagenome assembly RRZU01 (sample SAMN10456909, study PRJNA506462) | wastewater metagenome | isolation source: wastewater sludge | place: USA: Moscow, Idaho
AACAGGATCGAGGTGATGATCTTGGTCTGTTCGTCATAGCGTTCCTCAAGAAAGCTGGGGATCGTGCTGATGCCCGTCCGCAGATAGCGCGGCACCAGCATCAGCGCGGTGACCACGATCGCGATCGCCGCCAGCGTTTCCCAGGCCATGACCAGCACGCCCTCGGAATAGGCCTGACCGTTCAGGCCGACCATCTGCTCGGTCGACAGGTTGGTCAGCAAAAGCGAGCCGGCGATCACCGGCGCGGTCAGCGACCGCCCGCCCAGAAAATAGCCCTCGGAATGGTGCTCGTCGGTGCCCTTGGTCCAGTAATAGGACAGGATCGCGACAAGGGCGGTAAAGCCGACAAAGGAAAGAATGTTCAGAACCGACATCGTGCTTCCTCCTACGCAAAATGAATCGTGAACAGAATATTGACCCGTTAGCGCAAACGGCCGTGCTGAGACAAGCCGTGCTGAGACAAGCCGTGGTGAGACAATCGGATTCGCAGCCTGCGCCATGAGCGGCCGGCGTGGCAATCGCCGAAATCACGCGCCGTCCGGGCGGGGCCCCGGTTTCTTGGCCGGAATTGGCAAGACCTGTTTGGCCATTCGGGCCATACTCGCCCCTGCGGCCCGGGGGGGCGGGCCATATTGCAAGGGGGATTTCATGACCTATGACGACCGGCCTCGGCCCGAGGAATCGCGCCTGCGCGGCGATGACAGCGCCCTGCTGCTCGAAGACAGCATCGCGGGGCTTCTGGCCCGCACCGTGGCGGCGCGGCCCGATGCCGAGGCGCTGGTGTTTCGCGAACACGGGCTGCGGCTGAGCTGGCGGGAATTCGCGCAGGCGGTGGACCGGCTGGCCACGGGGCTGCTTGGGTTGGGCGTGGGGCGCGGCGACCGGGTGGGGATCTGGTCGCCCAACCGGCCGGAATGGGTGCTGACGCAATTCGCGACCGCGCGCATCGGGGCGATTCTGGTCAATGTCAATCCGGCCTATCGCCTGGCCGAGCTGGAATATGCGCTGCGCCATGTGGGCGTGCGGGTGCTGATCACGGCGGACCGATTCAAGACCTCGGATTATGTCGGCATGCTGTGCGAGCTGTTGCCGCCGCCGCCGGCCGATGGCGCGATTGCGGCGGCGAACCTGCCCGATCTGCGCGCGGTGGTGGCCATGGGGGCCGCGGTGCCCGGGATGCTGCGCTTTGACGATGTCGCGGCGACGCCGGCCGATACGGCGCGGCTGGACCGGCTGACGGCGGTTCTGGATCCCGGTGATCCGATCAACATCCAGTTCACATCCGGCACCACCGGCCTGCCCAAGGGCGCCACGCTCAGCCATCGCAACATCGTCAACAATGCCAATTTCGTCACCGCGCGCATGGGCTTTACCGACCGCGACCGGCTTTGCATTCCGGTGCCGCTTTATCATTGTTTCGGGATGGTGATGGGGGTTCTGGGCTGTGTGACCAAGGGCGCCACGATGATCTTTCCGGGCGAGGGGTTCGATCCCGACGTCACGCTGGAATGCGTGGCCGAGGAAGGCTGCACCGCGCTTTACGGGGTGCCGACCATGTTCTCGGCCATGCTGGCAAGCGAGCGTTTCCACCATCACGACCTGTCCACGCTGCGCACCGGGATCATGGCCGGCGCGCCGTGCCCCATCGAGGTGATGAAACGCGTGCGCGCCGAAATGCACATGTCACAGGTCACCATCGCCTATGGCATGACCGAAACCTCGCCCGTGTCGTTTCAGTCGATGACCGACGATCCGGTCGAAAAGCGCGTCTCGACCGTGGGCCATATCCACCCGCATCTTGAGGTGAAGCTGGTCGATCCGCAGGGCCATATCGTCCCCACCGGCGCCGTGGGCGAGCTGTGCACACGCGGCTATTCGGTCATGCGCGGCTATTGGAACGAGCCCCAGAAAACCGCCGAGGCCATCGACGCCGAGGGCTGGATGCATACGGGCGACCTGGCCACCATCGATGCCGATGGCTATTGCAGCATTGTCGGGCGCAGCAAGGACATGCTGATCCGTGGCGGCGAAAACGTCTATCCGCGCGAGATCGAGGAATTCCTGTACCGCCACCCCAAGGTGCGCGAGGTTCAGGTGATCGGCATCCCCGACGACCGCTATGGCGAGGAAATCTGTGCCTGCGTCATGGCCCGCGATCCCAGCCTGACCGCCGAAGAGCTGCGCGTTTTCTGCAAGGGTCAGATCGCGCATTACAAGGTGCCGCGCTATGTCGAGTTCGTCGATGAATTTCCGATGACGGTGACCGGCAAGGTCCAGAAATTCATTCTGCGCGATCAGATGGTGCTGCGGATCTTTCCCGAGGCGCAGGCGGGTTAGCGGCGCGGAACGCGGCCGGGCTGGTGCCGGTCCATTTCAGAAAGGCGCGGTGAAAGGCGCTGGGTTCGGCATAGCCCAGCCTTGCCGCGATCTCGGCCACCGGCGCGGCCGAGCGGGTCAGCAGGATCCGGGCCGCGCTTTCGCGCATCTCGTCGCGGATGGCGGAAAAGCTTTGCCCTTCGCCGCGCAGACGGCGGCGCAGGGTGGCGGGCGACAGGCGCAGATCGGCGGCGAGGCGGTCGAAATCCGGCCAGTCCTCGGGCGCGGTCTGGCGCAGGCGTGTGCGGATCCGCGCCGTCAGGTCCTGATCGTGGCGATAGCGCAGCAGGATATTGCCCGGCGCGCCGCGCAGAAACATCTGCAACGCCTTTTCGCCCCGGATCGGCGCAAGCCCAAGGTAATGCGCCGAAAAGATCAGCCGGCTTTGCGGCTGGTCAAAGCGCACCGGCGCGCCAAAGAATTGGTGATAATCGCGGCGGTTTTCCGGCTCGGGACAGGCGAAATCGACCTGTATCAACGGGATGCGCCGCCCGATCAGCCAACAGACCACCCCCATCAGGATCAGCCAATAGGTCCGATAGGCGAATGCCGGGCGCGGGCCGTCGCGATCGCTCAGCACGATTTCGGCCATCCCGCCCTGTTGGCGCAATTCGCCGGCCGGATCGTCCAGCACCACGGTCAGAAAGCTCAGCGCGCGGTGCAGCGCATGTTCCAGCGTGCGCGCATGCATCACCGCATGGACCAGCAGGTTGAAGCTGCCCGGCCGCATCGGCCGCCCGCCCATGCCGAAAAATTCGTCCTGAATGCGTTCGGTGATGGCCAGCCACATCCGCCCATATTGCAGGTTGGTGACCGGCTGGTCGGGATCGGCGATGCCCGCGCTGGCCAGTACCGGCGCCCGGTCCAGCCCCGCCCGCGTCAGGCTGGCCAGCGCATCCTCGACAAATCCGGGTGAGATGAGCGCCCGTTCCATATGCCGCCCGTATTGCAAAACCGATCAGTCATTCTGGCCGGGAATGTCATTGTCTGCAATGCATCCCGCGCTACCCTGTTGCCGAGTTGGAGTGGGACCGCCATCGCGGCGAGTCGGGGAAAGGCGTTTCGGGGGGAAAGCGATCATGACTGCGACAAGCGGGGGCCGCGCGCGGCCCGGATATCACGACGCCGTGGCACGGTTCAGCATCGACGAGGCGATGACCATGCTGCGGGGCGATCTGCAAACCGGGCTGAACGCCTGTGTCGAATGCTGCGACCGTCATACCGGCGCGAACCGGGTGGCGCTGCGCTGTCTGTCGCCCGACGAGGTGCTGCGCGAATACACGTTCGAGGAGCTGCGTGAGCTGTCGGCGCGCGCGGCCAATGTCCTTGCCGCGCAGGGCATCCGCCCGGGCGACGTGATCGCGGGGCTTTTGCCGCGCACGGTCGAATTGATGGCGACGGTGCTGGGCGCATGGCGGCTGGGCGCGGTTTATCAGCCGCTCTTCACCGCATTCGGCCCCAAGGCGATCGAGCACCGGCTCAAGACCAGCGGCGCCAAGCTGGTGGTGACGAATGCCAGCCAGCGCCCCAAGCTGACCGAGGTCGAGGATTGCCCGACCGTCGCCCTGATCCGCGCGGATGACGAGCCGCTGCCCGCCGGCGATGTCGATTTCCGCGCAGCCCTTGCCGAGGCCGGGACCGAATTCGAGCCGGTCCTGCGCCGGGGCGAGGATCTCTTCATGATGATGTCCACATCGGGGACCACCGGCCTGCCCAAGGGGGTGCCGGTGCCTTTGCGCGCGCTTCTGGCGTTCGGTGCCTATATGCGCGACGCCATCGATCTGAACGAAGGCGACGTGTTCTGGAACATCGCCGATCCGGGCTGGGCCTATGGGCTTTACTATGCGCTGACCGGCCCGCTTTTGCTGGGTCAGGCGACGATCTTTTACGAGGGCGGGTTCACGGCGGAATCGACCTGTCGCATCATCGAGCGGCTGGGCGTGACCAGCCTTGCCGGATCGCCGACCGCCTATCGGCTGCTGATGGCCGCCGGCCCCGAGACGGTCGCCGGCATCAAGGGCCGGCTGCGCGTCGTCAGCTCGGCCGGCGAGCCGCTGAACCCCGAAATCATGCGCTGGTTCGACGCGCATCTCGCCGTGCCCATCCATGACCACTATGGCCAGACCGAAATGGGCATGTGCGTGAACAACCATCACGGGCTGGACCATCCGGTGCGGCCGGGATCCTCGGGTCTGGCCATGCCCGGCTATCGCGTCGTCGTGCTGGATGACGAGGGGCGCGAGCTTGGCGCGAACCAGCCCGGCGTGCTGGCCATCGACATGACGAAATCGCCGCTGATGTGGTTTTCGGGCTATCTGAATCAGGCGACGCCGGCGCTGGCGGGCGGCTATTACCGCACCGGCGACAGCGTGGAATTCGAACCCGACGGCTCGGTCAGCTTTATCGGGCGTTCGGACGATGTGATCACCTCGTCGGGTTATCGGATCGGGCCCTTTGACGTGGAAAGCGCGCTGATCGAACATCCGGCGGTGATCGAGGCGGCGGTGATCGGCGTGCCCGACCCCGAACGCACCGAGGTGGTCAAGGCCTTCGTCATTCTGGGCAAGGGCCATCAGGCCAGCCCCGAGCTGGCCGAGGAACTGCGCGCCCATGTCAAGCGCCGCCTGTCGGCGCATGCCTATCCGAAACTGATCGATTTCGTCGCCGACCTGCCGAAAACGCCCAGCGGCAAGGTGCAACGCTTCCTGTTGCGCAAGGCCGAGGTCGAGAAACTGGCGCGAGCATAAGGACCAGAACATGCAGCTCAAGAACAAGGTTTTCCTGATCACCGGCGCGGGCTCGGGCCTTGGCGCGGCGGTGGCGCGCATGGCGGTCGATTCCGGCGCGAAAGCCGTGCTGGTCGATGTGAACCAGCCCGCGGGCGAGGCGTTGTCCCACGAGCTGGGCGATGGCGCGGCGTTCGTCAAAGCCGATGTGACCAGCGCCGATGAGGGCGCGGCGGCGGTCGCGACCACGCTGAACCTCTTTGGCCGCCTGGACGTGGCGGTCAATTGCGCCGGGGTCGCGCCGGGCGAACGCATCGTCGGCCGCGCCGGTCCGCATGCGCTGGACAGCTTTGCCCGCACCATCGGCATCAACCTGATCGGCACCTTCAACATCCTGCGCCTTGCCGCCGACGCCATGGCGAAAAACGAACCCGCACCAGATGGCGAACGCGGCGTGATCATCAACACCGCATCCGTCGCGGCCTTTGACGGCCAGATCGGGCAGGCGGCCTATGCGGCCTCCAAGGGCGGGGTCGCGGCGATGACGCTGCCGGCCGCGCGGGAACTGGCGCGGCTGGGCATCCGGGTGATGAGCATCGCCCCCGGCATCTTTGCTACGCCGATGATGACCGCGATGCCGCAAGAGGTTCAGGACAGCCTTGGCGCCTCGGTCCCGTTCCCGCCGCGTCTGGGTCAACCCGCCGAATATGCGGCCCTTGTGCGCCATATCGTCGAGAACCAGATGCTGAATGGCGAAGTCATCCGTCTGGATGGCGCCATCCGCATGGCCCCGAAATAAGGAACATCCCATGGAACACGATCCCATCGTCATCGTCGGCGCCGCGCGCACGCCCATGGGCGGCTTTCAGGGCGATTTCGCCGGCACCCCGGCCGCGACCCTTGGCGCCGCCGCCATCACCGGCGCGCTGAAGGGCGCGGGGCTTGCCCCGGACGCGGTGCAGGAAATCATCATGGGCTGCGTCCTGCCCGCCGGTCAGGGTCAGGCCCCCGCCCGTCAGGCGGCGCTGGCCGCCGGGCTGCCGCTGGGCGCCGGGGCCACCACCGTGAACAAGATGTGCGGATCGGGGATGAAGGCCGCGATGCTGGGTCACGACCTGATCCTTGCGGGTTCGGCCGATGTGGTCGTCGCGGGCGGCATGGAAAGCATGTCCAGCGCGCCATACCTCTTGCCCAAGGCGCGCGCCGGATACCGGATGGGCCACGGTCAGGTCATGGATCACATGTTCCTTGACGGGCTTGAGGACGCCTATGACAAGGGCCGCCTGATGGGCACATTCGCCGAGGATTGCGCCGAGGCCTATCAATTCACCCGCGAGGCCCAGGACGACTATGCCATCACCTCGCTGACCCGGGCGCAAAAGGCCATCAAAGAGGGCCGCTTTGACGCCGAGGTGACGCCCGTCGCCATCCGCGCCGGCAAGGCCGAACTGGTGGTGACGATCGACGAACAGCCCGGCAAGGCGCGGCTGGACAAGATCCCCACCCTGCGCCCCGCCTTCCGCGAAGGGGGCACGGTCACGGCGGCGAACAGCTCGTCCATCTCGGACGGGGGGGCGGCGCTGATCCTGATGCGCGCGTCCGAGGCCGAGCGCCGCGGACTGACGCCCCGCGCCCGCATCCTTGGCCACGCGACCTTCGCCGACAAGCCGAACCTGTTTCCGACCGCGCCCATCGGCTCGGTCAGAAAGCTGATGGAACGCACCGGCCTTTCCATCGCCGATATCGACCTGTGGGAAATCAACGAGGCTTTCGCCGTCGTCGCCATGGCGGCGATGCGCGACCTTGGGCTTGGCCATGACATCGTGAACGTGAATGGCGGCGCCTGCGCGCTGGGCCATCCCATCGGCGCATCGGGCGCCCGCGTCATGGTCACGCTGCTGAACGCGCTGGAACACCACGGGCTCAACCGTGGCATCGCCTCGCTCTGCATCGGCGGGGGCGAGGCCACGGCCGTCGCCATCGAAAGGCTGAACTGATGATCTTGACCGAGGAACAGGAACAGATCCGCGACATGGCGCGGGATTTCGCCCGCGATGTGCTGGCGCCCGGTGCCGCCGTGCGCGACCGCGACCACGCGTTTCCGCGCGCGGAACTGACCCAGATGGGCGAGCTGGGCTTTCTGGGCATGCTGGTCCCCGAGGCCCATGGCGGATCCGAAACCGGCATCGTCGCCTATGCGCTGGCGCTTGAGGAAATCGCGGCCGCCGATGGCGCCTGCTCGACCATCATGTCGGTCCATTCATCCGTCGGCTGCGTGCCGATCCTGAAATACGGCACCGAGGATCAGAAGGCGCGCTTCCTGCCGCGCCTTGCCTCGGGCGAATGGATCGGCGGCTTTGCCCTGACCGAACCGCAGGCCGGATCGGATGCATCCTCGCTGAAAACCCGCGCCCGGCGCGATGGCGACCACTATGTCATCGACGGCGCGAAACAGTTCATCACCTCGGGCAAGAACGGCAAGGTGGTGATCGTCTTTGCCGTGACCGATCCCGATGCCGGCAAGAAAGGCATCTCGGCCTTTATCGTGCCCACCGATACCCCCGGCTATGAGGTGGTTTCGGTCGAACACAAGCTGGGCCAGCATGCGTCCGACACCTGCGCGCTGGCATTCACCAATATGCGCGTGCCCGCCGAAAATCGCCTGGGCGACGAGGGACAGGGGTACAAGATCGCGCTGGCCAACCTCGAAGGCGGCCGCATCGGCATCGCCGCCCAGGCGGTCGGCATGGCGCGCGGCGCCTATGAGGCGGCGCTTGCCTATGCGCGCGACCGCATCACCTTTGGCCGCCCGATCATCGAACATCAGGCGGTGGCCTTCAAACTGGCCGATATGGCGACCCAGATCGACGCCGCGCGCCTGATGGTGCTGCGCGCCGCCACCCTGCGCGAGGCCGGAAAGCCCTGCCTGACCGAGGCGTCGATGGCAAAGCTTTTCGCATCCGAAATGGCCGAGCGGGTGATTTCGGACGCGATTCAGATCCATGGCGGCTATGGCTATCTGCGCGACTATCCGGTCGAACGCATCTATCGCGATGTCCGCGTCTGCCAGATCTATGAAGGCACCAGCGAGGTGCAGCGTCTGGTCATCGCGCGCGGGCTTTAGGGGACATATCATGGCAAAGCTGATCGAGATCACCCGCGAGGGGCGCGTCGCCCTGATCCGGCTCAACCGTCCCGAGGTGCTCAACGCGCTGAATGGGGCGCTGGCGGCGGAACTGGCCGCCGCCGCGCTCGAGCTCGAGTCCGACCGCGATATCGGCGCGATGGTGATCACCGGATCCGAACGCGCCTTTGCGGCCGGCGCCGACATCGCCGAAATGGCCGGAAAAACCGCGGCTGAAATGATCGAGACCGATATCTTCGCCGTCTGGGACCGCTTCGCCGCGACCCGCATCCCAAAGATCGCGGCGGTGAACGGCTTCGCCCTTGGCGGCGGGTGCGAGTTGATGATGATGTGCGATTTCGCCATTGCCGGCGAAGGCGCGAAATTCGGCCAGCCCGAGGTCAAGCTGGGCGTCATCGCCGGCATGGGCGGAACCCAGCGGATGACGAAACTGATCGGCCGGGCGCTTGCCATGGACATGCATCTGACCGGGCGGATGATGGACGCGGCCGAGGCCCTGCGCGCCGGCCTCGTCGCCCGTGTCGTCCCCGACGATCAGGTGGTCGCTCAGGCGATGGCCGCCGCCCATACCATCGCCGGCTATTCGCGCCCCGCGACCCGCCTCGCGCGCGAGGCGGTGATGCGCGCCGAGGAACTGTCGCTGGCCGAAGGCGTGGCCTGGGAACGCGGCATGTTCCAGCGCCTGTTCGGCACCCCCGACCAACGCGAGGGCATGCAGGCTTTCGTCGAAAAGCGCAAACCCCGCTTTCACCCGGACTGATCCGCCGCCTCTTTCATGCCCAAATATCCCGGGGGAACGCCCCGCCGGCCCCATCGGGGGCTGGCGGGGCGTGGGGGCAGAGCCCCCGGCGACAGCGCCGCCCGGGGGCCGCGCGGCGCATCGTTATCGGGCCTCGTTCACCACCCGGATCTGGGTGAATTCGGCCAGACCCTCTTCAGCGAACTCGACCCCCAACCCGGATTGCTTGGCGCCGCCAAAGGGCATGTTGGGGCCGAAATCCAGATGCTTGTTGATCCAGACCGTACCGCTTTCGATCCGCTCGGCGACCTGACGCGCCAGATCGCGATCCTCGCCCCAGACCGATCCGCCCAGACCCAGATCCAGCCCGTTGGCGCTGGCCACGGCGGCCTCGACATCGTCGAAACGGATGACCGGCAGGATCGGCCCGAACTGTTCCTCATCGACGATGCGGTCGCCATCCTTCACATCGGCGACGATGGTGGGGGTGATGAAATAGCCCGGCCCGGCGGGCACCTCGCCCCCGGCCAGAATGCGGCCGTCATCGCGCGCCGAGGCCAGATAGGTCTGCACCTTCTCGAACTGCATGCGGTTTTGCAACGGACCGATGGTCACGCCCTGTTCAAGCCCGTCGCCGACGACGGCCTCGCGCGCCAGCTGCGCCAGCCGCTCGCACACTTCTTCATAGATGGAATCGTGGACATAGGCGCGCTTGATCGCCAGACAGACCTGCCCGGCATTCATGAAAGCCCCGGCAAAGATCCCCGGCGCCACCTTGGCCGGGTCCGCCCCCGGCAGCACGATGGCCGCGTCATTGCCCCCCAGCTCAAGCGTCAGCCGCTTAATGGTCGAGGCGGCGCTGGCCATGATCTTTTGCCCGGTCGCGGTCGATCCGGTAAAGGAAATCTTGGCCACATCGGGATGCGCGGTCAGCGCGGCGCCCAGATCGTTCTGATCGGTGACGATGTTCACGACCCCGGCCGGCAAAAGCTCGGCCATGATCTCGCCCAGCCGCAGCGTGGTCAGTGGCGTGGTCGGCGCCGGCTTGATCACCATGGTATTGCCCGCAAGCAGGGCCAGCGGCATCTTGAACGCCACGATCAGCACCGGGAAATTCCACGGGATGATCGCGCCCACCACGCCCAGCGGCTTGCGGAACTGCCGCACAAGGCGGCTTTCGTTATCCTCGATCACCTTCACCGGCAGGTCGTACCCGGCCAGATGCCGGATGAAGGCGCAGGTATAAAGGATCTCGGCCTGCGCCTCGGGCAGGGGCTTGCCCTGTTCCTGCGTCAACAGGCGGGCCAGCCCCTCGGCCTCGGCCTCGATGCGGTCGGCAATGCCGAGGATCAGCACACGGCGGTCCTCGATCGGGCGCGCGGCCCAGGCGGGGAAAGCCGCCTTGGCGGCCGTCACCGCCGCGTCCAGCTGTGCGCCCGAGGCGCGGGGCGCCAGCGCCAGCACCTGTTCATTGGCGGGGTTCACGACCTCCATGGTCATATCGCCCGCGACCAGCCTGCCATCGATCAGAAGTCGGTATTCGGTCATTCCTGCCTCCCCTGTGGATCGGAAAATCCTGCGCCATGGGGCCGGGCGATTCTTGCCAGTTCCGGCCAAAGGTGGCGGGGGCCGGAAATCTGGCCGGAAATGTCAAATCCGCCGGGCTGTCGCGGGCCGGGATTGTGACGCGTAAGTATATGTTATGCATATGTTTCATGTCCGTTCGGCGACTTTCCCCCGAATTTCGTGCGGGTCTGCGAAAACCGGCCGGGCTTGTGCTACAATTTGTCGCAACAGGGAAATCGCCGGGCCAAGGCGCGACAGGATTGCCAGCCCGCACCAGCCACGGGAAACACCATGCAAAGTTCATGGATTCGCGGAGCCGTCGCCTTTTTGGTTCTTGGGCCCGAAGCCGAAGCCGCACATGCGGCGACGGAATCGCCGATGTCCCTGGACAGCTTTATCGCCCGGATCGAGGACGAGCGCGCGGCAAGCGCCGATAGCCTGCGGTCATGGCGGTCGGGCGAAACGCTGCCTCTGACCACCATCGGGGTTCTGGGCGATGCCATCGCCCCGCGCCGCACCCTGGGCGAGGCGCTGCGCATCTTTGCCCGGGGCTTTCCGGTGCTGCAATCCAACAGCTCGGTCACCTTTGAGGTGACCGGGGACGAGGCCCATATCTCATATCGTGTCCTTGACCCGCGCATCTGGCCGCGCCGCGCGGATGCGGAACTGACGCTGGGCCTGATCCATGGCATCTGCACGCGCTACGGTGTGCCGCGCGACGCGATCCGGGACATGTGCTTTGAACATCAGCCCGACCGCGACCTGCGCGCGCTGGCCCAGTATCTGGGCCGGACCCCGCGTTTCGGACAGGATGAGAACCGCATCACCATCTCGGCCCGAAGCCTGGCGAATACGCTGTGCCACGAACCCGAAGGCGATGCCCTCAGCTGTGCGAAAAAGCTGGACGAGGCGCTGGTCGAGCTGCGCCGCCAGACGCCGGTGTCGCAGCGCGTGCATGCGCTGATCCTGTCGCAGATGGATCGCGGTCAGGTCCATCAGGCCCAGATCGCCGCCCAACTGGGCATGTCCGAACGCTCGCTGCGACGGGCGCTGGCGGCCGAGGGGCAACCCTTCAACGCCATTCTCGAAGAATCGCGCCGCGCCCATGGTTTCGCGCTTTTGGTGCGCAGCGACCGGCTGTTCGGGGAAATCGCCCTTTTGCTGGGTTATTCCGATCAGACCGCCTTTTCGCGGGCATTCTCGCGCTGGTACGGCGCCTCGCCGCGCGAGCTCAGAAAGATGGCCACCGAAGAGGTCAGCGTGATCCGCTGATCAAAGCGGCCTTCGCGCGCCGGGCCGCTATGGGCGATAAAAATCCGCGTCCGCCCGGGATAATGCGCGTCGATGGCGCTCAGAATGCGGCGACATGCGGCATCGTCGATTTCGGAAAACGCCTCGTCAAAGATCATCACATCGGCGGGGCGCAGCAGCGCGCGGGCAATGGCGATGCGCTGGCGCAGACCGCCCGACAGATCGGCGCCGGTTTCGGCGACGGGCGTGTCCAGCCCGGCCGCGCCCCGCGCCCAATCGACCAGATCGGCATCCGCCAATACCCGCCACAAGGCCGCGTCATCCGCATCGGGCGCCGCAAGGCGCAAATTCCCCGCCAGCGTGCCACGCAGGATCGCGGGGCGCTGTGCCAGATGCGCGATGCGCGCGATCAGCGCCCGCGCGCGCAGCCCGGCGATATCCGCCCCTGAAAACAGCGCCGCACCTTCGGCCAGCGGCGCGTCGCGGGTCAGCGCCGCCATCAGGCGCGACTTGCCGATGCCCGAGGGACCGTCCAGCAAGACCCGCTGGCCCGGCGGGATCGTCAGGTCGAGCGGATCGTGGATGCCGCCCACGGCCCGCGCCCCGCGCAAGGTCAGGGTCGCGGGCCCGGGCGGGGGCAGGGCGCCGGCATCGGGGCGGGCGCTGTCGATGACGCCGCCCAGCCGGTCGGCGGCGACGCGGGCGCGGGCCTGCGCGTGATAAAGCCCCAGCAGGTTCCGCAACGGCCCCGACATCATCCCGGCATAGGCAAGGAACGCGACCAGCGTGCCGATCTGCCATTCGCCGCGCACCACCTGCCAGCCGCCGACCAACAGGATCGCGCCGCGCAGGATGGCGGTGATGATCTGGCTGACCGCGCCCACGGTTTCCGACCAGATCCGCTGGCGGAGCAGGCCGGCGATCTGATCGCCTTGGGCGCGGGCAAAGCCGGCCCCGCGCTGGTCCAGCGCATCGAGGCCGCGCAGGGTGGCGCGCGCCGACAGCGTCTCGGCCATCTGGGTGCTCAGCGCGCCGCGCAACTCGCGGGTGGTTTCGGCAAGGCGCTGGGTGCGGGGGCGCGCGCGGGACAGAAACCAAAGCTCAAAGGGCGCCGCCAAAAGCGGCAGCATCGCCATCCGCCAGTCCAGCGCCACCATCAGCGCCAGCCCCCCGGCAAGGCGAAAGACCGCGCCGATGGCGATCAGCACGGTGTCAAAGGCAAAGCTCTGGATCTCGGCGCAATCGCCGTCCAGCCGCGCCATCGCCTCGCCCAAAGGCAGGTCGGGCCGGGCCGGATCGCGCGCCAGCGCCGCACCGAAAAGCCGCCCGCGCAGATCGGCCAGCATCGCCGCCGAAACCCGCAGATGCAGCATGGAATTGACGATGCCAAAACCCACCGCCCCCAGCCCCAGCGCGAATGAAAGCGCCGCCCAAAAGACCAGCGCCCCCATGTCGCGGGCCATGATGCCGGCGTCGATCACCGGCCGGGTCAGCATCGGCATGGCCAGCCCAAGCGCCGCCGCCGACAGCGATGCCACCAGCACCAGCCCCGCGCCCGGCAGCGCGCGCGCCATCACCGGCGCCAGCCAGCGCGCGGCATCCGCGCCAAAGATCAGCCGGGCAAGACGGGGGGCCAACCTATCCATGCCGCCTATCCATGCTTGTGCTCGGGACCGCGATGGCGGGCGCGGGCGCTCAGCGCGGCGATGGCTGTGGGGCCGCTCAGCCGCCCCTCGCTGGCCATGATCGCGGCCAGATGGCCCGCGATCCGCGCCGCGCCAAGACTGGCGCCGCCCATGCCGCGCGCGCCATGTTCGGGCGAATTGCACCAGGCCCCGAAAAGCGCCGGCCCAAGTTGCGAAATATCGTCCCAGCCGCAGCGCGCATCGCCGGTGGCGGCGATGATGCCGGGATAGGCGGCGGGATAGCAGGCCGGCCCCCGCGCGGGATGGGCCGCGACCAGCACCGCGCCGGCCTCGACCAGCGCGGCGCAGGCGCGTTCCAAGGGCGCGCGATCGGCGGCGAGCCCGAGGCTGAGACAGATCAGGTCGGGCCGTTCGTCCGGCGCCATCCCCGCGAACCAGCGCAGGGCGGCGGTGACGCGCAGCGCGCTGGTCACCGGGCGCGCGTCAAAGACCTGTGCATGCACGATCCGCGCGCCGGGGCTGGCGCGGCGGATGATGCCGGCCACGGCGCTGCCATGGCCCAGCCGGTCGGGTTCGGCCGGCTGGGCCGAACCATCGGGCGCGAAGGCGCGCGCCAGCGCCCGTTCGCCGGGCGGATCGTCGGCGGGGCCGCCGCTATCGATCACGCCGACCCGGATCACCTCAGTCGTCCCGGGTGAACAGCCGCACCGATGCCAGCGACATCGAGGCATTGCCCGGCAGATCGACCTGGCCCTTTTTCTCAAGCGTTTCGGCGTCATAGGCGGCCAGATCGCCAAGCGCGCCGCCCAGCCAGACGGTCTTGCCATCGGTCGAGACATTGACCGAATAATAGCTGTGCGGCAGGGGCACCCGCTTGACCGAGGCGCCCTTTTCCAGATCAAAGCTTTCCAGCACGTTATAGGCGCCAAAGGCCCGTGTCTTGGCCGGGTTCACCGCGGTCGAGAAATAGAACACATCCATCGCCCGCACGTCGCGCATCACCATCTGGCCGCTGTCCAGATCCATGGTCAAGAGACCGGTGCGCGGGGCCTCGGGGTCGGTCGGCTCTTTGTCCTTGCGCATGGTATAGAAGGGCACCGCCATCACGCCCGAACTTTCGTGCTGGCTCCAGACGGCAAGAACGTCGGGCTGAAGATAGGTCTCGGGCTTCCAGTTCTGGATGGGCAGATCCTCGACCAGCTTGCCGGCGACCGGGTCCATGACGTGAAGCGCGCGGCCCAGCCCGTAAAGACGGCCGCCGTCACGCGACCATGCCAGAAGCGTCACCTGTCGCGGGGCTTCAAAGGTCTTTTGCAGCTTGAGCGTATCGGCATCGTAAAGCGCGATGCGCGTCGGCTGCACCTCGAAATGGGTGGGCAGCAGCCGCACCGGCGTCTGATAGGCGGCCAGCGTCTTGCCATCGGGCGACAGCGCCAGCCCGAACAGCGTCTTGACCCGTTCCTCGGGCGTGGACAGGTCGACCCGGGCCAGCGTCTCGCCGGTCGCAAGGTCCAGCTTGACGATGCTTTCCGTCTTGTTGACCGAGGTATAGGCGATCTTGCCGCCGGGCGCGACGACCGGCACCATCGGCGTGGGGCCGGCATCCTTGATGGTGATGACCTTTTCCACCGCCATCTTTTCGGTATCGACAACGACCAGCTTGTCGGGGCGGGCGGGCGCAAGGATGTAATCCTTGGCCAGCGCCGGCATGGCCAGGGTCGCCATCACGGCTGCCAGCGAAATCAGCGTCTTGTGCATGGTGTCAGCCCTTGCTTTCGGGAAAGACGGATTGCAGCTTGCGCCAGTCCTGCATGACGTCATCGGCGCCCGCGCTCCATTCGGGATAGGTTTGCAGCGTGTCGGCGACCTGCGCCGGCCACCAGCAGGGATCGGCGCAGCCGTAAAGATCGGCCTCCATCGGCTGGCACAGGTTCGAGACGGCGCCAAAGGCGTCCACCTCCCAGCCGGGATCAAAGGACGTGGTGCAGCCGACCAGCGAGTTCATCGCCACGACCTCGTCCTCGCGGTCCTCGGCCTGTGCCTCGGCGAAGGCCTTGGCCTTGGCGTTTGCGGGGGTCAGGTGTTTCATTGGATAACCTCCTTGGT